>Ga0207122_1082_pt1 | contig 15247 bp, 14 predicted proteins | sample Alteio_BWMinHeat_38_FD_153504 | JGI IMG/M metagenome (GOLD analysis project Ga0207122, IMG submission 153504) | Enriched cells from forest soil in Barre Woods Harvard Forest LTER site, Petersham, Massachusetts, United States -... | ecosystem: Environmental > Terrestrial > Soil > Temperate forest >... | reverse complement strand
ACCGACTCGCCATATCTTGCGCCGGTACCCCATCGCGGTAAGCGGAACGAGCCGGCATTTGTGAAGGAAACCGCACGAAAGCTGGCCGAATTGCGCGGCTTGACGGTTGAGGAGGTCGGGGAGCGAACCAGCCGTAATTTCTACAATTTTTTCAAATTAGCTGAAACTGCTGAAAAGAAAGTTTCTGCAAGTTAGGTTTCTGCCAAAACGATTCTTCTGATAACCTCAAGAGTCAGATTCCATAATTTCAGAAATAATTGAAATTCGATGCCCGATAACACTTTTGACATCGTCAGCAAGATCGACCTGCAAGAGGTATCGAACGCCATCCAGCAGGCGTTGAAGGAGATTCACACGCGGTTCGATTTAAAGGATTCCAAGTCAAATATCGAACTGGAGAAGGATGCCATCGTGCTGCACTCGGTCGACGAATACAAGCTGAAGGCGGTGAACGACATCCTGCAGCAGAAGCTCGTCAAGCGGGGTGTCTCGTTGAAGGGATTAACGTATGGCGCCGTGGAAGCAGCGGCGGGCGGAACGTCAAAACGAAAAGTCACGATGCAGCAAGGTATCGCCATCGAGAAAGCCCGCGAAATCGTGAAACTGGTGAAGGATTCCAAGAAAAAGGCCCAGGCTTCGATTCAGGGCGACCTGGTGCGGATCAGCAGTAAAGACCGCGACACCTTGCAGGAAGTGATCGCAATGCTTCGGCAGCACGATTTCGGAATCGATTTGCAGTTTACGAATTACCGAACGAACTAGGCACAAGCCTTCACCAAAGAACGCAGACGACTTTGGCGAAGATGCAGACCAAGCGAAAAGGGCCCCATCATTGAGCGCACCGCCCATCATCAACGGTAACGGTAAAGAGATCTTCGACCTGCTGCACGATGATCTTGTGGCGCTCGAAGGCGAGTTCGGGCGGGATACCGTCTCGGGCGTGCAGGCGATCACTGAGATCGGAGAGTACCTGCGAAATGGCGGCGGCAAGCGAATTCGCCCGGCCCTTCTTTTCCTCTCCTCCAAACTGCTTCATTACCAGGGACGGGGAGCGGTGCGACTGGGCGCCGTGGTGGAGATTATTCACACCGCCACGCTGGTGCACGATGACATCATTGATGAGGCCAAGACGCGCCGCGGCCGTCCGGCGGCCAATACGCAGTGGGGTAACTCGAAGTGCGTGCTGGCGGGCGACTGGCTCTACATGCAGGCATTCAAGGTTGCGGTGCAGGAGCGCAACTTCCGCATACTCGACACCCTGATTGAACTGACGCAGCAGATGGTCGAGGGCGAATTGCTACAGATGGAAAAGCTCGGCCAACTCATCACTCTGGACGAGCATTTCGATCTGATCTATCGCAAGACCGCCTGCCTCTTTTCCGTGTGCATGCGACTGGGCGCGATTCTGGGCGGCGCGACCGCCGAACAGGAACACGCTTTGGGCCAGTACGGACACGACTTGGGGATGGCTTTTCAGATCGTCGATGACGTTCTCGATCTCACCGCCTCGGAGGATGTTCTAGGCAAACCTGTGGCCAGCGATTTGCGCGAGGGTAAGGTCACGATGGCGGTCATCCACGCGCTGGAACGTTGCACACCGCCAGAGCGCGCCAAGATCGAAACTGTTTTGCACGACCGTGCTTTCGAGGGTGTCACGCATGCGCAGATCATGGAAATTCTGCGCCGCTACGGATCACTGGAAGCTGCGACTACGCGAGCCGCCCGATATGCTGAGTCTGCCCAAAAAGCAATCTGCGCTTTCCCGGATTCCGAGATTAAACGCGCTCTGCTGTGGGCTCCGGAGTTTGTGGTGGCCAGAGAGAAGTAGCTCCTTCCCGCTCCACAATCATGTTTTTTTCACCGCAATTCCCATCATTTCGAATCTTCCATTACGTAGTAGTGGCGCCGATCCCAAAAAAGCGCGGGCCGGGAACTTTCCTTCAAAATACTTAATGTACTCTGCGTTGAATCGCTCCCAAAGAGTGAGGTCAGGGGAAAAGACCTGCACCCAAACCAGGTCGTCCCAGGTCATGCCGGCCTCTTTCAGCACCGCCGAAAAGCTATCAAAAAGAATTCGCAACTCCTGATCGACCTCCGGCGGCGCCAGGCCGGTGGATGGGTCAATTCCAATCCTGCCGGAGATGTATAGAGTGTCGCCCGCAACTACCGCATCACTGAAGGGTAGATCAGAGGGCCGGTTCGGCAGGTTGATGACGCGACGCAAACTCATGGCCAGACCAAGCTAAATCTTTACGCAATTTACGGCAACCCATTCATCCGTTCTGGCGACCAATACTCAGCATATTGAGAAGGCGTACCAATCCGTTTTCAGCCTTAAGAACGTTAGATAGGCAGCGGTACGAATCTGGCCTGGTTTTTCCAAAACAACTGTTTCCAAAAGAAACTGAAGGAGATATCCAAATGAAGAAACTTATGATTTGTCTGCTGGCAGTCACTTTTGCGATGAGCCTAACCGCCTTCGCACAACAGGACTCGATGTCGCAAGACCATAACACGGCCCAAACTCAGGCCGATCAAGCTGGAGCCAAGGCTCCGCTCATGACGCTAAAGGGTACCGTAAAGGCGGAAGGCGACAAGTACGTCTTCGTCAACGATAAGGACGGCAAGAGCTGGGAAGTGATGAATCCCGAAGAATTGAAGGGCCACGAGGGGCATCACGTGCAGCTCAGCGCGCACGTCTACACCGACAAAGACTCGATCCACATCATGAGCGTGAAGATGCTCAAGGCCGGTTCGATGAGCAATGACTCGATGAGCAAGTAGCGTCGGGATCGCAGGAATCCCTTTCGTTACGATCTCGATGGCCGGGGGTCCAACCGACACCCGGCTATTTTTGTTTATACTGAAGCCTGTCTTGATTGTCCTGATCCAACACTATCTATGACTCTGCTCTTGTTGATGGCCCGCCACGGATATGCCTTGACGTTTGCCCTATTGCTGGCGGAGGCGATTGGCCTGCCGTTTCCCGCCGCACTCGCGTTGGTGGCGGCGGGAGCAGCTATCGCGGCGCACGCGTTGTGGGGTCCTTATGTTCTGGCAACGGCGGTCACAGCTTTGCTGCTAGGGGATATTGCGGAATTCTGGCTTGGCCGTTACATGGGCTGGGCGCTGCTGGGATTCTTGTGCCGGGTGTCCATCAACCCGGAGACCTGCATTCTGCGGTCTGCCGAATCGTTCTATAAGCGAGGCAAAATCACACTGGTCATTGCGAAGTTTATCCCCGGGGTCAATACCATGGCGGCGCCTTTGGCGGGCAGCATGAAGATGCGCTTCTCGCAATTTCTGCAGCTGGATCTGGCGGGCGCCTCGCTTTACTCAGTTACGTACCTTGTGGTGGGCTATGTCTCACGCGATTTTCTGGCTGCGCTCCTACGGGGATTTCATGCTGCCGGGCGTGCCATGGAAGGGGTCATTATCGCCGCCCTGCTGGTTTACTCAAGTTACCGTATCGTCCAGTACAGCAAGAACAAGACTTACAGCATAGTTCCGCGGGTGCAGGTAGAAGAACTCGCGCGCAGGCTGGCATCCGAGGATGCGGGGCGTGTTCAGATTGTCGATGTTCGCAGCCATGGCTACTACGATTCCGGAGCGGCGCGAATCAAGAACTCCATCCGCATCGAGCCTAACAATCTTGAGGAAGAAATCAAGTGCCTTCCCCTGGATAAAGACATTTACCTCTACTGCACTTGAGCGCGCGAAGCGACCAGCGCCCGGGTGGCGCATCTGCTGCGGGAAAAAGGATTCAACACGTTCGTGATTGTCGGCGGACTAACGGCCTGGCGCAAAGCCGGGGAACCGGTGGAGTTGGTTCCGGAGAACGATCTGGTAAAACTGCCGACGTTCAGTTAGCAGGGTGCGGGGTGCTTGCCCCGCTGTGAGCTTCTTCCTCTTATACTTTTCTGCATGACCTCAAGCCGAGAGATTGAAATCAAGTTTCAAGTAGCGGACGTGCGGGCGCTCGCGCGCCAGGTGCGTGAGGTGGGGTTTCGCGTGGTCACGACGCGGACCCATGAGATGAACACGCTATATGACCTGCCGGGCGAAGTTCTGCGCGGGCGCCGGGAATTGTTGCGACTTCGACAGTACGGCTCGAAGTGGACTCTGACCCATAAGTCCAAGAAGAAAACCGGGCGTCACAGCAGCCGCCAGGAGTTGGAGACGGGTGTGACCGACGGCAAAAAGATGGATCTGATTCTGAGGGCGCTTGGTTACGCGCCTTCGTTTCGCTATGAAAAATTCCGCACTGAGTGGACTGATGGCAAAGGTCAGGTCGTAGTCGATCAGACGCCAATCGGAAATTTCTGTGAGATCGAGGGCGCCCCACGCTGGATTGACGCGACGGCGAAGAAGCTTGGGGTGAACGCGGCAGATTACATCACCAAAAACTATGCTGGATTATTCTTGGCGTGGAAGGATCAAACGGGGAGCTCAGCCGAAGAGATGACATTCAAAGCGGTGGCGGTCCGAAGTAAGTCGCGGCGTTCGTGATAGACATGCGCTTCGCTGTGCCCGGCTGGACGGGCGAATGCTCCCGTCCCTACACGAACTGAGATTGGTTCCAGCCTCAGGCCCCGTGGCACTTCTTGAATTTCTTCCCGGAACCGCAGGGGCAAGGATCGTTGCGGCCCACTTTCTCCTGTCCGCGCACAACTTGCTGTACCGGCAGCGAGTCGCCCGCTCCAGCCATCCTCGCCTGCTCCAGTTCTCGGCGCTTGCGGCGCATAAAAGCTTCTTCTAAATCGTCAGCAGATGTGGCTACAAGCCTTGGTGGATGATGCCCGTTGCCGCCACCGCCCTGCGCCGGAACTCCCGGTTCTGAGCCCGGCCCCGCAGATCCGCCCGCTTGCGGGCCGCCCGGTCCAGAATCCGGTGGACGCTCGATGATCTGCATGAGATAAAGATAGCGCGCCGTGTCTTCCTGAAAGCGCTGCAACATGGCCTCGAACATTTCGAACGATTCCTTCTTGTACTCGACCAGCGGATCGTGCTGGCCATAGCCGCGCAAGCCGATGCCCTCCTTGAGGTGGTCCATGCTTAGAAGGTGATCTTTCCACTGCGAGTCGAGAACGCTGAGCATGATCATGCGTTCGTGATGGCGCATGGCTTCAGGGCCGATCAGCCTTTCCTTCGCGTCGTAGCGTTCCTTGAGCTTCTCAAAAATGGCGTCGCCGAGTTCCTGCCGATTCAGCGATTCCGGCTTCACGCCTTCGGCGATGAAATCCACGCCAAAGCGAGTGAAGACTGCATCTTTCAAGCCTTTGATATTCCAGTCGTCGGCGTGCCCCTTGGGTGGACAGTATTCGTCCATCAGATCGCCGAGAATCGCGGAGACGTAATCTTCCAGGATCAGATCTTTCTGATCCATGCCCTCGAGCAAACGGCGGCGCAAGCCATACACGGCCTCGCGCTGCTTATTCATTACATCGTCGTATTCAAGCAGGTGCTTACGAGACTCGAAGTGCTGGCCTTCAACCGCCTTCTGCGCGGTTTCAATGCGCCGGCTGATCAATTTCGATTCAATCGGAACGCCCTCCTCCATACCGAGTCGTTCGAGGAGTTTCGACACCCACTCCTTGGCGAAGATGCGCATCAGGTCGTCTTCAAGCGCAAGATAAAAACGCGAGGAGCCGGGATCGCCCTGTCGACCCGCGCGCCCGCGAAGCTGGTTATCGATACGTCGCGACTCATGGCGTTCCGTGCCGAGAATATGAAGCCCCCCAACGGCGGTTACTTCGTCGTGCTCTTTGTCGGTCTGCCCTTTGTAGCGGTTGAAGGTCTCGGTCCACTTATCCGTCGGCACGGTGTATTCGTTGCCGTTGTAATAGAAGACCGAAGTCGTCCCATCTTCCTGCGGACCTTCAATTTTTCCTTGAGCCACGCGCAGCTGTTGCGCGATCCCCTTCTTCACCAGCTCCTGCTTTGCCATGAATTCCGGATTGCCGCCCAGCAAAATATCGGTGCCGCGGCCCGCCATGTTCGTGGCAATTGTGACCATTCCTTTGCGTCCGGCCTGGGCCACGAATTCGGCTTCGCGCTCATGGAACTTGGCGTTCAGGACGACGTGTTTATTCTTGAGGCCCTTTTTATCGAGCAACGCGGACAGGCGTTCGGATTTCTCAATCGACGTAGTACCGACGAGCACCGGCTGGCCGTTTTCGTGAAGCTTCTGAATCTCGTCGGCCACCGCGAAATACTTTTCTTTTTCCGTGCGGAATACCACGTCGGGATTCTCCAACCGCAGCATCTGCTTGTTGGTCGGGATGACAATGACGTCCAGTTTGTAGATGTTGTCGAATTCCGTGGCTTCCGTTTCCGCAGTCCCGGTCATGCCCGAAAGCTTTTTGAACATGCGGAAGTAATTCTGAAAAGTGATGGTGGCGAGCGTTTGATTCTCGCGTTCGATCTTCACACCTTCCTTGGCTTCAATCGCCTGGTGCAGGCCATCGGACCAGCGGCGCCCCGGCATCATGCGTCCCGTAAACTCGTCGACGATGATGACTTCCCCGTCCTTGATCACATACTCGACGTCGCGGCGGTACAACGCATGTGCTTTAACAGCAGTCTCCACGTGATGCTTCAGCGGCCAGTTCTCCGGATCAGCAATATTTCCGATGCCGAGCAACTGCTCCACTTTCAGCCAGCCATCATCGGTGACGGTAATGTTGCGATGCTTTTCATCGACGACAAAGTCGCCAGTGAGCTGCGCCGGTTCGCCGGGAGCGACCTCCAGTTCTTCGCCCTTTTCCAGCTTCGGTATGATGCGATTAACGCGGTAATATTTGTCGGTCGATTCTTCACTCGCGCCAGAAATGATGAGCGGCGTACGGGCCTCGTCGATCAGGATGGAATCGACCTCGTCAACAATGGCGAAGTTGTGCCCCCGCTGCACGCAATCTTTGAGATCAAACTTCATGTTGTCGCGCAGGTAATCGAATCCGAACTCGTTGTTGGTTCCGTAGGTGACGTCGGCAGCATAGGCGGCACGGCGCTGTTCGTCGTCCAGATCGTGGACGATCACACCTACCGTGAGACCCAGGAAACGATAAAGCTTGCCCATCCATTCCGAATCGCGCTTGGCAAGATAATCGTTGACGGTAACCACATGCACACCGCGTCCGCTCAAAGCGTTGAGATATACAGGAAGAGTGGCTACCAGGGTCTTGCCTTCGCCAGTCTTCATTTCCGAGATCATGCCCTTGTGCTGCACCATGCCGCCAATCAACTGAACATCGAAATGCCGCATGTTGAGCACCCGGCGTCCGGCCTCGCGCACGACCGCGAAGGCTTCAACCAGGATTTCGTCCAGCGCTTCCTGTAGCGCGTCATATTGTTCTTTTTCGAATTGTTTCGCGCGGTCAGGATTGCCAACCTCAACCTCGGTCTCGGAGTCCGGCGCCGCTCCCACAGTGACATGACTCATCCGCTCCTGTATGCGCTGGCGGAAATCATCCGTCTTGGCGCGAAGCTCTTCGTCGCTGAGTTTGCGCATCTCCGGTTCGAGCGCATTGATGGCCTGCACTTTGGGCATCAAACTCTTGATGACCCGTTCGTTCTTGGTCCCAAAGACCTTGCCGATTAGAGTGTTTATCAAACTGTGAAATCCTTCAGAGAGCGGAAACTGCCCCAGCGTATCCCTTTTAGCCTAGCATACTTAGATGCAAAAATAAGGGGACTTAGAACGTGAACTGCCGTTAGCAATCTGGGCATTCGTTGAGGACATTGTGCGAGCTTGACCGTCTCAACCCTGAGTGAGTCCGGGTCTGTGTCAGTTTTTGTGAAACTGGCTGGGGGAGATCGATAATGGGAAAGCTGGCAATACTTGGCCCCATGGTGTTTGCCGCCGCGATGGCATTCTTCGGTATTCACTACCCGGTTTACGCGGCTGACGCGGGACCGATGCCAGGGGGCCCTGGCGAAGTCTGGCGGTTCTTTCACGTGGCCGGGGCCTTTGGCGAAGAGAGCTTCCGTTAAGGCATAGGCAGCGCCAATCGCTTTTCGTGTATATTCCCCCTTCGACCCATGCCCACTTTTTACGACCGCTTTCTCGAATGCGAGGAACGATGGCCGAATAATGTCGCGCTCGAACTCCAGCGCCACGATCAAATGGAGAGCTGCTCGTATGCCGAGCTTCGGCGGATGGCTGAATCCGTCGGATGTTGGGTTAGCGAAAATGGATTCCCGCGTGGGGCGCGGCTCGCCATCTTGGCGGATAACCATCCGCGCTGGGTTGCGACCTATCTCGGAATCATTGCCTCGGGACGCACCGTCGTACCGCTCGATACTGCGCTTCATGCCGACCAACTCGCCAAGTTGCTGCAAGACAGCGGAACCTCTGCCTTATTCTGCGATGCCAAACATGCGCAGGTTTCGCGGGAGGCGGTCGCAGAACTGCACATCGGCCTGGCGCTCACGGATCCAGAGCGCATGGCACAACAGACTCCCGCAGAGCGATGGCTGGGAAATCTGCCGGCGATTTTCGAAGCCGGGCCCGGAGATTTCCAGCCTGCCCCGTCCGCCGCGGATGACATCGCTTCCCTGCTCTATACCTCGGGAACCACTGCCGATCCCAAAGGTGTAATGCTTACGCACGCTAATTTTCAGGGTGAAGTGGAAGCGGTATTTAATTGGGTCGATCTGGGTCCCTCCGACGCACTGCTCGGGGTGTTGCCCATGTTTCATGTCCTGGCGCAGATGGCTAATCTGCTTCTGCCTCTGGTGAAGGGCTCGCGCGTTGTGTACCTCGAAACTCTGAACACGACCGAGTTGCTGCGGGCTCTGCGGGAACGCAACATCACCGCGTTCGCCGTGGTGCCACAATTTTTTAATCTGATCCACCAGCGCATTTTTGACGAGATCGGCAAACGCGGCGCGTTAACGCAAAGAGTCTTCAGGACCCTTCTGCGGCTCAATCGCAGTCTGCGAAAAATCGGCATTAACGCTGGAAAAACTTTATTCGGCAAAGTCCACGAAACCCTAGGCCAGAAGATGCGCTACCTGGTGACGGGAGGATCAAGATTCGATCCGAAGATTGCGCAGGATTTCTACGATCTCGGAATCGATGTGCTTCAGGCTTACGGTCTGACGGAAACGACCGCGGCGGTGTTCGCCAATTCACCCGGTGACAACCTAATCGGCTCGGTCGGAAAGGCCATGAAGGGGGTTGAGGCGAGGATAGTTGATCCACAACCACAGGACGAAGGTCCCAACACCGGCGAGATCGCACTGCGCGGTTCGGTGGTGATGAAGGGCTATTGGAACCGTCCCGAAGCAACCGCAGTTGTGCTACGCGATGGATGGTTCTATACCGGGGACCTTGGCTACTTCGATTCGAAGGGCAACTTATTTCTCACCGGACGGAAGAAAGAAGTTATCGTTCTTAGCAACGGGAAGAATATTTATCCCGAAGAGGTTGAAACGCACTATCTGAAGTCACCATTCATCAAAGAAATCGCGGTAATGGGATTGGAGGGTCAGCCCGGCGAAAGTGGTGACCGGTTGCACGCCGTGATCGTACCCAACTTCGACGTGCTGCGCCAGAAAAAGATTGTGAATGCTAAAGAAGTCATCCGCTACGATGTAGAAAGCCTGTCGCAGCAGATTGCTTCCACCAAGCGCATCGGTAGTTATGAGATCTGGCAGGAAGATCTGCCTCGCACCAGTACGCGGAAGATAAAACGCTTCGAGGTGGAGAGGCGCGTAAGGGCGAATCAGGCGCAGAAGCTTTCCGATGATTCAAGGTTGCCGACAGAGCGGCCTCTGACCGAGGACGAAGCGGCGTGGCTCGGTCAGACCGATGTGCAACGCGCTTTGACAATCGTGCGCAACTCAGTTCGCACGGCTCCGTCGGAGTTGCGGCCTACTCACAATCTGGAACTCGACCTGGGGCTCGACTCAATGCAGCGCATCGAGTTGCTGAGCCAGATCGAAGAGCAGCTGGGAGGAAACGTCGAGGAGCCGCAGCTCGCGGGGATTTACACCGTGCGCGATCTGGTCGACGCTGTGCTGCAAAGCGCGGCCAGCGGCGCCGGAGGGCTGCTACGGCCGGCCTTCGCGGGATGGAAGGCGATGCTCGCCGAGGAGCCCAATCCATCGGATGTAGTTTCTCTGGTCGGGCCACACCGGATTAGCTCTCGATTCTGGTACATAATTTCTCGGTTGATCCAGGTAGTCGCACTCGATCGCTTTAATCTGCACGTGAGCGGAGTCGAGAGGCTTCCGCAGAGTGGCCCGTACATTATTTCGTCGAATCATGAAAGCTATCTCGATCCCGTCGTCCTGGCGAGCGTCCTTCCGCCGCCGGTCTTTGACAAAGTTTTTGCAGTCGGGACCAGTGAAATCTTCGGTCAGGGGTTCATGTTGAAATTGGCGCGTTCACTTCGTGTCGTAGTGGTTGATCCGGACGCGAATCTGATTCCCGCCATGCGCGCCGGCGCATTCGGACTGCGCCAGGGACGTCCGCTCATTCTTTATCCCGAAGGTGAGCGTTCGATTGACGGCACCCCAAAAACATTCAAGAAGGGCGCCGCCATACTGTCCATACATTTGCAAGTACCGATCGTGCCCGTGGCCATCGAGGGATTCTACGAAGTGTGGCCGAGGAATAAAGCGTTCCAGGGGTTCAAGCCACTGAAGATGATCTTCGGCGATCCGATTCTTCCGCCGCCGGAAAGTGAGGCATCGGAAGAAACTTACGAGAGACTCACTGGGGAACTGAAATCGCGCGTGGTGGGAATGTGGGAGCAACTGCGAACGCCTTCGTAGCGCCGGCTGCCGCCCCTTTACTTCGCCCGCGGATGCGTCTGGTCGTACACCTGCAGCACATGTTTCATTGACAACTGCGTGTAGCGCTGCGTAGTTGCGAGGCGTTCGTGGCCGAGCAATTCCTGAATAGCGCGCAGGTCAGCGCCCTCCTCCAGCATGTGCGTGCCAAAAGCATGGCGCAGCGTATGCGGATGTACGTCCGGGGATAGTCCCTTGGCGACCGCAATTTTCTTGATGATCCGACCCACGCTGCGGGTGGTGAGTCGTCCTCCACGCCGGTTGATCAGCAACGCGGGCGAGCGTTTGCGGACTGATTCGAGGAGTTTGTGTCGCTCCGGAAGGTAGGCGGCGAGTCCACTCTTCACAGAATCACCAAACGGAACATAGCGTTCTTTTTTTCCTTTGCCGCGAATGAGAATGGTCTCGGCGCTCAGACGAATGTCGTCGAGATTAATTCCGGTAAGCTCCGCGTTGCGAATGCCGCATCCATAGAGGAGTTCCAGCATGAGCCGGTCGCGCTCCGGGAACGCCGCAACCTCAGGCATTTCGCCGTCGATCACCGAGTTCATTTCCTCAATTGTGGGCACCCGCGGGAGTTTTTTGGGCAACTTCGGAGTGGCTACAAGCTTTGCCGGATTCTGCTCCACCACGCCTTCCCGCGCCAGCCAGCGATAGAGTGATCGGATCGCTGCGAGAGCGCGCGCCACGGAGGTCTTACTCAATCCCTTTTCGTACAGCTGCGAAAGAAATCCCCGCACCGCGATATGATCGATCTGTTTCCATCCGCGCGAACCTGCGTAGGTGGCGAAGAGCGTCAACTCCTGTTGGTAAGCCTTGACGGTGTGAGGAGAAGCATTGCGCTCTCGCAGATGGCGGAGGAAGTCAGCAACCGCTTTGGCGACGATTGTCCCGCCAGTTCGTGTGCTTCGTGCGTCCGCAGTGAATTTCATCTCGCTCTCGCCCTGGGATGATGCTTCTGATAGACCGTTCTCAGCCGGTCCAGCGCCAGATGCGTGTAAACCTGCGTCGTCGAAATATCCGCATGGCCCAGAATGGTCTGCACCGTACGAAGATCGGCGCCGTTCTCCACCATATGCGTGGCGCAGGAATGGCGCAGCATGTGTGGAGATGCGGCGCGCCCGGAGGCCGCAGAAGCCGCGCGTACCATCTGCCAAATCCGCTGCCGCGTCAGTTTGCGTCCGCCGCGAGCGATGAACAATAAAGGCGAACTGCTGATTGAGGAGCTTGCGGTCGCGCCATTTCGCTTCCCTGCCGCCAAGTCAGGACGTGCTTTCGTCAGGTACTCAGTCAACGCGTCCTGTGCGGATTTCCCCAGCGGCACCACGCGTTCCTTGTCACCTTTACCGCGCACCAGCATGTATCCGGCCTCGAGCTTGAGATCTTCGAGCTTGGCATTGACCGTCTCCGAAACCCGCAGAGCGCCCGCATAGAAAACTTCCAGCATGGCTCGATCACGGTGCGCCAACGCACCTGCCAGCTTCGTATTGCCCGCTGGAGAGCTATGACGATTGAGTGGAGCAGCCAAAGTCGATTCCATCTCGTCGCGTGCCAGCGCCTTGGGAAGAACCTTCCACTGTTTTGGCGATTCGATATTCAGTGCGGGATCAATCTCGATTTTCTTGTCGAGAAGCAAATAGCGATACAGATGCCGCAAAGCAGAAAGTTTGCGTGCCACGCTACGGCCATCCGCATCATTGGAAAAAAGTTGCCGCACGAACTCGCGGACATCATCGTGCCGCGCAGTGAGCAGCGCGCGGCCGTGTCTTCCCAAGAATTCTGCGAACTGACGAATGTCAGTCTTGTAGGCGACGACGGAGGATGGAGCCAACCCTCTCTCGACGCTGAGGTACTCGATGAAGCTCTTGAGTTCGCTGTCGGTAACTTCTGCGGGCATGACGTAAAGACAAGTTGACCATTATCGGACGTTGGGAGCAACCGAATTTTTCTTGGTAGGCATCGCGATCGTTAGCCCTCACCGGGCACAGCTTTCGGCCTTTCCCCCCTCCACCCCTTGCGCGCCCCCGGTGCGAAGTCATACTTCAACCAGCGCAAGAAGTACTCGGCATGGTCGCCGAGTTGATTGGTAGCTCGCTCACCCATCTTTGCCCACAGCACCTCGCGAACGAACTCCTCAAACGCGGCTTCCGCTTCCGCGAATGCTGGGAGGGAAATACGGGACTTTTTTGCTCCTGGCCTTGCTATCTTTAGAGCGCCGATTTCAGCCCTCGGGGCTGTCGATCCGATTTGAGATGGCCCAGGCGCGAAGGCGTACGCGAGCCAAGCGACGAACTTCTCAGGGCCGTCAGTGTATGTCTTTACTGTCGACTCGGCAATCCCTTCCCTTGCTCGTGCAGCCTCCCACACTTCCGCCTCGTAGTCACGCAGAGCATTCTCGACCTCAGCGAGCGCGTCGAGTGAGATGCGCGATCTTGTCGCTGCTTGCTTTTCGGGCTTTTTCGTTTCCATCGGAGCCTCGCTCGCAAACCCCACAAAAGTCGGGCGGCATGCCCTTCAGCCTTTTTCTACCTCGGCCAGCAGATCCACAGCATACAACGCCCCCTCAGGCGTTTCCTCGTGCTTGAAATAAGCAAAGACGTCGCGGCCCGCCGCCAAGTAGTTTCCAATTTGTGTAACCATGCCGCTCCGCTCCTCGACTGTATAGGTTGGCTTGCGAAATCGGTAATAGATGAACGCTCCGGTCACCACATCCGGCGTAGCGCGTTCCTCCGTCTCAGCGACGCACAGCGCGGCTCCATGTGACTTGAGCAACTCCCACGTCGAATCGGTAAACCATGATTCGTTGCGGAACTCAAATGCCGCAGGCAATGTGCGCGGCAGCAGCGCGAGAAAATCCTTAAGCAGAGTGGCATCCGCCTTCAGATTCGGAGGCAATTGGAAGAGAACCGGCCCAAGTTTGCCCGCGCTCGCCAGAGGCGCAATCGTGGTCACAAATCGCGGCAGGAAATCTTCCGTCCCCTTCAGCCGCTTGATGTGCGTAATGACTTGATGCGCCTTTACCCCAAAACGAAAAGTAGGAGGTGTTTGCTGGATCCAGTTCTGGATCGTAGTTTCTTTCACCAGTTGCCGGAAAGTGAAGTTCACTTCGACCGTATTGAGTTGCGTGGCGTAGTGGCCAAGAAACTTTTTCTGCGGGAGTTTAGCAGGATAGAAGTCGGGCTTCCATGTTGGATAAGCCCATCCCGACGTCCCGACGAAGAGTTGAGGCATGGCAGAAGTCCCAAAACAAAATTCACGAGCGCACGGGATTATACCTTGCGTCCCGGCTTGCGCGTCTCAGGCCTGGCAGACTTTTTCACGGTGCGACGCCGGGGCCTCTCCGGCTCCTCTTCCGCCTGAGCCGCAATCGAGATCGGCGCCTCCGTTTCGGTCGCGGCCGAACCCACTTGTCTAAGATCCGGCAGCCGCTGCCTCAATTCTAGAACCGGAGAGAACAGATCCCCCAATTTCTCGACCCGCGAAACAGTCTGCTTCGCCTCAAAGACCAGTAGATTCGCATCCTTCTTCTTGTGTGCGCGCTCCACTTCCTCCCAGGTTACCGGCGCCGATACCGTTGGACGCTCACGCGCCCGCAACGAGTAGACGGCTATGGTAGTTTTGTGTTCGTCATTCTGGCTCCAGTCGACGAAAACCTTTCCGGTTCGAATCTGTTTTTTCATGTCCGACACAACCAAGTCGCGGTGATCATGCTCCAGTAACTGCGCCAGGGCGTGTGCGAAGGTCTTGGTCGATTCGTACTTAGTAGGAGTGTTCAACGGCACATAGATCTGCAGTCCTTTAGACCCTGAAGTTTTTGGAAAGCTTTGTAGACCGAAATGCTCGAAGATCTCGCGCAGCCACAATCCTACTTGGCAGCATTGCACAATGTTCGCCGGCGGCCCGGGATCGAGGTCGAAAACCATCATCGTGGGGCAAGTGATGTCCTTCGCCAAAGCCAGTGACGGGTGTAATTCAATAGCCGCAAGATTTGCCAGCCACACCAGCGTGGGCAAATCATCGGCAAGAATGTAGTGCACCGTGCGACGGTTTCCCTCGCTCCAGATGGGAGCGGTCTTCACCCAGTCGGGCCGGTGTTGCGGCGCATTCTTTTCGTAAAAAAATTCTTCGTCCACCCCGTTGGGATAGCGCTTGCGCGTCAACGCTCGCCCCGCCAGGTGCGGCAGCATCGCAGGGGCAATGCGGACGTAATAGTCGATAATCTGCTGCTTGGTAAATCCCGTCGCGGGATAGAGGACTTTGTCCAGGTTCGACAGCTTGAGCTGCTTGCCTTGAACCTCAATCGTCGAATCCATCGTGCACTCTCCAAAGGCATTGTGCCTTAAACCGCGGCCGGCGCAAAATACGGCCCTCTCCCTACCCTGGAAACTAAACGACGAACGCGTGCTGTTTGACAACTTCCTATCCCGCCACGTAATTTCAAAACTTC
>Ga0207122_1080_pt1 | contig 15326 bp, 13 predicted proteins | sample Alteio_BWMinHeat_38_FD_153504 | JGI IMG/M metagenome (GOLD analysis project Ga0207122, IMG submission 153504) | Enriched cells from forest soil in Barre Woods Harvard Forest LTER site, Petersham, Massachusetts, United States -... | ecosystem: Environmental > Terrestrial > Soil > Temperate forest >... | reverse complement strand
CTGCTGGCCCTCCATACAGCCTTGATCGGGTCGACGACAGCATCGAGTGCTGCAGGCTTCATCGGCAAAGAACTCAATGCTGTGCAGCAAGGCTTCGTCGAACTGATGGCGATGGAACTAGACCCCAATCAGATTGGGATGAAGGAGGTTCTCAAGACCACTCTGCAGCTGATGGGCACAGCGATGGTCTACATCACAAACGAACTGCTGGGCCGCTGGAAAACGAAATTCGAAGGATACAACCCCATCTTCACGCCATCCAGCGGGGCTCTCTATCAGGAATTGGGACTGTTGTTCTTCATCGCTTCAGGGATCGTCAAATCGCTGTTTGGCCTATTAGCAACGACAACAGAATTGCCTCAGGCCAACCTAAAAGCCTTTACCGACATCGGCCTCGTCTACATGCTGATGATCATCCTGTACGCCAGTGAGAGCGACAACAATAGGAAAACAGCCGATCTGTGGGAAAGCTTGATGCCTTGTTTGAGCGACACTTTTCCATCGGTCGAACAATGCCTCGAAAAAGGCATCGATAAACAACTGATCAACGCCACGGCAGGAAACCGACTTCTGAGCTTTGTCCAAGGAATGAAAAGCGCCGTGGCTAGCAACGATACCCCAGCCCTCATGCATGCCATCATCGACATGCACATGGCAATGGGCATATCGAAAGACGCTTTGCAAAAGGATCTCCAAAGCCTCGCCGACCTGTGTCATCAGGTCGCCGACAGCCTTGGCCAGGCCGTAGGCGAAGCACAGAAAACAACCACTCAGATCATCCCATCGAGATAGGTATCTCGACAGAACGATCGAGCGTACGAGCCCGTATCAAAAGGCTCAAAGGAGTGAGTTATGACAGAAATCAATACAGGGCAGCCGCAAACGCCAGGCGAGATACAATCTTATGGTACTGATCCAACGACTCTTCAACCAAAAGTGATCACGAAACACGTAGAACATAAAGACTCAACTGAAAAATCAGGAGATGTCCAAAGTTATAAACTGCAAAATATGCCGAGCAATTACCCTAAGACGATACCGCAAAGGCAAAGTGCAGGCCCACCCGGACCGAACCTATGGTTCAGCCCATCAGCGCAGCTGGCATTTACCATCATCATGATGAAAGTCGCCCAATCGATGATGAAACAAGGATTCACCCAAGCCCAGATGGGTATCCAACAGATTGGCCTTACCATGGCTATCGCTAACGATATCGGTAATTTCATTGAAAAAGCAGCTCAAGCCGAAGCCAATAAAGAATTTGCCCAAGGCATAGCGTCTATCACACAAGGAGTCATTGAAGTAGTCAAAGGAGCCGTTCAATTCGGTGCATTTATCCACAGCGCAGGCAGCGATTTTATTACGATAAAAAAGCAAAAAGAAGCTAGAGTCGACACTGCAAAAGGAAAATTGGATTCAAAAAAGCAACTAGAATCTGATCTTAAAACACAGATTAAAAATAGCTACAGTAATATCAAAACCAGGTGTCCGAATATTTCAGATGATAATCTATACGAGAAAGATAATACTGGTAATTTTAAATATGTTGATCCAACTAACAATCAACCATGTGCGTCAACAGTCCCAGGTGCAGTAAAAGTGCCTAAAACTGGTCAACCGCTCGAAATGGATACATCAACTTCTGGTCCTAAAGTAGCGGAACAAACCGAATATAATTCACTTGTTAAGGATTATAACAAAACGTTGCAAAAACATCAAAACGCACAAGCAGAGACAAAAGAGGCTGATTTGACTCATCAGGAGGCTAAGATAGATCTCGACGCGCATAATAAAGGAAGATGGGGATTTGCTTCAGAAAAAAGCTATCATAAAGCGCAACCGTTTATCTCAGTATTGGATGCCTTTAGCAAATTCGCTCAAGGCGGCGCTCAGTTTGCCTCAGGCGGATTCACATTGGAAGCAGGCTATGAGAACAAGTTAAAAGAGATCTTTGGTGCCTATAGCGAAATCGCAAAACAAGCAATGCAGCACTACTTTTCGGAAGGCGACAAAGCACGCCAAGGCTTAGGCGACCTCTTACAGATGTTGACGAAGTGGGCAGACGAAAACGCCAAAACCTTCGACTTTAAGGGATAAATAGTGGACGAAATGGACGTAGTGGACTAACTGGACAGGAAACATGTCCATTACGTCCATTACGTCCATTACGTCCATTTCTTTGGCATTGAAATTGCACTCCTTCTCTCATTCAGAAAGAAGGAGTATTCCTATGTTGGATAATTTAATCGAAAATTTAAAAAAAGAACTCGACATCGCCGATCTAGTCTCTTCCGAGGAGCCAGGCCACTTTACTCTCAATTTCGAAGAAAACCTCCAGATCAACATCTCACAGGTGGAGGCAGGATACCTCCTCTTCTGCGCCGTTGCGCCATGTCCCAAAAAAAATACCGAAATGTATTATAATTTAATCATGGAAGCGAATCTTTTTGGTCAAGCGACCCTAGGCGCTGTGTTAGGATTAAACGAAGAAGGAAGCACCTTGACGCTTTCACGCGAATTAGATTATAATATTAATAGTAAAGAATTCATGGATACTCTTGAAGATTTTGTTAACGTTGCGGACTTTTGGCGTAAAAAAACATCTGAATTTTAACAATTAATAATGGTGTTTTATTATGAGTGCTAAACTCATCGCTGAGACCGGAGACCTCAAGGGGACCGTCCTCTCTTTCGAAGAAGGAGACAAGTGGTTCATTGGGCGCGACCCGGAAGAATGTCAGCTCATTCTACAAGATCCTTCCACTTCTCGCAAACATCTGGTATGCTATAAGACACCGGACGGATTTGTCGTCGAAAATATCAGTGGAACGAATCCAATCAAAGTGAACGACGAAGATGTTGACAAACCGCGCCTTCTGCAGCATGGTGATACTGTCAAGATAGGGACCGGGACATTTCGTTTCTATGCAGACACCGAGACCCATGTCATCCGTGAGGGGGAAGAACAACACATTGCCGAAGAAAAAGGAAAACCCATGGAAGAAGCTATCAAGCAAGAAGAAAAAAAGCCTGAAACACCCGAAGAACCTGCCGAAGAGCACGATGCTGCTCTAGAATCTGAGCATGACACCATCTACGAGGATATCCCGGAAGAGGCCAAGCCAAAGATCGCTGAAGTCAACTTCGGCGTTACCGAGACAGGGCGCTGGCTCCTCAAGGTCATCGGAGGCCCTAACAACGGCGCAGAATTCTACATGCAGTCGCCTCAGAGCTACCTCGTGGGAACAGATCCTTTGACGTGCGACATCGTCTTCCACGACACCAGCGTCTCGAGGCAGCACGCACGGATCAGTGTGAACGAGGATGAGTCGTTAGCTATCGAAGACCTCAACAGCCGCAACGGAGTGCTCGTCGACGGGCAAAAAATCGTTGGGAAACAGGCCCTCCAGCCTAGCCTCATCGTCACCTTAGGAACAACTTCCTTTGTAGTCTACGATAGGGAAGGGGAAATGCAGACGATCATATCACCCCTCCTTCCCTCTATTGTGAAGGTCCTTCAAAAAGAGGAAGCCGGCACAGAAGCCGACAAAGAAAAGGCCGAAGCGGCCAAGATAGCCGAAGTCTCAGCGGCCGCTGCCGCCGCTGCTGCAGCCAAAGGGCCGCTAGACGAGAAGAAAGCCCGCCATATGTCTCACTTTGTCCTTATCGCCATCATCTCAGGGCTTTTCATCCTGGTCGGAGTCGGCACAACGATGCTTTTCAGGGAAACACCCATCGTCGCGGCGCCGCAAGAACATGTCATGGACCAACTGAAACAGGCTGTCAACCCATTCCCAGCTGTCCAGTACTCCTTCAATAAAGGCACAGGCAACCTCCTGTTGATCGGGCACGTCAAGACCGCATCAGACAAAAACCAGCTCATGTATAACTTACAGGGGCTTTCATTCATCAAAAATATCGATGACTCCGGCGTCATCATCGACGAAGGGGTATGGAACGAAATTAACTTAATCCTCAATAAAAATCCCGCCTGGAAGGGCATCTCGGTATACTCTCCTGCAGCAGGACAATTCGTCATATCGGGATATCTAGAGACACGTAAGCAAGAAGAACAGCTCAGCGACTACCTCAGCGTCAACTTCCCCTATGTCGACCTCCTGCAGAAGAAAATCATCGTTGAAGAAGACATCATCAATCAGATCAACCTGATCATGCAAGATACCGGTGTCAGCGGCATCAAAGTGCAGATGACCAATGGCGAGGTGTCGTTGACAGGGTCTGTCCCTGCAACCAAAAATGCCGAATACGAAAAGGCATTGAATCTGGCTAAAGAGATCCCAGGGATCCGTCTGATCAAGAACTTTGTCTCTACATTGACTCCAGAGGCAGGGATCATCAACATCTCAGAAAGATATGAAGTGACAGGCATGTCCAACCTCGGCGGCAACAACTACACCGTCGTTGTCAATGGCCATATCCTCTCTGTTGGAGACAATCTGGATGGCATGAAGATCACCAGCGTTAAACCTGGAACCATCATGCTCGAAGAAAACGGAACCCAATACCGGATTGACTTCCGAAAATAATGTAATGGACGTAATGGACCTAATGGAAAAAAGTCCATTTCGTCCATTTCGTCCATTTCGTCCCTTAGGGAGGGCAAATTAGGAATAAAGAAAAGACAGTTGCACAAATAAATGCGAATATGGTATACTAATAAATGAAGGGAAAGGAGTCGTTAGAGATTCACAATTGAGGTAGTTAATGTTTGGTATGGAAGAACAACAACAGAAGAAAAAAGCACCTGAATTTGTATTTGAACTTGAAAAAGAGTTTAAAAACCCTAAACTCTTTAAACAGTTCAAAGAAAGAATCGAAAAACGAATCCAATCTATAAAAGAAGTGTTAAGGAGTGGCGAGAATAAAGAGGAGTTTGATAGCTACGGAGCTATGCTCCACGGCTATACGTCGCTTCTTAAAGTGATGTCTAGATTTAGCCCAAAGTAAGTATTGTAGCGTTTCAGACGCGAAGTTGCTAAGAACTTCGGGAAGTGTAATTTCCAAAATCTGAATTCCCTACTGAGCTTATTATTAAAGAATAATAAGATCCTAAAGTAGGAGGATATTTTATGGCTACCAGCGCCAACCCATTCTTTGCGAATTTCTCAGGCAGCAACTCCCAGACGGGCTTTGTTGTCGGGAATTTGTTCCAACTGGTCAACAATGCGACCTTAAGTGCCCAGGCAAAACTGCAGATCATACAATCTAAGCGTAGTGCTGTCAGTATAGCTGACATGTTTGAAATGCAAATGTTGATGAACCACCTGTCGCAATTGTCCGAAATGTCGACAAACGTCATCAGTGCTGCAAACGCAGCAATACAGTCCATGGCACGTAACGTTAAGTAATCCTTTAGATAATATTCCATTATCTATTAGAGTATTGCTTAGTGTCAGGTGCCCAGCCCGAACAGCCCGTTTTGGGGGGCCTTCGGGCATAGGCCTATGGCTGAGCTTCCTGTCTATCATCAAAACGATAGTATTGGTGAAGCGGGATGTTCAGCCGAGGCTTTTTGCCAATGACTGAAGAAGCAGGAGCACTGACCGATACATAACAGAAGGATCGCTCATGGAAGAAAAGAAGGAATCAGGAAAGTTTCAGGAATTCAAAGAAGACTTTGCCCTGTTTATAGAGGCCGGATTTGTCGCAGTCAAGCAGTTGGATGAAGTAAGTGCCAAGCGACTTTTTGAAGCAGCGCAGCTGTTGAATCCACAAAGCACAGCGCCGCAGATCGGACTCGGTTATATCGCCCTGAATAAGCTGCAGACAAAGGAAGCTTCTCAAATATATGAGGCTATTATAGCGAAAGAGCCTGAAAATTATTTGGCTCAGATATTTTTAGGGATTGCTTATCTCCTAAATAAGCAAAAACGTAAAAAAGGAGAGAAAATGATTAAGGATGCGATGGCCAAAACCACCGATCCGACGATTAAAAATTTAGGTCTCATCTCCATGGAATGGGCAGATAAAGACCTGAAAAAAAATACAAAAGCTCCTTTTTTTGCTGTGAAGCAGGAAGAGGGGGAAGAATAAAATAAGGATACCTTATGACAGAAAATAACATTGAAGCCATCAAAGGTATAGGCAAGGGTGAGACTAAAGGCGCGAAGCGTATCGTGCAGCCAAACAAGGATCATTTTGATTCGCTGATGGCTAGCAAAGATGCTCAGAACAAGCCTGCTGTCATCAATGCCCCTACCCAAATAGAAGCGGCTGCTAAACTGTCACCCATGGATGAACTCAGAAACCTCAATAACAAGGTCGAAGCTATCTCACGCGCCTCTCCAGACGAAATCCGTAAAAAAGCGAGTGAAATCGTCGCTCAAATCGATGATATCAACAAGAAATACTCCGGTTATCCGCACGTTCACATTTCGCCATCGTACCAAGCTCTCATGAAAAATCGGCTGACTCATATCGACGACACCCTGAAGATCGCCATGTCGAAAGCCGGATTAGAGTTTACTCCGCCGGTCAGCCCTGCCAACGCAGCGAACCCGCTGGAGAAGTTCCTGGGCTATCTTAGCCAGGGTCAATATCAGCTAGAGCACCTCAGCGAGTCTATTGCTCAGATACAAAGCAAAGGCTTGGAGATCACTCCTGCGGATATGATGATGATCCAGGTGAAGGTCAACCAGATTCAGCAAGAGTTGGAGTTTTTCACCAACCTGTTGAACAAGGCCCTGGAATCAACCAAAACACTCATGAACGTCCAAGTTTAAGCGGCGAGCGAGTGATGAGAAACGAGTGATGAGTGATGAGGAATGAGTGGTGGGTGGTAAGTGGTGAGTCGATGAGTGAGTCTTTGAAGTAATAGCAATATTTATCAAGTGACTCCTCATCGCTCATCACTTTCCACTCGCCACTCTGCACTCATCACTTGTCACTCATTACTCATCACTTTCTACCCACGTTGTTTCCTTCGGAGGATCTATGTCAATGGATGATGATTATGACAGACTATTAGGCGGACTGGAAGACATCAATATGACCGTTGTCAATGGCCGCATCACCGAAATCATCGGGATGCTTATTAAAGCCATTGTCCCCGGTGTCAAAATCGGCGAAGTCTGCTTAGTCAAACGGGAAGGAGAGCCTTTAAGGACTGAAGTCGTCGGCTTTACCCGCGAAGAAGTGATCCTATCGCCGCTGGGTGAGATGACCGGCGTCGGCCCCTCGTCAGAAGTGATCCCCACGCATCTTCCTCTGCATATCAAAGTGGGTCCACAGCTCCTTGGAAGAGTGCTCAATGGCTTAGGAGAGCCTCTGGATGAGGCAACGAAAGGCCCCCTGATCCTTGACGAAGTCTATCCTGTCCTCCAATCCCCCCCCGACCCGCTGAAACGACGGCGGATCGAAGAACCCATTTCCGTCGGCGTCAGAGCCATCGACGGTACCTTGACAACCGGACTGGGTCAGCGGGTCGGGATTTTTGCTGCAGCAGGCGGCGGTAAGTCGACGCTGCTGGGGATGATAGCCCGCAATGCGGCAGCTGATGTCAACGTGATCACCCTGGTGGGAGAGCGTGGACGCGAGCTGCGCGATTTTATTGAAAAAGACCTCGGCCCGGAAGGGTTAAAGCGTTCTGTCCTTGTCGTCTCGACATCGGATCAGGCCTCACAACTGCGCCTTAACGCCGCTTATGTCGGCACCGCCATCGCCGAATACTTCCGCGATCAAGGAAAGTCCGTCATCCTGATGATGGACTCGGTGACACGTTTTGCCCGAGCTTTGCGTGAGGTAGGCCTTGCTGCCGGAGAGCCCCCAGCACGTGCAGGCTATACACCGTCGGTATTCTCTACGCTGCCAAGGCTGCTTGAACGGACCGGAAACTCCGACGTCGGCTCTATCACAGCTTTCTACACAATCCTTGTCGCCGGCGATGACATGAACGAGCCGGTGGCCGATGAGGTCAGATCTATCCTGGACGGACACATCATCCTGTCAGCTGAGCTAGCGAGGCAATACCACTACCCTGCCATCGACGTCCTATCGTCGGCAAGCCGCGTCATGCAATCGATAGTCCCAAAAGAACACTTGCAGCTTGTAGGCAAGCTTAAAGAGGTGCTGGCCAACTATAAGAAAAACGAACTGCTGATTAAGATCGGCGAATATAAGAGAGGCGCCGATAAGATGGGAGACTTTGCCATCGACAACATCGACAAAGTGCTGAAATTCCTGAAACAGGCCGTCGATGAAAAATGCTCCTATCAGGAGACCTTGCAGATGCTTAAAGCTTTGTTTAGGTAAAACACATGGCTGAAGTTGTGTATCCGCTAAAACAGGTGCTAGAAATCAAGCAGAGACGGGTAGACGATGCCGAAAAAGTCGTTAAAGAAAAACAGCAGGCCTTGGAAAAAGAAAAAGAAAAGCTAGCCCAAAGGGAGGCTGAGAGGGATAAAGTCAAACAACACATGAAAGATAAGCTGGCACAACTGCGCGATACCCTGGACCATGCCACCACAAGCCCCAAAGTGCAGCAGATGAAAGCCTATCTCAAGGTGGCCCAAGAAAAATTGGCCATCGAAGAAAAAAAAGTGAAAGACCAGCAAGATCAAGTGGATCTTGCTCAGAAAAATGTCGACCTTGCTAAAGAGGAGCTGAAACGCAAGCGTCAAGAAGTGGATAAGTTGCTCACCCATCAAAAAGACTGGGAAAAGTCGATGAGGAAAGAGATGGAGATCATTGAAGGGCGTGAGCAAGATGAATTAGGGAACGTGACATACACGATTCATAAAAAAAAGTAGCAGCCTAAACGCCGATCAAACCCGTTGATTTAGGCAAAGGAGTATTAATCTATGAGTCCAGAAAACGTACCACAAAAAATCACACCAAGCCCAAAAACGTTCGTGTCGTCTACGCAAGGCGATGACATGTCAACCAAAGAACCGCCTAATGTGCGGAAAGACTTCAAAGATGTTTTGGGCGGGAAAAAAAATAATCTCGCTGGCGGAGATGCGGGCACCAATCAAAAAACGGACGTGACTATTGCAGATAGTGTGACTACGTCTTCAATGAAAAAGACGAACACACCTTCTCACGCACCTTCCATCTTTGATCTGTCTGCCAATCTGACTGCCGATAATACTGCGACGACGGTGGATCCTTCCCTCGCCGCCGGCATAGGAGCCCTTCCGCTCCAAGGCATGATGCAATCCTTAGATGTTTCCACTACATCGACACAGAAATTTGCTCCCAATCCTGCCTTTGCACAAGAAATGGGCGATATCGCTGCCATCACACCCAATCTGGTTCAACAACAACCTAGCATCAATGCCAACGCCAATGCCAATGCAGTCGTCGCGGATTCGCCGAATGTGTTCGCAAGTACGTGGAAAGACACCTCAACAGTTAGTCCTGGAACCATGCCGCAACTATCAGACACGGTAGATACTTCGAATTACGTCGCTATTGCCCCGATCACAACTTTTGATATCAATGCCCCGGTCATATCCGCATCCCCCATCGTTAATGCCCCTGCTCCGATTATTGACATCTATAACCAACTCGTCGCCGCTATGACGACCATGAACGCCAATGGCCAAACGGATACAACCCTCACCTTAAAAGGCGCTTTTGCCGGAGTCGAAGTGACAATATCGACATTCAGCACAGCACCACAAGAGCTTAACATCAGCTTCACCAACCTGACACAGCAAATGCAATCGATCCTTGGCGCTAGCCAAGATGCCTTAAAGATCTCCTTGAATGATATCGGCTTTGTCACTCACATGATCACCTTATCAACAACAAATGAAACATCCCCAGGCAATGCAGGATTTGGACAAGCGTTTGGCGAGAGCGAAGATGACACCACAGACCAAGGCAAAGGCAAACGACAGTAGTCAGTAGCCACAGTCTAGAGGCTTCCAAAAGCAATTTCACGCAAAGAGCGCAAAGGAGCAAGCGCAAAGCACGCAAAGAAGAAGACAAGAAGCGTGGTTGATCCTTTCTTATCAATATGTCTTCTTCTTTGCGTGCTTTGCGCTTGCTCCTTTGCGCTCTTTGCGTGAAATTGCTTTTGGAAGCCTCTAGACTGTGGCTACTGACTACTCTCATGTCCGGCAATTGACATAATTGTTACCATTCCATATTCTGCAGAGAGCACAGTGAGAAACAAAAAACCGGATACTTTTGATTATGAAAATGGTCAAGCCATACGACTGGGTCAAGCACGTAGAACCTGAACTGCTCAAACATGATCAAATTCCTCTCACGGGTGCGTCACCCCCGTTTCCATGGCAGGAACTATCCACACGGTTGTCCAAATGCTTTGAGTTAAAGGATTTCTCCATCGCACCGGGAAAGATGCAGTGGCGCACCTCTACGGAGCTGCTAGAAGGCCTTGGAGATCATCCTGACCATGTCCATATCGGCATTCCTTCGCTGAGCGGATCCCTCTGCTGGGTGATGCCCGAGCAGGAAATCAGCCTGATGATGTCTAACATTTTGTCTAAAGAATCCCATCCTTTTCCCTTTCAGGATACAGAGCTCAAAGAAGGCTTTTGCCGTTTTATCTATACAGAAACGCTGTATCAACTGAGCCAACTCGACTTCGATAAGACCCTGGCGCCATGCCTCAATTACAAAAGCAACCTGCCCACAGAAGATTCCTTATGCCTCGACGTTGCCATTAACTTCGGCAGCCAAACCTTCCAGGGAAGGCTCATCATCTCGCCCGAATTCCGCCGCTCCTGGGTAGAAAAATACGAAAGGCAGCCTCCTCCTCCGCGCGCTAATGAGATCGCCCAACAATCTGAAGTCTTACTCCATATCGAAATAGGGAAAGCCGGCCTGCAGCTCGACGAATGGGCTTCCGTCAAGCCAGGCGACTTCATCCTCCTGGACCGCTGCAGCTGGAATCCTGAAGAATCCAAAGGCCTCATCACTCTCACCTCCAACGGCACCCCCGTCTTAGCGGGATCGCTGGAAAAAGGCCAATGTAAGATCCTTGATTTTCCCCAATATTATGAGGCAGTAGCAACCTATGAATAACAATGATAAAACCAACAATGAAGAACATGAGGAATCTGAAATCGAAGATGAGTCGTTTGCCCTGGAGGATGAAGGCGAAACCGGACATGATGAGGAATTAAGCGAAGAAGACATGTCCGAGTTGCTCACGGAAGAGTCTGTTGCCTTTTTAACCAAACCCCCGGAAACGCCCGGAAAGGCCTCTCCCGCCCCCGCCAAGCCCGCAACAGCGAAAGCCGAACCAGCAGCAGCAGCCGCCCCTACCAAGCCTTCTGAGCAGGCTACCATCGCTGTCGAAACTGCTGCTCATATTACCCCAAATGAAATCCCTGTCAACCTCGTCGTCGAAATCGGCCGCATCCAAATGAATGTGCAAAAACTGCTCCAACTCGAGCCGGGCAACCTCCTCGAGCTCAATGTTCACCCTGAACAAGGCGTCGACCTGGTCATCAATAGCAAAAAAGTCGGCAAAGGTGAGCTAGTCCGCGTCGGAGAGAACCTGGGAATCCGAATCCTGGAGATCGGAAGCTGAAATGACAAATCCTGACTTTCAAAAACAGCTGACTCAGCCCACAATGCCCACGGCATCGTTCACAAAGAATAAAAAAGAAGAAAAGCTGCCGGAGAAGATCGGTCCATACAAAATCGAGTGCCTGCTAGATAAAGGAGGGATGAGCATCCTCTATCTAGGCCTTCATCCCTTCAATCAAGATCCGCTCACAATCAAAGTCTTATCTAACGAATACCTGTCCAACGCCGAAATGGTCTCCCGCTTCCTCAAGGAAGCCGAAATCATCGCACTCAACGACCATCCCAATATTGTGAAGCTCTATAGCCAAGGAAAATGGGAAGGCGGCCTTTACATCGGCATGGAGTTCATTCAAGGGATTTCCCTAAGGCAATACCTCCTTAGGAACCTCATCTCTCTCAAACATGCCCTCGACCTCACCCTTCAGATCGCCCTCGGCCTTTGCCATTTCCACACACATAACATCATCCACCGCGACCTCAAACCCGAAAATATCATCGTCACAGACTCAGGAGGCATTAAAGTCATCGACTTCGGCATCGCCCAATTGCTCAGCGACGTCAAAGATCCAGAAACACATGAAAAAAGACTCATCGGCACCCCTGTTTATATGAGTCCGGAACAGAAAGAAAATCCCGCTTTAGCCTCATACCCATCCGATATCTACTCATTAGGGATCATCATGTATGAGTTAGTCCTCGGAAAACTTAGCCACGGACAAATCCATATCTCCATCATGCCTAGAGGGCTGCAAAAAATCCTGACCAAAGCCCTACAGCCTAACCCAAAAGACCGTTATCAAGATATTGTCGATTTCATCGCCGATGTCTCGGACTACCTGCATTCTCCCGCGATGGCGAAGGAAAATAAAGAGTTGGATCCTTTGAGCGACCTGTCGGACAGCCTCCGTCATGCACACCAATCGCTGGAGCCCAGTAAGCTCCCCTTTTGGCCAGACCTCACTGTCGGTTTCACCTCATACAAGAGCCTAGGAGCTACGAACCTATACTACGACTTTTTAGACCTGCCGGAAAAAGCCCACGGCATCATCATTGGACAGCCCATCATCAAAGGCGCTGCGGGAGTGTTGAATATCTCCGTTCTTAGGGGCATGGCCAGGGCGCTATGCCGCTTCACAATGAGCCCTCAAGAACTCACAACAGTCCTAAACACATTGATCATCGACGACCCCATGCATCCCGAGTTTGCATTTAGCTACCTAGTCCTCAACCCCAAAGAAAATCAGCTCCGTTATATCTCATGCGGATGCGGCAACCTCTGGCTCCTGGCCCAAGACAGCGCATCTGTTAAGAAGATCGACTCTAACCACAACACCATCGGACAGGATCGATCGACGGAATTTAAAGAGACCGTCCACCCATGGAACAAGGGAGACAGCCTCTTTTACTATTCCTGCATGGGATCAACGCCCGAGCTTTCAGGCATTGAGCTTTTCACCGATGACGAAGTGCAGTCATTCGTGAACAGCCCTTTGAAGCAGTCTCCCCAAAAACAAGTCGACGTCGTCGCAAGGAAAGCCAAGATCGCCCTCACGCGGCATCCGAACGAGAATTCATTAGTCATCTTCAGCATTCTCAGATAAATAATAAGCCACAGTCTCGGAGCTCCCAAAAACAATTTCACGCAAAGAACGCAAAGGAGCAAGCGCAAAGCACGCAAAGAAGAAGACACATGATCAGAAAGGATCAACCACGCGTCGTGTCTTCTTCTTTGCGTGCTTTGCGCTTGCTCCTTTGCGTTCTTTGCGTGAAATTGTTTTTGGGAGCTCGAGACTGTGGCTACTTTTTTATGTGGAAAATAATCCGCGAGTCTGCAATAAGTGTCTATTCAAGTTGTAGAAAAGTGAAGCCAGACTATGAAAAAGTTCTTATTCCATTCGTTTCTTTTTGTTGCCGCCACCGCTTTGGGACTGCCTGCAGTCGAGGTCGCACAAGTTGAGCCCTCTGCCCCTGCTACTGCTCAGGCTGCCTCGGAGCCTGCTGCAAACCCGACCATCAACTTCACCAACGTCTCCGTCATCGAATACATTCGTTTTCTCAGCAAACTGTCGAACAAGAATTTCCTCTTCGACGAAGGCGACCTTCAGTTCAACGTCACCATCGTCTCGGAACAACCGACTACTATCGAAAACCTGATGACAGCCCTTTTACAGGAACTCGAGATCCGCAACCTCTCCCTCCTCGAACAGGGCAATACCCTCATCATCCACCAAAACCCTAAAATCCGCACTCCAGGAAAAATCGTCGCAGAGGGATTTCAGTCCAATGCCAAAGAAACAGAAATTATCACAGAAGTTTTCCGCTTAAACACTCTCGACCCAAACAAAGCCGGCGATGTGATCCGTCCGCTCCTCTCCACCGACGCCCTCGTCGAGGTGCTTCAAAACTCCAATACCCTGATCATCACAGACCTTGCTGCCAATGTGAATAAAATCGGGCAGCTCCTACGCACCCTCGACTCACCCAATAACGGCATGAAAATCGGCCATTACTTCGTCAAAAACGGCAACGCTGATACCCTAACAACCCTCGCAGAACAGATCCTCCAGCCTATCGCTCAAGGCAACCCCTTCGTCCTCATTCCTAATGCCGCCTCAAACAGTGTTTTCATCGTATCCAACCCCTTTATCGTCGAACGGGCTCTCGGCATTTTCCAATATATCGATAGCGCCGCCAACAAAACTCAGATCCTCTCCTTGGACAAACTAACGCCTCTAATTGAAGGCGCCGCCGCCGGCCAAGCTCCACAAGGTGGGGCCGCAGGAGCGGGAGGTGCTGAAGGGGAAGCTGCCGCAGCCGCTGCTGCTGCCGCTGAAGCCGCCGCTGCCGCCGCCAGAGCCGCTGCAGAAAAAACATCCATCTTCAGACCAGGCGAGGGCGGCCTAGCACCCGGCGAGATCTCCCCAGCAGCACGGGCTGTCAAAGAACTCCCTGCCGGCCATCTCGAACGCACGATGTTTTTTATCTATAAGCTCAAATACCGCAAAGGCGACACCATTCAAACTTCCCTTCGCAGGATCGCCGACAGCCTTTCTTCTTCGGGAACTATCAACTCAGAACTCATCAATGTCATCAACAGCGCACAATGGATCGAATCCACCAACTCATTGATCTTCACCGGCACTTCTGATGCGCTAAACCGTGTCAGCGAGCTGATGGGAGAAGTCGACGTCCCCCTCCGCCAAGTGCTCATTGAGATGCTCGTCTTGGATACGTCGCTCCAAGATTCTTTGAACTATGGAGTCGACTTCGGCGCCCGCTTTGGATCGCCCACCGCCTCTGCAACTGAAGCCTTCCTTGGGCCCACCTCGCTGCTGCCAAGTTCCCTCGATAGCACCGGCGTCAGCTCTGGAGCAGGCCTGTTACCTAACGGCAACCCCCTAGCTCGCCTTGAAGGATTCACCATGGGGCTGGTCGGCGAACGGATCAGCCACAACGGCACCCAATTCAACTCCCTCGGCGCCCTTGTGCAAGCCATCCATACCGACACCCGCAACAACATCATCATGAACCCGAAGCTGATTACAGAAGATAACCACGAAGCAGAAATCTTTGTCGGTGAGACATCGCGCTACAAAACCCAATCTATCGCTAACGACCAAGGCAACGTCCTGACCAACAACTTCCAGTTCATCGATGTTGGAACAACCCTCAAAGTCACCCCATTGATCGGAAATAACGATATCATCACACTGGATATCTATGAGGAAATTACCAACCAATCTCCCAACGCTAACCCCACAGGCACTAGCTCCACAAGCACCAACCAGGTCGACGTCAAC
>Ga0207122_1079_pt1 | contig 15402 bp, 13 predicted proteins | sample Alteio_BWMinHeat_38_FD_153504 | JGI IMG/M metagenome (GOLD analysis project Ga0207122, IMG submission 153504) | Enriched cells from forest soil in Barre Woods Harvard Forest LTER site, Petersham, Massachusetts, United States -... | ecosystem: Environmental > Terrestrial > Soil > Temperate forest >... | reverse complement strand
GAACTGATTACGGAAGCCGGTTTTCCGGATGGTGTGGTAAATGTACTGCCCGGCTACGGTCCCACGGCCGGGGCGGCAATTGCCCGCCACATGGATGTCGACAAGGTTGCCTTCACGGGATCGACCGAAGTCGGGCGCACCGTCATGGAAGCCGCCGCGCGCAGCAATCTAAAACGCGTATCGCTGGAACTTGGCGGCAAGAGTCCCAACATAGTTTTTGCCGACGCCGACATGGATGCCGCCGTCGAAGGTGCCCACTTCGCGTTGTTCTTTAACCAGGGCCAGTCGTGCTGCGCCGGCTCGCGGACGTTTGTGGAAGATTCGGCGTATGACGAATTTGTGGAAAAAAGCGCCACGCGGGCCAAAAAACGCCGCGTGGGCGATCCTTTTTCGCCGCGCACCGAACAGGGGCCGCTGGTGGATGCAGCCCAGTTCGAGAAAGTTCTCTCTTACATCGAAGCCGGAAAACGTGATGGCGCGCGCCTGGTGGCTGGTGGGAATCGCCGGGAAGAGCCGGGTTACTTCCTGGAACCGACGGTCTTTGCTGACGTGTTGGATCACATGACGATCGCGCAGGAAGAAATCTTCGGACCTGTGATGAGTATCATCCGGTTCAAGACGCTGGACGAGGTTGTTGAACGGGCTAACAAGACGATTTACGGACTTGCTGCCGGTGTCTGGACCCGCGATATCGGCAAAGTTCACGCAGTGGCGAATGGCATGCGGGCGGGCACAGTCTGGGTCAACTGCTATAACGTGCTGGATGCGGCTGCTCCGTTCGGAGGCTTCAAACAATCCGGTAATGGCCGCGAACTCGGCGAATATGGACTTGAGCAATACACCGAGGTCAAAACCGTGACCGTAAAGTTGTAGCTGTGACGGTATATCCGGGATACGCCCTATACTGTGATTAGCTCATGAACGATTCGGCCCGGTTGGCCATATTTTGCGGGAAGGGCGGAGTCGGCAAAACTACACTGAGCCTCGCCGCCGGTTTGCAACACGCGATGAACGGGCACAGAGTGCTCGTCGTGAGTTCGCATCCGATTTCTGAACTTGCCCTGGCAGTGTCTCTGGACGGCCTGTCTGCCCGCTTTCCGCAGGCCGCCCCTAACCTGTTTGTCATCTACATTGACCCCCGGGATCTGATTGCGGACCTGGTCAACAAGTACTTTCCCGTGCCGATGATGGCGAAGAAGATTCTGAATAGTTCCGTCTTTACCAACCTCATCGAGGTGGCGCCCGGGCTCAAAGAGTTCTTCTTCCTGGGTAGACTCCAGGAACTTTCTGAACGCCGTGGCGCCGCGAACCCTGCAACCAGCGCATACGACTATCTGATTTGGGATGCGCCTGCCAGCGGCCACTTCCTGAGCACCCTGCGGGCGGCAAAAAACTTCGAAGTCTTTCTGACTGGCCCCATGGCGGCGGCTGGCGCTCAAATTCATCGCTTCTTTTCCAATCGGAAGAATATCCAGCTTTTCCCCGTTACTCCGCTGGAAGAAATGGCGATTGCCGAAACGCTGGACGTCGCGAAAGCGATGGCTACCGATTTCGACCTTACCTGCTCCGCCGTTCTGTTGAACTGCGCGTCTCCCCTTTGTTCCGCCACCGAATCGGATATCGCGAAAATGCAGGCTACCCCCGATTCATCGCCTGCCATGCACTTCGCCGTGGAACGGGGCCTGACGGAACGCCAACGCATGGTTGAGTTGCGGGAGCGCTTATCGCTGCCGCAGTTGCTGATTCCCCGAATTACGAACTGGGCCAACGATCTGGATCTGCTCGTCAGGATCGGTGCCGGAATGGATCTTTCCCAATTCTCATGAAGCTAGCCGTCTGTGTCGGCACCGGAGGGGTAGGGAAAACGTCCGTGGCGGCCGCTATGGCGCTCGCACAGGCTAAGGCGGGCGCGAAGTGCCTGGTGTTGACCACGGATCCCGCGCTGCGCCTCAAGACCGCTCTCCGGCTCAAAGACGGAATGTATGAACAGCAGGTCCCCGTGGAAGGAGCCAAGGGCGAGCTATGGGCTGCGCTGCTGGATGTCAATGCCACCCTGGACGACGCGGTGCGCCTCCACGCGAAGCCGGCTAATCAGGAGAAGATCCTGAAGCATCCGATCTACCGGACGATTGCGAATTCCCTGGCAGGTATGCAGGAACTGATGGCGGTGGAGCGCATCGATCAGCTGATGCGCCGCGGCTTCGACAATATTGTGGTGGATACAGCGCCATCCCGTCATGCCCTCGATACCTTTGACAAGCCGGTCCTCTTTGCCGATTTTTCCGATTCGAAGAAAGTGAGACTTATCAGCCGGACTTACAAATTCGCGGAAGCGGTCGGCCTGACGACCGTGGGCCGGGGCGCCATTGAGATTTATAGCCGTGTGGAAGCCATCTTCGGAACGAACATGGTTAAGCAGATTCTCGACTTTTACTCGCTCTTCTATCCCATTGCGGAAGGCTACTCAGCACGCGCCCGCAAGACCGTGGCTTTGCTTCGTGACCCGAAAGTAACGGAATTTCGCGTGGTGACCATCCCCTCGAAAGCCGTGCGGGACGGCGCGTTCTTTCTGGAGGAACTGAAGAAAAGAGGCTTTCCGGCGGGCATGATCTGCGTGAACCGGACCTGGCTCCACGCTATGCCCGAAACAGCTGCGGCAGGGTTAGCTGCGGAAGTGCTCGACTGGTACCGCGCGGTCAGCCATTCTCATCTTGCCGCGATTGAGAAAATGACTGCGGCTTCAGGTAAAGACGTAAGGGAAATCCGCGTTCTTCGCGAGCTCGAAAGGGATGTCGAGGGCCTCGAGTCACTACGGATCCTGGCCGAACAGCTGGAAAATCCGCTGAAGTGGACAAGCTGAACTACTGAGGGCCGAAAGTCTTACCGCCGTACCAGATACGTTCGCCGGCATCAGTCTTAACCACGCGCAACACCACCTTAGACTTGCCAGTGTTCTTGCCTGGCTGGGCTTCCGTGGCGGCGGCCGGAGTAGCGGCCGGAGGTGGCATGCTCGCTGCGCGCTTCCCTAATGCCTGTCCTGTAGCTTCAAGACTGCTCTTGAGCATCCGTTCTACGACAAACTTTGGCGCCATGGCACCTGGGTCGAGTTCGAGTTCTCCCAGGAATACGGAACTGCCATCGGCCGCATTCATGAGCTTATAGCTCCCCGCATAGGCCTTGACGTCTTTGCTGCCGACCATCTCAAACTTGATCAGTTGATCCGGCTCGGCATCGAACCGCACCGTCAATGAGATCCGTTTCATGGAATTCAGCACCATGTCGACAGTGCACACCTGGCCCTCTGAGGAAACAATTTTGCACTGCTCGCAGCCGGGAATCCACTCCGGATATTTTCCGATCTCCTTGAGGATTGAAAACAATACTGCGCGTGAATGCTTGACGGGTACCGCGACCTTAGCCATCAGGAAGTCGCTTCCATGCGATACCGGGTTCCCCGGTACCAGCAAACCAGACCCTCATCGGTCTCAAGTATCTCGATGATCTTTTCGCCAGCCGGCCCGTCGCCCAACCCCGCGACAACTCCGGTCAGGGCAGAAGCGCCTTTCGACGGCTTGAAGAAACCGCCGAAACCAGCGAGGAAGCCTAACGAAAGCGGCCCTTCCATATTGAGCGTGATCTGAGTCTCTCCGCTCTCCGACGGGGCCATTCTCCAGTCGATCTTTATCTTCGGTTCACTGCTGCTCAGCGAGCGCGCGATTACAGCAGAGTTGGGGACATGAATGCACTCTACTGATAGTCTCTTGCCTGGTGCGGCAGCAAACTCCAGTTCCAGAATCGCGAAATTGCCCTCCCGCGCCAGCAGAGTGGAACCAGTCACGCCGGGCATCCATTGCGACCAGGCGGCGTAATCGGAAAGTGCTTCGTAGACGAAGACGGGCTTGATCGGCATGCTGGCCGATGCTTTACGTTTCAGTTTCATCGGACGTCAGGCGGCTCCTTCGGGCACTGGGGTCAACAGCGATGCAGTACACGGTGATAATGCCATGGCGGGTAGATTCAGTGTAAAACGATCGCCAGGCCGAATCGTTACCGGAGCAAAACGAATAACTGAGGGCCGCTCCGGAGTAAAAACATGCAGATTGAAGCTGCCCGCGCCATAAGCTTCGATATTCATTGCCACCGCTTCGTCCGCCGGAAGAATCAGGGCCTTCACATCGCCCACACGGATCTCCTCGATCAGGTTCGCGGCGGAGCCTTCAACCGGGCAACCCAGCAGCGCGACTGAAAAACGGGTGAATGCTTTGGCTGTGTAAAGCCATTCGAACACGTTCAGCAGCCGTTGCTGTACAGCGGCCTTTCGGGACTCGGGCGGTACCACGCCGACTGAGCCATTGTGTTCAGCCGTGCCAATGATCTCGCTTGCCAGGACTGCGGGCGCCGGAGCGGCCCCTCCACTGCGGTCATCGGTACTGCGCAGCCGTTCAGCCAGTGACCGCGCCAGGCGGATAGCGAGTTGGGGATTCTTGCTCATCAGCGTCAGAAAGCTATCGCGCGTGAACAGCAGGCACTCGGTCTCCTCGAGAGTGGTGATTGTCGCCGAGCGCGGCTTGTCGTCAATCAGCGACATCTCGGCAAAAAACTGCTCGGGACCAAGCTCCGCCAGCGGAATTCGAGAGCCGCTTCTGTTCTTGCTGACCTCGACCCGGCCGCGGAGAATCACATACATGCCGAGCCCCATCTCGCCTTCTTTGACGATAGTCTCGCCTTTTTCGTAATCGCAGACGATCGCACTTTCGGCCACTTTTTTCAGGAGCTTCCGGTCAATGCCCGCGAAAAATGCCGTTCTCCCGATCGGCTCTGTCAGCGACGTCATCTTATCCTATCCTCCAAACAGCCCAGAACATTGCGGGCAATGAGCCCACTGCGAGAAACCTGAGCACCGTATGCCATGGCGCAGGGGCCGTTGCTCCCCAAAACAAACTCATCAGCAAAATACACAAGAGGCACGCCAGCACGACTACACCTGAAAGCCGGTTCTTGCCTACTGGCGGCTGGGCCGGTTCCATCGAAGCTACCCCCACCGTCAGATCGTTGTCACGGAGTTCCTCGGCCATGCGATTCATCTCGCGGAATGCTCCGAACACAAGAAGTCCGGACCCGAGGAGCCACTCCACTGCTGTTTCCTTGTTTAACAGCATACCGAATTGCGTACGGATCAGGCGACCCACAACCGGTGATTGGGCTTCCGCGATGGCATCTACTACGGGGGCACCCGCCCCGACAGCGTCGGAATTCCAGTAACCGGCGGCTACCAGATTCCGGTGCAGACAATCCAGAAACAATGGACGCGTCGGTTTCAGCCTCGCCAGGGCGCGCCAGTTACTTTCGAAGGCGCCGGCAGATTGGGGAAACCAACGGTTGATTTTCAATTCGGGTTCCACCCCGGAGAATTCATCGATCAATTGTTTTTCAAGATCGAGCGGCGGCCGGGAAACCATCAGGCGGATGAGCGTCTGAGCCGAGACTGAAGCGTTGCCGGCCAATACCGCTGACGTGTACTTGATCCCGTTATCCACCAGGCTCGCCGGCACTGCTATGGGATTATTCAGCCGCCGGAAATGGAGCCGGTGATTTCGATCCACAATCATCGCCTCGGGATCGAGATCGGCGTCCACCATGGAGAGCGAATAGAACTGTTCCAGGATCGCCGATGCGATCAACACGGCAATCTCCGGATCGCCCTGGCTGAGCAGTTGCGAAGCAGTTCGTCCTTCCACTGCCAGCCAGCAAAGAACCGAGGAATTGGAGAGTTCCGGGATCGGAACAGGATAGGCTACGAGCGTCTCGCCCTGGTGGTGGCCGAGCACATCCAGAAACGACTTCTCCTTCGCCAGCGATTCCCCATTGCGGACCCATTGACGGAACTGGGCAATCACGACCGATGACACGATATCAACCGTCGCAGGGTGCCGCACCGCCCGCATAGCGTGTTCGAACTCGATGAAATGTTCGAGGCCGACGCAATCGCGGGCCACCTGCACCACAATGAGTTGGCCCCGGAATCTCGAAAGATACGCAGTGCGGCTGAGGGTGCTCCAAAGTGCCGGACCTTCCAGCCCAGCCGCCAGATCCAACCCACTTGGACCGAGTTCGCGGCGCACAATTGAAGCCACGGCGGAAAGCGCGATAGGCGGATACTCGGCTTGAACTTGCCGAAGGTACCCAAGGCAAGTAGCATCCAGCAGATCGGCTCGCCAGCTCAAAAATCGCCCGAAAACGGCATAGAGCCCTCCCACCTGCACCAGCGCTTTACACAACAAAAGTGGAATATCGACTGGCCCATTCTCGTCAATGGGGATTGAAGCCCCCCATCCGCCCTTCGAACACAGGCCATAGGAGGCAAAGACGGCGGTCGGATTGGCGGCGGATTCGATCAAGCAGTTAAAATCTGGACAATTGACGCAGGAAACCACACCACCCGTGACGCGTGCACGGGCGGGCGGCGCTGGCCGCGGGTTGCTACTGACGCCTAGCTACCGGCCAGGACGGGTTCAGTTGCCTTAGACTCGCCGGAAAGCGGTCCCGCTACCGGCTTCACAATTCCACCCAGCCAGTCAGATGTCGACTTAACGGCGTCGGTCGTGCTCTGAACAATGTCCTTCGGCAACATGGACGGTACATTCAGCTTGTCATTCAGGATTTCCATCGTACGCCCCGCGGTTTGATCTACCACGTTTTTGCCGAGGTTAGAGATGCTCTCGAGCGTGGGCCGTTTGCTCTCGTCGATCTTTGACGAAACAGCCGTTGTCAGCGAGTCGATCATTTCGCGCAGTTTGTCCACAGACTCTGTCGGATTCACCGTGCCGACTGCACTTTGAACTTCCTGCATGCCAAACACTGTGACCGCAGCGGATAACCGTACCATTGAATTCAAAAGTTCGACCATTTTCTTACCCTCTCAATTCGCGGCGAGCCGCTTGAAAACATTGTCTTTACCCGTACCTACGTGCGCCGGGCGATCCGGTGCAACAGGTACAGCAACCATAGAGTCCATAATGACACAAAAGTACCAATTATGAACCCCCAAAATGGTGAATTATGGATGGCTGCGGACCCTCCACCGAGGGCCAGAAACACGATAGTTAATGCCCAAACGGCAATTCCGGCAACCGCCCGCATTCGGAGGGGTTCATGCTCGATTCGTTCGACCCCGGTTTTCATCTTCAGGTTGATTTGCCGGCGCTCGTACCGCTCCAGCGCCCGAAGCATTGAAGAAGGCCCGGTTTTCATCCAGATCGCAAGATCGGCCAGTAACGCAATCGTGCCGCCTGATGAGAAAACCTTGCGTTTGGATTGTTCAAAAAGATAATCCTCCACTACGTTGCGCAGTACCTTGGCCAGATCGAACCCAGGCGCCAGGCGCGAAACTACCCCATCCACCAGAACCGTGGATCGAATGTACTTAATCATTTCCCGGTCTACCAGGACGCCATAGTTCCGGCATACGGCTAACAGATCCATCATCGCCACGGTGATCGTCACCCGGAACCGAACCTTGCCATGAACTGCGGGCTGTTCGTACCAGGCTGGCGCCATCTCCGCGATCCGCCGTCGCATGCCGTCCAGATCAGCGCCAGGTGTCAGCATGCAGATATTCAGAAACTGCCGGAAGATTTCGTCGGGGTCGCCCTTGGAATAGGCGAGAGTAAGTTCGATTTGTTTGTGCCGGGCCTCCGGCGTCAGCTTGGCGACAATTCCAAAGTCGACATAGCCGACCACATTGTTCGGCAGTATCAGGAGATTGGCCGGATGCAAATCCGCGTGGAAAACCCCAAAACGAAACGCATCGCGAAGAAAATTCGTGATCACATTGCTGCAAAAAATATATGGGTCGAAGCCGGCGTTCGCGAGTTCAGCAAGAGCCGCAGTCGCGTTCAAATCTACCAGGCGGAGGTATTCCATGACGCTGGGCCCCTCCAGAAACTCCATGGTGAGGACGCGCGATTTGGTCAGATCCCAAAAAACGACAGGAATGCGTTCGTGTGGGTTGTCGATCGCATTTGCCCGAACCATGTCGCAGTGGCTGGCCTCCCGTCGGTAGTCCAGTTCGTCTCTGGTCCAACTGGCCAGTTCACGCACCGGGTCGCGCATGAAGTAAAGGCTGCGGATGCGGAAGAGGAATATCAGCCAGACAAAACTCTTCATGAGCAGGATGTCCCGATGAAAAGTGCGCCTGACGCCCGGCCTTTGGACTTTAATCGCGACTTTAGTGCCATCGCGAAGCCGCCCTTTATGAACCTGACCTATCGAAGCCGAGCCAATTGCCGTGAAATCGAACTCAGCATACAGGGCGTGGGGCGGGCAGCCGAATTCGTCAACGAACACGCTCGTGATCTCGGCGTTACTGGATGTCGGCACCCGGTCGAGCAGCGAAAGCAGGGCGTCGCAATACTCGCGGGGCAGAGTATCGATCTGCAGCGACATGATTTGCCCGAGCTTTACATAACAGCCGCCAATACCCTCCAGACCCTCGCGCAGAAGTTCATGCCCCAGGGTGGGCTGGCCACGCAGGCGCCTTATCGCAGCCCGGGACAACTGCCGGACGACGATCCGCAGGATCTGGACTGATCTTTGAAGGTAATCGAACGCGGGATGGCGCGAGGTCATTGTGCTCTTCACCGGTTCCGCCCGGAACTGCCTGTATTAAAGAGAGACGGGCCAGTGCTGCGCCGGATTAGGTGTGTCGACGGTTACCCGCCTTCCGTGAATTTTTCGCCCGTGGTCTTGCAGTCTGCCATAATGTTGGCGCCCTTTTCAAGCCAGACACCCGCGATCGCTTCCAGCTTTCCCTGAACTCCCTCGCCTGAATCCTCAGGAACTGTCAGGAGTGTCTTCACTTCGGCGACCACCTTGGGTAGGCTCTCAGCCGGACTTCGGAGCATTTCAATACTGCGGTAAGCAGCACCAAGTGAGACAGACAGCGTCGTTTGAAGAATATCCGGAATGATTCGCCGGTCGAATTCGTCAGCCATTAGTAAACCTCTTTGCTCTCCGGGGCGGTTGTATCAAGCCACACCATCAATATAAACAATCGATCTGCACTATCAATCCAAACTATAATACCGCCCGACTCCAGGCGAACGGCACTCTGGTGTTGAGGTGGTTTCACGAGAGCCTGCTGTCGTATGGCTGGGCATTTGCCGCGTGATCGGGAATCGTTTGCCACAGCGACTCGCGGGTGCTTAACCGTTTTTGGGGGTGCGACTGGAATCGGGCCATTCCGAAGCCGTTTCCGAGCCGCGCGTGTCAACAAGCGGTACCCGTATCCACCTAAGAAGTCTTCAACCGCCAAATCGTTTAAGCGACAGCGGGTCGCCGAACACAGGCACGACCGCCACAAATTCGATATCGTTTTTTTTTGAGATTGGCCCTGTTCGTAAGAAAAGTCGCGTTGCCGATCTGTAACATAACAGGTTTTTCTGTATACTCCACCCTAAGGAGGACCGCATGACGTTTCGTATCGCTCTGGCCGTTCTGTTGGTTGCGCCGGGGATCTATCCGCAACCGCCCTATACGCGCCCGCAGTTTGATGCGGCGTCCATCAAGCGCAACATCAACTGCGGGGGACGCGTAAACCCGAGGGGCGGTGGTCCTTTGACTAGCGAATACTACTACACCTCGTGCGTCCCTCTGCGGGTTCTGATTCGCCTCGCGTACGCGCCGCAACAGCACAGCATGATCAGGCAAACTGAGGTTCTGGGCGGAGCTGCCTGGCTGGATACAGAGGTTTATGACGTCGCGGCAAGGGCTGCCAACATTGGGACTATCGACCGTTGGCGCGCGATGCTGCAGCGTCTTCTTGAGGACCGATGCAGCCTGAAGATTCACGAGGAGACGAGAGAAGTTCCGGTTTATGCGCTGACCGTCGCGAAAGGCGCTCCGAAGGTTCTGCCGTCAAGGGCAGGCAGCTGCCGGCCTATAACGTATCCAACTACTGTTCCTCCAACTATGATTCTGCCGCCGCAGCCGGCCACAAACGAACCGGAGTTGCCTGTTTGCGGTTGGACGTCCTACAGCCCTAAGGGCGGGACCATCAACCTCACGGGAGTCGGCGTGACCATGGATCAGTTCGCCACCATCATGCTGGATCGACTGGACCGTCTGGTCGTTAACCGCACGGGGGCTCGCCGGTATGTTCGACATTGGTCTGGAATATGCTTCCGAAACCGCGCAGCCGCGCCCCGAAGGACAGGACAGCCCCGGTTCCGTGCCGCCCGCACCGGATCCCACTCCGTCGGTCTTCACCGCCGTGCAGCGGTTGGGGCTGAAACTGTCACCGGACAAAGGTAATGTCGAAGTGCTCGTGATCGATCATGTAGAGAAGCCGTCGGATAACTGACACTGCGCTGTAGCGCAAGGTCCGCCATCTGCGGAGAGTGGCGGCGAAGCAAATAAGTACCTGTTACGCACCAGCCAAAGGCCCGATAAAGTGTGGAAGGTCCCTCGTTCAGGAGGTCGAGGTCGTTGATTCTCCTGAGTGAAGCCTTCGGCCCGCACTCTACCAGTAAGGGCTTTTTGAGCCTGACATTTGCAACACGCACGACCCCGTGTTTACAAAGAGCTTCCCCCAATCGTGCAAACCTACCTTTGTGAGACTGGCATGGGCTCCGCCTCACGAAGATGTCTCAAGATCAGTCCACTCATCCCGTACCCCAGCAGAATAATACGTTGAGCGAACCCCATTTACCTCGCCGCCGCCATGTGGATTATGAAGAAATTCGCGTTATAGGAAGCGCGACGCTGGTTAAAGCGACTGATGCTCCATCAGGCGAGGGATGTTCATTTTCCCCAAGTGCTTTCGTGCCTGTGCAAGATGAAACGCCGCCTGCATTCGCAGCCACATATCGGCACTGCCGCCAAAAGCCTTTTCAAAGCGCAACGCCATCTGAGGCGTAAGGGCGCTTCTGCCTTGCATCACGTTGTGAAGCTGCTGGCGCGTGATCTTCATAGTCTTCGCGGCCTCGGCCACACTCAGGTTCAACTCGTCAAGGTTAGCCTTGGCGAGTGCTCCTGGGTGAACGGGATTTTTCATCGGCATCGCGTGTCTCCTCCTAATGATAATCTTCCAAATCCACGTCGTAGGCGTCCGTCCTCGAAGAGGAAAGTCACCCGCCAGTTGGCCCTTACTGTCGCGGCCCACATGCCTTTGCGGTCGCCCTTCAACGGGTGCAATCGAAAGGTGGGCTGATTCATATCCTGCACCTCGCCGGCCTGATCGAGCGTCGAGAAGACCATCCGCAAACGGTCAACCTGATCGGCGCTTACTTGCAACCATCGTCCTTTTCAAACAAGTTCCGCAGACCCTTGTGTTTGATGGTAGGTTTTTTATCCCGGAAATGAAGAGCCCGGCGATTCAATAAAGCGGTCTCCAATCATTCCGCAGGATCTGGTCGCCTTCGGGGATCCGGCCCGGTAGTTCGTTTTGTAAAAGTGACGTAGACGCAAAAGCTCTTCTGGTCAGGTTTTCGGTCACCACGAAATAAAACTATTTTCAATCTCCCGTATACACCTGAATTCACAACTCTTACCCACGCACACCCAGCCAAATCCACCCCGAACCCACCCCCGATTTCTTGACACCTCGTGCTAGCTTTCAATCAGGGAGTGGTTCTGCACCGAATCGCTCCTGACAATATTTTCCTGCGCAGGAAACGTCGATTGAGGTGAAACTGGACTCTCGGGTGCCCGTTAAGGGCTGACGGCGTTAACCCTTTGGATTACGCCGACGAGAGAATTTTCCAGACGCGTTTGGATGTACACCGCCCGAGCGAAAGACGTGGGGTGGGTGACCAGAGGGCGGAATATCGAAATTGGACCATGCACGCGGGCATATTTATTAACTAACCGCAGGCTGATGGTCCGATAGATTCCGCTTAATTCATGAGCGGCAGGACACGGCGCACTAAGAAAGCGACCCCCTGCCGCGACGATGTAATTCGATTTTTGCCTCGAAAATGTTCTTCGAGAGGTGCGACATGGACGCTGTACTCAGGCACCGAAAGGCGACCGGAGGCAAGCGCCACCGTTCTTTGACAATTCGAATAGCGGGCTCGCAACCCGCAACCACACGCCGCGGGAGGAGTGTATCTCCCGTTGGGCCACTCATTTTCATCCGCAGGGGTGGCCCCGCCGGGCCAAAGAAGGTTGCCAACCGAATATTGATCGGCATATTGATCGGCACATATTGATCGGCATATTGATCGGTAACGATGCGCGCCCGAAAATTAGCGGGTTGGGTGTGTGACGCGCAAGTGAGCGGGTTGGGTGTGTGACGCGCAAGTGTCTCCATTCCAGGCCTGAACGGGGTAAAACGGATCGTAAACCGGGCCAGGTTCTTATGAAAAAGAATCACTCCGTCTTTATCTATCAGGGAGTTAGAGTGGTGCCAGTTGCCGGCGCCGGACGAGTTGGAGCGGGGCAGGGTCTCAGACGGATGCCGAGTTTGCCAAGGCGTCGCAGGTGGTGATGAATCAGGCGCTGCTTTTGCAATTCGGTCATTGGCGGCTTGCCGCGTTCCTCTTCATAGGGCGTGCCGCGTTGCAGCACGAAGTATGCGAGTTTGAGCAGGTCGTGGGCAACCGCCACAATGGCTATCGGGCGGCTTCTCCCTGGAACGCCTTTTGACGCGATCCGCCAGAATTTATCGCGCAGGTGTCCGGTTTTCATTCTGGAAATGGCCCAGGCGCTTTCAGTCAGAGCGGAGCGTAGCCAGGGATTCCCGGATTTTGTATGCGTGCTCTTGTTCCGCCCGGCACTCCTGTTGTTGCCGGGACAAAGGGCGCTCCACGAACCCAGCTTTTTCACCGTTTCGAACTGACCAGGGTCGGGGCCCATTTCGGCCAGAATGGTCGCGGCGTTTTCATCGACCGCCGGCAGACTGCGCAACAGTTCCCACTGTTTGAGGTAGCCGGCTTCGGCAATCGCGACGCGGATGGCCTCGTCCATGGCGATGATTTGATCTTCCAGAAAGCGCAGATGGTCCACGCTGAAGCGAATCATCAGCCGATGATGATCGTTCATCGTATGTTCCTGGAGCGCGGCTATGATTTCCGGAATTTTCTTCTTCGCTTTCTGTTTCGCAAATGCCGCGATCTCGGCAGGGTTCGCGTTTCCCTTCAGCAAGGCTTCCAGCATCAGTTGCCCCGAAACGCCGAACAGGTCGGAAAGTACGTTGCCGAGTTTTACGTTCGCGTCTTCCAGAACCTTGCCGATCCGGTTCTTCTCTGCTGCGGCCTCCTGGATCAGTTTCCGCCGTCGCCGTGTCAGGTCTCTTAAATCGCGAACCGGACGCGATGGAATGAAACTCGGTGTCACCATGCCATGGCGCAGCAGATGGGCCAGCCACCATGCATCTTTGTTGTCCGTCTTGTGCCCCTTTCGTGCCTTCACTTCCTGCGGGTTGGCCAACGCTACCCTCACGTGGCCCTCCAGAATGTTGAATACCGGTTTCCAGTACGAACCGGTGCTCTCCATAATCACGTCGCTACAGCCCTCCGACGTAATCCACGCCCGTAAATTCTTCAATTCACTGACCGTGGTTCCGAACTGGCGAATCTCCGACCGGGCTTCCCCACTTGCCGGTCCTGTCATTACACAGACCGCCAGAAACTTCTTGCCGATATCGATCCCGGCACACCGCTCAATTACTGCGTTGATCATACTCAGGCGACTCCTTCCGCCATGAAGAGCACGACCCGCGCCTATGCGGAGATCTTCTTACTCGGGCCTTACGCACCATTAGGGGATTCCTGCACGCGGGTCCAACCAGTTTCGTTTACGAGCTATACGTCATTACCTGATCCGGTCGATCTCTTCATGACATCTGTATTCTCGCTCTTTTTCATCAGGCGGGGTGAACGGTCTACCGGTCATGGAAGTTTCGTTTTGTAAAACGCCTAATTGACGCTTCCGAAGCCGCCACTACTGAATCACGCCCGTAGCAAGCAACGCGCAAATTCCCCTCTTCAGCATGCGGCCGGCATTCGCGGGAGTTCGTTTTGCAAAACCGGATTCGGCGCCAGCCCACCGAGGTTCGTTTTGTAAAACGCGCCCGGTCCGCAAATGGACAACCCATTTTCATCCGCTGGGCCGGTCCGCCACCCGGGCCGGTGAGGTTGACAACCCTGCTGTTCGGCGAGATGCGTGCAGCCGCCTTCTGTTGTTAAGCTTGGAGGTTTGACAATGCGCGATGCCTTACGAAGCGGTCTCGAATGGACGCAGCAATCCGCCAGAGTCATTGGTGCTCTGACCCCCTCTGGTTTTCTCTGCGATTGGCGTGAACTCGATAACAAGATCGAAGCTTTCCGTCTGTTCCAGTATGCCGATCGCGAAATCCAAATGCCGGCCAACCGTCCCGCTTCCACGGTTTTCGCCCGCGCGCCCGTTGGAGAGACATTTCGGTCTATCTGGGTACTGGAGGGTTCCGGTCATATGGCGGGCCTTGCGGCGAGTCTCACCGTCCAGGGCCTGTTGACTGACGCGAATGCCGCTAATCTGCCAGACACTGCGCTGATTCCGCTGCATGCCGGAATGGGGACCGCATTCGCGGAAAAACTGTTCGCTGGCCTGAGTTCCAGCCCGACAATGCCTGAGATCAGCAAGACGGTTGCTCGCTTTGTCGATATCTGCCGGGCTAACTGCAGGCCCGGTTGGGAAGATGCCTGTATGGAGCCACTCGGTCTGGTGGTCCGCTGTCTCCATCCCAATCTTTTGGGGCCGGTGAGTGTGGCGATGGAAGCCTTAAGCCCGCAACTTCGCACCCTGCTCTGGCACGGCGTGGGGCGGGGACTCTATTTCGCACCAACCAACTTCCTGCCGATTCCACTGGCCCGCAAGCGCATCATTCAGGGAGTCGCGGAAGAGGCAGGCAATATTGAAGATCGCCGCAATGTTCTGGCCGGCTACATTTGGGCGACGACGCTCGTCAATCTCCCCTATACCGACTTGATCCGATCCGTTGCTGCCGCCTGTTCGGAACTTAAGCTCCGGAATGAATTCACCAACGGCCTGACGTCTGCATTGATGGCATGGCGGCACATGGCGCCTGACGACTTGCGTTACACAGGCAACTTCACCCAGCCGCACGCAGGCCGCAGCAATGATGCCATCCTGTGGAATGAATGGGTCGCAACTCCTGTCCGGTTAGCGCTGGAAGATATCTTTCCGGGCATGAAAAGAAGTAACAAAATACCCGCCCTTTACACTTATCGAACATATGAGGAATTACGCAGGTTGAGCGTCGTTCCGGAGGCGGCCGAATGAGCGAAAATCCACGTCGCATAACACTGGGCGTACCTGCCTCCCGGGCTATCGATGGTGCGCTCGCCAGCTTGCTCCAGGCAACCCTGGCTGCGCCCGCCAGCCTGATTTCAGAAGTGGATC
>Ga0207122_1078_pt1 | contig 15459 bp, 11 predicted proteins | sample Alteio_BWMinHeat_38_FD_153504 | JGI IMG/M metagenome (GOLD analysis project Ga0207122, IMG submission 153504) | Enriched cells from forest soil in Barre Woods Harvard Forest LTER site, Petersham, Massachusetts, United States -... | ecosystem: Environmental > Terrestrial > Soil > Temperate forest >... | reverse complement strand
CTAGCCCCAGCCGTGGTTTCCAGCGTCGATAGCGGCAACCTGGTTGCTTCGCTCTGGACGCTACACCAAGGCTCGTTGCAGTTACTCAAGCAGCCTCTCTTCCCACGCGAGTTGTCGGCAGGTCTGCTGGATCACCTTTACAGCCTGACCACCCTTGGCGCTCTTCCGCAACGAAAATTCTCGGGCCTGGAGACCGCGCTCAATCATCCGAACAGTCTGCAATATCTGCTGGATATTCCCGACTCGGTTCTCAAAGACATTCAGCAGTCGCCCGGTTCGAATGATGCGGATGTAGCCTGGCTGCAAGAGCAGGCGAGAGTGCGGATCAGGCAGGCTTGCCGGACGGCACAGCTTTACGCACCGTGGCTGCTTCCTGAGTACAGCGCGCTGAAGGGCGATGCTGCGATCCATCCGCAAGGGCAGACCGCTCTGGTTCCCGTGCTCGGTCAGATGCCCGGATTTATCGATCGTCTCGCGATGCAACTACGAACAGCGATTGATTCCGCCACTTCCGGAACCTCCAGCAAGCTTTGCGGTGAGTTGCTCGAGCTGTTGCCTGAGGCCCGCTCCCGCACCGAACGCCTTATCGAAGATCTGGCGAAGATTGCCGACCAAGCCGGCACGCTGGCCGACGAAATGGATTTCTCCTTTCTTATCAACCCCGGCCGAAATCTACTGTCGGTGGCCTATGAGGTCGAGAAGGAACATAACCATCCCGCCTGTTACGACCTTCTGGCGAGCGAAGCCCGCATTGCCTATTTTGTTGCCATTGCCAAGGATGAAATTCCCCAGGAAAGCTGGTTGTCGTTGGCATAGACGTGGGTTGAAACGTAATCGATTGGAATTTGTTTATCGGCACCATGTTTGAATATCTGATGCCCACGCTGTGGATGCGCTTGTATCCGAATACTTTACTGGAGCGAGCCGCAGATGCCGCGGTGCAGTGTCAACGTGCCTACGCGACCGGAAAGAAAATTCCCTGGGGCATATCGGAGTCGGCTTCCAGTCAGATGGATCCCTCCGGCAGCTATCACTACTTCGCTTTTGGCGTACCTCAGTTGGCAATTCACAAACCCGAGCAGCAGGGACCCGTGATCTCGCCCTATTCAACGTTCCTGGCCCTGGATATCGATCCGATCGCCGCTCTGCGCAACTTACGCAGCATGCAACGCAAGGGATGCTTGAGCACGTACGGTTTCTTTGAGTCGTTGGACTTCACGCCGTCGAATCGCAGCTCCCAGTCACTCGGATTCGAGCCAGTCCGTTGCTGGATGGCTCACCATCAAGGCATGAGCCTTCTTTCCATGGCAAACTTCCTTCACGATGAGGTCGTGCAACGCTGGTTTCACAGCCATCCCCGCGTGCAGGCTACCGAACTGTTACTGCAGGAGAAACCGGCCGGGCGGGTAAGTTCGTCCAAGCCGCGCGCCAAGGTGGCGTAAAGCAGGCGGAGCTAACCCCCATCGTGCCTGGACTTTCATCTTTCACGCGAGGATCAATGCGGCACTGTCACCTTCTTACTCTCGTAGTCCTCCTGGCGTTTTCTTCGAGTGGGCCCCAGGTATGCGCTCAGACCTCCCCTTCGAAAGCGGAAGTATTGGTCGTCGACGCTAAAGCGGCATCACACCCATTCCCTCATTTTTGGGAAAAGATGTTCGGATCCGGACGCGCCATACTCAGCCTGCGCCAGGACTATCGGGATGACTTGCGTGCGGTGAAGCAAATCACCGATTTTGATTACGTTCGCTTTCACGGGATTTTCAATGACGAGGTCGGCGTCTACACCGAAGATAACCAGGGGCACGCCGTTTACAACTTCTCCTACATCGACCAAATCTATGATGGCCTGCTGGCCATCGGGGTCCGCCCGTTCGTTGAAATCAGCTTTATGCCCAACCAACTGGCGGCCAGCCACACTCTGCATCCTTTCTGGTACCGGCCGAATGTTGCCCCTCCAAAAGATTGGAACCGATGGGACGATCTGGTCACAGCCTTCACTCGGCACCTGATCGAGCGCTACGGAATCGATGAAGTTGCCCAATGGTATTTCGAAGTCTGGAACGAGCCCAACCTCGATTTCTGGGCAGGACAGCCAAAACAGGAAACCTATTGGGAGCTGTACGACCAAACTGCGGTCACCATTAAGAAAGTTAGTACGAGATTGCGGGTCGGTGGTCCGGCCACCGCGCAGGCCGCGTGGGCTGACGCATTCATCAAACACTGCACCGATAAACAAATTCCAATCGATTACGTTTCAACCCACGTCTATGCCAACGACACCGCCCAGGATATCTTCGGAACACAGGAAAACATTCCTCGCGACCGGATGGTCTGCCGCGCTGTCGACAAAGTGCACCGGCAGATCAAGTCCTCGAGCATGCCAACCCTCCCGCTGATCTGGAGCGAATTTAATGCCAGCTACAAGAATGAGCCTGAAGTCACCGACGCGATTTATATGGGCCCGTGGATGGCCGATACTATCCGCCAGTGCGATGGGTTGGTTGACATAATGTCTTACTGGACCCTTTCCGATGTGTTCGAAGAACAGGGCGTCGTGAAGACTCCATTTTATGGCGGCTACGGCTTGATCGCCGAGGACGAGATTCCCAAGCCCGCTTTCAATGCCTTCAAACTGCTGCACGAACTCGGAGACGAACGCATCCAGCTCGATTCTGACTCCGCCCTCCTGACTCGCCGGAAGGATGGATCGTTAGTGCTGGCGGTGTGGAACTATGCTTCCCCAGACCAATCCGGTTCTTCGAAAAGCATTACTCTGCAGCTTAAGAATACGAGCGCAAAGCGTGCCATGGTCTCGCGTCTCGACCGCGAACACGGAGACATTCACTCGGCTTACGAAAAAATGGGCAGCCCACGCTATCCCACGCAGAAACAGATTCAGGAACTTCGTCATGCGGCGGAACTCTCCAAGCCCGACGCCATTCATCTCGAGCATGGCGAGTTCACGATTGCGTTGCCTAGCCATGGTCTGGCCGTAATCGAGCTGAAGTAAAAACCTCCGACCTTCGGGTATTATTCCTGATACTTCTTGAAGCCGGCCCGATCCATCCCCCGCCCCGCTTCCTGATTCTTCATGAAAGTATTCCACACGAAACCCGTGCGGACATTCTCCGCCATCACCATGGAAATGCCCACATCAATGCCGATGGTGTCAGTGTCGTACCAATTTTTCAGTGGATTGAAAGCATTCACAAATCCGTAACGGCTCCACGCCCGTCCGTAACGATCCTTGATATTCCTCAGCACGCGCATCACGGCCTGAGTCATAAAAGGCAAAGAACCGGCCGAAGCACTCGGCACAATCGTTCCATCAATCGCCCCCATCATGGGCGGACCTCCCCAGATCACGTAGCCCCTCTGGGAATCGGAGGCGGAGATTCCCCACAAATCTTCGCCGTAATCGGGGAATTGTTTGCTCAGTTCCAGACAGAAACGGCGGTGGGCGTCCGTCGCCATCACCGAGTTCTCGAAGTAATCGGCGTACTGGTCGCGCTTCCCGCGAAAATCAAACCACGCCTGGGAGTATTGATGCACAAACAACGGCGCGAATGACCCGATGTAACGAATGCCGTCATATTCAAATTTGGTGCGCTTCCACGCATTCCACGCCTGCGCCGGCAAGGGGTGAGGAAGTGATCCCAGGCCAAGCAGATAGATCATCATCATCTCGCTGTAGTAGTCCCACCGGTAAGGGAGAAAGCCAAATTCCGGCGTCCACCCATGCGGCAACAATGAAGTATCTTCAGACAGCCAGCTCCAATCCACCCGGTTGAAGATCTCGTAAGCCAGCAGACTGACCTCGGAATGCTCCTCGAAATGTCTTCGGCAGGTAAGCAGGCCGCACAACAGAATAGCCGTATCGACGGAGGAGACTTCGGAATCCCAAACTCGTTCCCCGGTATTAATGTCGGCGAAGTGATAAAAGAAGCCTCGGTGCGTAGGCATCTTTTTCCACAGGAAGCGCAGGGTGGCCAAAACCCGGTCTCTTACGTCGGGAAAAGAAATGAATTCCCTTTGATGCCCGATGCAGAGTGCCGTTAGACCAAACCCGGTGGCCGCAATACTGGCCACAATCGAGTTGTCATCTTTCGATACATTGCATCGGTCCCTCACTAGTCCAGTCAGCGGACTCGCTTGCTCCCAGAAATATTGGAAGTTTCGCTTCTCCATCTCCTGCAAGAAGTCGTCATCTTCCTGCGAGAGAACCGTGGAAGCTGGCGAGGCCTTGGACGCCCGCGGTGGCTGTGTATCCGTGGCCGAAGAAAGCAACCGGCCGGGGCCAAGGACTCCCAGCAGACCCGCTCCACCGATTTGAAAGAGTATTTCCCTTCGCGAGAGGCGTTTCTTAATAAAGATCTTTTCTTCCATGCGCATCAGCTAAAGTTAGATGCTCCACATTCAAATGCGGCATCAGATCGGCAAGTTACCGAACCTGGAGCCGAGGATAGACTCTGATAGCCATGATAGCCAGAAAACGATAGCCAGAAAACTTGCCACGCGAAAATTGCGTCCTAGAATGTTAAAACATAGGAAATCGCAATGACCAAACGCAAGACCATCGCAATCTGGACAATCCTGCTTGCCATCGTGGTGGCAGCTTCCGCCGTTGCCCTGCTGCATCGGCGTCAACCGGTTACGCTCAGAGGCGCCGTCCTGCGGCAGGACCGCGATCCCAATCGCCAATTGCCGTTGGCCGATGTTCAAATCGTGGCGACCAATGCATTAGGCAGCGGAACCTCGAAGTCGGACTCTTCGGGCTTTTTCACTCTGACCCTGCCAAAAGGTCTTCGGCGCCGTCAGGCCGTGCTCCTCACTTTCCGGCATGGCGACTACCAGCCCCTGGATATAAATGATTTCATCGGAGACAAAATCTACGTTGCCCACATGATCCCGCTTCATCAGGACACGAACGCGGAATCCCGCGCCGGCTCCGCAATCTCACATACCCGGATCAGATACTCCGTAAAAGCTACCACCGAGGCGAATATAGGCAGCGCCGTAAGAGCGTTTGAGATAGTCAACGCGGGAAACACGCCGTGTAACAAAAACCCTCCGTGCGCACCTGGGGGGAAGTGGAAAGGAACGATCGGCTCTTTGTCGCTGGATGCAGGCGAAGGAAACGAGTTCCGCAATGCCAGGGTTTCCTGCATTGCAGGTCCCTGCCCCTTTACAAAAGTCGAACAGGAAAACTTTTCTTCGGATCGGCGTCACTTCAATGTGTCCGTCCTCAACTGGTCAGACACTGTCACTTTCCTGGTGGAAGCGGAAGTAGTTCATCCCATGACCAGTGACATGGTGCGCGAAACTTACCCGGTAATTTTCGGACGGGCACTAAACTTCAGCCTGCCTGCGTCTGCGGAAGGCCCCAGCATCGAAGCCGAAGTTCAGGGGGACGCCATCGTGTTCCCGCTTGGCCCCGACCTTTTTCTGCGCTGGGCGGACTGCCACATGGTGGTCGACCGGGACCAATCAAAAAATTATCGCTGTGAATTGAAGCCCGGCTACCAGTTCCGCTAGCTTCTTGCCAAAGGCGGCTCCCCTGCAGTGCCCCGAATCTCTCCTCAAGATTTACAGGTCTAAGACAGGAAGCTCAGGCAATGGCTTAGCCCGGCCCCCTAGCTATCCTTGCGGTAGAGAAGATCGCGCATGGCTTGCCTCCGAGCCTCATTCGCCTCGGTGAGAGTTTTCCGTTCGTCGGCGTCTACGCTGCGTTTTGTTGTGTCGCCAGCCTGTTCAGGCTCGCTGCAAGCCGGACAACGATTGGCAAAGCCGGGTTTGTCCGGCCTCAATTCGAACTCTTCCGAACAAACTACGCAGACTCGAACAGGAAATGCCATGCAGATATCCAAATAGCCGGATCAATAAAAGTCTCCAGCAGCAGAAAACTTTAACAAATTTTCAGCCCGCGCGAAAGCGCGTTCTGGGATATAGATTGCGCTGGTTTTATAAGGATGGGATTGATTGGTGCGCGGCAGCACGATTAGAAGATTGGAGCCGACGAGCGGACTTGAACCGCTGACCTGCCGATTACGAATCGGCTGCTCTACCAACTGAGCTACGTCGGCTTCGTTCCAGTTTACCAAATCCCGTTAGGCAGACTAGAGGAAAGCCAACATAGACGCTCCCGCCGCGGCTCTACGCGAAGAGGAAATGCAAAGGCAATCGCCGGCACTGCCGATTAAACAAACGCGGCTATGCGGCGCGGCCCGCCACCAGCGTGTCGTATTCCTCTTGCGACTGTCCAGGCAAAAGGACCCACATGGTGTAAACGCCAACGGCGGTTCCGAACGGAATATTGAACAGCGAGATGAATCCGAGGACGAGAGCGATCACGCGAGCCCATGGCTCACGCTGCAGTAAACCCCAACCCGCGGTGAATCCGCACGCCGCCTTGGCCAGAATGAAGATCGCCACCACGCTCAGCAGTGGACGCAGGAAGGCCGTAGAAGTTGGCGCTCCCATTTCATTGGGATGCGCGAACAATGTGTTGGCGAGGATGTAAAGGATCACGCCGCCGATGGTATTGAAAGCCGAGATAGCCAGCCAGAGAATTCCTAACAGATGAACATGATCTTGCACGCGACCGCGCCGTGGCTGCATTGCTGTTACTGGTCCGACAACCGCCTTGCCGCATCGACTGCAAAATCCCTGGCCCGGTTGCACCGTAGCGCCGCATCCATCGCAGAACATAAACTGCCTCCCTGGCGATTCGGCCAGAACTACTTACCTCACAACAGATGATACGTAAACCCCTGCCAGGAGTTCCGTTTAGATTGTTTGCAGCTTCGCCGTGACGTTGTGTGTCCGCGCACCGTGGAAATCAGTGTTAAAGCAAAACGAAAAGGCCGCCCGGCAACAGGGCGACCTCTTCTTTTCAAGGGAGAATAGTTCCAACAGAGGCTTTAAATTCCGTCGAAACGTTCTGACAAAATCTTATGGGCCCAAAAAGGGGGGTGTCAAGTAATTTTTGCCAAATAAATATCTTTATTTTCAACAACTTACAGAATCAATCAATACAGGATCGAAATGTTCCAATTTGAGACGAACCCCCGCCGAAAAGGCTGCAAACCTCTAATCCTGAGGTACTTAAGACCGATTCAGAGCGTTTTTGGAGTCTGGAGGCCGAGTCGAAGAGGTCCCCGGTGCCGGGTCAGCGAGGTCCAGAGAAATGAACTCGGTTTGGTCAGCTCGACCAAAAACCCGGCCAGGAAAATATCGCCGCATCAGCACGCGTGCGCCACCGAATGCCACTCCGGCCGCCAGCGATATGGCACCGACGATGATGCACAGGAGAATGATGTTGACCAGCAAATTGGCAATGTTATTTTTCTTGTCGAAATAAGTATTCTCATTCCAGGTGACGCTGGCGTCGTAGTTGACTGCACCCAACAGCGTCTGCGCATCGCTCTGCGACAGCGGGCCCGCAGCAATCGCCACGATCGGCCCAGTGCGCTTGTCGAAGAATGGGCCGACATTTTCCACGGCTTGAACCCCGGCCTGCGGCTGAGCCGCATGATTGGCAGCATCGATGCGTCGCAGATGTTCAGCCGCCAACGCCGGCGTTGGATACTCGATCAGCATCAACGTAGCTTCCCCGCCAGAAACCGAATACTCCCCAAGGACTACTTCCGGGTTCGCGCTGAAATCTACCAGATCCGCTGGAATTGGAGAGGTGATCGTGCTCAGGCCCAGCGGTCCTTCCGCATATTTTTCTGTATTGGATTCGTAGCCGTGGTGCGGCATGAAAGCAAGAATCGGCGGCAGGTTGCCGGCATTCCCGGTAGGACGCGGCAACGCGCCCGCCAACTCGCGCAGTCCCGCCGCAGACATCACGGATAGCTCATTAAACACTGCATCCACCAGGATGTGGCCGCGATAAAACAGCACGCGCCGGTCCGCCGATGCGCCCTGGTCGCCAATCGCTTCTCGCGCCATCCCTGGCTGCAGGTAGAACGTATAGGCGCCGAAGGCGCCGCTGGCGTCGGCAAACCTCGCGGCACGAATCTTCAGCGTGCGCCCGTCGTCACTCTTGTAGGTAGCGGATTCGAAATCAGTGAACCCATACTCCTTGAGCAGCGCCGCGTTAGTGGGATCGGCGGCGGAGGCATCCTTGCTGGACTGAGCCGCGCCCTGCATCTGCCACCCGGCGATTTGCTTAGGCAGAATTGGCGGAGGCGTATCCGCGCCCTGCGCCGCGAACGCAACGCCGGCGAGAAGAGTCAAAGCGGTCGATATCAGGACGGATTTACAAAAACGCATGGATGCACCACACAGGACACAGAATCCCTTATGTAATTAGACCACACCGAACGGTGAAAAGTTTCCGGAACCGTCTTCACGGCTGAGGGAATTGTCGACGCAGGGGGTTACACATTTTTTTGAGGGGAGATCCTACTGCCCGGCGGCCTTGTCCATCTTGCTGGCGACCTTCACCCCGCTCAATCCGTTTACATACTTCGCGATACCACGGTAGAGCGATTCGGCAATGCGCTCGCGGTATTCGCTGGTCGCCAGGCGATGCTCGTCGGTGGGATTACTGACAAAAGAAATCTCGGCCAGGATCGATGGCATGTTCGCGCCGATCAAGACAATAAAAGGAGCCTTCTTCACGCCACGGTCGCGAATAGCCGGGCTCTTCACGGCGAGTCCGCTATGCAGCGAGGCCTGCACGTCCCCGGCAAATTCGCGCGACTCTTCGATCTTTTCCTTCATCGCAATCTTCTTCACCAGGTCCTGCAATTCGTAGATAGACTTCTCCGATACCGCATTCTCGCGTGCCGCCACCTCTAGCGCTTCCGGCGAAGAGGTGAAATTCAGGTAATACGTCTCCACTCCACGGGCGGCAGAGTCGCGACTCGAGTTGGCATGGATGGAGACGAACAGATCCGCGCGCGCCTGATTGGCGATGGCAGTGCGCGTTTCGAGTGGGATGAACGTATCGTCCTTGCGCGTATAAACCACTTCCGCGCCCAGCCGCGTCTCCAAAAGCTTCCCCAAACGCCGGCCCACTTCAAGCACCAGATCTTTCTCTTCCAGTCCGTTTGGACCAATCGTCCCCGTATCATGCCCGCCGTGGCCGGGATCGATGACGATCTTGCCGATTTTCAATCCAAGAGCTCGTATCAAAGAACGGTCACCGCTCGCCGTAGGCTTCGCCTCGCGAATACTCAGATCGGACGCCGTCCCCGATCTACCCGAAGCTAACGTGCGGGTAGTGCCTCGATGTCGCGAGTCGGCCGCATTGCCTCGGGCAGCACCAGAAACACTCGAATCCATTTCCGGATCGCTGGCCAGATCACTGTCTACTACCTTTTTCGGGGCAGTGCCTGCATCCCGCGAACTCGCCAACTTCTTCTTTGCGCCTCGAACATTCTGTTTCGCAGTCGCAGATGCTTGAATTCCGGTGTTATTGTCGTCGCCATCATCCGCGTCAACCACCTTTTTAACCGTGATCTGCGACTTCCGATTCGTGGTTGCCACCGCTCCGGTCGCCCTCGCAACCTTGCTTACCCCAGCTTCCATACCCGCCGCTTCTGGCGAGGCAATCGGCGTTAAGACGGCGGCTTTCGTATCCGCGGAGTTCGAATCCGCAGCGTTCGAAACCCCAGCGCTCGCAACCCCAGCGCTCGAAACAACAGCGTTCGAAGCCAAAGAACTCGAATCCGTTTGAGCCGCGGTTTTCGCTGAGGGGGTAGTCTGTGCGTCAGCGGAAGACCCTTCACCGGCATCCTTGTGCCGGGCGACCACGTTCTTACCGTGAATGTCGATGATCAGTCGGTAGGGGTTGGGCAGCAGGAAGGCGTCGTAGTCAGAGAGATTGTCCACCTCGAGTACAACTCGAGTCCGTCCCGGCGCAAACTGCGCCACGCGTACTTTCTTCAGAAAGCCGTCATCCACATCGAAGCTCTTACCCACCAGCGTCGAGGCCAGCTTGGTTCCGTTCAGATCGAAAAAGATGCGTGCCGGAGTTGCGATCCGTTGGGAAGAAAACTTCACGTCGCTCTCCAGATCGATGGCGACCCGCGTGTAATCGGGAGTAGACCAATGCCGTATGCCGGTGACTCGCGGCAAACGGCCACGTGATATCGGCGACCCATCCTTAGCCGACCCATCCTTAGTCGACCCATCCTTAATGGAAGCCGCGATCGAAGCGGCGGGAGAAACTTGATTCTCCAGAGATGCTCCCGCACTCTTGGCGGACTTCTGCTGTTGTGTTTTCCCGGCAGTTGCCTCGGAATCCGCTGTTTTTTCAGCCCGGGCTTCCTGGTCGATCTCTAGAATGGCCTGGCGGGCGTCATCGGCCAGCCGATTATGCGCATAGTGACGCAGAAACTCCTGGAAGGTAGCCCGCGCCGCAGCGGAATTATTAAGATCGTCCTTGTAGATTTCCGCAACCGTGAACAAGCCGTCGGCGCGATACTTGCTGCCGGGATACTCCCGGCGCAAGAATTTGTACTGGTCGATAGCCTTGGTCAGGATTTTGTCATCCTCGAAACGCCGCCCCATTTCAACCAACGTCTCGGCCACGGCAACCACACTGGGATCGGCTTTGGTTGAAGTCGGCGCTCCCAGATAAACTTCACGGTAGGCATTTACTACGCGTTGATAATCGCGCCGCGTGCGGTCGGCAGGGGGGCGGCCGTTGAGCGCTTCACGCATCCGCTCCGCCGCGGCGAAATGCTCCCGCGCCCAAGCGTCGGAATGATGCGCCCGTGCGTATGCCGGTTGTGTGGCCAATAAGGCCAGCACCAGCAACGCTCCCCACAGACCACGCTCCCCCGTTGCGCTCTTCAAAATAACCAGCCCGCGCCTTCGTTCCTGCTTGTTGAACCAGTGGGTTGAACTAACTCCCTGGGTGCCTGAGAGATGCAAGTTGCAACGTTAGATAAGGAAACAGATGCCGCAAACTCAATCGGTGTTGCTAATGTGCAGCACGCCCCGCGCATCCCGTTGAATTCTAACGGGATCGTGCGAAACGCCCGTCGGGTCAAAGGCGGAGCCGCCGTAGTACAGGTTGGTAATCCGCCGGACATAGTTTTGGGTTTCGGCGAAATGCGGCACGCCTGAACTCCGCGCTACCGCTCCCGCTCCCGCGTTGTAGGCGGCCAGGGTCAGTTTGATATTGCCGCCATAACTTTCCAGCAACTGCTTTAAATGACGAACCCCGGCATCCACATTTTGTTCCGGATCAAATGGATTCTTGACGTTGAGCTGCTTCGCGGTCGAAGGCATCAACTGCATCAGGCCCATCGCACCTTTGCGCGAAACCGCATTGGGATTGAAGTTCGATTCCACCTTCACCACCGCGCGCACCAGGTTCGGGTCCACATTATGCCGCGCCGCCGCCTGCTCGATGGCGCTATCCACATCGACAGCCGTGGCTGCGGTGCCGCTGAAGTTGGCGGCAGCAATCCTGGCATTCGCCGATTGGTTCGATTCTCGACCCATATACTGGCTGACCTCGGCTGCCGCCGAGCGCGCCGCCCGCATGGCTGCCGCGTTCGGAGAAGGCACAGGCTTCCAGCGATTCTCCTTGGAACTCCAGTACATCAATCTGCGTTGTGGCGCCGCCGATTCTTGCGTGTGCCGCGCTGGACTCGCCGGGAGCGCTTCGTTTACGTAGATCTTGCGGCCGTGCTCATCGGTTGCGGTGATCTTTTCAGCGGACCCGTCGCCATCCGCGGCACGGAGTTGGGGCGTGAGTGAAAAAGAGGTCGCAGCTACAGTGCAAGCCATCAGGGCGATTTGCAGGCGCTTTCGCATTACCGGGCCTTTATCCCTCATTTTGGCGAAGGCGGACTTCACCCTCGCATCTTGCTACCCGGAACCTGACGGAGAATTCTTAAACCAGAGTACGACGATTATAGGCTTGGCAGAGAGCGCGGGCAATCACTCTGAAGGGAGTAGAACCACCGAAGTAATCTGTGTAAACAATTGATAACAATGGTCTTATAATCGGTGATTATTAGAAATCGCTTAGCCTTTCTCCAAAGCCAACTCCAGCGCATCCAGCGACAACGATCGCAGCAGGTTTCGCCTCATGCCGCGCTCCACCTCGGCCAGCCGATCGGAAGCCGTGACGATCCAATCGAACTCGGCGACCTCAACCAGCTTTGTAAGCTGGCTCTGGATGTCCGTGTTGTGAACCAGTTCAGGAGCGCCTGAACTCAGAAACATCAGATCGCGCAGCAGCGAGTAAAGTGTCCTGAGAAGTTGCTCCGTCTTCTCCCGGCCCTCGGCCCCGGCGCGATAAGTTTCCGTGATCTTGAACAGCGCAGTGTGTTCTCCTCCCAGCAAAGCCGAATTCAGGATGGTGAGAGCATCGGCCCGGGCCGCCACATATGCCTCGACGTCGAAAGTGCGAGACCGCCCCAATGCCCCTTCGCTGAGTCTTGCCACCAAGGCTCGCTGTTGTGGCTTCCACTCGGGGCGCTTCTCGGCCAGGTAGCGTTCTATGTCCTCCACCGGCACTGCAGCCAGAGGAAAGGTCATCGATCGCGAACGGATCGTCGGCAGCAGCTCCCCGGGATTCTCCGAGAGCAGAAAAATCGTGGCGTATTCCGGCGGTTCTTCCAGCACTTTCAGCAGAGAATTCGCCGCCTCTTTCATGAATGCAGAGTCGGTAAAAATGTAAACCCGCTCTCGCCCTTCTGACGGACGGTAGTAAATAGTCTCAATAACCCGCCGGACCTGATCAACTTTGATCATCATCTGCGGAGGATCGGGAGGAACGATCAGCACATCCGGGTGGGTCTGTACAAACAGCCGGGTCTCTTTCTTGTCGCTCTCGCGCAGACCTTCACGCGCTTCTACGGCCTCAGCAAACCGAGCATCGAGATCGCCAGCCTGCGCGATGCGTAGGCAGTTCGCGCATTTTCCACAGAAATCAGGCAGACCATCGGTCTCAGTCGGCGTCAAGCAGTTCAGCGCCTGCGCCAGCATCAGCGCCAGCGTGTACTTGCCCGACCCCCGCGCGCCCGCAAGGATCACCGCATGCGGAAAACGCTCCCGCGCCAGCATATCCCGCAGGCGATGGACGGTTTCAGAGTTACCGTGAAAATCAGAGAAGCTCATTCGTCAAACTCAAATCAAAATCTACCACGGAGTCACAGAGCCCCCGAAAACGCAACTGCGCACGAAATCCGGAAGTCGATTTTCTTCGCGCCTCAGCGCCTCCGTGGTGAAGCTAGGCGTTTTTCCCACCTTACAACTTGCGCCCGACAACCTCCATAATTCGCCGATGCGTCTGCGCCGGGGTGCCGCTCGCATCCACCTTCACCACGCGTTGCGGCTCTCTCGCTGCTATCGCCAGGTAGCCTTCGTGCACGCGTCCAAAGAATGCGCGGGTCTCCCGCTCAAACCGGTTCTCATCCAAGTGTTTGCTCGCACTTTTGCTCGCCTTATCTGCCACTCCGCGGTTCCGCCGCCGCGCCCGCCCCACACTCTTCGCCGGATCAGAGTCAAGCAGGATCGTAAGATCTGGCTGCAAATCTCCACACAGGATGCGATGTAACTGGAGCACGGCTTCACTCCCCAGCCTGCGCCCGCTGCCTTGGTAAGCTTCCGTCGAATCGGTGAAGCGATCGCAAAGAACAATGCGTCCATGCTCCAGAGCTGGATGGATCACTTCTGCAATGTGTTGGGCGCGAGAAGCGAACATCAAAGCCATCTCCGCCAGCGGCGATAGACCTTCCGTCGCGGAGTCCAGCAACACGCGCCGAATCTTCTCGCCGGTCGCAGTTCCCCCTGGCTCCCGCGTCTCCACTACTTTGTGCCCGGCCGCGCGCAAATTCGCCGCCAGCTTGCGCATCTGCGTGCTCTTGCCGGTCCCGTCGAGTCCCTCGAACGTTATAAATTTCCCGCGACGTGACATCGTCGCCATGATAGCAGCGCTGGTGCGTCCCTGTACTACCGCTCTCTCTGGCTGCTAGAATCTAAAATTCTGCACACACACTGTGGAATTCTATCCGTCGACAATATTGGGAGCCCTTTAAATGAAGTTGTCAAAAATCCTGGGAGCAGTCTGTTTTCTTTTCGCGCTTTCTGCCTGGTCAGCCACTCCGCCAACCGTATTCATTTGGGTCGACGCCACCTCCGCGCCCCGCAAAATCTTCCATGCCAAACTGAGGATTCCCGCCACCGCCGGAGATTTCACTCTCTACTATCCGAAGTGGATTCCCGGCGAGCACGCTCCCGATGGCCCTGTGATCGACCTCGCTGGGCTCAAATTCACCGCCAGCGGTAAAACCCTCAAGTGGCGCCGCGATCTGCTCGATGGCTTCACCCTCCACGTCGACGTTCCTGCCGGCGCAACCGAAGTGGAAGCCGAACTCGATTTCCTTTCGCCCGCTACCTTCGAAGGTGGTTTCTCCGCCGGCTCGGCCGCCACCGAGAAGATGGCCGTCATCAGCTGGAACCAGGTCCTGCTCTACCCCAAGGGCTGGAAGTCCGATGACCTCACCTACATCGCATCTTTGAAGCTTCCCGCAGGCTGGAAATACGGCACGCCCTTGCCCATCGATTCCACGGGCGCCGACAATAGCGAAATCAAATTCAAACCCGCCTCCCTCTCCACTCTTGTGGATTCTCCCGTCATCACGGGAGAATATTTGAAGGTCGTGAAGCTGGCCGATGATCCGCTCACCGAGATGGATATCGCCGCCGACAGCGCCGCCGCTCTCGCCCCGCCGCAGGAAGTCTGGGACCACTACAAGAATCTCGTCGAACAGGCCAACAAACTTTTCGGTGCGCATCACTATCGCGATTACCATTTCCTGCTCAGCCTCAGTGACCACGTCGCGCATTTTGGCCTGGAGCACCACGAGTCCGACGACAGCCGAATCGATGAGCGGGATCTCGTCGACGAGACTGGGCGAAAAGCAACTGCCAGCCTTCTCCCCCACGAGTACGTTCACTCCTGGAATGGAAAGTACCGCCGTCCCGCCGACCTCGCCACTCCCGATTATCAGCAGCCCATGCAGGACGATCTGCTCTGGGTCTATGAAGGTCTGACAAATTATTTAGGCACCGTGCTCACCGCACGCAGCGGATTGCACAGCCCCGACCAGGAACGCGATGATCTGGCCTTGACCGCCGCTGCGCTCGATCACACTCCGGGCCGCGCCTGGCGCAATCTGCAAGATACTGCCGATGCCGCTCCGCAGCTTTATTTCTCGCCGCAAGCCTGGCATTCCTGGCGCCGCGGCACTGATTTTTACGACGAAGACACTCTGAACTGGCTCTGGGTCGACGTCATCATTCGCCAGCAGAGTAAAGGAGCGAAATCCATCGACGATTTCTGCCACCTCTTCCATGGCGCTCCCAGCACTGGTCCAATGGTGAAGCCCTACACATTCGATGACGTCGTAGGCACGCTCAACCAAGTCGTACCCTACGACTGGCGTGGTTTCTGGACCGAGCGCCTCACTAATCATGGTCCCG
>Ga0207122_1077_pt1 | contig 15466 bp, 20 predicted proteins | sample Alteio_BWMinHeat_38_FD_153504 | JGI IMG/M metagenome (GOLD analysis project Ga0207122, IMG submission 153504) | Enriched cells from forest soil in Barre Woods Harvard Forest LTER site, Petersham, Massachusetts, United States -... | ecosystem: Environmental > Terrestrial > Soil > Temperate forest >... | reverse complement strand
ACTGAATTGAATCTTGTACACTACCTTCGCAGCATTGGGATGACTGCTAATAGAGTGCCGCTGTCAGGTGCTAGCGGGACCCTTCACAATAAGGAGGAGTATAAACACGACGTGGTCACTCAGTACAACGGGCGTACGCTCACATTCGAAGTGAAGTGCCGCAAGGTCGGGTTTGCTTCCATTGTAAACTTCTTAACCGCGCGCGGCTCTCCAAATGGAGTTCTCCGCTTTAATTTACACGGGGAATGTGTAGAATTAACCCAGGATTTGAACGCGGTTATGCCTTCCGAACCCGAAGAAGCATTAGATGTGCATTTCCCTACTGCAGGTACGCCTGCAATGCCTATGTCTCTGCGGGAGTGGAGAGTAGCTTATAAGATCCTTAAGATGCGAGAACTAAAGAAGACATCAGACTTCTTAGTACTCAAATCTGACCGGACTCCCATGATATTTGTGAGGTACTATGGGAAGGATTAATTGCCCAAAGCACAATGACACGGTCGCTTCCTGCTACGTCTACCCTAACGGGGCATACTGTTATGCGGGCTGTGGGATGATCCCCAAGAGGGAGCTTGCCCAGCTAACAGGTGTGCCCATTGAAGCCCTTAAAACGGGGAGCCACGAGGTAACCCGAGAGCCGGAAGACTTGGTGAAGAGGCATAGCTACATTGCGAGCTTGCCATTACAGCCCCACAGAGGCTTCAGGTTGCCAACTGACGCGACTGGGTACTACCTGCTCTACCCAGGTTCACTTTACTACCTTAAAAGGCAGTTTACGCAGTTACCGAAGTATATAGGAGCTGCGGGGCATAGGCGACCCCTTTACGTAGCACACCTGGGGAGTCTTCGGAGGGTGCTGGTAGTGGAAGGGGAGTTTAATGCGGCAAGTATTGGCTGTGCAATCAAAGACGTCACGGTCATAAGTCCCGGAGGGGCCGGCAACTTCGAAAGCAGAGACCTGCTGGATATGTGCACGCAGTTCAGCGAGGTCACAGCCGTGGCCGATGCGGACGCCGCAGGCATTTCGGCCTTGATGAAGTTCAAAGCAGCGTGTATAATACGAGGGCTGCCAGTGACGACGCACATTGTGGAGAGAGACGCTAATGAGATCCATCAACTACTTGGTTTACCCGCAGTCAAGGCGGAATACGAAGGGATACTGAAATGAAGAAAGTCAACCTAGCGGCACCTAAAATTCTTTTTATCGACATCGAAACGGCACCTATTATCGCAAACGTGTGGGGATTGTGGGATGAGAACGTTGGATTGAATCAAATCAAAGAGGACTGGCACCTTCTCTCATTCAGCGCTAAGTGGGCGGGGTCTTCTACGGTGTACTACTGGGATCAATCGAAGGAGAAAGATATTACGAATGATAGAGGCTTACTGCAGCACGCTTGGGGGTTGTTAGATGAGGCCGACATTGTAGTGGGGCATTACTCTTCCAAGTTTGACTGCCCGAAGTTAAACTCGCGATTTGTCTTGCATGGGATGCAGCCACCAAGCCCGTATAAGCAGATCGATACTAGGATGATCGCCTCTCGTCGGTTCGGGTTTACCAGTAACAAGTTGGAGTTCTTATCAGATAAGTTGTGCACTAAATACAAAAAACAGACTAAGCGGAAGTTTGCTGGATTCGAGTTGTGGAAGGAGTGCGTGGCCCGGAACCATAAAGCCTGGCGAGAGATGCGAAAATATAACATGTATGATGTGTTGGCGCTGGAGGAGCTGTATCACAAACTGCGTGCCTGGGACCCTAGCATAAACTTCGATGTGTACCACGACAAGCTCATCAATGTGTGTTCCTGTGGCTCAACAGACTGGGTGTGCAAAGGGTTCGGCTTCTCCACGGTCGGTAAGTATCAGCGATATAAGTGCAAGCACTGTGGTGTAAATAGACGGGCGAAAGAGAACCTATTAACCACAGAGAAGCGTAAGTCGCTTCGGACCGGGGAGGCTTGAGTGGAAACCGGAATGGCGTTAATTGCCGTAGGGTGTTTCTTTTTAGGGTTCGCAATCCCAATCCTGTTTGTACTGTTTATACTAGGAGCATCAGAATGATTACTAAAATCAAGGCGTTAGTGGGGAAGTTTGGTGGGGAGGTTCTGGCATTTATTTTACTTGCATGCGCGGCCGTTTATGCTATATTGAGTCAAGCAGCAGGTCGCAAGAAACCTATCGTGTCGAAAGCAGAAGAGGCCCTGAGCAAGAGCCTAAAGGAGATCACCAATGAGGAAGAGAAAGCTGATACTGCTGGGATTAATAGTGAGCTTACCTACGCCGAGCTTAGGAAGTGGTGGTTCGATACCCACTCAGACGACTCCGACGATACCGACCCTCATTAAAGCCTGCGACCAGGCGATGGCTGACAAGGCCCACCAGATCGAGATACGGGACCTGAGAATTTCAGAGACTGATAAATTAGTGCTTGACTTAAAGCAGGATAAGAGTAAGCTAGAGGAGAGCAAGGATGCTTGGTACAACAATAAGATCCTGTGGTTCAGTCTCGGAGTGGTGATCACAGGATACGTCGTAAAGCATTAGAGGTTGACGTGGAGAAGAAGCTAACACCGAAGGAAGCCGCTGAGCAGTTCGAGGCGCTGTGCCAGAAGTACAAAGATGAGCTACAGGATCTACACGAGCAGATCGTTGTCGAAGCTCAAACAATGGGGTTTATCACCCCAGCAACTAATAAACGACGACGTGCACTTATCCGAAAGATTAAAACTGAAAATGGGATGTCGAATGCAGCAACCCGGAAATGGAACGACTACCGATGAAAGCAGCCTACTACAAAATCAAAGCAGTCTTAACCGGCAAGAACTCGGTCTTTACCCCGAAAGACGTCATTGCGGAGCAGCTGAATGAGAAGCGTCCCCTGCCGATTGGCCGTGCGGAGTTCGAGGCTTGGTCGGACCGAATCATCTCAGGCGCCCAGCTTGATGGTGTGACTTCGGAGAGCCTCAAGTTCAGTCTCTGCACACTGCTACGCCAGCTAGACCCGACGGAGTGTTTCAAAGATGACGGCTTCTTCATTAGAAGTCTTCGGCGCTCCGCTATTGAACAGACAGCGCAGGCCATTATGACAGAGATCAAAGAAGCTAAGCTGAAGCATATAGCTGATGAGGTACAGGCTAATGCCAACGCCGCCCAACCTTAAGGAGCTGACAGCAAAGTGGTACGCGAAGCTGGCTAAGAAGGGCTTCAAGGATCAGGAGGACGAGTTCGGCCGTTTACACCACTACTCCTCTGATGTCTACAAGCGAGACTTGACCATAGAGGTGGAGGCCAAGACACATTACTACAGCGAACTGGCTTACCAGGTTGCCCACCACACGTTCGAGAACAAGCGGGATAAGAAGATCATGGAGATGGCAGCTGAAGGGCACCTGAGCACTGAGATCCAAGAGGCAGTCGGGGTAAGCCACGTGAAGGTACGCTACACTATTAGGAACTTTGAACAGCTGTGGGGGCTTAAGAAATGGAAGCCAGAGCAGATTTATCGAGGACTTGCGAAGAAAAAGAGGAGGAAGTGTGGTAAATAATCCGGAGAAAGTCAACTCGCTGCTCTATGCCGGTCCATCGGTGCCTTTGAAGTACAGGAACGCAATCTTTGCTAAGATCAAGCGCGGTCTGCGTCGGGGGAACTCCTACTACAAGCTGATTGATCAAGAGACGTTCAATCGGGCCTATGACGCTGTGATTGAAATGTGGTTAAGCCGCCCGGCGGTACTCATTCGATTTGTTGTGGTACCAGAGCCCTCACTAGAGGACGTCATCATTGGGTTTTCGATTTTTGAGGGCGCTACCCTGCATTTTGTCTGGGTAGACCCGAACCTGCGACGTGAGGGGCTTGGTAGGGCCTTAGTGCCGGCCGGGATTACTGCAGTGTCACATTTAACAACAACCGGGTTAGGCTTCTGGAATGCAGTTATTCCAGGTGCTATTTTTAACCCATTCATTTCCTAAGGAACACTATGAAACTAAAATCTGTAACCCTCCATGATGTGCTCTTTGTGTCAGGGCGCAATTTCAAGCAGGAGATCTCAGCCGGTAAGGTCGGAAACTGTGAGGTGACCCTCGACTACGACCGGGCGGAGAAGGAATTAACCATCACGTATGGTGAAACGGCTGTAATCATTCCATCAAGTAACATTCGCAGTATGGTTGTGTCGGCCGAGGAGAGGCCAGCCCCTAAGGTTGAGTTATCTAGTGACCTCACCAAGCCTAAACCCATCACCAAGTTTACCCCGGTGAAGACCACGGCCCAGGCATCAACCCCACAACAACACGTGATGCAAGGCTTGGGAGCCGGCAAGGTACGTGATTGATGAGTATGCGCAATGGATGGAAGGTAGGAGAGCCATACTTCGTTTCGAAGCAGGCCGCATATGTCGAGCGGGTCGTCAAGGAGCTGCTAGAGGCGCGCAAGAATGACCCTAAACGCCCTGCAACGACCGACCAAGCGCCTAGCACAATGCACTTGCTGGCTATGACTGAGGAAGAGCTTGAGGTGTACCGGAATAGACCTATGCCTGAGAACTGGCTTGCTAATCCAGATGCGGAGACCAACGACGAGTCGGTAGGCATGCGGACCTTCGACCCTGCCGAGGTGTCTCATGTAGAGTCGCTGCGCCGCAAGGCCAAGAACCAAGTAGGGGATGCGTGGGCTGAAGGCGAGTCAGGCTTTACTAAAGAGAAACGCCAGCTCGCACAAGACGCCTTTACGTTCTCCCCGCCTGCGCAGCTCACCCCTCACGAGCTTGAGCGCGTAAGTGAGCCGAAGGCGATTGTCAGTCAGCTACTGCCGCGATCTGAGGAGTCAAAGACTAGGAAGAACTGGTGGTATAAGATCTGGTACTTTTGGAGGAATGATGATCTCGGAGCTTAGTTTCCTAATTTCACTGTTGTTGGAGCACCGGTTGCTGCCTTCCGTAAAGAAGGTGATTGCCGAACGTATCAAAGAAGTCGAGGCTAAGACTGCCACGCCAGGACCTCGAATCTCTAATTGGCCAATAATCAACACAACAGTGTCAGTACCTCCAGATCCCAAGACCGCACAGGCCCCTTCGACACAGCGAATCTTGGACGAAATGGCAGCTAGTGCTCCGGTCGCACCCCCCGCAGACCCCGCACCGCAACCAGTCGTTACCTCACCTGTTGTGGCTCAAGCGTTGTCGAGCCGTGCACAACTGCTTCGCGGCGCAACTTCGAAGAAGGGACCGATTGTTGACGAGGAAACAGGAAGGCCAAGGAAATTTTAATGGGAGCGCCGGTTGATTTTACACCACGTCGCAAGCTAATAACTCCCACACCTGAGCAGGTAGAGCAAGTGGCGTCTAAGCAGCTTGTGACGGCAGATGTAGACCTCGACTCCCTGCAAGACAAGGCTCAGCTTATCCTGAGCCGGGAAATACAGCACCTACTCAGCGCATCGTCAACCGCAAAGCTTGACCCTCCCTCATCTCAAGACCTTGTGAGGTATGTGAAACTGCTACAGGAGCTGGTCGATGCTAGAGATCAGAAGCTAGCCGCGATGCCACCTGCTGAACTTAAGAAGCACAAGCAAAATTTGGAGCACTCAAAATGAGATCTGCGCATTCAATACCGTACCCGAAAGAACTGTTTATCTCTCGCCCCCATGATGTTGATTATCGTGACATGCTGACTAGCCTAAATGAGGCAGCTGAGGCAAACGGCACTTGGGCTCAGAAAAACCCATTCATTCGTTATATTGAGTACTTTCATTACGAGGCCTTGTTGGTTGAGATTGAGGATTTAAAAGCAGAGTTGCGATCTAAAGCCTGCCAGTGAGCCTAACCCTCAAGTCTATCGACAAAGAGCTTAAGCGTAGGGAGCGAGCTTCCCAAGTCCCTGATCTATTAGACCACAACTTCAAAGCCCAGACTGCTTTCATTACCGACCCGTCTCGCCTCAAGGTAGCCTTCTGTACACGCCGCGCCGGCAAGTCCATGGGGGCAGCGCGCTACCTCTTCAAAGAAGGCCTAGAGAACCCCGGCGTTAATCTTTTGTACCTGGCACTTACCCGCGACTCCGCAAAGAAGATCCTGTGGAAGGATTGCCTTAAAGTACTCAACCGGCAGTACGGCCTTAAGTGCAAGTTCAACGAGACCACCCTCACCTGCACCCTCCCTAACGGATCGGTGATTTACGTGCTCGGTATCGACTCCGATGAAGAGGAGAAGCAGAAGCTCTTAGGTCAGAAGTACCGCCTTGCAATCATCGACGAGTGCGCCTCCATGGGTGTGGACCTCAATGAGTTGATCTACGGTATCCTAAAGCCTTCTGTGGCTGACTTAAATGGTACCATCTGCATGATCGGGACGCCAGGCAATATAATCCGAGGCCTCTTCTTTGATATCACTACTGTAGGGAAGCCAGGCTGGATTGTGCACAAATGGGATACATTCCAGAATCCGTACATGGCCAAGCAATGGCAGGCCGACATCGATGAGCAGATCGCTAATAACCCGTTGGTAGTCGAGACGCCTCTCTTTAAGCAGCACTATCTCGGCAAGTGGTTCGTCGATACTGACAAGTTGGTGTACAAGTTCAGCGTCGAGCGGAATGTCTTCAAAGAGCTACCGAAGGGCCTTAAGAAGGATGGGTGGACTTATGTGCTCGGCGTGGACACAGGCTGGGAGGATGATAATGCGTTTGTGCTCACGGCCTACCACGAGAACGACCCTAACTTGTATGTGATCCGTACGTTCAATAAGCCTCACATGACGTTCGATGACGTCGCTAAGAAGATTGGGGAATTCCAACAAGACACGACCTACGCACCTCACAAGATCATTGTTGACGGTGCCAACAAGCAAGGCGTGGAGTCCATGAAGTCGCGCAGCCAAATCCCGTTTGAGTACGCCGACAAGCAGGATAAGGTGACCTTTATCGAGCTTATGAATTCGGACTTCATTCTAGGCAACATCAAGGTACATGAGTCCTGTACAACACTAATCAAGGAGTGGTCGGCGCTCATCTGGGTTACGGAAGGTGAACGGATTAAACTGCCTAAGAAGGAGCATCCCGGGCTTCCTAACCACCTGTGTGATGCTGCTTTGTACTCCTGGCGAAATGGGTTCCATTACGCCTCTGAGACTGTAATCCCTAAGAAAGTCTACGGGTCGGCGGAGTGGTATGCCGAACAGAGTACGCAGATCTGGGAGAGGGAGAGGGAGCACCTCGAGAAGCAGGACCAGCAAGGACAATGGGTGGCTGAAGGGGATTGGCCTAGTCAGGGTTAGTTTCAGTCCAAAGCCTCCCTAGAGGTTTTCCGCCTAATGCCCCTTCCCTTCATGAAAAAGAAAGACCAAGCCTCGGTGTCCCTCCCTGCAGACACTATCGAGCGGACACCTGACGAGCCTACAGACTTTGACGGGCTAGACGCGATCGCCGAAGATGTGATGTCAGCTGTGAAAGCAGGAGATCGGGCAATGCTGAAAGCAGCCCTGCAATCTCTCGTAACCCATATTCAATCAGAAGACATGGAGCAAGATGCTATGTCAGGAGAACAGTCTTAATGGCCAATACCCTCATCCTCAACCAACCCCAAGTCTCGGTAGGCCTCTCAAGCTTCACCTTCACTATTCCCACAACCGGACTATACTCCGTCATCGTCTCGGCCCTTGTCCCTGAGGCTTTGGCACCAGGAGCCGGCGCGGGAACAGGCGCCGATCAAGGCGACGGTGTGACGGGTGGACAACCTGGGGCCCAGCGCACTACCGACCAAACGCTAGGCCAGGGCCAAACCGGGCTTGGTACCTCTTTCCCTACCCCTATCCCCCTCGCAACTACGATCCCTAACCTCGACTCGGTATCAACAGGTGGTGGACATACAGGTGTTAGCGCCCTTCCCGGAGCTACCGCTGACGGCGCCTCAGGTAAGGGCTCAGGTTATGGCGCAGGAGCCGGCGGGGGTGACCTTGATGGCTTCAGTCGTGGAGCTAATGGTACAGGCTTCGGTGGTGTAGGGCAAGGCTTCGGCCCAGCTGTAGGCTACCCGCAACCAGGAGCATATACCAACACCCCAACCACCGGACCAGCTGTTAGCTCAGCTCTCTCGCTGGTGGTAGCAAAGAATGCCTCCACAATCTACACTTCGACTGGGTTTACAGCCCAGCAATCAGCTCAGCAGTTCAAGTTCGGGTTCTCGGCTACGGCTACTGACACAATCACAGTGACACCTTCCTCAGCTAATGCGTCTGATAACACACTTAACGGCGTGAAGCTTACTGTCACGATTCAGCAAGGACTATAAGATGGCTAACAACATGGCAATTAGCTACAACATGAAGAAGAAGCAGAAGAAGCCGAGTGTTATGAATGACCCTGACTACGCGGAAGCACCCATGAAGTCAGACGAGCAGCCTCCTGAGCGCAAAAAGACCATCGAGATGGAAGGCACCCCTGAAGCCGAGCCCTCCCCAGACTCCGACGCACATATGTGTTCTGGCGGTGCGTGCGAGCACCCCATGCATGCTATGGCCGACGGCGGTATGCTTGACGAGGAGGATATGGCTCGGGAAGATGCCGGCGGAGCAGGCGACCACGACCTCGACATGGTAGGCCGTATAATGCAGAAGCGTCAAGCCTACTCCAAGGGTGGGCAAGTCGCTAATGACACTGGTGAAGGGTATGATGCCGACCGTAAGCCTAACCAATTCGATGACCTGGTACTCCGGAATACACTAGAGTCGAGCTATACAGGCAAGAACTCAGGCGATGAGTTGGGGAACGCAAGGACTGAGCAGGATGAGAAGGACATTGTTAGCAAGATTATGAAGAGCCGGCGCCTCAAGGGCCGTATGCCCTCACCAGCCTAGTCACAAAATATAGTATGTATTTGTGACACGCAGAAGGACTATAGCTTGGAAATTAAACAACTTAAGCAGTTACTCAAGTTACTCCGCGCGGAAGGTGTAACCGACTATAAGACGCCGGAACTAGAGCTGAAGCTTGGTGAGTTGCCTACTAAAGAGTCTGACAAGGAGCCGGAGACACCAGAGGATAGGACTGGCTTCCCTACCGGCGTACTAAGCAATGAAGCCCTTATGTTCTATAGTAGTGGGGGAATTCCGGGCGAGGAGCCTGAAGGGTTAATCGATGGTATGTAAATGCGGCCAGCCTGGTAAACAGCGCTCTAGTGAAGTGATCTGCCGTGAATGCCGAAACGCACGCGAGAGGCGTCGCTATCATTCGAAGCCCATGACAGAACGCGCAGCTCTCAATCACCGCAATTATATAAAACACAAGACGGCGGCAAGGTCCGGCCAGTTGAAGCGGCTGTATGGTATAACTCTTGAAACGTATAATCAGATGTTTGAAAGCCAGCAGGGCGCGTGTCTGTTATGCAACACGCACCAGTCTCAGCTAAAGACTGCCCTACATGTTGATCATGACCACGAGTCTGGCAAAGTTAGAGGACTACTATGCTTCGAGTGTAATAAACGCTTAGGGCGGTACGAGACTATTGTTCGAGCTGGGCTACACGCGGCCTTTGAGAACTACATACTGAAGGCGGCAGCATGAAGATCAAGCCAGCTAAGAAGCCTGTCGAGCGCATCATCATAAAGACCCGAAATGTGCAGGACATGTCCGACCAGGCTAACTTAGCCGAGTGGTGGGCGTCTGACAAGGAGCATGTAGGTCTCGATCTGTGTGGTGTAGCGGCTTACATTAAGACTCAGCAAATCTACCGCATCCGCCAGCTAGCCGTCAACGTGCGACTTTACTCAGGCCTCTCCGTGTATTCCTATGCGGGCTCTAATGTATCGAAGTTCGACAAGACCAAGACCCTGCCCGATGATAGGCCGACGTTCAACCTCATTCAATCCGCGACCGACACCCTAATCTCACGTATTGGCTCAGCGCAGCCAGAGCCTAAGTTCCTAACCGAGAACGGGGACTACAAGCAGCGGCACCTAGCCGAGCGCCTTAACCAATTCATCCTTGGTGAGCTCTACCAAGTCAAAGCCTACGAGAAGGCTGTTAAGATGCTCAGGGACTGCATCGTCATGGGTACTGGCTGCCTCAAGGTCTACGAGGACCACGATAAGGTCTGTGTAGAGCGCAAGATGATCTCTAACCTCTACGTGGATGACAACGATTCGATCCACGGTGACCCACAGAGCCTATATGAGCTTCTGCTCATGGATAGGGATAAGCTCATCTCCAAGTTCCCTAAGTACAAAGCGGAGATCGAGGAAGCTCCCCAGGCCTACCCGGATAACTCCCCTGACGGGCAACGCAGTACCTCAGACCAGGTTATGGTAGTTGAGGGCTGGCGCTTGGCTTCCGGGGATGACCCGACTGCTAAGGGTTACATCCCAGGCCGTCATACGATAGCCACAGTTGGCGGTGTGCTCTTTGACGAGTCGTACCACAAGACCCGCTTCCCGTTTGTGTTCATGAACTACTCAGACCCGTTCCATGGGTTCTTTGGCCAAGGCCTGGCTACCCAGCTCTTCGGTACGCAGCTCTCCCTCAACCGGATCCTGTACACCATCTCGCGAGCAATTACCTTGATGGGGGTTCCAACTGTATTCGTTGAGAACTCAAGTAAGGCGGTTAAAGCGCACCAAAATAACGAGATCGGTAAGATCGTGACATTTACCGGCATCAAGCCGAGCTATGAGGTAGCCCCCTGCAATGCTCCTGAACTGTACCAAGAGCGCGATAAGCTCATCGAGTATGGCTATCAACAGTGTGGCGTGTCCTCCATGCAAGCCACCTCCCAGAAGCCCGATGGGCTTGACTCGGGTGCTGCTCAGCGCGCCTACGATGATATCGCTTCAGATCGCTTCGCTACCCTCAGCAAGCGGTATGAGAACGTATTCATTGACTTAACTTACTTGATTGCGGATAAGGCCAAGGAGATTGCCGAGCGCACGGGTAAGTACGAGACGGTGTACCCCAACAAGGATGGTACCAAGGTAGTCGACCTGCCGGCCATGAAATTCCTTAACGACCCCTTTGTGGTTCAATGCTTTACCGAATCATCCCTGCCTCGTACGCCTGCTGGTCGCCTGCAGACTGTGACCGAGCAGGTACAAGCAGGCATTCTGACCCTTAAAGAAGGCAGAAGGCTCATGCGTTTCCAAGACTTAGACCAGAACGAGCAGCTAGATAACGCCTCTGAGGAGCGTATATTCCAGATACTCGACAAGATCGTGGAGAGTGGTACCTACACCCCACCCGACCCGTTCCTTGACTTGCAACTAGCACTCACCCTCACCACGCAGTACTACAACCTGTACGTGGCCGCTAAGCTTGAGGAGAGCAAGGCCGACATGCTACGCCAGTTCTTTAGTCAATGCCAAGCCCTCATTATGGCCGCTATGCCTCCTCCCATGCCGGCCCCTGCTCCTGTACCACAAGCTAACCCAGAAGCTCCCCCTACATCTCCGCTTGAAATTGCGCCCTGACACAAAGAGCACATCATGGAGGGTTACAGATTTTAGTTTCATAGTGTTCCTTAGGAAATGAATGGGTTAAAAATAGCACCTGGAATAACTGCATTCCAGAAGCCTAACCCGGTTGTTGTTAAATGTGACACTGCAGTAATCCCGGCCGGCACTAAGGCCCTACCAAGCCCCTCACGTCGCAGGTTCGGGTCTACCCAGACAAAATGCAGGGTAGCGCCCTCAAAAATCGAAAACCCAATGATGACGTCCTCTAGTGAGGGCTCTGGTACCACAACAAATCGAATGAGTACCGCCGGGCGGCTTAACCACATTTCAATCACAGCGTCATAGGCCCGATTGAACGTCTCTTGATCAATCAGCTTGTAGTAGGAGTTCCCCCGACGCAGACCGCGCTTGATCTTAGCAAAGATTGCGTTCCTGTACTTCAAAGGCACCGATGGACCGGCATAGAGCAGCGAGTTGACTTTCTCCGGATTATTTACCACACTTCCTCCTCTTTTTCTTCGCAAGTCCTCGATAAATCTGCTCTGGCTTCCATTTCTTAAGCCCCCACAGCTGTTCAAAGTTCCTAATAGTGTAGCGTACCTTCACGTGGCTTACCCCGACTGCCTCTTGGATCTCAGTGCTCAGGTGCCCTTCAGCTGCCATCTCCATGATCTTCTTATCCCGCTTGTTCTCGAACGTGTGGTGGGCAACCTGGTAAGCCAGTTCGCTGTAGTAATGTGTCTTGGCCTCCACCTCTATGGTCAAGTCTCGCTTGTAGACATCAGAGGAGTAGTGGTGTAAACGGCCGAACTCGTCCTCCTGATCCTTGAAGCCCTTCTTAGCCAGCTTCGCGTACCACTTTGCTGTCAGCTCCTTAAGGTTGGGCGGCGTTGGCATTAGCCTGTACCTCATCAGCTATATGCTTCAGCTTAGCTTCTTTGATCTCTGTCATAATGGCCTGCGCTGTCTGTTCAATAGCGGAGCGCCGAAGACTTCTAATGAAGAAGCCGTCATCTTTGAAACACTCCGTCGGGTCTAGCTGGCGTAGCAGTGTGCAGAGACTGAACTTGAGGCTCTCCGAAGTCACACCATCAAGCTGGGCGCCTGAGATGATTCGGTCCGACCAAGCCTCGAACTCCGCACGGCCAATCGGCAGGGGACGCTTCTCATTCAGCTGCTCCGCAATGACGTCTTTCGGGGTAAAGACCGAGTTCTTGCCGGTTAAGACTGCTTTGATTTTGTAGTAGGCTGCTTTCATCGGTAGTCGTTCCATTTCCGGGTTGCTGCATTCGACATCCCATTTTCAGTTTTAATCTTTCGGATAAGTGCACGTCGTCGTTTATTAGTTGCTGGGGTGATAAACCCCATTGTTTGAGCTTCGACAACGATCTGCTCGTGTAGATCCTGTAGCTCATCTTTGTACTTCTGGCACAGCGCCTCGAACTGCTCAGCGGCTTCCTTCGGTGTTAGCTTCTTCTCCACGTCAACCTCTAATGCTTTACGACGTATCCTGTGATCACCACTCCGAGACTGAACCACAGGATCTTATTGTTGTACCAAGCATCCTTGCTCTCCTCTAGCTTACTCTTATCCTGCTTTAAGTCAAGCACTAATTTATCAGTCTCTGAAATTCTCAGGTCCCGTATCTCGATCTGGTGGGCCTTGTCAGCCATCGCCTGGTCGCAGGCTTTAATGAGGGTCGGTATCGTCGGAGTCGTCTGAGTGGGTATCGAACCACCACTTCCTAAGCTCGGCGTAGGTAAGCTCACTATTAATCCCAGCAGTATCAGCTTTCTCTTCCTCATTGGTGATCTCCTTTAGGCTCTTGCTCAGGGCCTCTTCTGCTTTCGACACGATAGGTTTCTTGCGACCTGCTGCTTGACTCAATATAGCATAAACGGCCGCGCATGCAAGTAAAATAAATGCCAGAACCTCCCCACCAAACTTCCCCACTAACGCCTTGATTTTAGTAATCATTCTGATGCTCCTAGTATAAACAGTACAAACAGGATTGGGATTGCGAACCCTAAAAAGAAACACCCTACGGCAATTAACGCCATTCCGGTTTCCACTCAAGCCTCCCCGGTCCGAAGCGACTTACGCTTCTCTGTGGTTAATAGGTTCTCTTTCGCCCGTCTATTTACACCACAGTGCTTGCACTTATATCGCTGATACTTACCGACCGTGGAGAAGCCGAACCCTTTGCACACCCAGTCTGTTGAGCCACAGGAACACACATTGATGAGCTTGTCGTGGTACACATCGAAGTTTATGCTAGGGTCCCAGGCACGCAGTTTGTGATACAGCTCCTCCAGCGCCAACACATCATACATGTTATATTTTCGCATCTCTCGCCAGGCTTTATGGTTCCGGGCCACGCACTCCTTCCACAACTCGAATCCAGCAAACTTCCGCTTAGTCTGTTTTTTGTATTTAGTGCACAACTTATCTGATAAGAACTCCAACTTGTTACTGGTAAACCCGAACCGACGAGAGGCGATCATCCTAGTATCGATCTGCTTATACGGGCTTGGTGGCTGCATCCCATGCAAGACAAATCGCGAGTTTAACTTCGGGCAGTCAAACTTGGAAGAGTAATGCCCCACTACAATGTCGGCCTCATCTAACAACCCCCAAGCGTGCTGCAGTAAGCCTCTATCATTCGTAATATCTTTCTCCTTCGATTGATCCCAGTAGTACACCGTAGAAGACCCCGCCCACTTAGCGCTGAATGAGAGAAGGTGCCAGTCCTCTTTGATTTGATTCAATCCAACGTTCTCATCCCACAATCCCCACACGTTTGCGATAATAGGTGCCGTTTCGATGTCGATAAAAAGAATTTTAGGTGCCGCTAGGTTGACTTTCTTCATTTCAGTATCCCTTCGTATTCCGCCTTGACTGCGGGTAAACCAAGTAGTTGATGGATCTCATTAGCGTCTCTCTCCACAATGTGCGTCGTCACTGGCAGCCCTCGTATTATACACGCTGCTTTGAACTTCATCAAGGCCGAAATGCCTGCGGCGTCCGCATCGGCCACGGCTGTGACCTCGCTGAACTGCGTGCACATATCCAGCAGGTCTCTGCTTTCGAAGTTGCCGGCCCCTCCGGGACTTATGACCGTGACGTCTTTGATTGCACAGCCAATACTTGCCGCATTAAACTCCCCTTCCACTACCAGCACCCTCCGAAGACTCCCCAGGTGTGCTACGTAAAGGGGTCGCCTATGCCCCGCAGCTCCTATATACTTCGGTAACTGCGTAAACTGCCTTTTAAGGTAGTAAAGTGAACCTGGGTAGAGCAGGTAGTACCCAGTCGCGTCAGTTGGCAACCTGAAGCCTCTGTGGGGCTGTAATGGCAAGCTCGCAATGTAGCTATGCCTCTTCACCAAGTCTTCCGGCTCTCGGGTTACCTCGTGGCTCCCCGTTTTAAGGGCTTCAATGGGCACACCTGTTAGCTGGGCAAGCTCCCTCTTGGGGATCATCCCACAGCCCGCATAACAGTATGCCCCGTTAGGGTAGACGTAGCAGGAAGCGACCGTGTCATTGTGCTTTGGGCAATTAATCCTTCCCATAGTACCTCACAAATATCATGGGAGTCCGGTCAGATTTGAGTACTAAGAAGTCTGATGTCTTCTTTAGTTCTCGCATCTTAAGGATCTTATAAGCTACTCTCCACTCCCGCAGAGACATAGGCATTGCAGGCGTACCTGCAGTAGGGAAATGCACATCTAATGCTTCTTCGGGTTCGGAAGGCATAACCGCGTTCAAATCCTGGGTTAATTCTACACATTCCCCGTGTAAATTAAAGCGGAGAACTCCATTTGGAGAGCCGCGCGCGGTTAAGAAGTTTACAATGGAAGCAAACCCGACCTTGCGGCACTTCACTTCGAATGTGAGCGTACGCCCGTTGTACTGAGTGACCACGTCGTGTTTATACTCCTCCTTATTGTGAAGGGTCCCGCTAGCACCTGACAGCGGCACTCTATTAGCAGTCATCCCAATGCTGCGAAGGTAGTGTACAAGATTCAATTCAGT
>Ga0207122_1076_pt1 | contig 15469 bp, 11 predicted proteins | sample Alteio_BWMinHeat_38_FD_153504 | JGI IMG/M metagenome (GOLD analysis project Ga0207122, IMG submission 153504) | Enriched cells from forest soil in Barre Woods Harvard Forest LTER site, Petersham, Massachusetts, United States -... | ecosystem: Environmental > Terrestrial > Soil > Temperate forest >... | reverse complement strand
CCGAGAAAGCCACGCCGAAAAAGATGCGCGACGCGCGGAAAAAGGGGCAGGTAGCTAAAGCGCAAGATCTTCCTGGTGCTTTTACGTTTGTCGGTTCAGTAGCGATTATTTTGCTGTCGTCGCAGCAGCTTTATCAGAGTTTGGCTAAATTTTTGATTAATACTTTTGCTCTGGTGAATAATACGGATTTAACGACTTCTATCATCAATTCATTTTATCAATCGATTTCTGTCATCTTTGTCGTGAGTATGCCGGCATTATTCCTAGTGAGCCTTATCGGGGTAGCGACAACTTTTCTTACCGTTGGCCCGGTTTTCTCAACAGAAGTATTCAAATTCGACATCAAGAAGTTCAATCCGGTCGATAACATCAAAGCGAAATTCAAGGTGAAAACGTTGGTGGAGATCTTGAAATCGATGCTAAAAATCGGGATTGCAGCGTATCTGGTATACGATGTTATGTACAAAAGTATCCCGGTTCTGGTAAAGACAGTATCAATGCCCATATCGGGAGCAATGTTGATTTTTAATGCGTTTTTGGTTGAGGTTATCATAAAAATCGGGTTATTCTACCTCGTCATCGCGATAGCCGACTTGATCTATCAGAAGCGCGTCTTTGCTAAAGAGATGAGGATGGAGAAATTTGAGATCAAGCAAGAGTATAAAAACACAGAAGGCGACCCGCACATCAAGAGCAAGCGTAAGCAGATAGCCCAAGAGATCGCGTATCAGGAAGGGCCTGCAGGCGCAGTGAAGAAAGCGCAGGCCGTGGTGACAAACCCAACCCACCTGGCTATTGCGATCGGGTACAAGGAAGAGATCGATGCCGCTCCCTATATCTTAACGATGGGGAACGACTACTTAGCTGAGCAGATTGTCAAGCTGGCGGATCAGTATAACGTTCCGGTCATGCGGAACATCCCTCTGGCGCATAAGCTGTGGGAAGAAGGAGATATTTATGAGTTCGTCCCGGAGGATACCTATGAAGCGATCGCTGAGATCCTGCGCTGGGTCAAATCTCTCCAGAGTGATACAATTGATATACCGGAGAAATACTAATGGAATTAATTCGTAAAATCCTTGACGGCATCACTGCCCGATTGGGGGGTCAGGAATCGAGGGATACCATTTCTCGTATGAGTGATATCGCCTTGGCTATGGTCATCATGGGCATTTTAACGATGATCATCCTGCCGGTTTATCCCCATGTCCTTGACTATTTGATAGCCGCCAATTTAACAGCTTCAGTGGCCTTGTTGATGGTTGCGTTGTATATCCCGAGCGCTGTCCACCTGTCTATTTTCCCGTCTCTGCTCCTCATCACAACGCTATACCGCCTAGGCCTTAACATCGCTGCAACCCGCCAGATCCTCCTGCATGCTAATGCCGGTGAGATCATCTGGTCTTTCGGTAACTTCGTCGTCGGGGGTAACTTCGTCGTCGGCGGTGTCATCTTCCTGATCATCACCCTAGTCAATTTTATCGTCATCACCAAAGGTGCCGAACGCGTCGCTGAAGTCGCCGCACGCTTCACCTTGGACGCTATGCCGGGTAAGCAGATGAGCATCGACGCCGACATGCGCGCCGGTATCCTCGATTCCAACCAAGCACGCGACAAACGCCTTGGAATCCAAAAGGAAAGCCAACTGTATGGTGCCATGGACGGTGCCATGAAATTCGTCAAAGGTGACGCCATCGCAGGTATCGTCATCACCTTTATCAATATTGTCGGAGGGATGATCATCGGGATGGTGCAGAACGGCATGCCCGCCGCAGAAGCCGTCTCGACATATTCGCTGTTGTCCATCGGCGACGGTCTGGTCTCTCAGATCCCTGCCCTGCTGATCTCTATCACCGCCGGTATCGTCACCACCCGCGTCTCAAGCGAAAAAGACACCAACCTCGGTAGTGAGATCTCCGGACAGCTGCTTAAACAGCCCAAAGCTTTGCTCATCGCTGCCGGTATCCTGATGATGATCGGGATGCTTCCCGGATTCCCCCTTCCGCCGTTTATGATCCTGTCTTCGGCATTGGGATTGATCGGCTACGCCTTCATGTCTGGGAACGAAGCTGCCGCAGCACAAGCGGGTAGTATGACAGGGCCCGGCGGAACGACGATGGAGTCGCCTGCCGTCGATTCGCCTGTCAAAGGACACAAAGTTATTTCAGGAGGTGGCGTCGACAGCTATGCGTTGACCCTGCCGGTGATCCTGGAAGTCGGTAAAGGCTTAACTACTGAGATCCAAAAAGCGAAGAAAGGGGCGAGTTTTATCGATCAGATGGTGCCTAAGATGAGGCAAGCCCTCTATGCGGACCTAGGCGTCCGCTTCCCCGGTGTCCACGTCAGGACAGACTCTCCTATCCTAGAAAAAGATGAGTATTCGATCCACCTCAACGAAGTGCCGATAGTCCGAGGAAAAGTGCTCGAAGGGCATGTCTTAACCAATGAATCGGAAGAAAACCTGGGCCGGTACAACCTGACATTCAGCAAATATAAAAACTCGCTCGGCCTGCCATCGTTATGGGTCGATGACAAGAATAAAGAGCTTATGGACAAGGCCGGAATCAAATACTGGGGATCCCTCGAAGTGATGATCCTCCACCTGTCGTACTTCTTCCGCCACTATGCCAACGAGTTCGTCGGGATCCAAGAGGTCAAGTCGATGCTTGAGTTCGTCGAGAAGTCGTTCCCCGACCTCGTCAAGGAAGTCACCAGGCTTATCCCGCTGCAGAAGATGACAGATATCTTCAAGCGGTTGATCCAAGAGCAGATTTCCATTAAAGACCTACGCACAATCCTGGAGTCCTTGAGCGAATGGGCCCAGACCGAGAAAGATACCGTTCTGCTGACAGAATACGTCCGCTCCTCGCTGAAGCGCTATGTCAGCTACAAATACTCGCAAGGGCAGTCAGTGCTGTCCGTGTATATCCTCGACCCCGAGATCGAAGATATGGTCCGCGGCGCCATCAAACAGACCTCTGCCGGCTCCTACCTGGCCCTCGACCCCGACTCGGTCCAGCTGATCCTACAAGGTGTCAGAAACACCGTCGCCGCCCCGCCGCCAGGTGGCCAGCCGCCCGTGATCTTGACAGCCATCGACGTCAGACGCTTCGTCCGCAAACTCATCGAGATGGAATTCACCGACATCTCAGTCGTCTCCTACCAAGAGATCGTCCCCGAAATCCGCATCCAACCGCTCGGCAGGATACAATTGACGTAATAGATAAGAGATAAAAGCTAAAATATAAAAGATAATAAGGAAAATAAGGATCTTCCGATAAGGAGGTATCTATGACAAGTCCACTAAGTGGAACACAGAGGATATTACAGACAGAAGCCAAGGAACAGGTAAGCGAAGCTGCGGAAAAAGCCTTGGAGCAGGAAGAATCTATAGTTTCTATCCAAAAAGGGATGGAAGAAGAAGGCAACCCCGTTGTCGCAGCACTCAAAACTGCATTTAAAAGCATCGCCAAACTCGCCAAGCCAAAAGTCAAAACCAAATCCGAAGTCGGAGGACAGAAGCCCCTAACATCTAAGCAAGCAGCCGATATGGCCGGTGAGTTCGAGAAAGAAAATCCATCGATGAAATCCAAAGATTTACTTGCTCTCCTAGACAGATTAAACCCCGGCGACAGTAAGGAAAAAATCCTCGAGCTAGTCTACAGTCAATATCTCGACCTAAACCAGGCCGAAATAGCCCTAAAATTCCTCGAAAGGGCTACAGGCGGCGACCTCAAAAAAAATGTTCAAGAAGCCCAGAAAGAACTGTTTACTCCAATCAATAGCATCAATTCTGGCGATGATAAAGACCAGATTCTAAAAGTATTAAATAAATATTATCCGCATGCACGCCTTGTCGATCAAGCGTTGAATAAGCTGCTCAAAAGCACAGAAAGAGTACCAGAATTACACAAACAAGTCCAATCAGCTAAAATGGAACATGAAGAAAATAATAAAGGGCTCCTGGCTGCTACAGGAGAGATTCAAACGAAGTTGGGATCCATGCAAAAAGCCGGTTTGGCACAAACAGCTAAAGAAGTGTCAGACATGTACCTGGATCTTAAGAGCAATCCGATGGAAACCCAAACGCTCTTTACCCAACTGCAAAAAATGACTTTCAAACAGCAGATGGCCTATCTCGGCACTATGGAATCGATGATAGGCAAAGAATTGAAGACAAAGGGCACAAGGATTGAAGGGCCAGAACTAGGCGTCCTCTTTAACCAAGTACGCACTCTACAAGCCATTTTCTTCGTCTACCGCATCTGCCAAAATAATATGCCATTTATCCACTCCCAACTGGGTCTAAAAGGCCTCAGCGTCCCTCCTCAGCTTACCCATGACTTCTTTGCCAAAAACCTCATGGCTGTCATCGCCGAACGGTATCCTTCACCGGAAAAAATCAGCAGTTTCTCGGACACTATCGGCATGAAAGAGATCGAAGCCAAGCTGATTCTCGGCAGTGTTTTATTGCGTATCTTTCCTCAGTTATCTCCAAATAAAATCTATCGCTCCAAAGAGCACCTGGATCAACTGATTGAGTCCACCATCAAATTCAACGACAGGGTCGAAGAAGAGGTCGAAAGACTCGAAGAGGAGCGCGCTGCAGCCGGCGATGCAGCTGCAGCAGCCGCACCACAACAAAAAGTTAAAGGTCCGCCAGGAACCGGTCAAACACAAGCCGCAGCATAATGTGAAGGAGGTCGGATTATGGTCGCAGATCTATTTGGAGCCCTTCTGGAAGAGTTTGGTAACTTAATCGATGTGAAGCTGCAGCCCGACGCCCTACATTCTTGTGTGATCAAGACCCAAGAAGGCGTCAAGGTCCAGCTCGAGCTGGATCGCAGCAGCGAACATATGGTGATCGCCTGCAAGCTGCCCGAGATCCCGGCTTCAGGAGGATATCGTGAATCGGTCTTCCGTGAGGCGTTGAAAGCCAACGGCATGCCGCCTCCGCTTCGCGGCATCTTTGCCTACAGCAAAACATCCAAAAGCTTGATCCTCTATGGAAAACTCGATATCAACGGCCTAACAGGTGCGAAAATCCTCGCTTTTTTTAACCCTTTTGTTGCAAAAGCACAGGTATGGCATGATGCCCTTACCCGTGGAGATGTCCCTGTTGGCACAGCCGCAGCGGCAGCTAAGCCCTCAGGCGGCCTCTTCGGACTGAAATAAAGGACCCAAGGAGACAATTGCAAAAGTCTTGGCAGTTTTCAAAAACAATTTCACGCAAAGAACGCAAAGGAGCAACCGCAAAGAACGCAAAGAAGAAGACACGAAAACTTTTCATCTTCTTTCCGGTCTTCGTGTCTTCTTCTTTGCGTTCTTTGCGCTTGCTCCTTTGCGTTCTTTGCGTGAAATTGCTTTTGAAAACTGCCAGGACTTTTGCAATTGTCTCCTTAGGATTTTTCATGAGATACAAGAATAATGAGGTCCAAAATGCTAACTGACACACCCGCCTATCCCCTGTGGGAACGCATTGGGGTGCGGCATCATCACGGGATCGATGTCCCTCTTTTTTCCTTGCATAGCGAACAGTCGTGCGGCATCGGAGAATTCCTCGACCTCATCCCCATGATCGATTGGTGCTCCACCATCCACTTCGACATCATCCAGCTGCTGCCGTTGAACGACTCGGGCCTGGACCCCAGCCCCTATAATGCCTTGTCAGCCTATGCGTTGAATCCGATCCACCTCAGCCTGGCAGCACTCCCCCACCTGGACCGCCACCCAGACCTTATCTCACAAATCGAGCAGCTCCACAAGCTGTGTGAACCCCAGAAGATCCCCTACCATCAAGTGCGAGACGGCAAAGACAACATCCTGAGGCAGTACTACAACTTGGAAGGACAAGCTATCCTTTCCAGCCACGACTTCCACCGCTTCGTCAATGGATGCCCCTGGCTCCGAGAATATGCCTTATTTAAAGCGTTAAAAATCCAATACGGTTGGATAAGCTGGGAGGATTGGCCCGAGGAGTTCCGCCACCCCACCTCCATGACGATGAATACTCTCTATACTCACTTCAGCAAAGAGATCGACCGCCACTGCGTGATCCAATATCTGTGCTGCATGCAGCTGGAATCCGTCAAACAGCACGCTGCAGAAAGGGGGATCTTCCTGATGGGCGACATCCCCATCCTGATCAGCCGCGACAGCGCTGACGTCTGGCTCCACGGGGACTTGTTCAACCTCGACTACGCTGCAGGGGCGCCTCCCGACTTTTATAATGCCGACGGACAGAAATGGGGCTTTCCCCTCTACCGATGGGACATCATGGCGCAAGACGGTTACCGCTGGTGGAAAGATCGTCTTGCCTTTGCCGGACGCTTTTACCATCTTTATCGGATCGACCACGTCATCGGATTTTTCCGCATCTGGGCTGTCGACCACAACGCCAAAACAGGCAAAGAAGGCAAATTCATTCCTGAGGATAGGTCAACATGGCTTGCCCATGGTGAGAAGCTGCTGAGGATGCTGCTGGCGAGTTCGTCGATGCTGCCGGTGGCTGAAGACCTAGGCGACGTCCCCGACGTCGTACGCCCCTGTTTACAGGCTCTGGGCATCTGCGGCACCAAGGTGATGCGATGGGAAAGGCGTTGGAAAGAAGATCGCGGATTTATCTCTCCGGAAGACTACCCCGTCATCAGCATGACTACGGTGTCGACGCACGACTCTGAGACCGTATCGCTCTGGTGGAAGGAACATCCGGATGAAGCCGAAGAATACGCCAAACATGTCGGCTGGTTTTATACTCCTGTGTTCAGCCGGGAATATCTGAGGGAGATCCTGTGGGACAGCCACCATACCGGCAGCCTTCTTCATGTGAACCTGTTGCAGGAGTATCTGGCGTTGGTGCCGGGGTTGACATGGACGGCGCTGGAAGATGAGCGGATCAACCTTCCAGGAGTGATCCTGGAAAGCAACTGGGCCTACCGCTTCCGCCCCTCCGTTGAAGAGATCGCCTCCAACACCGCCCTGACGTCGTTCATGCAGAGCATTTTAATATGAAAAAAATCGATTTCTTAAACTCATTCTATGCCTATCGTCACTCCTTTTTAGAGCCTCTCTACAAGGGAGATTATGACGCCTTGTCAGAAACATCGCTAAAAATCCTGGAGAAGAGCCAAAAAACCTTTCAACAAAAAAGGAATCATTTTATCCAAATAGGTCTTTGCGAAGGCGCCCTGCTTGGTTATTTCGACAATAAGAAAGCGCGTGATGAACTCAAAGAATGGGCAAAAACATCAATAAAATCCATTCAAAATATCGCTCAGCAAATCTGCGGCGCCGACAAACCTTCAGAAGGAAAAACAGCAGATTATTATTGGATCATTGCCAAAGCCTTCTTCGATGAAGAAAAGTACGATGAAGCTTTGGAACACGCCCTATTGGCCATGAAAGCTAATCCAAAGGATAAAACGACTCAAAAGACTGCCTTTGATCTTTTTTTTCAACTGGGCGAACATGCGTGGGAAGAGGCGAAAGAAAAAGAGGCTGTGAAGTTCTATCGGATGGCTTTTGCCATCGACACTAATAAGTTCGGTGTCCATATCCCCCGTAGCCTAAAATATTTTCTTCAAAATAATGAATATGACCAAGCCCTCATTTTCTTTAAATGTGTCATGATTTCATCGAAACACGGCAAACCTGAGGAAGAACTCAATTTGTTAACAAAAGAGGACTGGCTGCAGCTTTGTCAATTGTTAAGAGCTCCTCGGGATAAACGGTTGCCTGAGGAGAAGCTTTTAGATCAAATTCTTGCCAAAAGATCCCCTCCTATCACAGATATCACTCTTGCCGCCTTATGCGGCGGTATATTTCTCGAGATGAATCTTAAGAAATAGTTATCTAATTTCTAAAAATATGATATAATAAAATTAAGAGTATATATATTATTTATAGGTTTTTTATGGAACCAGAAAAAGAATTAATAATAGAATCCAGTTCTTTCTCGACAGATATATTCAAAGATCAAAAAACAAAAAAAGTTGGCGGATCTTCAGGAGGAGGCTCTCTACTTGATAAGGTGACAGATATAAGCAAATTCAACAATGAACAAGCTCTTTTAGATATGGTCGACAAAACGATCGGATTGGTGGAAAAGAAAGATCAGCTCAAGCAAGACGCAATCAATAAAGACACTCAAGATGTGAAAAAAACAACCGAAGAATTTAAACAATCTCACTCTACTGTCGAAGATAAAGAAACAATATCAGACAAATCGACTGATCAATTTATTAAAGTTATAGAAAAGGAAAAAAAGATCTCAGAGACACCCATATTGGATAAACACACACATTTGACGAGCACAAACAAATCATTTAATAAATTGAAGCTTGTTTTATCAAGTCTATCTAAATTAGATCCTAAAGGAAAATCTCAGATTTCAAAAAAAATTCTTGCTTTAGATGACGCCTTATTTTTCGCTAAAAACGACACCTTACCTCCATTGCTGAAGTATTTTTGCTCCTCCTGGAATGTGGAACTCATCATAGACAAGCTCGTGAACGAATGTCCCCCCGACCTCGAATTGCATGACCCCATTGAAAAGCTGCCTCCCATTCTTCAACTTTTTGTTGGGAGAGAGTTGACTGATGAATACTTAAGAACAACTTCATTTAACAAACAAATAGATTTATGGATTGAAAATGAAAGCAAAAAAACAGGGAAATCGAAAATAGAGATCAAACAATCAGATATTTATAAACAAGAGAAAGAGTGGTTGTACGGTGTTGCTGAACGCTTTCTAATCGATCACTTGGGTACTCATGGTATCCTTGACGAAGAGATGTTATTAGACATCGATTTAAAGACCTCTCGCGATGAACTGCCTCAAAACCTAAAGATGTTCCTTGATTTACAAGTAGGCGGCTCTGATCCATTTGCATTAGGTTTGTTCCTCCACGCCATTTCACGAGGAAAAATAACAGAATGGAAAAAATCTGACAAACAATTCACAATGACGCTTGATACTCCTGTTTCCGTAGAGTCTAAATATTTAGGTCTCTATGGGAAATTGAACATCCCAAAAGAGTTAAAAATGCATTTTGATAAAGAAAAAAAAGAAGTGATATTTATCGGACCAAGTCCCAGCGTTAAAGGAGCAACTGCATTCACTCCTTGGATTAAAGCAGGAGAGATCAAAGGTTTTTCATTTCTTGATGATGGGCAATTGCATTTCATTGGCGAGGTTTTGGGTGGATCAACAATCATTTCCATGCTGAAGAAGCTAGAGATAGATATGACAAAACTGGATATATGGGTACCTTTGCTGATGGCCGTTATGAATTTGAAGTCTTTCAACTGGAGCAACACAGAGTAAGGAATTGTTCGCATATCATGCTTACGCTATAGTAAACTTTTCTTGGATCTCGTGATTTAATTCACTAGTTATGGTAATTGTCGCGGTGTTGTCTTTGTCAACAGTAATTTGGGTTACTTTCCCTTTTCCGTTGACTTTGGATGTGCCGGTTTCAATCGTTTCTGTCACTGTTCTCTCGTCATCGAGTGCAATTGTTTTAGTTTCCTTGTCTTGGATAACTACAACAGAAGAAAATGGCTGAACTTGATTAAGATTAGTAAATTTACTTGATGATTTAAGATAGATATATCGCAGAGTCATTGATGTACCTGTATATTCCACTCTAACAAGATCTTTCGAGATTTCCTCTACCTTGGTCACCTTCGTTGGAAATAAACTTTGCCTATCCTCTTGTATAAAATTTCGTTCTTTATTTATAAAAATAGCACATCTATCTTCTTTTTTCGCTTTGATAAAAATTGGGTCTTTTTCAGTTGGATTTATTTCTTTGAAAGATAGCGGCTGTAACTTTACCTTCGAGATCTCTTCTTTATCCACGTTTTTTTGAGGTGCAAGTATCGGTTGTTCTTTTTGTACCAACAACTTCTTATTCAAATTTCTTATTTCATTTTCATGAAGTTTTTCTTTCATTTTAAGCGCAGCATCTAACTTTTTAATATGATCTATATTCAGAGTATCTATCTCGATTTTTTGATTTTCTTTTAACTTAATCAATTGCTTTTCAATCTGTTCTTTTTCATTTTTTAGATTGATCATTTCTTGATCATCTATCTTTGTTTCGCTAAACAGACGTGTATGCCATTCGATCGTCTCGGCGGGATCGATCACCATTCCATAAGGGGCATAGAAGATTTCACCGAAACATTGAAGGGTCTTTTGAACTGTATTAACAAAATCTGTCCAAGCGAGGGAGAACCCTTGAATACAGGCATTGAAGAGGTAGCCTGTCACAGGACTTTTCATCGCTGCTGAAGCACCGTAATAGAGACCATTACAAAAAGAAAGCAATCCAAGTTCCAAGCCGCCGACAAAGCGTTCGACTTTGGAAGAGCTTTTTGCCCAGTTGTTGGCAACAGCTTCCCATCTTGGTGTTTCTGATAACGTCACAAATTCATTTGTTTCTATTTTATTCATATTTTCCTCTCGTTTATTTGGCCTTATATTACACAAATTAACTATTAATGTCAATATTTTAGTTGCCAATCCAAAAATCCTTTTCGCAAAAAGAAATTCCCTCTAACATTAAGTAAAATTCAAAGAGCCAGATATGCTTAAGCCCGAAGAAACCCTTCTTGCCGCCCCGTTGGGGCTGGGTATTCTATCTTCGTCCATACCCACAGTTTGCACCTCCGGTGCTACACTGTGGGCTTTACATCTTTTCGTCCCTTCGGGACTCAGCACCTCCGGTGCTACGCCATGGGCTAGACATCTTTTCGTCCGTGTTCTCTGCGATCTCTGCGTTAAAATTCTATTCTTTCTGTTTATCCCTTTGTGGTTGACGGCTGGGGAGCCTTCGCCGCAGAAGTTGAATGCCCTATACAACAGCTTGGATCCTAAGTCAGTGGCTCAGCATCTGGCTTTCTACGAACTGTATGGCAACACTCCACAAGGCGATAAAGCTCTCCAGCATGCTTGGAGCCTTCTGTCAGGCAACGAGACACATATCACCGCGCGCGACCTGCCTCTCGTCACATCGGTCATCCCCGCTGTCGTCGCCCTGGTCAACAAACAGCCTTCCGAAGAGCTTCCAGACCTCTCCGACGACGACATCGCGGGCATCAACGCCTTGGCTGCACGCCTGCCGAACCGGCGCCTTCAAGGGCATACTATCACCTCGGAACAGGAGCTGCAGCGCCTCCCCCCGAACCAAATCGACCTAGCCCGCGGCCTATTCCTAAGCCAGCTTGGCGAACAAAGCATCCGAAAAATCGAAAGCTACGAAGCCCTCCTCGACCTGATGGCTCTGCAGATCCTAGCACGGGTCCCGATGAACGCTTCCCCTCAAGCGAAGATCCGCGCCATGAACGACTTCATCTTCGACGAGATGGGATTCCGCTTTCCGCCCCATTCTCTATATGCCAAAGATATCGACACCTACACATTCCTTCCGTCGGTGCTTGACTCTAGGAAAGGGGTCTGCCTCGGTGTGTCTATCCTATACCTTTGCCTAGCGCAGCGCCTCGCTCTCCCGCTCGAAATTGTGACGCCGCCAGGACATATCTTTGTGCGGTATCGATCCAGCGATGAGATCATCAACATCGAGACGACAGCGCGCGGCATGAACCTCGACTCCGACGTCTACCTGGGTATCGAGACACGCTCGCTCCAGAAGCATGACATCAAAGAGGTCATCGGGATGGCCCATTTCAACCAGGCGTCGGTGTTCTGGCATAACCAAGAGTACGACAAAGCCCTGGAAGCCTATCTCAAAGCCAAAGACTTCATGCCGAATGACAAGCTGCTGACAGAGCTGATGGGATATACCTATCTCTTTGTGGGCAATATAGTAGAAGGAAAACGCCTACTCAACACTGTGAAAGACTACCTCCCCGATGACGCCATCACCAAACATACCATCGCAGAAGACTACCTCAACGGCGCTGTCGATGCCGATGGGATCAAAGCAATCTTTCAGCCGGTGGATGAAACCAGGGAGTCGATCCTCGACAAACAGAAACAACTCATGGCTACCCTGGAGAAATATCCGCGGTTTCGCTCGGGGTGGTTTCATCTGGCGACGACATGGCTGCAGCTGCATCGGACGAGCGAAGCCTTGAAGACGCTGGAGAGGCATCATGAGCTCGATGACGACGACCCATCAGCCGAGTATTATTTGGCAGTGTTGTATGCCCAGAGGATGGACTACAACAAGGCATGGAAGCATCTGCGCCGGACGGAAGACATTGTCCATTCGCGCCGCCACAACCCGAAAGCGTTGCAAGACGCCCGCCGGGAGCTGTCGCGCCTCAGTCCCGAATAAGTTAGCCTCAATCACGCTCATTTCACAAGCAATTTCCCGCAAAGGCCGCAAAGGAGCAAGCGCAAAGCACGCAAAGAAGGACATTAAGGATCTTAATGTCCTTCTTTGCGTGCTTTGCGCTTGCTCCTTTGCGGCCTTTGCGGGAAATTGCTTTTGGAAATTGCGAGCACTAATGGACAAAAAAGGGGGAATCGAGCAAGCTGCGGACAGCATACGAGTGAGGAACACCATGAAAATATACACTAAGACCGGCGACAAAGGCGAGACATCGCTCTTCACCGGCGAGCGCGTACCCAAGAGCCACCAATATATCGAAGCCCTCGGCGCCGTCGACGAATGCAACTCGCTCGTCGGCTCTGCCATCGCCTTCTTCCCCAAAGATCACTCGTTGAAGTCGACGCAGGAACAGCTCATCATCATCCAGCACGCCCTCTTCGACGTCGGCGCTGCACTGGCTACGCCAAGGAAAAGCGCCGGCACCAAGAAACTGGAGAAAACGCGGTTCGACCACGAGGCTATCGACCTGCTGGAAGCGTGGATCGACCAGATGGAGAAAGAGCTTCCCAAGCTGACCCACTTCATTTTGCCTGGCGGACATCCCGCCGGAGCGATGCTCCATGTGGCGCGAAGCATGTGCCGCCGTGCAGAACGGTGCGTCGTGCCGCTGAACCAGCAGGAGGACGTCTCAGATAACGTGTTGGTCTATCTGAACCGCCTCTCGGACTATCTATTCGTGGCATCGCGCTTCGTCAACCATGTCCTACGCGTTCCCGAAACACAGTGGGAACCCCATAAAGTCGTCGAACATACCCTATAATAAGGAGAGATAGCTATGACAGCTGTAGTTGGTGTCCTTGAAGGGGCATTGAAATTGTCCTCGGATCTTAAAGGATCGGATCCACAGCAAGGGAACCTCCAGGGGCATATCGTCACCCACTGGTCTTTCTATGTCTTTGTCCCGCTAACCGTCGTGGCGACAGTGGCTATCGTCGTAGCGGGTATCTTCCAGATGTGGCCTTTGCTCATCGGCAGTTGCCTGTTCGCCATCACCAATATCGTCGGCATGATCAACGCCTATGAACTCAGCGTTAATCCCGCTATTGAAGAGGGAGTGAAACAGCTTGCCGCCAAAGTGTCCACACTGACCGAAGAAAACAACAGCTTGAAACATATCGACGATGACGTCAAGGAATCGATTAAAGACCTAGGCACATTGGACAAAGAGTACCAAGAGGCCGTCAAAAAAGGCGATAGCAAGTTAGCCAGTATGATTCAAGCTCTCGCTGTCACGAACAAAAAGCTCAAAGAGAGTCTCAAACGGGCTGAGAAGCTGGAAGGGATCGTCAACGACCTAACGAAAGAAATTGACTCCTTCACCAAAGAGTCTGTGAAGTTTGCTCAAGAGAACGAGTTGTTGAAGAATCAGAACGACAGTCTAGCCAATGCGACCAAAACTCTCGAGACAGATGATGTCGCATTAGGCAAAGACGTCACCGATTTAAGCAAAACAAAAGACGATCTGGAAAAGCTTACACAGAAACATACCGATCAGATCAAGCTGTTGAAAGAGATCGATGCTCTCAAAGTCAAAGCCATCAGCGATACCAAAACTGAACTCTTGAAGCTCATCGAGGAAAATAAACAACTCCAAATTACTATCTCAACCGCTGATAAAGCGACCAATAACGTCGGTAAAGTCGGAGATAAGCTGGAAAAGGTCGATCAAGATCTCGACAAAAAGCTGAAGAAGCTCGACGACTACGAAACCTTACTTAAGCTATTGAAAGAGCAACATAAAGATGTATTCGAGAAGTGGAAAGAGTATTTAAAAACAAAATAACTCATTAGGAGAAATGATCATGGCAAATCAAATACAGACAGTTGTCTCACCGATGGTTAATCCAGAACCCATTCCGACTGTTACGCCTCCCCCTCCAGAGAAAAGCGTTGTGGAAGTCGTTCAGGATGCTTTTTATTATGGTTTGGGTGGTCTGTTGATGAGCAGTGGAGTAATACTGCCTGGAGCACTGTCTTTGACAAATTTTACTGTATCCGCTGTAAGATCAGCTGCAGGAGCAACTGCAGACTCCACTGTCACAGGATACGTCTCAGGTAGCGTTTTAGTAGGTATCTTTGTTCTGATGGAAGCCGGCGGCCTGACGCTTATCCTAACACGTGCTTTGAGTAAACGAACCTTAATCGCTCAAGTGAAAAAACTCTCCGAAGATATCAACAAGTTAAGCCAAGAAAACCTAAAACTGGGCAGCGACGTCGATAGATTCACTCTTGGAGAAAATTCTTTGAAAGAATCTGTCGAAAAAGGGGCAAAAACAGTCAAAGATCTCACAGACCAACTGGATAAAAAGACAAGCGATCTTACAAAAACAGATTTCGAATTAACGAAAACTACTGAGAAGCTGAGTACGATTCAAAAATTGTATGACGATCTTAAAAAAGAAATCGGCTTATTAACACAAGATGTCAAGGTATTGGATAGCCAAAGCAAAGCATTAGATACCACTGCCAAAGGACTTAATGTTCAAGTGACTGATCTAGGCAGAACAGATGGTAACATCAAAAAAGAACTTGCTGAAGCTGAAAACGAAAGGCTCAAATTAGAGGATGAAAATAAGCAAATTACTGAAAGAGTCTCGACCCTGATGAAACAGGAACAGGAAGCCAGGCAGCAACTAGCTCTAGTTCAAAAAGAACTGGATGCCCTGAAACAAAGTACGAAGGTGATCAGTGACGCAGGAGACAAATTCAAGCAAGGTTCCGACACAGTGACACTAGTTGGCAATCAAATAATCGGCAAACTACAACAACTTAGTGACAAAGACAGAGAGATCGACGCCCTGCTGAACTAGAATTGACGGAGGAAAACGATGCCGCAGAATTTTACTGATGCCGTGACAGAGGCTATCGAAGAGGCCTTCACCGATGCCCAACAGCGCAACAACACTGAAGTCACAGAAAACCATCTCCTGCTGGCCTTTCTGAAAGATCCGGAAGGGTACTTCCAGACCTTCCTCAAGAACCTCAACACCAACCCCTCCCCTCTCCTCAACGACGTAGAGAAGCAGCTCAGCCGGCTACCAACCTTTTCCGGCGGCAGCGCACAGCCCCCCTCCCCGGCACGCAACCTCCAAAACCGGATCGCCGAA
>Ga0207122_1074_pt1 | contig 15571 bp, 12 predicted proteins | sample Alteio_BWMinHeat_38_FD_153504 | JGI IMG/M metagenome (GOLD analysis project Ga0207122, IMG submission 153504) | Enriched cells from forest soil in Barre Woods Harvard Forest LTER site, Petersham, Massachusetts, United States -... | ecosystem: Environmental > Terrestrial > Soil > Temperate forest >... | reverse complement strand
GGCTGAGCCACTTGCCACAACAGTGGATCTCCCATCTTCAGTACAGGTTGAACAGCCTGTGGAGGAGTTCGATACTCCAGAATTGACTGCGCTGCTTAACGATATGCACGACACGATGCGTGCTTTAGAAGGGGCAGGGCTGGCTGCACCACAAATTGGTGTTTCCAGCCAAGTGGTGGTATTTGAGGTTAAATCAAATCAAAGGTATCCACAGGCAGAAAATGTACCGTATACGGTGCTGATTAATCCAGAAATTATACCTTTGAGTGACGAGGAGGAAGATGGGTGGGAGGGGTGCCTTTCAGTGCCTGGTCTGCGTGGTATGGTTCCACGTTTCCGTCAAATCCGTTATACCGGTTTTGATCAATTTGGCCATCTGATAGATCGGGAGGTCACAGGCTTCCATGCGCGAGTGGTTCAGCATGAGTGCGATCACCTTTGGGGGGTACTCTATCCCATGCGTATTCGGGATATGCGGCAGTTTGGGTTTAATTCCGTATTGTTTCCAGAACTTGAAGGATCAGGATAGGTCACTCTTGCCTTTGTCGGGAGAAAGCCATTCTTGAATAAGTGCTTCAAGTTTGTTGGCATTAATCGGTTTTGTAAGATAACCATTCATGCCAATATTCAGCGCTTTTTCTCGATCGCTTTCCATCGCGTTGGCTGTAATGGCAATAATCGGTATGTTTGGGTTTAGAACATTGGCGTTTCCTGATCGGATGGCTTGAGTCGCTTCATAGCCATCCATAATAGGCATTTGGCAATCCATCAAAACGATGTCGAAGGGTTGATGCATGAGTTGTTGTAATGCTTCTTGGCCATTGTGGGCTGTTTCAACATGGTGTCCGCGTTTTTCGAGTAATTTTTGTGCAAGTTTTTGATTAATTAGGTTATCTTCAACCAATAAGACTCGCGCAAAGTTTTGTGTCGATGGAATGCCGGTTGTGGCGGTGATGATAGTGTATGGGAGTTCTGTTTTTGAAATGGTTGAGGATGGTTGTGCGGTTTCAGGGTGCTCAAGTGTAATTTCAAACCAAAAGGTAGAACCCTGACCTAGCGTACTTTCTGAGCCAATGGTTCCACCCATCATTTCAACCAGTTGTTTTGAAATGGCCAAGCCAAGCCCTGTACCGCCATAACGACGTGTGGTGGATGCATCTGCTTGAGTAAATGGGCTAAATAGCCCTTTAAGTTTATCTGTGGAAACACCAATGCCTGTATCGCGTACGCTAATTTTAAGGCGACTGTAGTGATCCGTTTTTTCAAGTATTTGGGTATGAAGATAGACACCGCCATGGTGGGTAAATTTCAATGCATTACTGGTTAGGTTAAGAAGAATCTGGCGCAAACGCCCAGGGTCTCCTTGTAGCAGGATAGGAGTTTCTGGATCAACATGCGAGGTCAGTTCAATGCGTTTTTCGCACGCACGAAATAAGACAATTTTTATAATGTCATTGATGAGTGCGCGCAAATCAAATGGGATATGCTCTAAATCTAATTTGCCAGCCTCAATTTTCGAAAAGTCCAGAATATCATTGATAATAACTAAGAGTGCCTCAGAACTATTTTTGACGATGCGTGCAAGCTCATACTGTTCTTCATTAAGATTCGTTTCAAGCAGTAAGGCACTCATACCTATAATCCCATTCATTGGGGTGCGAATTTCGTGACTCATATTGGCAAGAAAATTACCTTTAGACTGGCTGGCTGCTTCAGCAACGTCTTTTGCGTGTTTCAGATCGGTTTCAGTACGCTTATTTTTTGTAATGTCTTGTACGGTACCTAGCATGCTAATGGGGTTGCCGTATTTATCCTTGAATACACGTGCCTGGGTATGCACAATGCGCTCACCGTATTGTTTGGATAGAACGCGATGCTCAATGTCGTAAGGGGTATCTTTTGTCAGTGCTTCATGTATTGCATCTTCTACACGTTGCCGATCATCCGGATGAACAGATTCAATAAATACGGAATAACTAGGTTGAATGTTTTTTTGATCAGGAACATAGAGGTCAAAAGCAGTATCAGACCAATGAAGTGCTCCATTCATTAAGTTCCAGTTCCAACTGCCAACTTGTGCAATGCGTTGTGCTTCATCCAACTGATTCTTATTTTCAGCAAGGAGCTTTTGGCTGCGTCGATTAGAGCGGCAATACAGGGTACTTGTAAAGATAATGATGATGACAGTGCTGCCAGAAATACTGAGTAATACAAAAAACCATTGGCAATCTTGGTTTAGATACGTGGTAGCAATAATGCGTGTGAGCACATAGGCCTGTATATCTTCATTCGGAATATTTTTAGAGGTAATGATGTAAGGAACAGATTCATTTTGGAATTGGATAAGCCTTGGAAAACGAGGATCTCCCCAGGGTTGGATATTGAGTGCAGGGAAAAAGGTTCGTTTATAACGCTCTTTTTGTTGGTCGGTGGGTAATGTATAGATGAGCGCATTGGGGAATGCATGCATTTCAAGGTGTTTGTCATGCGCAAGAATCACAACACCATGTTTATCGACCAAGAGAGAGTTTGCAGGGTCAACAGATAATTCAAGATTAGAAACTTCTATTTTAGTAACGACAGAACCTAGAAAATGACCCTCAACGATAATGGGATAAGAAAAATACAGCCCCGGTATATTCGTGGTTTTTCCAACCGCATATTGTTGTCCTGGTTTTTGTTGTTGTGTGCTTTGAAAGTAGTCGCGTTCGGTGTAGTTGGTTCCAACTAAGCTTTGGTCTGTATTGAAATTACTGGCGGCAACGCAGTCTCCAGCAGCGTTTAAGACCCAGATAATATTAACATCGAAGCTTCGTTGCACATCTGATAAGAGCTGGCTGGTTTTTCGTAGAGTGGCGTCGTTTTCCCATTTTTTTTGGTTTTGGTGAGCCGAAAATTTAGAGGGCGTCACCCCGGGGCCGAAAGGGAGTACAGCAGATTGAACAAGGGGAGCATGCGCTAACGCTTCTGGAATACCATGGATGAAACGGAGATTTTGTTTTACATGGTAAGAGATGTTGTCGACAACTTCTTGCGAACGCAGGGTTTCTCTCGCAATTAAACCGCGTGTTCTGGAAATGTAGTAGCTGTGCGCAATAAACCAGCTAGCAATGACCCATGAAAGTATGGCAAGTATGACTAGGCAATATATCCATTGAGGATTTTTTTTAATCCATGCATTGGGGGCATTGAAAGAGGTTTTTGGCATATGAATGAATGTTTGTATAGAAGTCCTCGTGATTAAATGACCTGTTGCGTTTTAGTGCCGTCCGTCAGATAGGCCGTATTATGCAGGGATGGCTTTTTAAAACCTACTCATTTCTTAAGGATGCGTTGCATTCATGTTACTGAACTTCATCGTAAGGAGATGTGAAGAAGGCTCTGCATAGCCTAGTTTTCAGCATTGTCGGCAAGGGCGATACCCGGTAGGATATGGTTTTGCATCTTTTTGCTTTTGGTGGTTTTATGGCATCGTCCCCGTTTTCGCGCATTAACTGTTTGCCGCCGTATGTGTTTAATATCACTTCAGAGCTTAAGATGGCGGCCCGTCGGCGTGGGGAAGATATTATTGATTTCGGCATGGGGAATCCTGATGGCGCAACCCCCAAGCATATTGTCGATAAATTGATTGAGACGGTTTCGCGTCCTGATACCCATGGCTACTCCGTGTCTAAAGGCATTCCCCGGTTACGCAAGGCGATATGCGATTGGTACCAGCATCGCTATGGTGTTGAGCTTAATCCAGATAATGAAGCGATCGTTACGATTGGTTCTAAGGAAGGGATTGCTCACTTAGCATTGGCTACGCTGGATCGGGAAGATACCGTTCTTGTGCCCAACCCAAGTTATCCCATTCATATTTATGGCCCGGTGATTGCTGGGGCAAAAATTCGTCATGTGCGTTTTACGCCGTGTGTCGATTTTTTTGAAGAGCTGGAGCGGGCTATTCGCGAATGCTTTCCAAAACCCAAGATGCTGATCTTGAATTTTCCATCTAACCCAACAGCGCAGTGTGTTGAGTTAGATTTTTTTGAAAAGATTGTGGCATTGGCGCGTGAGCATGGCATTTATGTCGTGCATGATCTGGCTTATGCAGATATTTGTTTTGATGGTTGGAAGGCACCTTCGATTATGCAAGTGCCTGGAGCCAAGGATGTGGCTGTAGAGTTCTTTACCATGAGTAAGAGCTATAACATGGCGGGATGGCGTGTTGGTTTTATGGTGGGAAATCCTGAATTGGTCAGCGCTTTAGCCAGGATTAAAGGCTATCATGACTACGGTACGTTTACGCCTATTCAGGTGGCTGCGATTGCTGCTTTAGAAGGACCACAAGACTGTGTTCAAGAGATTTGCTTGATGTATCAGCGACGCCGCGATGTTCTGGTTAAAGGGTTACACGAAGCGGGTTGGATGGTAGATAACCCCAAAGCTGCGATGTATGTCTGGGCAAAGATTCCAGAGCAGTATAAAGAATTAGGTTCACTTGAGTTTGCCAAACGTCTTTTGGCTGAAGCTAAAGTATCTGTGTCGCCTGGAATTGGGTTTGGTGAATATGGCGATGATCACGTTCGTTTTGCGCTGATTGAAAATGAGGCACGGATTCGCCAGGCTGTTCGTGGCGTTAAACAAATGTTCAAACAGGGTTAAACAACAAAATGACTACTGCTAAAGAAAATGTACACGTAAAGTTGGATGCAAAACCTCTTCGGGTAGGGATTGTAGGGTTTGGGACGGTAGGTAGCGGTACGCTGCGTGTACTGCAACGCAATCAGGCGGAAATTCAACGTCGTTTAGGTCGTCCCATCATTGTTACGGATGTTGCCAATCGCCGTATCGAAAAAATTGAAGCCTTAGCTGAGGAAGGCATTCGTATCCATACTGATCCTCTGGCAGTCGCAAAGCATCCTGATGTGGATGTCGTGGTTGAGGTGATGGGCGGTACTACAGTGGCAAAAGAAGTCATCTTGGCTGCTGTGGCACAAGGCAAGTCTGTTGTAACAGCAAACAAAGCTTTGTTGGCCTTGCACGGAGCCACTATTTTTGATGCAGCTCGCAAAGCGGGAGTAGATATTGGATTTGAAGCTTCGGTTGCAGGTGGTATCCCCATTCTGAAGGTACTGCGTGAAGGGTTGACAGCGAATCGAATTGAATGGGTTGCAGGGATCATTAATGGAACCAGCAATTTTATTTTGTCTGAGATGCGATCAAAAGGCTTAGATTTTTCAACAGCTTTAGCCGATGCTCAGCGTTTAGGTTATGCCGAAGCAGACCCCACATTTGATGTGGAAGGGATTGATGCGGCTCATAAGCTGAGTATTTTGTCCGCAATGGCCTTTGGTACAGCGATACAGTTTGAAAAAGTTCACACGGAAGGTATTCGCCAATTACAGTCGGTGGATATCCGTTATGCAGAGTCTTTGGGATACCGCGTTAAATTACTAGGGTTAACACGCAGAACGCCCCATGGCATCGAGCTTAGAGTTCATCCAGCTTTGGTTCCTGCAACGTGTCTTTTAGCACAAGTGGATGGTGCCAAAAATGCAGTGATGGTGCAGGGCGATGCAGTTGGGCCTACATTGTATGTGGGAGCTGGTGCAGGTTCTGAACCTACAGCGAGTGCTGTAGTGGCAGACTTAATTGATGTGGCTCGTGAAACTCAGGCCTTGGCTCAGCGTGTAACGCCACCTTTGGCGTTTGGAGTACAAACAGCATTGCCTGTTCTGCCTATTAGTGAAGTAGAGACTTCATTTTACTTACGCTTTCCTGTTACAGATCGCTCTGGCGTGGTTGCCGAGTTAACGCGCATTTTGGCTGAGCATCACATCTCATTGAGTGCAATGTTGCAAAAACCCGTTCAAGAAGCCGGTGGTTTGGTGGATGTGATTATGTTGACGCATCGCGTTAAAGAATCTGCAGTTCAAGCTGCGCTTCGAGTAATTGAAGATTTACCGTCTGTGCATCAGCCGGTTATTCGTCTTCATGTTGAGACATTGGAGGCTTAAATGGCAATGTCTGCAAAAAAAGTGGATGGTGGTATGCACTATGTAAGTACACGAGGGGGTATGTCGCCAATGCCCTTTTCGGAAGTTGTTTTGAATGGTTTGGCGCCCGATGGTGGATTGGCCGTTCCTGATCATTACCCCGATGTGGATTTTGAAACGCTGGAGAAATGGCGTACGTTGTCGTATGCCGATCTGGCGTTTGAGGTGATGCGTCTTTTTATTGATGATATTCCTGAAGACGATTTGAAAGCTTTAGTACATAAAGCCTACAGGCCCGAAGTATTTGGTGGGCATGCTGAAATTACTCCCCTGAAAACATTGGAGCCTGGTTTATATATTCAGGAGTTATCCAATGGTCCCACTTTGGCCTTTAAAGATATGGCCATGCAGTTTTTGGGCCACCTGTTTGAATATATTTTAAAGCGTGAAAGGCGTACGCTGAATATTTTAGGCGCAACCTCTGGCGATACAGGCTCAGCAGCGGAATATGCCATGCGTGGTAAAGAAGGAGTGCGTGTGATCATGCTATCTCCCCTGGGCCGGATGAGCACATTCCAACGAGCTCAGATGTATAGCCTGATGGATGAAAATATCATCAATCTGGCGGTTGAAGGTAGTTTTGATGATTGCCAGGATATTGTAAAGGCGGTATCGAACGATCTTGATTTTAAATCCCGATATCAAATCGGTGCCGTCAACTCCATTAATTGGGCGCGGATTGTAGCTCAGACCGTTTATTATTTTAAAGGCTATTTTCTGGCAACCAAAAGTTCCGATGAGCAGGTGCGTTTTGTTGTGCCTTCTGGCAATTTTGGGAATGTGTATGCAGGCCATATTGCCCGGCAAATGGGTTTGCCGATTGAAAAGCTGATTGTGGCAACCAATGAAAATGATGTGTTAGATGAGTTTTTCCGCACGGGCGTGTATCGGGTTCGTCAAAGCGGCGAAACGCATGTGACCAGCAGTCCATCGATGGATATTTCTAAAGCCTCAAATTTTGAACGTTTTATCTATGATGTTGTAGGCACGCGTGCAGATGTCGTTAAGGCACTGTGGCACTCGGTAGAGAAAGAGGGCGGATTCGACTTTAACCGTACGTCGTATGCTGCACAATTATCTAATTTCGGTTTTGTTTCCGGTCGCAGTACCCACACAGATCGCTTAGCGTGTATTCGTGATACCTGGGAGCGTTATGGTGTGTTGGTTGATCCACATACAGCCGATGGCTTGAAGGTAGCAAAAGCATTTTGTGGAGAGGGGTTTCCGGTGATTTGTCTGGAAACAGCATTGCCCGCTAAATTTGCGGAAACCATTCAAGAAGCCATTGGGCAACAACCCCCTTTACCAAAAGAGCTGGAATTACTTGAGTCATTACCCCAAAGGGTTGATGTTATTCCTGCCGATACACAAAGAGTGAAGCATATTATTGAAGCACGTTGCGTCTGATGGGGTCTTTTCTTGAAGGAGAATTCATGACGGAAAGTCGCCATAAAACCAAAGGTTTGGTTTGGATATTGTTAAGTGCATGGAGCCTTTCGGGATGTTTCTCCAGAGCGCCGCAACAGCCTTTGGTGTATCCAGTCATCGTTCCTGTCTATTCGCCTTCAGGTTACCAAATGGGTTCTCAGCAGGGCTATGCTGTTCCACCAACATCTCCGGTTCCTGCGCCAGTGGTTTATCCTACACCTACAGATTATAGTAATGGGGCCGCGCAAGGAGGGTTTCCTCAGCCATCACAACAACAAGGTGCTGCACCTGTATCTATCCCCGTTGGGCAACCGATGAATACCATGCCTGTGCAAGGTATGGCAGCGGGGTCTCGTCAATCTGGATACCCTACAATGTCTGAAAATCAACGGCTTCAGATGGCTGATGCCTTATTTCGTTACTCAGGTGGTGCTGTAGATCCTATTACTAAAGAATTGGCCGAGGTGATGCAGCCAGCTTTAGAAGCTTCTGCTTGTGGGGTGGGATGGCTGCCCGATTTAGTAGTCAGGAATTCCGAGGCGGCACAGTCACGATCTTTAACGCCTTTTGAGAGTACGCCTAAGCACGGTACGGCACAATGCCTGGATGTGTATCAAGTGGATAATTGGCGTGTATCACCGCCTTCACGCGTTGCTTTTCGCGTGGTGTTTGAATCACCGATTACTCATGAACGAGCGAGTCGGCGCTTTGAATTAATGCGTGTTCATGGGGGATGGCGCTATTTGTTGATGAATGAACCGTTTTAAAGAGTTAAGCTTAAAGAGTTTGGGGCATTAAATAAATCTATTTTTAAATGAATAGTTTGAATTAAAATAATAGAGTTTGGGCTAGTAAAATAAAAGTGTGGTTGTAGGTATTAATGGAAAAATATAGAAAGACTCATTTTCTACCTGGAAATGAAGCTGGGATAGCTGAGGCTATGACTCGGCTGACAAAGGGGCAGCTCGTTGCTCTTCCTACTGAAACTGTTTATGGTTTGGGCGCGCGCGCAGATGATGCAGAGGCAATACAGGCTATTTTCCAAGCTAAAGAGCGTCCAGCGAATCACCCTTTGATTGTGCATTTAGGTGATATTAAGCAGTTTACGGAATGGGCAAGCGATGTACCGGGCGTAGTCATAGAATTAGCTAAAGCGTTTTGCCCTGGGCCTTTGACCTTTATTCTTCCATTGAATGCAAATCGTGATCGAGCAGTGACGGGTGGACAAGACTGGGTGGGGCTACGTATTCCTTCACATCCCTTAACGCTTGAGATTTTGCGACGAAGCGGTTTAGGTATTGCATTGCCTTCAGCCAATCGTTTTGGCAGAATCAGTCCAACATCTGCCGCTGATGTTCTTGAAGAGCTGGATGGACGAGTTGATGCCATACTCGATGGGGGTTTATGCCCTGTGGGGATTGAATCTACTATTATTAAAGTGGATACAGATCAGATTGTTTTATTGCGACCAGGCCGCATTCGCCCAGAAGCTATTGAAGCGGTTGCGGGCCAGCCCGTTCGAATTCCTGAGCACGTGGAGTTGCGTGTTTCTGGGCGATTAGACAGCCATTATGCACCCATAAAACCAGCTTATCGTTTGCAGTATGACCAGTTAAATACAGTGCACCCACTGTGGGGGGCTGATGATTGGATTCTTTCATCTTATCCTATTCCTGCACCTGTGATTGCGAATGGAACTCAAGTGAAGATGCTTCCAGATGAACCCAATGCGTATGCGACTCAACTTTATTCAGCTTTAAGGCAAGGCGATGCACTGACAACAGTCAAACGACTGTGGGTGATTGAGCCTGCGGATACACCTGAGTGGTCTGCTGTGCGTGATCGATTGATACGTGCAACAAGATCAGTTTCCTGATAAGTACGTTGTTTTTCATTTAGAAGGTTAAAAATGCCATTCATGGGTCTGCTTGGTTTTCTCCATATTATTATTGCAGTTTGTTTTGCAGTGCATGCGGTACGCACAGGGCGTCAGTTATTTTGGCTTTTTATTCTATTTTCTTTTCCCATGCTGGGAAGTGTTGTTTATTTTTTAGTAGAATATTTGCCATCTTCCCGGCTCAAAAGTGGTTTTAAAGGGGCCGTATCCATAGCTTCAAAGGCTTTGAATCCTGATGCTGAGCTGCGCGCTGCTCAGAAAGCCGTTGATTTAACACCCACAGTACAAAATAGAATGCGTCTGGCTAAAGCGCTGATGGCTAAGGGAGATTCGGCTAAAGCTGTTGAGCAATTGGATCAATGTTTAACGGGCCAGTTTGCGAATGATCCGGATATTGGTTTTATTGCAGCAACCGCAAAATTTCAAAACAAGCAGCCTGCGGATGCAATCCATCTTTTAAATAAGATTCGCCAACGGAATCCAGAGTTTCGTCAGGAACAGGTTTCAGTACTTTTAGCGCAGGCCTTGGTTGCAGCGGGTGACCATGAGAAGGCAAAGCAAGAGTTTATACATGCGGTGTCCACGTATGGCAGTGTAGAAGCACGTGCCGAATATGCTATTTGGGCAGCTTCTACGGGTGATACAGAAACAGCACTGAAGTTGCGTGAAGATCTTGAACACTCCTGGAAACATTGGAATACGTATGCCCGTTCGCAGCATCGGGAGTTGTTTAGCCGAGTAGATAAGGCGCTTGCCGCAGCTAAGAAATAACGCCTGTTCATAACATTTAAAATTTATTATTTAAATTGAATGGAATTAAAGGTAAATTTTTCAATACTTAAGATTTAAAGGTAACTTAGATTGAATATTTATATAATAATATAATAAAATTGCATATGGAAATTAATAATAAATTATAATATATAAAGTTGTTGTGTTAAACTTCCTAGGTGACCTAAATTCTTGGATAGGTTTTAAAAATATCTAGAATGCATAGGTTTCATCCAAGTATGTATAGATCTTTTATCCAAGCAACCCCTAAGTAGATTAAAGGAGAGCATATTATGGGTATCTTCGCATTCATTTTAGTTGGATTAATTGCAGGATGGTTGGCTGGTAAAATCATGCAAGGTGGTGGGTTTGGTGTAGTGGGGGATATTGTTGTTGGGATAGTAGGGGCATTGATAGGAGGATTTTTATTTGGTTCCGCTGGAGTTGGAGCGGGCTCAGGAATGTTGGGCAGTATTATTGTAGCGACTATAGGTGCTATCGTCTTAATTTTCGTTTTGCGCTTAGTAAAGCGCGCTTAGCGATTGAGTGGGGAGATCATCATCTCCCCATTTTATTCATAATAAGAAATGCTTCTTTTTGAAGTACCCGATAGATTATTGCTAGCGCATCTCTATTTAAAGGGAACACTTATGGCAGCTACTCATTTAGATAAAAGGTCTGATTTTTTCTTGCCTATCTACGATGTTAAAAATAGACATCCTGCAAAAAATATCTACTCAAATACTTATAGAGGCCATAGCCAGAAATCTAAAAGTAAGAAAAATAATCAAAACCTTAATGGTGATGGATATCCGGCAAAAACTATTTATGCAAGCACATATAAAAAAAGCGATCCGCAAAACCTCCCCACTCTTTCAAAGAGACTAAAGTCGAGAACTGCAATCGCATTACGTTCTTCTAACGATCAAAATGATGGAAAGAACAACACGGAAAGAAAAAGCACTGCTCATATTTCAAAAGATAAAGAAAAAACGCTTGAAAAAGAAAATCATAGTGATCAACATCAAGAGGATATAAAAAATAACTCTGACGTGGATGAGCAAGAACATGACACCATAAAATCTCTCCAAGAAACGGATAAGAAAAATAATAATGAAAGTCATGTAGATAAAGACAATGAAAACTCTAAACCTTCATCAAGTGATGTGCATCAACACCATGAAATGAAGCAAGAAGAAAATCTACATAACACTACAAAGCAGAGTCCATCCGAAAATGAAATGGAGAAGAAGAGCGAAATTAGTTTAAAAGAAGATGATGATCCTTCTATAGAATTTACTTCAGATCCTACTAAAAAAGAAAAGGAAACGGGCGATCAGCACTCTTTGGCTGAAAAACCTAAATCAGTGAATTTTGCATTGATGCTTTTATGGATATCGTTATTGGCAAGTACGATAAAACTGATGATGGATTTTATTTTTACTAAAGGAAATTTTCTTGCACTTCTGGCCATATCTAATGTTATTAGCGTGCTTATGGTTGTAGCAAGTGCTTATCTTATTTTACAAATTTCTGCCGGTAAAAATTGGGCGAGAATACTATTCCTAGTGATTTCTGTGCTGGGTATTATTCCCAATATACCTCGTTTTACTGAGGAATCTTTACATGCATTTTCAGCGAATATATTGTCGATTGGGCAACTGCTTATTCGAGGATATGGACTATACCTATTGTTTACTCCACCAGCGAGTACCTGGTTTGGGAGTCCGCTAACAACCGCTTATACGGCAGAGGAGTAAGTGAATTTTTGATACTCCTATCTTTTTCATTTGAGATAGAGGTAAGAGCGATTGCAGAATGGTAATATATTTATTCTGATATGGAGGTTTTGATTGGAATAAATTATTTTATAATTGTTTTTAAATACAATTCACGATTGTTCAAATCATTATGTATAGCCTGAGTGAAGCTATTACGTTAGGAATAGTAGGAACTCTGTTCCGATTTTCATGATTAACTTTTCAAATGATGAAAGGAAATACCGATGAAGACAATCCGTTTAACTTTTTTAATAGCCACGTTATCTGTTGTTGTAGCAGCGCCTCTTTTTGCCCAAACGACTACTCCCGGAAGCTATAATGGTACTGGAACATGTCCTGCGGGTGGCGTTTACAATTCTGCAACAGGAACCTGTAGTAATTCAGGAACCGTAAGCAATAGTCCAGGAAGTACGGATGCTTATGGAAATTCATCAACCTCTAGTGGAGTGCGTAATCCTGCAGATCCCAGCAATAGCAACACTTATAATAATGGAAGAGGAGCCGCTTCTTCCAGCAGTAGTAGTGGAAATACAAGCGGGAGTGTGAATAATGGAGGAACCATTCTTCCCAGATAGTAACACTGTGCTTTGTAGTGTTCGCTCAAGCTCCTGGCTTTTGCTAGGAGCGAAAAATAAGACAATAAAAATCTTAAGATTAGTTTCGAATATTCCCTTTATGCATAGACCTTACCTTCTTTAACATTCACAGCGCTTCTTTCATGGAGCCTATATGGTAAAATTGGTAAAATTAAAGAAGAAAGATGGGGAATGCATGATACCTACGCAATTTGAAGATGTACAAGAAAAATGTATTGCTTTGGTATTCCAAGGTGGAGGTGCTTTAGGAGCTTATCAGGCTGGGGTTTATGAAGAGCTCTCAAAGACTGCATACCTGCCGCATTGGGTGACGGGTGTATCCATTGGCGCTATTAATGCCGCTATTATTGCGGGTAATGTCCCAGAGAAGCGTGTTGATAAACTTAGAGAGTTTTGGAATCTGGTTTCTTCAAGCATGTATCAGTGGTGGGATGCCCCTACCGGAAGAAATCGAAGTTCCTTTAATCAATTAAGTGCGGCAATTGCTATGAGTTTTGGAGTGCCAGGCTTCTACAGGCCTCATCTTTTCCCTTTTCTTTTTTATCCCGAAGGTAGCGAAGAGGCGCTGGGCGTTTATAATACGCAAGCCTTGCGAACAACACTTGAAAATGTGATTGACTTTGACTTGATTAATAGCAAAGCTGTACGACTTTCAGTGGGCGCTGTTAACGTGCGTACAGGCAATTCTACGTATTTTGATAATACTAAACATCATATTGGCCCTGAACATATTATGGCCAGCGGCGCTTTACCTCCTGCGTTTCCACCTGTGGAAATTGAAGGGGAAGCGTATTGGGATGGCGGCATTGTTTCAAATACCCCATTACAATATGCCTTAGATCACCGATCTAATACGTGCAATCTGCTGGTATTTCAGGTAGATCTTTTCAGCGCAAAAGCAGATTTACCCAAAAATCTTATGGGCGTTATGCAACGGCATAAAGAAATCATGTATTCCAGCCGTACGCGCTATAGCACTGAGAAAGTTGCTGAAATTGAAAACACCTACCGGGCTTTAAAAAAAGTTATTCTTAAATTGCCTAAAGAGTTGCGCGAAGATCCTGCCGTAAAGCACTTGGAAGCTGTATGTTGCCTTTCCCATGTAGATATTGTGCATCTTATCTATCGCCACACACCGTATGAATCCGACTCCATGGATTACGAGTTTTCTCGAGATTCTGTTCTGGAACATTGGTGTGCAGGCCAGAAAGATACGAAATGTACCCTTGATCATCCGGAATGGCTAACTCAATCAGGACTCGATGCAGGCGTCACTGTTTACGATTTAACACGCACGATTTGAGATAAAACGAAACTGGCAGAGTTTTTTGAAGTGAAGCTGGGTCGTTATTACGATAAAACATGTTTTAGAACAGGATCTGATTATGAAATTCCGCTTTCCTGTCATTATTATTGATGAAGATTTTCGTTCGGAAAATACCTCGGGTTTGGGTATCCGGGCACTTGCCGAGGCGATAGAGAAAGAGGGAATGGAAGTATTGGGAGTTACCAGCTACGGTGATTTATCCTCTTTTGCCCAGCAGCAATCCAGAGCATCGGCCTTTGTGTTGTCTATTGACGATGAGGAGTTTGGCTCAGGCTCTCCAGAAGATGTCAAAAAAGTCCTGCACCAATTGCGGGATTTTGTTGAAGAGCTACGCTTCCGTAATTCAGAAATCCCCATCTTTCTTCATGGTGAAACGCGAACATCCCGGCATATTCCTAACGATATTCTCAGGCAGGTCACGGGTTTTATTCACATGTTTGAGGATACCCCGGATTTTTTAGCCCGCCACATTATTCACGAAGCCAAGGCGTATTTGGATAGTTTGGCGCCGCCCTTTTTTCGAGCGTTGATTGATTACGCTCAAGATGGTTCCTACTCATGGCACTGCCCAGGGCATTCAGGCGGTGTCGCTTTCCTGAAAAGTCCTGTAGGACAAATGTTTCATCAGTTTTTTGGTGAAAATCTGCTGCGGGCTGATGTCTCCAATGCTGTGGACGAACTTGGCCAACTTTTGGATCATACGGGACCCGTAGCAGCTTCAGAACGCAATGCAGCGCGTATTTTCAACTGCGATCACTTGTTTTTCGTAACGAATGGTACTTCAACCTCGAATAAAATAGTGTGGCATCACACTGTAGTACCTGGCGATATTGTTGTGGTTGATCGCAACTGCCATAAATCCATTTTACATTCGATTATTATGACAGGTGCAGTTCCCGTATTTCTGATGCCTACTCGCAATCACTATGGAATTATTGGTCCCATTCCTTTAGAGGAATTTAAACCTGAAAATATTCAGAAAAAAATAGAAGCCCATCCTTTAGCCAGGAATGCGATTAATAAAGAGCCTCGTATTCTGACCGTTACGCAATCCACCTATGATGGCATTATTTATAATGTGGAAACCATCAAAGAATTGCTCGACAACGAAATTCACACACTCCATTTTGATGAAGCATGGCTGCCTCACGCGGCTTTCAGTGATTTCTATGGTAATTACCATGCAATGGGAGAGGGTCGATCACGCTGTAAGACATCCATGATTTTTTCTACGCAATCAACGCATAAACTTTTGGCTGGACTCTCTCAAGCTTCGCAAATTTTGGTTCAGGAATCCCAGACTCGTCACTTGGATCGGGACATATTCAATGAAGCGTATCTGATGCATTCATCGACCTCGCCCCAATATGCGATTATCGCCTCATGCGATGTTACAGCAGCCATGATGGAGACGCCGGGAGGTACTGCGCTTGTGGAGGAATCTCTTCTGGAAGCCATGAATTTTCGTCGGGCCATGTTCAAGGTCGATAGAGAGTTCGGTGAGGATTGGTGGTTCAAAGTGTGGGGTCCCACGTATCTGGTTGAAGAGGCAGAAGGCGTTGGTGATCAGGAGGATTGGGTACTTAAGGCAGACTACAATTGGCATGGCTTTGGTAATATTGCCGATGATTTCAATATGCTCGACCCCATTAAGACTACGATCATTACCCCCGGCTTGGATATGGACGGGAGTTTTGCTGATCAGGGCATTCCTGCTGCCATTGTGACTA
>Ga0207122_1075_pt1 | contig 15695 bp, 14 predicted proteins | sample Alteio_BWMinHeat_38_FD_153504 | JGI IMG/M metagenome (GOLD analysis project Ga0207122, IMG submission 153504) | Enriched cells from forest soil in Barre Woods Harvard Forest LTER site, Petersham, Massachusetts, United States -... | ecosystem: Environmental > Terrestrial > Soil > Temperate forest >... | reverse complement strand
GATCAACGTGAGGGAGGGCTGATGCGCGAAGCCCTTAAAAATATAGGCGGATTGTCTTTTATTGGAAATAACCAGTCTCAAACCAATACTGCGCCTGAGATAGATCCTACAACAGGAATATTCATCTACGATCCAGATGGCTTATATAGCCAAGCTCCAAAGAGTGCAAGTACTCCAGCCCCAATATATGAATTGGCGCAGCAAGGCTGGAGTAATAGCGGAGTAATCAATTACCTTAACCAATTTGGTTATAAATCAATAGCTAATCTCCATCGGCCTAGTGATAATGGCCTAGGTGGATGGCATTATATTCAATTCGATAATGATGCTGAACTCTATTACGAAACGCTTCGCTATTTATCATTGTCTTACAATGGCTCTTCAAAAACTGCGACACCGGAATACACCAAAAATCTTCAGACTGGCCAACCTTTCAGTAGTACCGTTAACGATGGATTTCCTTTGCTGACAACATACACTGACCCTCAACTCGATAAGTGTCAGAGTAACTATGTTGTTTTCTTGAGCGATGCCAACACCAATTGTGATGGACGTATTCCAGGCGGTGTTTTCTATAGTGAGTCGGGCACCGATGGTGCGCATGGGCAATGTGCCAATGCCTACACCACTCCTTCCAATCCAATTGCTAATTTATGGGTTTATGATTGGATTACTTGGATTGAGTACTTCGAATCAGGCTATTCTGATATTGATTGGAACGCTACTAACCTGATGAACTGCCCTGGAGGCGCTAGAGGTTGCTATGCGGGGCATTCAGGACCCAACATTATTGGGCTGGCCTATTGGTCTCATATCAGTGATATCCGACCAGACTTAGACGGATTTCAGAACGTCACCTCTTTTTTCCTGGATGTGCATGAAGATATTTATCGCAGCCAAGCTGACGTAGCTCCTCATGCATTTGGGCAAGATCAAACCAACCTTTGGTTTGCAGCTAAATACGGTGGCTTTACCTATAACGATAGTACATCTTGGGACTGGAATCCTAATGATGATTCCACGACGTGGGATTCTGATGGAGATGGCGTTCCAGATACTTTTTTAAAGGGTGACAGCGCAAACATGCAAAGTGGTTTGAATAGCATTTTCGCAAAACTAGTGACTAATCGTACACGCAACTCCAATGGTCATATCGCACTAAGCGTAGCAAGTACTCCTACAAACACTCAGTCATATAAAGCCTATTACGCTAATCCCGCATTCGGCCAATGGGAAGGAAACCTGGTAAAAAGTACTCCCACGGTATCTACCACTGGTGGCAGCCAGTTAACGTACAGTGTAGGTAGTGCCGTAGGTTTTGATCAAGGTGCTGCAGGTTGGTTAGTCAACGATAAAATAGGAACGGCAGCCAGACAAATTATTACAGCGGTAAGATCTGCAGCGGGTGCCCAAACAACAGGCGCTGCTTTTCAGTGGGGGAGCCTGGGTACCTATACACAAGGTTTGCTTAAGGCTGTGGGTGAAACCAATGCAACTGCAACCTCACGCTTAAACTATATACGAGGAGATCGCTCTAATGAAATATCAACCTCGCATCCCAATGGTTTTAGAACCCGCCCTGTTACAGTTTTGGGTGATATTGTTGATAGCTCACCTGTCTTTGTAGGACCCGCTCAATTCGGTTACAGCGATTCCGACTTTGCTTCTGGCACCGCTTCCTACGCTACTTTTTCGCAAAACTCGATGAACCGGACTCCAATGGTTTATGTTGGTGCTAACGATGGAATGCTGCACGGTTTTGATGCCAGTACTTTAAAAGAAGTGTTCGCATTCATTCCCAACAGTGTGATTAATAATCTCATTTCATTCAGCTCAACCTCGTATGTTCATAATTACTTTGTGGATGAAACACCTATTGTTGCGGAAGTTCCTGTTTCAGGACGAGGCTGGACAACTCAACTTATTGGATTTCCCGGGATGGGTGGAACAGGCTTATTCGCGTTAGATGTTACGTCTCCTACTAACACCAATACCAATCTTAGTCAGGCTGAAGCAAACGCAAGCAATATTGTGCTGTGGGAATTAAACAGTCAAACAGATAGCGATGTGGGTTACATTTTAAATCGTGGACAAATTAACCGGCAACGCGCTTGGACCAGCATGCAGATCGGAAAAATGTCGACGAATCGATGGGCCATTATCGCAGGTAATGGTTATAACTCTGCCAATAACAGCACAGGCCTGTTAGTGGTTTATTTAGATAGCACAGGAGGAGGCACGCCTTCTTATCAAAAAGTAATGATTCAAGGCGCTACGGGAGGATTATCAACACCTACACCCGTAGACACTAATTTCGACGGTAAAATTGATTATGTATATGCGGGTGATCTCCAAGGAAACCTATGGCGATTTGATGTGCGAAATACAGATCCTACTCAATGGAGCGCATTTAAACTATTTACCGCCATTGATACCTGGTGGGACACCAATCTTCCTCAGCCTATCAGCACCGCACCTGCAATCATGAACGCCTGCTCAGGACAAGGTTTGATGGTTTTGTTTGGAACAGGAAAATACCTTGAGAACAGTGATAACTCGGTGAATCAAAGCCAGGGTATGTATGGTTTATGGGATAAATTGGATACAACCGCTATTTCAGGTTCTGACTTAGTTGATCAGTACTATCTCAGTTGGTGGGAGTTTAATCCGAGTGCAATGAATAGCCTTACAGAATCTGCCATTATTACCAGCAATAATACGGTTGATTGGAGTACAAAGCGTGGCTGGAGGTGGAACTCAGCCGGCGATGCCATTGTGGCCCCTCCATACGTTAAGGATAATAACGTATTTTTTACAACCATCGTACCGATGGAATCAGATGCGTGTACGTTTAGTGGAATATGGAATGCGCTATTTGCATTAAATGCCTGTACCGGTCAACACCCGAGTCAAAATGTATTTGACCTTAATTTTGATGGACTCATTAATAGTAGTGATCAAGTGAATTATAATGGTACTCAAACTATAGCCAGCGGCGTGAACAGTGACGGTTGGGATTTGCAGGACAATACTCTAGATGCCGCGATCTGGATTAGTCCCAAAGCATTAACATGTACCACACCGCCCTGCCCCATTTCACAGACAGCTTATAGCGGTGATATTGGAATTAGTCTCACCAATACCCCTTCCAAACGCCTCTCCTGGAAGGAGTTACGGCAACCGTATCAATAGCAGTTCTGTGTAATCAGACATTCTTACTTCTTATGAATGGATGGTTCCGTCCACATAGTACCAACAATGATCAACTCTTAAAAAGCGACTTGTTTCGTGCAAAGTGTAAGCACGTCCACCTACCTTATAAGTCGCTATAAACTCAACTGTTGCTGCATCGCCATCTGGGATATGCTTCACAAGCTTTAATCTGATCCACTGCGGGTTGGTGTTTTTATCAAGCTCAAGATTTTCTGGACACGTTGATGGATACCACGTTGCACGAAGATAATGCGTATCGCAACACGTATAAGCGGTATAACGCGAGCGCATAAGCACTTCTGCCGTAGCTGCTTTAGTGCTTCCTTGCAGATAAGGGCCGCAACAGGAATCCAAGGATTGACCTGAATTGCAAGGACATGGAGAGGGTTGAGATTTCTTTTTCAAAGATCTGTTCCAAAACCAACATCATACAATGGTAAAGAGATGGCCGAACACACTGTTATTTACATTCATGCCGAAGCGCCAGCTAAGCCACAACCAGGCGCTGCATGTAATGGTTGTGGTGTGTGCTGCACTGTAGAACTTTGTCCTTTGGCACAGTTGCGTTATTGGCGCAAAATTGGGCCGTGCCCTTCTTTACGTTGGCTTGCTAAAGAAAAGCGTTATGGTTGTGGCATGTTACTCGAAGCCCGCTTTTCATGGATACGACGGTGGATCTATCGCTCTATTGCTGCCGGACAAGGATGTGACAGCCAGATTGATCCTTCGGAGCGCTTTTAAAATCGAAATTTCGTTGTAATACTGTAGCGACTGCAAAATGTCAGTTTAAAATGGCGTTTTGCAACGCTGATGGAGAAACTCTCATGGATTTAATCGTGTGGCGGCATGCTGATGCAGAAGATGGTTGGCCCGATCATGCTCGTGTATTGACAAACAAAGGGCTAAAACAAGCGGATGCTATGGCCAAATGGCTTAAACCACGATTACCGGAAGATGTACGCATTTTGGTAAGCCCTGCACGCCGAACTCAACAAACGGCTCAAGCACTAGGTTTGCCCTTTGAAACGTGCGAAGCAGTAGAACCAGGCAGAAATGCAACGGAACTCCTATCTGCTGCAGGTTGGCCTAACAAAGAAGGTGTTACCCTGATTGTTGGGCATCAGCCCACTCTTGGTGAAGTTGCCTCACTTTTGTTATCGGGTTTTATTTCTGCCTGGACAATAAAAAAAGGAAGTGTGTGGTGGTTTACCCAACGCACTGACGATCATACTGAACTTGTGGCCGCAATAGCTCCAAGCATGCTTGACTCTCATATATAGTAAGCATTCACTCTCCCATACGTTTTTTCTTGGATTTCAGAAGAGACCCCTTTAAATTCCCACAGATGTAGCGCTATGTTCCTGAAATCCAAGAAAAAACGTATGGGAGGGTGAGTAGTTACCATATCCATTGGCATGATTCCTCCCTTTGAATCAGCTATGATGCATGGTTTGTCCACCTTAATAATAAAGAGCAAATAATGTACTTACCGGTTCTACCGCATTGGGTAGCTGCTCAAGTTGCTGCTGCGCTTTTGGAAGATGTTGGAACGGGCGATCTTAGCGCCAAACTTATTCCGGCCCACCCTGCTACTGCGCATGTAATTTCTCGAGAGCACTGTATTTTATGTGGCCAGCCTTGGTTTAATGCAAGCTTTACTCAACTGGACCCAAACACACAGATGACTTGGCATGTTCAAGAAGGCCAAAGTATTACGCCAGATACACTTTTATGCACGATTAATGGCATGGCACCCAGTCTATTAAGTGCTGAACGCACAGCTCTGAATTTTTTACAAACACTTTCAGGTACGGCAACCACAGTACGCCAGTATGTAGATGCTATTGCAGGAACCTCTGCCCAAATCGTTGATACACGAAAAACACTTCCAGGCTTTCGGCATGCACAAAAGTATGCAGTAAGCGTAGCTGGAGGAACCAACCATCGCCAAGGTTTATACGATGGTATTTTAATTAAAGAAAATCACATTATTGCAGCCGGCGGTATTTTGCCCGCCTTAAGCCAGGCACAAGCGATTGCTAATCCAGGAATACTTTTGCAAATTGAGGTTGAATCTTTGGATCAACTTGAAGAAGCACTCCAGGCAGGTGCAAAACTGATCCTTTTAGACAACTTTGATCTTCCACTTCTGCGCGAAGCTGTGCAACAAACAGGGCGGCGTGCGATACTAGAAGCCTCTGGAAATGTATCGCTTGAAAACGTTCGTGCTATTGCTGAAACTGGCGTAGCACGCATTTCGATTGGGGGTTTAACGAAGCACCTCAAAGCAATTGATCTTTCGATGCGCTTTATAAAAACATAGGATTGGGAAAGAAGGAATATTAAGATGTCGATGGCTGATCGTGATGGTTTTATTTGGTTCGATGGTAAGCTGGTACCCTGGCGTGAGGCCCAGATCCATGTTCTTACACATACCCTACATTATGGAATGGGGGCATTTGAGGGTGTAAGAGCCTATGAAACCAATGAGGGCACCGCCATTTTTCGCCTTGAAGACCATACCCGTCGTTTATTGCGCTCAGCACACATTTTCGGTATGAGTGTCCCTTACGACATCGATACACTTAACCGCGCACAAATCGAAGTGGTTAAGTCCAATAATCTGAAATCGGGCTACTTGCGTCCCCTCGCCTTCTATGGCTCTGAAGCTATGGGCATTTCAGCTAAAACACTGACCGTACATGTTGCGATTGCAGCATGGTCATGGGGAACGTATCTCGGCAAGGATGCACTTGAGCAAGGCATTCGTATTAAAACCTCGTCTTATACACGCCATCATCCCAACATCTCCATGAGCAAAGCCAAAGCGTGCGGCCACTACATCAACTCCATTTTAGCGTATCAAGAAGCAGCAGCAGATGGTTATGATGAAGCTCTCCTGTTAGACGTTGATGGTTTTGTTGCCGAAGGCTCTGGCGAAAACTTTTTCATGATTTCCAACGGTAAGATTTATACGCCCGACTTGGCGTCCGCTTTAGATGGTATTACCCGCAGAACAGTTTTCCAGATTGCTTCTGACTTAGGTATTCAAATTATTGAAAAGCGTATTACACGTGATGAAGTCTACTGCGCAGATGAAGCATTCTTTACAGGCACAGCCGCTGAAGTAACTCCCATTCGTGAATTAGACCGTCGTATTATCGGGTCAGGTCGTCGCGGCCCGATTACCGAACGTATTCAAACAACTTACTTTGAGTGCGTACACGGCCAGCGCCCGGAGTATCGCCACTGGCTTACGCCGATCATTTAAGGAGAAATCCAATGGCTTCGGAACTCACCGCTATTATTCTTGGAGCAGAAGATCTGCCTTTATGCTGCCCCACCGAGAAAACGCCTTTATGGTGCCAACACCCCAGGGTATATCTCGAATTTGATCACCATGGCCTTGCCAGATGCCCGTACTGCAGTACCGAATACCGTTTGGCAGAGGGTGTAAAAGCGCCTTCAGCACACTAATTGTTTCTTTTTCCCCCTCTCTTCACAAGAGGGGTTTTCAATGCAACACGCAGCTCAACTTTATGATTAGCATCCACTCTTTTTAAACGAAAAGTCACTCTAAAACACACCTGGAGACAGACGCTCATGGCTGAAATGATTATTTCTTTAGATGCATTGGCTACTCTGATTGAACCTGATTCAGCTTTAGAGTGGTTTGATCCCCTCAATGAGGCTGCGTTAGCGTTTCAAATTAATACCACAAAACGTGCTGCAGCCTGGTTGGGACAACTCATGCAAGAGTCAGGCAAGTTTAAATTTTTAGAAGAAAATCTTAATTATTCTGCTGATGGTCTTCTACGTGTTTTTCAAAAATACTTTACGCCTGCTGAAGCAATGGCTTATGCACGGCATCCACAGGATATCGCTAATCATGTTTATGCTAATCGCATGGGGAATAGCGATGAAGCTTCTGGCGAAGGATGGCGTTATCGAGGTCGTGGACTGATCCAATTGACTGGGAAGAGTAATTATACGGCAGCCAGTCAAGCTCTTAACTATGACTTCATTCAAGATCCTAACTCCCTGTTGGAACCCTATTGGGCTGCGATGAGCGCTGCCTGGTTTTGGGCGGATCGTGGTTGTAATGCTCTCGCTGATCTGGAAGATTACGAAGGCATTACCCGGAAAATTAATGGCGGCACTAATGGTCTTGAAAATAGATTAGCCTTCACAGAAGAGGCTGCTTCGGCGCTTACTGCTTAGCCTCTTAATACCTTTCATTGAGTCCTCTTCCTTCCCTGGGAGAGGAAGTGCCCATATTTAATTAACAAACCAGCCTCCGTTTTGTAATGCTCCCCCACGATATCTGGTACGATTTTGTTAAATCTTATTCATTTAGGTAAATTATAATAAATTTACATCATGATATAGTCTTCCTCTAGTATAGTATAAGTTCTTTTTTCCTATGTTTTATACCTCTAAGTGTGCGACAAGAATGTATCTGCGTTCAAGACTGCAACAGCAGGATTAAGCACATTGTTAAATGAAAATAATTATCGTATTAACGATATTAAAATAAAACCATACTGAATTTTTTTGAGGGTAAGGTGATTCTTTACCATCTTTTGTCGTAGAAGTTTTAGAGTTATTTTTTCATTTGATGTTTTTACAGTTTTTCATTTTAATAAAGTTGTTATACAAAATGTTAGATTTTATTGATTTTACACAACGTGTTGTTTCAGCTTTTGCATTAGGCACAACAATTGGTATTGAGCGCCAATTTAGGCAATGTACGACGGGGTTGAGGACGAATGCATTAGTATCTGTTGGATCATGTCTATTTGTAATGTCAGCGCTTCTCTTATCCAATTCTGATGGAGCTATTCGTATTGCCTCCTATGTTGTTTCTGGTATTGGTTTTGTTGGAGCTGGCGCAATTATGAAGGATGGAGGCCAAGTTCGTGGTCTTAGCACAGCAACAACTTTGTGGGGTTCAGCTGCACTTGGGGTTTTGTGTGGTTTTGGTTTTTCAGAACATGCTGTTATTGGGATGCTTGTTATTTTAACCGCGAATATCTTTTTAAAGAAAGTTTCAAAAAATATTAATTTATATATCATTAAAAAACAAACTGTCAATAATAATATTAATGAGAATACTAATGAGCTTGTTTTATCTGATGAGGAAATAAATTATGAAATTTTCATTGTATGTAGAAAACGTGATGAAATTCGTATAAGACGTTTGGTTTTAACGTTATTATCCGAGATGCCTTTGATATTACGTTCATTACAATCTAGCATTGGTGAAAGCGATAAAAATAATGTGAATTTAAATGCTGATCTAATTGCTTATGGGGATCAAAAATCTTTGTTAGAGAAAATTGTTTCGAATGTAAGTATGGAAAGAGGAGTCATCTCTATAAGTTGGAATTTAAATGCACTATCAAACTCAGAATGAATATAATGAAGGCATGAATTTTATTCATGCAACCATGCATATAACGCTTTGGCTACGCTCTCTGAAATCCCTGGAACTTGAGCAATATCTCCAACACTCGCGGCCTGCAACTCTCGTAAACCGCCAAAGTGGCTCAATAACGCTTTTTTCCGTTTAGGCCCAATACCTGGCATTTCATCTAAAACCGACTGCGTTCGTGCCTTTGCACGACGCGCCCGATGTCCTTCAATGGCAAAGCGATGCGCCTCATCCCGGATATGTTGTAAAAGATGTAAACCTGCATGGTGCGGCGGTAATTTCAATGGGATGGGTTGATGAGATACAAGAATTTGCTCCAGTCCTGCCGTACGCGCCTCTCCTTTTGCAATAGACATTAAACGTACTGACGATAATCCACACTGCTCCATAACAGATTCAGCAACCGATAATTGCCCTGCTCCACCATCAATGATCCATACATCGGGAGAAGGCAACTCTTCAGATAAAATACGCTGCGCTCTTCGCTCCAGCACTTCCCGCATGGCGGCATAATCATCTCCGCCCTGCTCTGGCGATACATTAAAGCGGCGGTATTGTTTGGGTTGCATATACCCTTCATCAAACACAACACACGAGGCAACTGTCGCTTCGCCTTGCGTATGGCTGATATCAAAACATTCAATACGCTGCACAGATTCATCCCAGCCCATCGCATTTTGCAGTTCGGCCAATCGATGTGCTTGCGTAGCATCCACTTGAAGGCGGTGAGAGATCGCCAGTTGTGCATTTTTACAGGCCATATCCAACCATATTCTGCGCCCCCCTGTGGGTTTGCGTATCACCTGAGCGGTATGGGATGAGGAAACCTTTTTTCCTCCTGGCGAAGTGATGTCCTGCAAAGCTGTTTGAAGCACAGAGAGTGATTCTGCCGACACTGGCACAATCACTGTGTCAGGCAAAAGATGTCGGCCATAGTGCTGCATCACAAAACTCACTAAGGCTTCATCCATTAACTCTTCTGGGGACTCCTCTCCCCATCCTTTTGCTTGAAGAGGGAAAAAGGTACGATCTCCACAGTGCCGCCCTCCTCGCATCATCACCCAATTAATAGCAAGCATATTCTCATGGATAACTGCGCCAAACACATCAATGGTTCGGCTTTGATCGCGAGTGTCCTGACTATGCACAAATTGTTGTGTGCGTAAGCTTTGCAAGAGCTTTAAACGATCACGCCATAAAACGGCCACTTCAAACTCCATTCGCTCCGATGCCTGCTCCATGCGCTGTTGAATGGAACCAATAATCTCTTCTGTCCCTCCATCCAGAAAACGCACGGCATCGCGCACATCTTGTTCATAGTCCTCTGTAGGAATCGCACCTACGCATGGCCCACTGCATCGCTTAATTTGATACAACATGCATGGGCGCGAACGATTTGCAAAGACGCTATCGTCACAGGTTCTTAGCTTAAATACCTTTTGTAAAACCTCTATCCCCTGCTTTACTGCCAAACCTGAAGGATACGGGCCAAAATAACGATGAGGTGGTGTTAAGGTGCCTCGATGAAAGCGAAGCTGTGGAATTTTATGCCCACTCACACACAGATAGGCATACGATTTATCATCCCGAAAAATAATGTTATAGCGCGGGTTCAGCGTCTTAATTAGGTTACTTTCAAGCAAGAGTGCTTCGGCTTCAGAGCGTGTAGCCGTGACCTCAACACGCTTGACTTGACTCACCATCCGTTGAATACGAGGGCCAAGCTGGCGGCTAGATTGGAAATAAGAGCGTACCCGCTTATAGAGATCTTTCGCTTTTCCAACATAGAGCACGCCATCCTGGCTATCAAACATGCGATAAACACCCGGCAGATGCGGCAAAGTATCTACAAATCGACGAAGCTCATCTTCTATTAATTCCTTGCTCAGCGATTCAGTGGAATGGGGCACTTGGGGCACTATATGGCTCTCTAAAAACATGGAATACGAATGACAAAGGATACCTGCTTGTCATAGAACTGCAATAATTTTAGAGAAAAATACTCAACCATAAAAAATCTATTCCAGGATGAGTCATCATGCTACAAATCAAAATCAAACAATTACGTCCAGATGCCGTGTTTCCAAAGTTTGCGACTAAGGGGTCTGCATGCTTTGATTTACATGCCACGAGCAGTGGACGTATTGATCCGCCCGCAGTCACCACCGTTGGAACAGGTATTGCTCTTGAAATACCTTCAGGTTATGCCATGTTACTCGTGGCCAATAGTAAAAATGGTTTCAAATATGGTGTGAGTGTTGCGCATGGTTTTGGTGTCATTAACAGCGACTATCGTGAAGAAATCACTCTGGCGCTGACATCAACCTATGCCTTTAAGTTTTTTAATGGCGATAAATTAGCGCACGGCATTATTTTACCTATTCCCTCAATAGAGTTCGTTCAAACCACTGAACTATCAGAAACTGATCGGCCTCAGCTTGGGTTTAACATGACGCAACCTTATTATTTTGGCTGACACTCTAATGTTAACAAGCCAATTCCCATTGCAACTGGAAACCATAGCAGCCATTCGGATGTAATCCATTCTTTAGCCAATCCCGACTGTTCTGCCGAATAATGGGCGCACTGCTGAATTGATTGGCTGCTTTGAGCTGCAGTAAGAAAATGATATTGCCACGGCAGTAATGAATACATGCTTACACGGTATTTCAACCGCGCAATGGCCACATAACGTTCACTTTCACACGCATCAGGGAACCCTGGTATCCCCTCGTCATTGGCTTCAGCCTGCTCCCAAAACTCAATTAATGGAAAAGAAAGCTTTAGCAGACGAGTGCATGGTGCCAATGTGACTTGAAGACTCGGATTAAGCAAAATATCAAATACCGACACATCCGTTCTATCCATGCGCTTTTCTAAACCCGGCGCACGAATCACTTCTGTTCGCACACGTTCTAGTCTGGCTAATTCAATGGGAAATTGAAAAAAAGAGGCTGCGGTATCCGCTACTTGTTTGGGCTGACTATTTAGTAAAAAATCAGGAAATCCTGCCCCCAAATCAAATAAGGTCGTAGATTCTGAAGGATGTTGCCAAATATAGGCTTTAGCAAAAAAAGTGAATAGATCATCCCCCATCACACGTTGCAATACTGGAAAATCTGCACGTAAACATTCCAAAAGCCTTAATACATAGCCATTGGCGTATATATGAAGACGTGCTTCAGAACTGGCTCCTGCATGGCGCAGAACAACATCATGACTATCAAGCCCCAAACGGCCTTTTGCCAAGCTAAGACCTTGCCCAACACCGCCGGGAGCCGTCATTACCGTCATCAACCATGACTGAATTTCAGAGAGTCTGGGCGAAAGCATGTGATCGTTCCAATTGAAAATTAACGGGCGTTGAAATAGGTGCTTCATGGGTTGAGCGTGATAGTGGCATTTGTGGCACATCACCCTTTAATACAGCTTCTGCTTTTCTAAGCTCGGCAATTAAGTCTGGGTAGGCAGGAATATTGGCATCCCACTCCAACAGCGTAGAAACTCCACCCGTTAATGCTTGGGCCAATGCGTACAACTGCCAAACCTCGGTAGGCACGGGCTGATCGTGCGTATCAATCAAATACTCGCCACAATCGGTAGGCCCAGCCACATGAAGCTGCACAATATGCTCATGAGGCAAATTTCTGATGTAGGTTTGCGCATCAAAATGATGGTTATAGGATGAAACATAGACGTTATTCACATCCAAAAGCAGGCCACATCCTGTTTTCTGGGCTAAACGCCCCAGAAATTCCCATTCGGGTATGGTGGAATTCTGGAACTCCAGATAGGTACTTGGGTTTTCTACGATCAATGGCCGCTCTAGGTAATCTTGTACGATGGCTATCCTGGCTGCAACATGCTGAAAACTTTCTTCATTCAGTGGAAGAGGCAACAGGTCATGTGAATTTACTGAGGATATTCCAGTCCAACACAAATGGTCAGAAATCCAGGCGGGTTTAATCTCTTGCGCCAGCGTTTTCAGTTTACTCAAATACTCGAGATTAAGTGGATCACTACTCCCGATGGAGAGTGATACGCCATGCATCACAATCGGTACTTGTGCTGCAATCTGTTCGAGCACATGGCGTGCATAACCATGATGATCGATAAAATTTTCACTGATAATTTCAAACCAATCAACCTCTACGCCATGCTTTAGGATGTGCTGCATGTGTGTATTGCGTAGACCTACGCCCAGGCCTAAATTCGGTAGGCCCAGGCGCGAGAGCACTTTAGAAGGTGCTGTTGTCATATTAAGTTGAAGGCGGTAAAGCGATGCGAAGATCGGTTGCTGCTGGGGCCGCTCCAGGTGTTCCACCTCGGTGCTCAATAACTTTGCTATAGGCTTCCCAGGCTTTTTCAAACACAGAATCACCTAATTGAAATGACATCGTTCCAATTTTTTTCAGAGTTGTGTTCTGGGCCTACAAAATCATAAAGCTGCATGGTACTGGGTTGAGTAATGGGGAAAAGTTGTGAGGCTGAAATGGGTACTGCACACCCACCGAAGGTCTTGCACTTGTTATCGCTAGGCGCACTATAAAGTTGTGTTGGTGGCGGTGTATCACACGAGTGACCGCATAATACCTTCCCACCCTTATCAATTGTCGGTGATTTCGCACGCAAGGCACTACACGAGCCGCCACCTCCTCCGCACGATCCTCCCCCACTATCAAGCTGTGCAAAACCACAACCGCCTTGAGCATGGCACAGATTGGAACCTCGGCAGGTATGATAAACCTCAATGGCTGCGCAGGTATCTGAAGGAGAACCATCTAGACTCATCCCTTGACAGGCGTGATAGAGCTTGCCATCAACAGGCGAGCCAACACCTACGGCAAGATCTGGCGAGCGCCCAAAAATTGCCCAGCAAATGGAAATACGATCGCCCGAACCCACCATAGAAGGATAAGGAAAGGCTAAGGTCTGATCTTGCCAGTATTGATCCAGTACCGTTGTAATGCCTGCAATAGCGCCCACAGATACCTTACTCAGCACAGGAAACATATTGACTGCATCATCTTTAAGACGATTCAACGCGCCTGCAACATCTGCGGGTGCAGGAATATTTTTAGGTGCCGTTGCTGGATCATAATTTTCATTGATCAAATCTTTTTCGCTCCAACGGTGACCTTGAGCATGCCACTGCTCCCACGTCAGCACTTGGCTTAAAATCTCTTTAACTTCACCAAAACGCTCGTAATGATCTTTGCTTGAATTATCACCACGCGCTGTAGCATCTGCTGATGGAGCATCCTTACCGTTATTCGTGTAAGAAGGATAATCTGCTTCCAGAGCCGCTTTATCTTCACGGTATTTTTCCTGCACCGTCTGTAAAAGAGGCGTTCTGCGATAGCGTTGAATGTTAATGTCGCTGCCCTCGCCTTGATCGGTAATCGCACTCATCATATCAATGGCTTTATCAAACGCTACCATGACATTTTGTTTATCTTCCGCAGTAAATAAGGTATTGAACTTGGGGAACTCCATATAGGGATGTCCGCTAGATTTAGAGTTAAATAAATCTTGCTGGATCGATTGTGTATCAAACACCTTTTCCCACAGCGTTTTTCCATCGGTATATTCAATGCTGATGTACTGAGCGAAACACTCATACAGCCAGCCAATGGTTCCAAAAAGAGGTAAATCTGCCTCTGTCTTTTCAGGCGTCCATCCTGCTAGAGGAACAGTTGGAAAATACTTGCTTTGCTGTTCCGGTGGAAGTTTACTGAGTTCTAAACGTGCCTGGTCTTCTGGTTGCTCAATGGCCAGAAAAAGTTCCACTTGATTCTCGTTAAGCGCTTCCAAATTCACACGCACATCTTTATATTTCGTGGTGTCTTTAAGATCTACGATATGCGGAATAATGGATAGATTTTTACCGTAGCAATGCCAGCCATGATCAGGTGTTTGCAAGGCGCTGCTGGTAAAACTGGGCTGCTGAATCCCAATGGCTGTTGCTATATTTGCAGCCATTTGCAAATGCAACATCTCTTGTATAAACACACTAAAAATAATGTTGAACGCTTTAGCATTGGGTGTACCGGGCTGAGCTTTTGTAGATGAACCTGGCCACTGCCGCCCTTTATAATAATCGACGCCTTTCGAGTTGATTTGATGAGTACCCTGAATGGAATACAGCGTATTCATGTACAGCGGAATCGTAAACAACTCCACATTGATGGCTGCCTGAGAGATCGCCTGCAAAGCAGATATATCTGTTTTTAACTCATCTAAACTACGATTCGTAATGGGCGAAAATGTTTTTCCTAACAACGGTACAGCCATGCTTTCCTCCTGTTTATATGCAAATAGGGCATGCTAAAACTCAGCCTGGATTAGGCCGGGTCAGCAAGTTATCGGATAGAAAGCAGCCGTTGAATAGCTGTATTTTTTAACAGGGGGCTGACTCAATAGCCAGGAACAACACCAAACTAGTCTATCAACGACCATTCAATGAGGGCAAAGGGTACCAGCCTCAGGCTATTATTATTTTTCTATTCCTGATAAATAAATACTATCGCTTTTACATTCACTCAATTGAGTTTCGCTTATACTCCGACCATTCATCAAATCAGGATTTTTTTATTTTATATTATCTTAATACAGTTAAGTTTTTCCTGCATTCATTAACAAAACATTTACAAATAATTAATTTACGATTTATTTTCTCTGATTTAGATGATATGCCTTAACAGGGTCTTTACGAAATGTATCGATCGTATTATCCAGGAGTAGCACATTAAGAATCGATCTTAAATGCTATTCAACAGCTTGGAGAGTAAGCATGGCATTAACTGACAATTGTGATCTTTATGGAGCCGTACACGAGGATGGAGTCAACAGAGTGATTCATCATCTGGCTCGGCAGCGCCCTTCTCTTTTCAATTACGCTACAGCCGATATTGCCTCTAATTCTGAGTTATGGTGTCAGCCTATTGAATTCACACCTGATGTTTCAAAATATGGAAATCGTCTTTTTACGGTGATGCCACCATTGCCGCTTTTAGGCGCTGATTCACCACCTGTGGGCATTGGATAT
>Ga0207122_1073_pt1 | contig 15766 bp, 11 predicted proteins | sample Alteio_BWMinHeat_38_FD_153504 | JGI IMG/M metagenome (GOLD analysis project Ga0207122, IMG submission 153504) | Enriched cells from forest soil in Barre Woods Harvard Forest LTER site, Petersham, Massachusetts, United States -... | ecosystem: Environmental > Terrestrial > Soil > Temperate forest >... | reverse complement strand
AAGAAATGGCTGAATTTGGCGATAATTCTACTGATACTAAACTGCAAATACAAAATTTGACACAATCGGTACAAGTAAGAAATAAGAACGCTCAAATTATTATGGATTTGCGAGACATTTGCAAGTCTATTCAATCCAAGATTCGTGAAAAAGAAGGATGCGTCGAAGGTAGTAAAGATGATAAAGATAAGACAGAGCTTAATAAAAGAATACAATTCTTAAAAGATTGTAGCAAATATCTGGATGGTCGAATAAAATTTATCAGTGCCCACTCCGAGTTAGAAGCTCAAAAGACTAGACCCACAGAACAAGATAGCACCGATCGCAAACTTCAAGATGAAAAAGTCATTAGAGACAATCTCGCGCTGGTGCTAAATTTAGGGCCTACCCTTCTCGAATCCTTTATGAAACTAAAAACACAATATAGTGATCTAAACAGCACCCGAATAGGTAGAACATATTCAAGGACATTCTGTTGTGATGATGAATATGAGGCTGTAAAAACAGCCAATTTACTTGCTAATGCGGAATATAAATACTGGAAATTGTTATCTAAAGGCATAGTGACAACTGGCCAGATTAAAGAATCAGCGAACACCGAAGGAAGCGATGAGGAATCAAAAACTGAGACTTTCTCTCCACCTGCCATAGAAGATAAGCAGGCGGCTCGTGAGGAGTTAAATACAGTGGAAGATAATTGCTTAAGAGCAACAACGACTCTGAAAGATAGATTGCAGGAAAAACTAAAGAAAATCGACCAAGCTAATTCAAGTGATGATTGGTAAAGGAAAATGGACTGACTGGACTAGCTGGACAGACTGGACGATATGGACTAAATCGTCGTCGTCCAGTGTGTCCAGCTAGTCCAGTCAATCCATACAGACGTTATTTGCCTGCAGAGATATCTTCCACTTTTACTTTAGCTCCGGATGGTGCCAAACGGAAGCGGTCGTTCCCTTTAGGTGCATTGACAGGCTTGATTTCATAGGTCAAAACCGTTTCTTGCTGGTAGCTTAAGTCGGTTTTATTGCCATAATGGCTTGCTGCCAAACTTTTAATGTAAGCAGGCACTTGATCAGCATTCAGATCTATTTCCGCTTTGACATAGAATCCATTTTCTAGGACTAATGCACTGCGTCTAACGCCGTTCCGAGTCCAATGGATACCGTAGATGTTGACTCCATTTTCGTTTTTCGTGAATGCATCCTCAATCTTCGCATTGCTTGAAAAAACTTTGAGTGCGTTGAGAGCAGTCTGTGGGATTTGATCTACAGCAATAGGCGATCTTTTATTTTTAATGTCTTTTGTCAAAGTTCTTCCATCCGCTGTCACATGAAAATGTTCTTTAGTATCGTTATCTTTGATATCATAAACTGTGAACAGTTCTTTTTGGATGCGCAATTCGCCAGCATTGGCAAAACGCTGATGAGTGGCTTGGAGAACCTTTGAAGGAAGAGAATCTTGAGTTATTTCCTCTTCGGCTTTGACGAGAGCACCGTTTTCTGACACGACAACTTTATGTTTCAAATTATTTTCATTCCAGATCGCTCTATAAAGCTGTACTCCATTGCCTTGACTCTTTAGGAATTCATCGAACGAATCTCTTCCGGTCTGCTGCTTCAAGGATGAAAGAGCTTGTGAGGGCACTTGGTCTTGAGGAATTTTGTCCCAAGGTTCATGGGCAAATGCAGTCCCGCTGCAGAGCGTTAGACCGACAAAAAAGGACTTGAGGAATGTATCTTAATATGTTCATCATATTTTTCTCCCTATTTTATTGTTGGGTTTGTTGTTTTTGAAATAACAATTGTTGTAAATTTAAATTGAAATCAATCAAATTTGTTTTTGATTTATCTGATTCAGACTGAAATATACTCAAAATAGCCAAAGAAAGCAATGGGTTTTTCATCAAAATCGTTCTGGGTTCCCGTTGTCAAATTACAATGCTTCCGATATTATCATTCCCATGAATATCTACTATGTCACGAGCAACGAGGGAAAATTCGAGGAGGCGCAGCACATCCTGTCGGGCTGGACTTTGGTGCGCAGCGACCTTGACCTGCCCGAGCTACAAGGCGAAAGAGAAGATATCGTACGCGAAAAAGCGAAAGAAGGTCTGCGCAGGATAGGCCATTCACTCATTGTCGAGGATGTATCAGTCCATTGCCATGCCCTGGGAGGGCTCCCTGGACCTTATATCAAGGACTTCCTCAAAAAATTAGGATTTCAAGGACTTTATGAACTCGTTCACAAATACCCAGATCACCGCGTCGATGTCATCTGCACTGTTGCGTATATTGAACCTAACAAAGAGCCGATCTTGTTCGAGGGTTTGATACACGGCACTATTGTTGCGCCGCGAGGCGATACCCACCATGGCCGCTTGAGCTGGAATCCCATTTTCTTACCGGCAGGAGGTACGAAAACGTTCGGAGAGGTCTCCATCAAGGACATTAGCGAGCTGTCTATGCGCAACATCGCCCTAATCAAGCTCAAACACTATCTTGAGGCTAATCACTGACTGATCAGATTGTGAGGGAAACAGCAAACAAAACTACCAAAGTCTCACTTAATTGGGCCAAGCTGATAGTTCGAATCTACGAAACAAATCCTCTTCTTTAATTATCTAGAAATACGCAGACCTTGCAGGTTTATTCTGCGAAACAACTTAGGGAAATGCTGCTGAGGAACGGGTTTAAGGTCCTACGTCAATGCGGAATTGACGGATCAAGATTCGCCGAAAGTAAATCCGATCGCATAGTGACGATTGCAAAAAAACAATAAGTCCAATCGCCTATTCGATAAACACTTTCAATGACTCTAGAAAGGTTTCGGCCGAATAAGAAAGCTGCTCCCCTTTTGGAAATACCGCACAGATCGTATAGGGCAGTGTAGGCTCGGAAATTGGCTGTAAATAGGGATATCTCCCTTTTAACGTAATGATGTCTGGAATAAGGCCGTAACCATGGCTGTTGTCCATGTATCGGGCGATGAACTCCCAGCTGTTCAGTTCAGCGCTAATCGATAAATCCTTTCCATACATAGTCTCAAAGGCCAATTGAAACTCTGGCACCAGCATTCCCTCTTTATGCTCAATATAGGCTCCTAGCTTTTCGATCGGCCGTCTCTCCTTTTTGTGTTTGTATAGACCGAATTGTCCCGTGTAGAGGTTCTTTTGCTGGTATTCCGCTACATGAGGGCTTTGGATAACCAGAGCAAATTCTGCAATTCCCTGTTTTAGCCAACCCTTAATTTGGGTCAGTCCCCCAAATTGAAAATGCATTTCTATTTCGGGATGGGCCCGTTTGAATTCAGAAATGGTATTCGGCAATACCGACAGGCCGATACTATGAGTTGTGACAAAATGAAGCGGCATTTTAGGGCGTTCACGTTGCAGATCGAGGGCATCCCGCAACCTCCTAACAGAAGAGAATATTTCTTTGGCTTTATTGAAAACAATTTCTCCCTCTTCCGTCAGTTTGAACTGCTGCTTTTTATGCAGGCAAAGCATCACACCCAGAGCTTTTTCCAACTTAGCTATCGCTTGACTGACAGCAGATTGCGATACGAAATTGCGACGAGCCGATTCCGTTACGCTTCCCATCAGAGCTGCGTCGTAGAAACACTTGAGATAAACCAGATTGATATCATGAGGCATATAAGTACTCCTTATTTAGATTATAATATTTTATAATTATTTGTAATATCGATATTTCTGATAATATAGCAGTAGATTGAACATCAGGAGGTTATATGAAGGCTCTCTTAAAAATAGTAGTCGTGTTTTTCGTCATCATGATTCCAGTTTTTGTTCATGCTGAACCTCATCTCATCCTGAATTTTGATATCAATAAAACCCTCATTGCGAGCGATAAAGCAGGTAACAAGACGGTCGAAGATGTCCTCAATGAGTTGCTAGCGGAAAAATACAGCGACTGCTGGGATAGCTCGATGAAAACTCCGATGACCTTTGATGCCTATGTGAATGAAATATTGGTTCCTGGGGATAAAGATGATCGTACATTACGCAACGAGAGAAGGCTCTATCTTCACCACTTTCTCGATTACTTGAGCGATCATGACCACCCTCTGTATCAAACAGCCCTCCAAGACTATCACGCAGCCCTGGCTGTCTTATATGCGTCAAAAGGGTCTGTATTCCCCTCTTTTTATCAGTTAATCGATGAGTTAGATCGAAAAGGAATCTCTTATTCGATCATTCTACGAAGCTTTGGTGAAGAGGTTTTAGAAGTGAAAGAGGAAATCGAGTCGAACCATCGGATCACTTTTAGTCAAACGGGCAAATTTCGTGAAGGGGTGCTGGTTCTCGCTGACGGCAGCATGATGGAAGACTCTGCCGCCATTTTTACTTGGATGCGTACCATTGGACATGCAGCTATTCATGACGATTGGAATTATTGGGATGCCCATGGCATGTCCTCCAAGTACGGTAAGCCGTTTTATCTCGATGACAATCATGAGACCTTATCCCTCTTTTTCGATGACAGTATTCGATTCGAAGATTCGATTAAAAATATCCTGGCTCCTATGGATGCTAAAACTGGTGAATCCATTTCAATGAAACAGCTCATGGAATCCAGACAAGCCGTTCGCATAGATACCCTGGAAGCTATTTTACGTGCGAACTACTACATCGATTGTGTCCAGGAAGCCCTTGATGCATATCAATACCCGCTAAAATCTCAGGCTAAAGCCTAAGCTACACGTTAAATATGTAGCTCAGGCTTTAGCCTGAGAGCCTTAGCCTGAGATCAGAGGAATGGCGAAAATTTTAGCGGGAATTATTGTCTTACCATTAACAATATGATGTAACCAGGGTGTTTTATGAAAAAAATCATTTTAACATTAATATTCGGAATAACCCTATTCACACAGGATCTCAGCGCAGAGATCATCCGAAGAGCTGCATTCGACTTTGGATCGGGCTCTATCAAAATGGAAATCGCTGACGTCGACACGGAAAAACAGACGATTGTACAGTCGCACCTGTCTGAAGCTATTCTCGTCCCATTCAATGAAGATCTGCTGGAAAATCAGACAGGATATTTTTCAGAAAAGCTACTGTCAAAAGCATTAGAAGCAGGAAATCGGTTGAAACAGCTAGCAGATCAGTATGACGTAAAGGTACTTGGAGGCTTTGCTACAGAGGCCTTTCGTCAAGCCCGAAACAGCCAGGACCTTTTCAAAACCATGGAAGATCTTTATGGAATATCCGTGAGGCTTGTTTCACAGCAAGAAGAGGGGGAACTCGGATTTAATACCGCAGTCATATTAGGGCAGGAAGACCCTTATCAAGTTGTGGTATGGGACACAGGAGCGGGAAGTGCGCAGCTGACCACTTTTATCGATGATTCGATACACGTGCTCAAAATACCCGTTGGAGCCATCACAGCGGCGAAGTTGGTTATTTCGGAAATTCAGGGAAAGACATCGACAATCGAAAGTTCACCCAACCCGATGACAGAGCAAGAGGCAGCTTCAGGAATGGTCCTGATACAAGAGAGATTGCCTGAGTTATCCCCTGACTGGACCATGAATTTGAAAGAAAAGGCGATCATTGCAATAGGCGCGCAACCAAAGTATGTTGCCAAACATGGACAAATTCACACAATAGAGCAGGTCAAGGAGGGTTTAGAAAAACGCCTATACAAGCTAGATCAACAGCTCTCAAGCTTTCCGGAACTTGAATGCTTTCGAACAGGATGTTTCCTGTTAGCCTTATCAACGATGGAAAAATACAACATGAAAAGAGTCAAATACATCAGCGCAAGTACCGGCAATACCCCGGCCTTCCTTGTCAACGAAAAATATTGGGAATGAGTTATCCCAAGTTTGACTCGATCCATGAGCCAAAGATATAGGAAATTCAAGCCATGTATAAGGTTTTCTCCCTGGGAGAAAACCTTATACATGGCTTGAATTTCATGAACTTTTGATACTGCGAAGCTGTTAAGTAAAGACTATTTTTGAGATTGACAGATTTTTTGTGGAAAATATCTCTATAAATCCGAAAATGAGTCATGAGGATATCCTGGATAGATATTATCCTTATTTCTCCATGAGGTTAATCGTAAATGACGTAATCAGGATCTTCCCAATGAGGTGGATCTCTACCAGGATCCTCCCAATGAGAGGGGCCGGTTCTGCATAAGTGAGAGGGGCCGGTGAGAGGGGCCGGTTCTGCATAAGTGCATAACTTTTTCGTGAAAATTGAATTGACAACATCATTACTAAGTGATATATATGAGGAACAATTATTGATGGTTATTCATATGAACTATATACAATTATGTGGATCTAAAGAAAACTATAGTGACCCTCTCTTTAGTAATATAATCGAAGGAGAAGGGAATATCACCATCAGGAAACTTTATCAATGTGCGGTTCAAGGTTGTTTCGATTCCAAAGAAGCGAAAGTAAAACTTAAAAATTGGGTTCAACAATCCGGTGATGACGCTGTCAAAGCATTATCTGAACGTATCTGTGGAGTTGAGAATCCTAAAAAAGAACTGCTCAATTCTACAGATATTGTCAAAATTTTCAACGATGAGGAGCAATTCTTAATCGGAAATTGGTTGACTGAACAACACATGTACGCGCGAGCTCTGGCATTTTATATGTCCCAGGAGAATATCGAAGACACCACAGGCTTTGGTAAGTGCGTAGAGCAATATGACATTAAAAAACTTGTTGGAATTTATCACATCCTTCGGGATAAAGGTAATATACGGTTGGCCGTTTGTACTGCTCTAAAAATCATTAAAAAGCTGGGTGATAATGAAGAAGGCAAAGCTTCATATTACAGGGGTATTATTCAGGTATCTGGCATCAAGGAAAATCCTAATGATACAAGCTTAGAAGAAACTGCTTTTAATGCCTTAATTGTGCTCGGAAATACACGATGGCAAGGCGATCCCAGAAATGAAGAATCCATCCAATTCTATCTATGGGCATACGAACTGGATCCCACGACTTTTGGTGAACATATCTCTCGTATTTTACAATATTATATGTGCAATGAAAAAGTTGAAAAAGCTCTAATTTTTTTTAAAAATGTGTATATTAAACATGAAGACAGGCCAATAGATGAACTGGCAAAATTATTAACTAAAGGAGAAGATTGGCTTCCTTTTGTTGAACTGATAATGAATACTGAAAGAGAAAAAAATGAGGATGAAAAGCAAATAGATCGGCTTTTCGAAGCCAGATCAATAAGCGATCGCAAATTGGCTGCTTATTGCGTTCTTTGTTCGCAGATCCTTTATTCTCTTTATTAAAAAAAATTATTTTACAATCGTGATTTTTTTATTGCTTTAAATGTTTGATTTGTTTATGATAAAAGCAGAATAAATTTTTATGGAGTTGTTTTATGAGTAGTATGACAGTTGACACGAGTCAAGGCAGCGCTAATTTGCCGAGGCATGAGGTGAAATCCCCAAAATCCCCAACATCCAAAGACGTTATGGGCAGCATGTCTGTCGCAGATCAAGAGAGTATATTAAAGAAAGCCGGCTTTACTCCACGTGTGAGTCCTCAAAGTCAGGGTACTGACAGTCTGAGAGGACGTTTGAAGGTATTAATGAATAGACAATCAACAATAGATCAATCAAATAGCCTTCGATCTTCACCACATACAGCCACTAACAATACCTCTGTCAGTACCTCTGTTTATGACGAAATAGTAGAAAAAGCTAAATTGAGTAAAATGGCAGCGAAAGGCAAAGAGAATACAGAACTGGATCGATATACAGAAAAAGTAAATCATAACAATAAAATGATTGTTGAATCATCGAATAAAAAAGAAATTCAAACTCTAATAGATCAAAAATTTGATAAATTATCTCCTGAAAAACAAGAGGAATTACAATATGCTTCATATGGCGAGAAGGCTGAAGTCCTTGGAGGTCTTCTCACGCTTATAAAGGAGCAAATCCTTAATGAAAAATTATATTCAATGTTTAAGGAACGTGAGTCAGCTCATGAATATTTGGAGGGCTTTGAGACGCTCGTGCTTGAGGCAAAAGCTGTTGTTCTGGGGGTCATATTAGAAGAGGTGACATATGCGTATAAAGCGGAGATCGACGAAGCTATTGATAAGTTAATGAACAAACAAAAGAATATTAAAACAAATAAAGTCATGAATGAAATGAGTTCGACTGAAAAAGATTTTCAAAAAGACATGAGAAATTTAAAAAATTATTATAAATTTGTACTTACAGGCCTAGAAAGTGACAGACAAAAATTTTTAGCTGAACTACCTGTGAAAGGTACAGATTTAAAGGGAAATCCTACAGCACCGAAAGCTACTTATGATAAGTTAACTAGAATCGTAGATGGAACAAAAATAACCGAAAGAGAAAAAATTAATAGAGAATTTCGAAAAAATCCTGAAAATATAGAACTGCTAAGGAAAATAATACAGGAGATATCCGAAGGCTTGGAAGCAAGTAAAGCTTTTAGTGATCGTATGGATAAAATTTTGAGTAGTTCTATGACTACTAAGGAAAAAGCAGATCAATTTGGTGAATTGTTAAAGGGATCAAAAGATGATCAGATGTTCAAGAATTACGCAAGAAAACTCGGAAAACAAAACGTGTCAAATTTCCAAATACAGACAGAATTAACAGATGAATCGAGAATAGGCTTTAAGCTGTCAGTAGAAATAGATCCGGTTAAGTTAACGCAGAGATTTGGTAAAATCCCATTAATGGCAAGAGATTTAAGTAAGGCACAAACTGATAACAAAAAACTTGAAAATTTACAAGTGGAAATAAATGGTGTTGGTGTTAAATTTATTAACGGAGCTGTCACTACATACCAAGATAAAAAAATATTAGATGATTTAATAAAAAATCCTAGTATTTTCAGAGACGAAGTTGTAAAATTTAGAAGTGCTTTATCGAGTTTATCGGATACTGAAAAGCTTACTGCTGATAATAGAGCGATTGGATCTACAATTCGTGTTTTTTGTAAATTATTGAAATCGACGGATCCTGAAGTCCGAAAGAAAATCCGATCCAATCACCTTTATATTGAGTTAGTTGAAGCTGAAGATTTGGTTAAGCCATATTTTGTAGAAAAGAGAAACTCATCATACCAGAGATAAGACACGGTATACCCTAAATTTTCGTTGATACCATTGCGTGAACATGTTCACGGGGTCTATTCACTATAACTCAGGCATTCAGCCTGAAGTGCTTACGCTCATTTACCTAGTACACTGTCTTGTAAATCCGTTCCAGTAAAACTTTCGCCAAAGCCCCGGGGTTGAAAGATCGTAAGTCACCAAATATTAGCAAGATGGGGTGACTTAGGTATAGGAAATTCAAGCCATGAGGAACATTTTTCCCTAGGGAAAAACGTTCCTCATGGCTTAAATTTCCTATACCTTCGCGAGCCTAGCTAGGGCTACAAAAAGAGAACCCACTTCGTGGTTTAGCTGCAGATGCCTTCGGTCTCTTTGCATCTTCGAGCCTTTGCATTTAATCCTCCCGTAGCTGCGGCTGTCTTCGCTTCGCTCGCAAGCCTAGCTAGGGCTACAAAAAGAGAACCCACTGCGGGGGTTTAGCAAACGTCTGCAACTTCAGGATACTTTTTTCTTCGGCCAGCATTGATCGTAAGTGAAGTCATATTCGTCAAACGAATACCTGGTGGGCGTTCCCATTTTCGCTCGTGCGTCTATTTGATCCATCTCTGCTTGTGAAAGGGAGTAGTCTGCAATAGCCATATTTTCTTTGATATGATTTTCATTTTTACTAGCAGGACCTGGATACCCCCACCCCGTGACGTGAAAGCTTAGTTCCGGCTTGGCCAATAAAAAGATAGCTCTCCAAAAGCAGCAGCAAAGACTGTGAAAATTGTCATTAACTGATTGTTTTCTTGTTCCTTTGTCATGACGATTTTTTGTTCCTTTGTCATGACGATTTCTTGTTCCTTTGTCATGACGATGACTTGTTTGCTGGTCAGAACATATATTTTATCTTTGAAGAAGGTGATATCAAAGCATTTTTGAACAGTGGCTAGTAATGAAAAATTGGAATTCGCTGTGTTGCACACGTAGATATGATCAGGCAACTCCCGCTGATTTCTAGAAATCACGAAAACAAGATGGTTTCCCACAAGATCCATAAAAGATATTGTTTCGCCTTTTTCAAGATTCCAATGAACTCTAGTCTTCGGCAGCATGGGCTTCTTCTGATCCCAAATTGTGATCATGCCGGGAGCGATTACTGAAGAGGCCACCAAAATAAAATTTTCTTGGCCCACCTTCTTAAATGCAATTCTACTTGGTGGTAAGTGAATCATTTGTCGACTCCAAACCACTAAATCCTCATACGTCGAGTCCTGTGGCAACGGCTTACTTGTTTCCAACGAAACGAGCTCTTTCTGTCCCTCAACCCACATCTGCACTTTTTTTGCCGTGTTATTCCAGAAAACACAAAAGGATTCTCCAACACATAAAAGATCTATAGATGAGTTTCCCTCCTTAGATGGTTTTATCCCCAAGGGCTCCAAATAATCGCCCTTGGGTGGCCAGGTGTAGATACAGGCGTCATATTTCTGTTTTTTTTTGAAATTTACAGCCAACATATTAGTACTAGCAGAAATCGCGGTAATGATAGAGTCATCATTTGCTGTTTCAGGAGAGAAACTAAATGTCTGCAAAATATTTTTTGCCACGTCATAGACTTGTATAGCTTTGGTAGGGGGATTAGCACGGCTAGTCGCTAGAACGACACTGTTGCCGGCCATCTGCGAGCAATTCTGAGGCATTGTCTTTATTCTGATAGGTTTCTTATTCTCTTCATAAACAAGGAGTTCATTCTCATTTGGAGCAAATACAATTGCATTATTGAAAGTCCCTATCAGATTGCCTAATAGAAAACGCTTAGAATTTCCATCTCTATCAAAAACAAGGGCACCTGGAACAATGTCATCTTGAAAGCGAGTATGGTAGCATCCCAAAACTAGTTGATTTTGACCCAAAGGATAAAAATGCTGTTCCTCTGGAAGCTGATACGCAGCTGGTTGAAGTCGACGAAAATATTGAGAATAATCAAAATACTCAATTTTATGAAAGTGGGACTTGAAGAAGCGCCCATTAAATTTTTGTAGCCAAGCCTTATATTCTATCTTAATATTAGCAATATTGGTACTAGTAGGTTTTTGCCACGTATCACGCTCGAAAATCTCCCTTACAAATTTCAAGTCATTATTGACAAGCTCATGATATTCCCTTTTGACCATGGCAACTTTGCGAAAAATGTCTGGTGTTTCCAAAAAAGAACAGATGATCTTATCCGCATCGGGAGGAATGTCTGAAAAGCTCATAATATGCTCCTTATTTTTTTTGTGATTTTATCATATTACATTGATAATTTTATCATATTACATTGATAATTGGCAAATATTCTTTGTGAGAGGGGCCGGTGAGAGGGGCCGGTTCTGCATAAGTGAGAGGGGCCGGTTCTGCATAAGTGAGAGGGGCCGGTGAGAGGGGCCGGTTCTGCATAAGTGCATAACTTTTTCTTTCAAATATTTTTAGCAAGTTGTATTGTGTTAGCACTATGCCTAGACGAAGACGTTTTACAAAATTTTATTCATGTCATCATGTGATGCTTAGAGGTAATGCAGGACGATCAATCTTCTTTGATGATAATGACAGAATACGGTTTTGTTTGATTTTGCAAAAAGCTGTTGAAGAGTACCATTTGACCATTCACGCTTTTTGTTTCATGAGCAATCATGTACATTTCATTTTAGAGCCAACTATAACCCCTCTTTCTGTGGGAGTTCATGCTTTTGCTGGAAGATATGCTCAATATTTCAATCGACGTCATAAGCAGCGAGGACATCTATTCCAGGACAGATTTCGATCTATTTTAATAGAAGATAGTGATTATCTTATTCGCTTAGTTCGATACATACATCTTAACCCAGTTCGAGCTAATTTGACTGCAGTACCTCAAAACTATCGTTGGAGCAGTTATTGTGCTTATTTAGCTCTTGATGAGATTACGTGGCTTACAGAAACACGTATTTTAAAGAAATTTGGAATGACAGATTTAGAGGCTCGTCAGGCAATAGTTAAGCATACATTGAAAACAATTGATGCAGAACTTGATGTAAGTATCGTTCGTGAATCAAGTCAGACCGGCATCCTTGGTAGTGAGGAGTTTGCAAAGGAAGTTAGTGGATCTAAGATTCCATCGGAAAGCATTGAAATTCAATTTGTAGATTTGATTGCAGCTGCCCAAAAAGAGTTTCAATTTAAAATCAGCGAGATTGCCTCAGACAGTAGAGAAAAGCGATTAGTAGATATTCGATCGATCTTAGCCTTTGCAGTGCAAAAAGTACCTGGAATATATTTACAAGAACTTGCACGATATATGAATCGTGATTCAAGCACACTCTGTCGGTTGGTCAAGCGTGCAAGACAATCAAATGATTTATCAGAACAAACAGAAAAACTTCTTGAAACAGCTTCATTATTGAAGAAGGAAAAATCTTAAAAGTTATGCAGAACCGGCCCCAATCATAAGTTATGCAGTTATGCAGAACCGGCCCCAATCATTTGAAGGTAGTGACGAATTCGTTTAGGAAAGCTGATGACCCATTGGCGGATAGGGATTGCTGGTATTAAATTCTCCACAAGGTGTGCTGACACGTTCGGTATAAATTCAACCTATGCGACGGGTTTCGCCCTCTCGGGGAAAAACCCGTCGCATGGGTTGAATTTCTTATACCTTAGGGAGCAACTAGGACTGTTTCGCTCTGCGTAAAAATGTCTTTGTGTCTTTGTGTTTAATTTTGCTCCTACGTATCTCTTTCGGGCACGCTTAAACACCAAACTTGTCACCGGAATATATTTTATTCGAGTCGAAGGCCTCTTCTTGACCACACAAATTATCGGAGGAGTTTTCCCTCTGATGTAACCAGTCAACATATCCTTGCGAAAAGATCTGAAGGGTTTCTTTATCTGGTTTAATGTGATTATCAATCATCAGCACAAACAGTCTGTGAACTTGGTCAAAACGTTTTTGTAAACAATAGTGATTCATAAGAGCATTAAGACATCGTTTAGTCGTTTCTAAAGACACTCTAGAAGGATCAAATCCTAGTTCCCTCATCTTTTGCTCGAGTTCATGAGCAAGGACATCGAATACATTTAGCTGACGCTGTGCAAGCACTGCATTATATTCAATGATAAAGAGGTTGTAAAGATCGACCAAACTATTAATTTTGTCTACTATTGTTTCATCGGGAGTAATACCATTAGCCACCATTTCTTCTCCAATTTTACAAGCTTCATCAACCAATCCTGCATAACAATATACATGGATCATGGTAGCATAGTTTATAAAGTTTGGTTTAAGATTGAGTTTGAGTTCCTCAAAGTACCCTCGAGCTTGTTTGATATACTCTTGACGTTTTTCGATCTGCCCTGCATTGTGACATCCATATATGAGAATGTTGAATGTGATGTGACTGACCGGAATGCCTTTCCTCACTCTCTCATTGTATAAAGCGAAGGCTTGATCAAATCGGTTAGCTTTGAAGAGCCCATCCATCAGGATGTCATAAGAGTATCTATTCTTTGGAATCTGATCGAAATACTTGACAGCGTCGTTAATCTTGCCTATTTCACACAATCCCTTGAGAATAATAGTAAAGGTGCGTTGATTAGATTGTATTACATTCTTTTCCATCTCTTTAAGTAGAGGTGCAATGTCCCATCCTTTTTTGAAATATACATCGAGCATTTGGTTAAAGGTAATTAAAGATGGGATGATGCCTTTTTCTTGCATCTCATTAAAGAATTTGATGGCCAAATCCCACTCCTCTCCTTTACGACATGCATCGATAAGGTCCCTATACATCTCCTCGTCAGGCTCCATGCCCATCGCCTTCATCATGTCAACTAGGTTGATGGCTAGCTTGAGTTCTTGGGCTTTGATACAAGCATTGATGCTGATCTGGAAAGTGACTAAATCAAATGGAATTTTTTTCTCCACCATCTTTTCCATGAGGGCGATGGCTTGATTAGGTTTGCCATCTTTGAAGAATGCATTGATCATGATATTGAAAGAGTGCGTATCCGGCTCGATTCGCATCTCAGTAAAGACTTTGTTAGCGTAATCAATATTTCCTTCCTTACACCACCCTAAAAGGATTTCATTAACAGTACGTATCGTAGGCTTAATTCCGTTCCCCTTCATCTTTTCAAGCAGAGGAATGACTTGATCGCCTCTTTTTATTGCGAAGTATATATTGATCATGACGTCACAGGTCCTAGAGGGGATATTTCCTTTCGACTGCATCTCATCAAATAGCTTGATGGCGCAATCATATTGATGTGCTTTGTGACATCCGTCGATGAGACGTTGATAATCGTCCATATCAAATGGAATCTTATTCTCCCTCCACTTTTCAAGTATCTCAAAGGCTTGATTAGTTTGTTCAGCTTTGAGGAGTGCAACAATCAGAGTGCAAAAAATGTGACCCGTTGGCTTAATCTCCATATCTTGAAAGTACTTCCAAGCTTCCTTAACACGGTTTCTTCTACACAACCCATCGATGATATATCCATAGGTATATGCGTTGAACTTAATGTTCTTCATTTTCATTTTCTTCAAAAGAGGCTCGACTTTATCACTTTGTTCCTGTTCGAAGTACATATCGATCATGCTATTACAGATGTTTAAAATGGGCATCGAGCCTTTTGAATCCTTCTGATCAAACACTGTGTCACTCCACCGATCAAACAGTTCGATAGCCCAAACAAACCATTTGTGCTTGTGACATGCATTGATGAGAGTACAAATAGTATACTGGTCCGGCCGGTTATTAGTCTTCAGCATCTCTTCAAATAGCTTCTTTGCTTTACCCTCGTCACCTGTCTCGCGATATCCCTTGAACATGGTGTTATAGGTGATTGTATTGGGATTCAACCCTTTCTCTTGCATCCAATTAAAGAACCATTCCGCAGCTTCCATATTTTTCTGTTCGCAACATTGATTGATCAGGTTGTTGATAAATGCACAGTTGCATGGATCTTTAGTCTTGCTTTCCATAGAGTCCATGATAGAGCTAAATACATCATGTCTCTTTAATCGAATTGCACATTTAAGATAGTGCTTAAAGTGAGTTTTATAGAGTGGTATCTTTCTTTCTGCAGTGCTGTTAATCAAAGCTTTTAATAACGGGATGTCATTATCGAATTCGGCAATTTCAAGAGGTTTATGAAGTGAGTTAGAGTCCAGATTTCGAATGTTGTCTAAAATCGTTTTTGCTCTCTGCTCGGGAGTGCGCTGAAGGATTCTGGCGACTGGTCCTTCCATCCTTTGCCTTTTAAATTCTTGACTCTCATCTGCGCGATCGTAATAGTCGCGACGCTTATTTGAACGCACGTCGTCGCCTCGTCTGCTATCTCTGCTACCGTTGTAGGCATCGCGCATCCGGCTATCGTGTTGCGAGCCCGATGATTGTTGTGAATCCCTTCTATCATAGGAGGATAGATCTCGAGAGTTTCCGTTAATTCCATTTAAACTCATATTATCTCCATTAATTAATATTTTCATAAACTTTAAAAAGACTATTTTATAATTAACTTAGATTTATGTCAATAGTTTCTTCTGACAGTGACAGGGGCCGGTTCTGCATAAGCGGTGACAGGGGCCGGTTCTGCATAAGTGCATAACTTTTTCTTTCAAATATTTTTATACCGAAACACATTCAAAAGTTGGTT
>Ga0207122_1072_pt1 | contig 16135 bp, 13 predicted proteins | sample Alteio_BWMinHeat_38_FD_153504 | JGI IMG/M metagenome (GOLD analysis project Ga0207122, IMG submission 153504) | Enriched cells from forest soil in Barre Woods Harvard Forest LTER site, Petersham, Massachusetts, United States -... | ecosystem: Environmental > Terrestrial > Soil > Temperate forest >... | reverse complement strand
AATAAAGAAACCTCCCTCTACATAGAAACAATCCCCGCTGATGGCGACGCTGTCGTCAGAGTCTACATGAAGAATGAAAAGGGGGAACTGGTCCAAGAGCCTATTGCACACGCCGAGTTCCGCCTCAATGAGAAAGAGGCTCCCAAAACAACGTCAGCCACATGGATGATCGGCGGCTTGCGTGTCGACGGCACACTGCTGGCCCGGCAGCACGCCCGCTGGCATGGGCGCGATCCCTTCCTTGAGGCCCATGGCGGCGATGAATTCCACGATTTAACCGGCAAGCAGCGCGTCGACTTCGGCAAGGACGATGACGTCTACTCTGTCTTTGTCGGGATGGACGACTGCCTGATCTGGGACGGAACCAAGTGGAAACAGGCCAAACCCGGAGAGGATTCCCTCAAGCATCCTCTCATGGTGGTGAAAAAGATCGAAGACCGCCTCATGACCTTTGAGCTATGGGATGTGGACGGCAAGGGCAAGCTGCCTCTGAACCTGCTGAAATCGACCGAGGCATGGGCCGCACACGGCTCGCAGAACCTCCAGCGACTCTTCAAGTTCGTCGGGGCCAGGAAGCGTTCCCAGTACATCTTTGAAATCAATGACGAGCGGCTGCTGCTCAGCCCGAACGACTGGCTTCTTTGCACCGAGGATGGGTGGAAGAAGCTATCCGAAGAGAAAGAGATCGACGATTATGTGAATCGGAAAACGACAGGTGTCCTCTTTGTGTTTGAAGGGATCGCACGGCAGGACGGGAACCAAGTATTGCTTGGCAAGCTCTACAACGCGACCAGAAGCGAGATGATGGATGTCGAACTTTCGATCCTACAGGGAGGAAGCCTTGGGGAATCGGCTGCTGAGGAGGCGGCTAACCCCACGATACCGCCCAATGAAAAAAACAAAGAAAAAGATAAGGGCACATTGATCACAGGTGCCAAAGTGGATAAAAACAACAAGAAAAAAAGTGACGACTCATGAAAACAGCCACAAAACTGACCATCCTTCTTTCTGTGCTTCTATGCGGGTCTGCGTTGCATGCGCAGACCATTGCAGAGAAAAAAGCTGCTTTAAAGGGCTCTTCAAGCGATCTCGACGCTGAGAGCGAGCAGTATCTCCAATATTTTAACCAAGAGATGTCCGCATCGGAGAAACAACTCAAAGAGCTCTATGCGCGCGCAGAAGAAATCTATCGCAGGAGTGGCCCTGAAGAGGAGTATCGATCGCTTTTAGAACAAATCAACCTGTTGAAGCAGAAGCGCGTCGAGATGCAGAACACCTGGAGGGATAAGGTGTCGCGCCTCAGCACCAACGAGACGTATGGGCTATGGCTGGCGCCTGAGACAAACCTGGAACAGCTGGTTATCGACTACGGCTCCCAGGACTATGTCTACCTGATCCCGGATGAGATCGGCGGAATCAAGCTGAGCGTCGACTCGAACCTTCCTATTCCACGGGCATCGTGGAGCCAGATGCTTGAACAGATCCTTGCCCAGAACGGCGTCGGCATCAGGACCCTCAACCCTTACTTACGACAGCTCTATTCGCTAAAAACCAATAACTCCGTGCTGAAGGCCCTCACGAACGATAGGAAAGAGCTGGATATTTGGCCCGACGACACCCGCATAGGGTTTGTGCTGTCGCCCGAAGCCGCTGAGGTGCGCCGCGCCTATGTCTTCTTGCAGAAGTTCGCCGACCCGAATACGACGAGCCTCACCTTGATCGGACGCGATATCCTGATCATGGGCTTTGTGTCGGACATCCAAGACCTCATGAAGCTGTACGACTTCGTCGCGGCAAACCGCGGAGAAAAGGAATATCGCCTGGTGCCGCTGTTTAAGATCGAAGCCGGCGAGATGGCCAAGATCCTCGAAGCTGTTTTTGAGAATGCTGAAGAGGCGCCTGTCGTGATGGAAAGCGCCGGTGCGCAAGGAGGCAATGCCCCAGCAGCCTCTGTGACGAAGCTTAATGAAAGCAACGGACTCAACATCGTCACCCTGGAAAACATGACCCAAGCGCTGTTCCTAGTGGGAACCAAGGACGAGATCAAACATGCCGAAGAGGTGATCCGCGGCGTCGAGGCCCAGCTCAGCGGTGCCCGAGAAAAAGTCGTTTATTGGTATACCGTCAGACACTCCGACCCGGAAGAGCTGGCAGAGATGCTTATCAAGATCTATGGGCTGATGATCTCTACGGGAACAGGCATGGAGCAAAGGCCCGAAGGTGCCCAGACTAATGTCAACAACGACCAAAAGATCAATATCACCGAGAAGCCCGCGCCGCTCTCCTCACAGCTCCTCTATGCCGACACGTTCTATCAGCAGGGCGGCTATGTCATCAACCCCGCTCCTGCGCAGCCCGGCATACCCGAGCAGGAACCCGTCAACCAAAACAGGGACAACTTCATCGTCGACTTGAAGACAGGATCCATCGTCATGGTTGTCGAAGCCGAGGCGATCCCAAAACTCAAAGAACTCATCAAAAAGCTCGATGTCCCGATCAAAATGGTCCAGATCGAGACCTTGTTGTTTGAAAAACGGGTATCCCATGAAACCAACTATGGCTTGAACCTCCTAAGGATCGGCAGCGCGGCCACAAATACCAACATGACAAGCCTTCTGTTCAACAACGCACCGCCTCCGGCAGGCATCCTAGACTTCCTCTTGAGCAGAAAAAAGACCGACTCTGGCATCCCAGCTTTCGACCTCGCATACAGATTCCTCCTGTCGCAAGATGATGTGCAGATCAACTCATGCCCATCGATCCTAGCGCTCAACCAGACTCCGGCCGTGATCGCGATACAGGATGAAATCTCTATCAGCACCGGTATCTTCGAGATCGACACACCCATCACTCAGCTCAAAGATTCCTTCACACGCGCACAATACGGTGTCAACATCTCCATCACTCCGACTATCCACATGCAAGACGAAGAGTCTGAGAACGACGATGACATCGATTACATCACGTTGGATACCGACATCACCTTCGATACGATCCATGCCGGAGACAACCCCAACCGGCCCGATGTCACCCGGCGCCATATCACAAACCAAGTGCAGATTCCTGACGGCCAGACAGTGATCATCGGCGGGCTGCGCAGCAAAGAGCTCGAAGATAGCCGCGAAGCGATCCCCTTCATCGGGGAACTGCCAGGCATCGGGAAGCTGTTCAGCATCACAAACCTCGCCGACAGCAGCACAGAGATGTATATTTTCATCACACCTAAAATCGTTTCTGACCCTGTCGAAGATCTGCTGAAGCTGCGCTGCGAACAGCTCATCCGCCGCCCGGGCGACCTCCCGATCTTTTTAGTGCGGCTGCAAGAGGCCAGGCTGGCGGAGAAGTTTGCTCTGATGCACAACAGCATGCGGATCCTCTTCAGCCATAAGTTAGATTGCTACTACGACTCCGATGAAAGCGAAGAGGTCATTAGCTGCGAGTATGAAGGGGAGTATGATGGAAGCTAAGAAGGAGGCACTACACAATGTCGGTGACGAGCTGGCTAGACAAGGGATGCTGGGCGGCAACGACGTCCACATCGCCCTGGCGAAGCAGTTCGGCATGCCCATTTGCCTTCAACTCGGCGAATTCCGCGTGTCCAAGTTGCGCTACCAGCAGGTATCTTACTCGTTTGCAAAGAAACACCTGATCCTCCCTATCAAAGAAGAAGATGGCGCCGTCGTCGTTGCCACAGCCGATCCGCTGAATATCGCCCCCATCGAGGAGCTGTCCTTCTTGCTGGACGCCGAGATCAAGACCGTCTACAGCCCCAAAGAGGCCATCCTCGCTGCCATCCACGAAAACTACACCAAAGAAGAAGGCGCAGCCTCACAGCTCATCGCCGACCTCAGCGACAAAGACGACTCCAAAGGCGATGGCGAGGTCGAAGTGTACGACCTCCTGGAAGACGGGCGGGACCAAGCGCCTATCATCAAGCTTCTGAACCTGATCGTCCGTGAAGCGATCCAGCAGGGCGCCTCAGACATCCACTTCGAGCCATCGGAGTCAGGCATGCGCGTCCGCTATCGGATCGACGGCGTCTTACAAAATAGGCATGCCCCGGCTCAGGAATACCAAACCCAGCTGCTGACCCGTATCAAGGTCATGGCCAAGCTCGACATCGCCGAACACCGCCTTCCCCAAGACGGCAGGATCAAGCTGAAGATGGGCAGAAGCGAGATCGACTTCCGCGTCAGCACCGTGCCTATCACCGGCGGCGAAAGGATAGTCCTGCGTATCCTAGACAAAGGGAACGTCATCTTCGGCTTGGACCGGATCGGCATGATGCCGGCCATCTTCGAACAATTCCACAAGCTGATCTCGCTGCCGGAGGGTATCGTCCTCGTGACAGGCCCGACAGGAAGCGGTAAGACGACGACGCTTTATAGCGCCATCCACGGCATGTCCAACGATGAGATCAACATCATGACCATCGAAGACCCGGTCGAATACAACCTCAAAGGGATCGCCCAGATCGGCGTACAGCCTAAGATCAAGCTCGACTTCGCCACAGGGCTGCGCCATATCCTGCGCCAAGACCCCGACGTGATCATGATCGGTGAGATCCGCGACAAAGAGACGGCAGAGATCGCCATCCAGGCCGCCTTGACAGGACATTTGGTCTTGAGCACGCTCCATACCAACGACGCCCCGTCCGCCATCACACGACTGGTCGACATGGGAATAGAACCGTATCTGCTCTCCTCTTGTATCATCGGAGTCCTCGCACAGCGACTCGTCAGAAGAATATGTCCCCACTGCAAAGAAGAGTATGTCCCGACGCAAAAGGAGCTCCAGAGCATGGGCATCGACGCCAAGGTGCTGTATCGTGGCAAAGGATGCGGCGCATGCTATGGCTCAGGATTCAAAGGACGCCATGGCGTCTACGAGCTGATGCCTGTGAATAACGAATTGAAAAAACAGATCGTCCAAAGCCCGGATGCTGTCGAGATGCGCCGCGTGGCGTTGGAATGCGCCATGTTCAGCCTGTTGGCCCATGGTGCCGAACTGGTCAGGCAAGGGGTCACCACCGTGGCCGAGGTGCTGCGCGTTGCCCGTGGACTGGATGAGTGATTCTGATCATTCGTGAACGTGCCCGAGCCCGTGCCCGAAAACATGAGGGATTTCAGGCACGGGCTCGGGCACGTTCACGAAAGTTTTGTCAGAGCTAAAATTTGAGTTAGGAAAGATGGCGCTATATCAATATCAGTCGATCGATGCGAAAGGGAAGAAGCTCTCGGGCACCCTAGAAGCGCAAAACGAGAAAGAGGCCCGAAGCCGCCTGCGCGAACAAGGCGTCATGGTGGTGCAGTTGGGCGCTCAGGGAAGGATGTCCCGCAAGGGCAGCCTCAAAGGTGACAACCTGCTGGCCTTCACCATGCAGCTGTCGCAGTTGGTCAACGCCGGGGTGCCCTTGTACGAAAGCTTGATCGCCCTAGAAGAACAAGTCCGCGGAGAGCCTTTCCACAGGATTGTGCAGAGCTTATGCGAACAGGTAAAAACAGGACAGTCGCTCTCCAATGCGATGGCAAGCTACCCCGATAGCTTCGACAAATTGTATTGCTCCATGGTCGGCGCCGGAGAAGCTGCAGGCGTGCTGGGCCCTGTGCTGGAGAAGCTGACCCACCTGCTAGCGAAACAGATGAAGCTGAAGAAACAGATCGGCACTGCGATGATCTATCCTGCGATATTGGCGACTTTTTCGCTGTTGATCATCGGGTTGCTCCTCGGGTTCGTGGTGCCGTCGCTACAGGCTCTATTTACGGAAAAGCAGCTGAATGGGTTCACCAAACTCGTCTTCAACATCAGCGCTGTGTTCCGCTCCTACTGGTGGGTCTATATCCCTGCGATAGCGGGGTTGATCTCGTGGGCGGTGTGGAAGGGGCGTTCACCGGAAGGCAAGGCGTGGTTCGAACGGCATATCTTGAAGGTGCCCGTCGCGAAGACGCTGGTGATCCAGACGGCTATTGCACGCTTTTGCCGCACGCTTGGAACCCTCCTGCAAGGGGGGCTGAGCATGATCGACTCGCTGCGGATTGCTCAAGGTGTGATGGGAAACCGCACTTTGGAATTGGATATCCAGAAGGCGGAAGGAAAAATTATTGAAGGAAGCTCGTTGAGCCATGAGCTGGCCCGGACCAAGTGGGCGCCTTCGCTGGTGCCGCGGATGCTGGCCGTGGGCGAGGAGTCGGGGACTTTGGTCGTGATGCTGGGTAAGATCGCCGAGATGTACGAAGGAGAGATCGAGAAGACTCTGGATCGGATCATGGCTCTGGCTCAACCTGTGATTTTAATCGTCATGGGCCTTGTGATAGGAACGGTGTTGTTAGCCATCCTGTTGCCCTTGACAGATATGAGTTCGTTTACGATAAGTTAGGCTTTCGACGGACTGAGTTCCAGGCCAACGGCCTGGGTTATAAAAGCCTAGGGCAACGCCCTAGGTGGATGGGAAAAGGGTTTTGCAGGCTGAAGGCCTGCATTATAGAGACCTGTGAAACTGTATCTCAAGGGAAAATTACCCTTGAAGACACTTGAATTCATATATATCAGGTCACTATAACGCAGGCTTTCAGCCTGCACATCCATACCTCAGCCTACCTAGGGCGTTGCCCTAGGCTTTTATAACCCAGGCCTTCGGCCTGAAACGAGAAAAAATGACCAAAAGCAAGGACCCCCGAAAGGAGTCCCAGAAAACCTGATAATTGAAGTTTAATAAAAAATAAGGAGAATAAAAATGTTCAAGAAAGCAAAAAAAAGGGCGATCACCCTAGTGGAAATGATGATCGTGATGTTCTTAATCGCGATGATCACCGGTGTGATCGCATACAACTACAGCGGAAGCCTTGAAGAAGGCAAAGCGTTCAAAACGAAAGCAGGGAAGGAAAAGATCGAAACGATCTTGTCTCTGTATCAAGCGCAGCATCCGGGTGAAGATATTCAAGGCACATGGCAAGAAATTGTCAAGCGTTCACCTATGGCAAAAGATGGAGCCAGTTTAATTAACGATGGATGGGGAGTAGAATACAAAGTTGATATTCATGAATCTAATATTGAAGTGACATCAAGTCGTTATACTCAATATGAGGCGAATAAAAAGAGCAAGCATTGATTCACCCATGAACGTTATCAAACGCGTCCCATTTACATTGATGGAGATGCTTGTTGTCTTGATTCTACTGTCGCTGTCCTTGGGTGCCATTGGCATCCAGGTCCACCGATTCCTCACGGAACAGCGCTTCCTTAATGACGTACGCCATGTTGTGCGCCAGCTGCAGATGGCTCAAGACCTCATGCTTGTCATGGATACCGATGTCGTCGTCGACATCCGGTACAACAGTGTCGATGGCGGCTACATATCGAAGCTCTCCCTGGAAAAAAAGCCTATCAAGATGTGGCGTAAAATCTTCGACCGACCCCCTCCCCTATTGAAATCGATCGATACCATTGAGTTCAATGAAGTGTCCGGATCCCTTGAGAATGGCATAAGCGGCATCACGCTCCGCTTTCCAGCCGGGGGTGTCGGCATGCCCAAAGGGACGCTGACTTTAAAAGGGCCTAGAAGCGAACTGACGAGAGCCATCGTGCTGCAAGGGGCGCCTGCCCCTTTTGAAGCCAAGGATGAGTCTTATGCTGGCAGGGACTACAAGGAAAGGAGCGAAGACGCCTCTTTCCGCTCAGTCCTGACAAAAGTGTTAACCAAAAAAGAAGAAGTGCAGGGTGTGCAGGGTGAAGAGAAAAAGTAAACGCCTATTTCAGCTGTTAGAGGTCATGATCGCCATGTTTTTAGTGGCATTATGCATCTTGCCGCTGATCCATCCCCACCTGTTCATGTACCAGGAGCAGAGAAAGATGTTGCGCAAGCTTCAGATGGACCATATGGCGCCGCTGCTCTATGCAGGCGTGGTCATCCAACTGTATAAGAATGGGATCCCCTGGCAGCAGATCAAGGAAGGGCAGTTTCCTCTCGATGCCAACGTCCTGAACGGTTTGCCATACCAAGGTTATATCTCTTTCGATACAGGCAAACATAAACCTAACGACGAGCCTGCCACCGGAACCGATTATCTTTTGAAAGTCATCATCCACCTGAAGTCGCCCCAAGACAATCAGTTCACAGATTACACATACGAAGTCTTTATGAAGAGGAAAATCAAAGAAGGCCAAGACACCGAACCCAAGAAGATCGATGATACGAAATCTAAGTAACCGACCCATGACTCTATTGGAGGTCATCATTGCGATGTCGCTGACGGCTGTTCTGCTGATGATCCTGATGTTCTTTTATCGGGAGTCCATGGAGATGAACAGGCTTAACGATGAAGCTGCCATCCAAAGCTTCCAAGAGCGCTATGTCGACAATAGGCTTGCAAGTGTGCTTTCTAACCTGATTCCTGCGACAGACAACGAGAGAGAGTTTTTCTTCAAGACCACACCCGATTTTGCAGAAGCGGGTATCGCCGTCGGAGATGCCTTGGTCTTTGGATATGACAACAGCATGCGATGGGACCGCAATTTTGCCAGCGATGTCAACGGGACGTTATATCTCGATAAGTACAAACGCCTTTGCCTCGTGACCACACCGCTGCTCAAGCATTGGGAGGATGAGTCGACGCTGCCTATCCATAAAGAGATCCTCCTAGAACACGTGGAAGAGCTCTCTTTCCTGTTTCGTTTTCCGGCAGACACCATGAAAGTTGAAAACCAGCAAAAGCTCGATCTCAAAGAAGAAAAATATTGGACTCCAGGCAAGAAGCTGTTGCCTGCTGTGATGTTCATCTCAGTCCAACTGGAAAGTAAAAAAAAGGGTGAAGTGGGCGAAAAACGAAACTTTGGCTTCGTGTTTCCCAATCGTGATCACCCTATTGAGTACAACATATAGAGGAAAGAGATGCAGATTCTCACGTTCGTCACAATCACGATCATGGTGCTAACGATCATCACCTATGCGCGTCTCGAGTACTACCTCGACTTCGAAACGATGAAAGCGCATTATGCCTCCTACATGGAGAAATCGCAGCGGTCCGACTTCAACTATTGGCAAAAAAAATATTACGACACCGACAATGTCTCTCAAAAAGACTCCAAGCCGAAACCGGTGACTGATGCCACAGCTAAGCTTAGCTTCGGCTTGATCCTAAATAAACAAAAACGGGAAGAAAACAAACAGCACTTACACCATCACCTACTGCTAGCCAAGAAGCTCATGATCGTCTTATTCGCTGGTCAACCCTTCTTCAAAGAGGCTCACAAAAATAACGTGGTGCTCGACAGGCTGTTGGCTGAGCTGATGGATCAGGCTGATGCATACTTGGAGATGGTCAAAGCCTCCGGAAAAAAACAAGATAAAATTACCCGATTGAGAGAACTGGAAAAAATCACTCTGCCCACTCCAGACTTAGATAATCTCTATTACCACATGCTCCAAGGCACCGCGCGTGACGAAGATGGAGCCGAAATCCAAGCCTCCAGCGAACCACCGCCCGTTCTAGACGAAGTTGTCGAGGATGAAGACGACGTCTTGCGGTCTGAAAAAGATGGATACGATTCCTTCCTAGATTATATCACGTTAAAGCCGGGTCCAAAGATACGGGTGTACCTGGCACCGAAAGAGATTTTGTTAGCCGTCTTCGAAGACGCCGCCACCGTCGATAAGATCATGACCTTTCGGCAAGAGCTCTACAATGATGTCGTGAACGATATGAACGCTGACACCGCCTCACAAGCCTTCGCAAATGCCTTCAGGAAAGATATCCCCCATTGGCTGACTGAGGATATGGTCGATTTCACCGTCAGGAAGACCTCCCCAAACAGCTACAACAATAAAAATATAAAAAAGGGACCTTAGGGACCTTAAGGACATACAATATGTCCCTATGGTCTCTTTTCCCTATTATTTACCCGCCAGATAGATGATCGTGGCCACAAAGCTATTGTTCCCGATATGCGTTGCCGTGCATGTCGCCATCCCTTTTGTCCAGGCATTGTCACAACATTCTGGGCCATCATCGGCCAAGTTACCCGATTCTTTCATCAACCCCATCACAATACCACCAAATGTCGTAACAGCAACCTGTGGCAATGCCACAATCGGGTTGGCACTATTGGTCATATGGGCTAACCCAAACAGGGAGCTCGTGAAAATTACAGCGACCACCACACTGATTTTTCTTGCTGTCGCTTCAGCAAAACAGCAGCTTGCAACAAAATTAACACCTTTTTTTACAACCGGTTGAATCATACCTCTGAAGACAACTTCTTCAAATACCGGCGCTACAATGCACAATGCGAATGCAGAAGGCATCTCGCCCTTATATAGGGGCGCTTCTTTTTGTAACTTCGCCATCTTATCAAAACCGATCAGGGCCGTCACTGCCACAGCAATCACAATACTGACCATAGGCATGAGAAAATATCCAATGGCAAATCCAACAGTTATTCTTACGGCTAATTTGCCTAATAGCGGCAGATTCTCTACTCTTTCATTAGCACTCCTGATGGCATCCAGAGCGATGTTTATCGGTTTGGCGGCGCAGCCGATGATGTTAGCCGGACACGCAACTATTTCTGACCATGACGGACATAAAGCAGTACAACAACCCATAAAAAACCTCCATTTGTTTGAGTAAATATATCTAATTTGTTAATTTTATGCAATTACAAAAAAAAACATTGATATTAATTGTATTAAGAATTAAACTTTACTCTTAATAACAATGGAGAGTCTATGAATAATTTAATAAATCCTGTATCAGACTATATCTCTAATAAATGGGTCTTGCCAAAGCGATCTTCCTTCTTTCAAAGAGAGGTGATGTCAAGGCTGGGATATGGGGCTATTGTGGCACCTATGTCGGGCATTACGGCGGCTATCGACACAATCTTGGGGCTTGGGGCATCCTTAGCCGCAGCGGCAACGCTGGGAACCCACCACCGCACAAACGAATTTGCTTTTTATCATCTTTCTATTTCCAATACAATTCTTGCGAATCCTTACAAATTCGCTTTGTTAGGACTCAACCCTCATGCAAAGGTAAAAGACGAAGGAGATAACTGCGGCTTCATCTCGGGTTATGTGATTGGAGCTCTAGCTCAGTTCGCTCAGGACTCTTATGAGCTTGGCAGCAACATGTTCATACGCCAGGTAGTTTCTCGATTGACTTACGCAGTAGCACTAGTCGCATCTATCGTGACACGAGTGGCTGACGCCATCATCGGGGTAGCCTACGGCATTCTTTCATTTGTGACTTTAGGAAAATTCGAAACGATAAACTCCGTTGCCTTCCGAGCATTACAGGCTCCAGGAGTTATTAGTGATATTATCCTAGCTGCTTTGTTTTGTCTTAATCCCTATCGTTTCCCAGCAATCAAAAACCTTTCTCCCCTGGAAATAGTCAAGGTAAATACTGAAGGACTCGACGCTATGCTCGGTGTCCGGTTGAAACAACCCACTAATAAAAAAGAAGACATAGAAAAAGGCACTGTTTCGACTGATGAAGAAGACGAGATATCCGATGATTCCTCAGAGTTATATGATAGGGAAATAGAGGAGCGAGCGCTCCCACTCATCAAGGAAAGAGTCGGACAACTCACTGAAGAACAGCTGATAGCTGTTTATCATTCCTATAGTGATGAACATGATGTTCTTCCTAAATATGTCCAAACATTATTATCATTTAAACCCGTCAAGGCTATCGAGGCGGCAGAAAATTATGATGACGATGTTAATTTCGATGCCATGGATCGAAAGCAATTCAATGCCATTTTGCCAAAAATCTGGAACGAAAAAATCTTGAGGGGTATTTCGGACAAGAAACGCGCCGAGCTTGATGCCTCGACGTTGTGGGTGATGGGTGCTGAGAGGGTTTATTGGATATTGAATCTGGATCTCAATAGGCCTTATCAGCGTTTTGAGATCCTTAACAAGGAAGCACAAAATGTCGTCATTGAAATGCTAGAGTCATCGCCCAATAAGCAACACAGAGACGTTGTTGATGTGTTAGCACCAGAATAGAGTCCTTCTTGCCTCCCGTGTTTTCGTGAACGTGCCCGTGCCCGTGCCCGTGCCCGAAAATGCGCAAGAGTATCTACCCGAGAATCCGAACTACTTTAGTGTTGAAGAAGCAATTCGGACTCTCGGGTAGAAACTATCGCGCATTTTCGGGCACGGGCTCGGGCACGTTCACGAAAACACGGGGCGGCAAGAAATGCATGTCCTTAATATCCCTATGGTCCCTTTATCCCTTTAATTGCTGTCAAGATGGGTTGTTTGGCAGCGAGGACCTCATCCAAGCGCGACACAGGCATGCTATGCGGGGCTGTCTTCACAAGATCAGGCGTTTCCTTGATTTCGTTGACTATCTTCTCGAGGATCTCAATAAATTCATCTAATGTGGCTTTGGACTCGCTCTCGGTGGGTTCGATCAGCATGCATTCTTTCACGATCAGTGGAAAGTATATCGTCGGTGCATGGACTCCGTAGTCCAACAGCCGTTTGGCGATATCTAGGGCCCGGACGCCTTTATCTAGGTAGTTGTCTGCCCTCACAACAAACTCATGCATGCAGTGTTGTGGAAAGGGAACTGTGAACATCTTCCCGATTTTCGCTTTTAGGTAGTTGGCATTCAAAACGGCGATTTCAGCGATGCGCCTTAGACCAGTCAATCCATGCAGCTTGATATAGAGGAAGGCGCGCAGATAGATGGCGAAGTTGCCGTGAAAAGAGGCGATATGCCCAATTGATCGAGGATCACTCCACACACATCTGTAGGCACCACCCTCCATCTCCACACGCGGTACAGGCAGAAACTCCTTTAGTATCTCCTTGCATAACACAGGACCCGATCCAGGCCCTCCACCGCCGTGTGGAGTTGAAAATGTCTTATGCAGGTTAATATGCATCACATCGAACCCCATGTCGCCCGGACGGGCTATCTGCAGCAAAGGGTTCAGGTTGGCGCCGTCGTAGTAGAGCAGCCCGCCAGCCTGATGCACCACGGAGGTGATCTCTAGGATAGCTGAGCTGAAGAGCCCAAGGGTATTGGGGTTTGTCAGCATGAGGCCGGCGGTGCGTTCCGACACAACGCTTTTGAGGTGGTCCAGGTCGAGGTCGCCATGGGCATCGGTCCGGATCGGAACGGTGTCGAATCCGACCATCTTCGCTGTGGCGGGGTTGGTGCCGTGGGCGTTGTCCGGAATGAGGATCTCGGTCCGTTTGGCGTCACCACGAGACTGATGATAGGCTGCGATCATGCGGATGCCTGCAAACTCGCCCTGAGCGCCGGCATTGGGCAAGAGGGAGCCGGCATCCATGCCTGACAATCCGCATAGGAGCCGGATCAATCGAAAAATGATCTCCAGATTGCCTTGGACAGACTCGTCAGATGCCAGCGGATGCGTCCGAGTGAAGCCTGGAAGCCGCGCGGCATATTCGTTGACTCGTGGGTTCAGCTTCATGGTGCAGCTTCCCAATGGGTAGAAGTGGGTGTCGATGCCGAAGTTGCGCCTGGCCAAGCGGGAGAAGTGGCGTGTGAGGTCGATCTCCGACACCTCAGGCAATGGGATAGGCTCGTGCCGTAACAGATTTTGAGGCGGAGAGAAGGCAGCGAATGCGGGGTCGCCTTTGGGAAGGCTGTAGGCATGTTGACCCTTCTGCGACTTCTCAAATATCGTCTTCGTCATAACAAATCCTCTGTCACTGTCTCGCCTTTCTCAGAAGCAATTTCACGCAAAGGCGCAAAGGAACGAACGCAAAGATCGCAAAGAAGGACATTAAGGACCTTAATGTCCTTCTTTGCGATCTTTGCGTTCGTTCCTTTGCGCCTTTGCGTGAAATTGCTTCTGAGAAAGGCGAGACTGTAGGAATAGAATTCATAACAGCTCCTTGGCGATGGCGGCATAGCGGTCGAGCTGAGCGCGGTTCTTGGTCTCGGTGACGGCCACAAGCAAATAATCGCGCAGGGCAGGATAATACCGTCCCAGATCAAGGCCAGGCTCGATGCCTCTCGAATGGAAATGGCGGATCACCTTTTCTATCGGAACAGGAAACCGAATGGCGAACTCGTTGAAAATCGGCTTGTTCCCTAATGATTCCACTCCCGACAGCGACAATAAAGCCTTTTTGAGATAGGCAGCACGCTGAAAGTTTGCCAGGGCTAGATCGTGGACTCCTTGTTTGCCATACCACAGTATAGCAATCAACGATGCTAGTGCTGCCAAAGCTTGATTCGTGCATATGTTGGATGTCGCTTTTTCCCTGCGTATGTGCTGTTCGCGCGCCTGCATGGTCAAGACGAAGCCCCGGCGCCCTTGTGTGTCTTTGGTCTCGCCGACGATCCTGCCTGGCATCTGTCTGACGAGGTCTTGTCGGCAAGCGATATAGCCGGCATAAGGCCCTCCAAACTGCATCGGCAGACCGAACGGCTGGCAGTCCCCCACGGCGATGTCAGCGCCTAGTTCCGCTGCGGAAGTGAATAACCCATAAACGAGGGGGTTAGCGCAGACAACAACTAAAGCCCCTTTAGATCTCGCTTTAGCCACTATGGCAGACACGTCTTCGATGACACCGAAAAAATTAGGATACTGCACCAACACAGCTGCTGTGTTGCTGTCGAGAGCGTTATCGATACTGGTAAATGGAATAGTCGCACGCTCTGTGCCATGGCTGACAAGATATTGGTCGACCACACCGCGATAATGAGGATGGAGCGACTCTGCCAAGATGACTTTGTTGCGGCCGGGCTGCGACCTCAGCGCCATCAGCAGCGCTTCCGCACACGCCGATGCCCCGTCGTACAGCGAGGCGTTGGCAACGTCGAGTCCGGTCAAGGCGCAAATAGCAGATTGAAACTCGAAGATGATCTGTAGCATCCCCTGGGAAGCCTCAGCCTGATACGGAGTATACGCTGTCAGAAACTCCGATTTGCTGCATATCGCCTCCACAAGGGCCGGGACATGGTGTTCGTAGGCGCCGGCACCCAGATAATTTTCGTTATGGGGAAATGTATTCTTGGCAGCAAGGGATTCCATCAGGCGCATCCCCTCGAACTCAGACAAGCCATCGTCGTTGTCAGGTTGAGGGATCCGGCGCAGTTTGGCAGGAATAGACTCGAATAATGCCTCGACATTGGGAACGCCGATAGCAGCGAGCATCTCTTCGATCTGAGGAGCCTGGTTCGAGATAAAGTCCATGCTTTCTCCTGCACTTTAAAACAGGATTCTGCCTCTTTATCCCAATCTTGACAAGCCTCAGTCGCCTCAGTCGCGTAATTCCTAGAAGCAATTTCACGCAAAGGCGCAAAGGAGCAAACGCAAAGCACGCTAAGGAACTGCATTTTTAACGCAGAGATCACAAAGAACACAGAGATTTTTAAAAAATCTCAGTGTTCTTTGTGATCTCTGCGTTAAATTTTTTTTCTTTGCGTGCTTTGCGCTCACTTCTTTGCGCCTTTGCGTGAAATTGCTTCTAGGAATTACGCGACTGAGGCTTAGCTGCCGGACTTAAGCATGGATTCGTAGGAACTGCGGTCCATCAGTTTGTCCAGCTCGTGGGTATCTGTCGGCTTGATCTTAAATAGCCACCCGTCCTTCTCCGGAGACCTGTTGATCAGCTCGGGATTAGCCTTCAGCGCATGATTCACGGCTGTGATGGTACCGGAGACGGGTGAATAGACGTCCGCTGCGGCCTTGGTGGACTCCAGCACTGCCGCCTCCTCCCCTGCTTTGACGCTCTTGCCCACTGCAGGCAGCTCCACATAGACGATGTCGCCGAGCTCTTCCTGGGCGTGGTTGGAGACTCCGACGACAGCGCCGTTATTGTTTTCCACTGTGATCCATTCGTGAGAATCTGTAAATTTCATGATTTGCCTCTTATAAATGGGAGTTTGACAACTTGTGCGGCACAGAGATTTTGCCTGATGAGCACTTTGACGATATCGCCTTCTGCCAAAGGGGTATCGACAAGGACGATAGCGATAGATGTCTGCAATGTCGGAGAAAACGTCCCCGAGGTGACAAAGCCGATGCGGAGGTCGCCCTGATACACTTCATACCCATCGCGTGCCACTCCGGGATCGGTGAGGACGATGCCATACTCGGCCCGTTTGTTGATGCTTCCTTCCAGTGTCGCCAAGGCCTCTTT
>Ga0207122_1071_pt1 | contig 16157 bp, 13 predicted proteins | sample Alteio_BWMinHeat_38_FD_153504 | JGI IMG/M metagenome (GOLD analysis project Ga0207122, IMG submission 153504) | Enriched cells from forest soil in Barre Woods Harvard Forest LTER site, Petersham, Massachusetts, United States -... | ecosystem: Environmental > Terrestrial > Soil > Temperate forest >... | reverse complement strand
AGAGAAGCAAGAACAGGTGCCTCCCCTCCTTCCGTAACAACTTGAGTATAGGCTGCATTCAACTGAACTCTACAACGTGCAATATGCACCCTTTGCTGCTCACCGCCCGATAGATCTGAATAGGGTGAAGCAGCATGTTTAACCAACCCCATCCAATCCATGGCTGTCTCGATCAAGGCGTCACGCTCAGTTACTTCACGCCCGCAACCTAGAGCCACAATCTCTCGTACAGTTAATGCCGGTACACGACGCGTGGCCTCTTGGGGTAAAAAAGCACGCATTTTAGATAGTTCAGCAGGCGAATATTCTGCTAATGAACGCCCGTTCCATGTTACAACACCAGCTGAAGGACGCTCCCAACCCGATAATAAGCGAAGCAATGTTGATTTACCCGCACCATTAGGACCTACCAATACAGTTAAAGCACCTTGAGGAATTTCCCAATCAATGGCCTGTAATACGACCCCTCTTTGCGGTAATTGATGCGACTGTATCTGAACATGCAGCATAGAACCCTCGTAAATGTTTCGCTTTCTATGACTACTCCTGCGACTCCGATGATGCCCGGTCAGCTAGTGATGAAACATTCCCCACAGCATTGATTCCCCTAGCTTGAAGTGCAGAAAGCCACTCTGCCTGACGCTGCCCTAACAAGGTCTGAGTACTTTCTTTCTCCGCTTCCAGATGCCAACCCACATAATCACGATACACCTGAATACTTGCACGAACAGAACCCAACTCTGGCAAATTGACATTAAACTGTGTCATCCAAGGCCGTTGCTCATCATCCATCTCTGCATTGCGCCGTAACTCTTCATCCTCCAGTGCTTCAGAGTCCATTGGATGTAAAGACCATGACATTTTCACCCCAGGCCACACATCCCCTTGCCATTGCACGGTTTGGTGCTCCAATACCCCTAACTGATGCTCGATATGCTGCACCAAGGCATTGGGAATACCGACTGCATTGCGCTCCGATAAGCTTGCTGGCGTACCACCTGCAGCAGGCGACCATCTTGCCTGTGGCTCATCTAAAAGCGCTTCGACCGTTTTTTGCCCTTTAACCCATTGTGCTTGATGTGATTCATAAAATAACCCGCTCTTTTCAATTGTATTTTTTAGTTGCAGGGCCAACGTATCCACGTTTGTCATCGTCTTATTGAGATTGAGCGGCTCTAGTGCATTTAAATCGGTATTCTCAATCGGAGAATGTCCAGCATCATCCGCAGTTAAAGAACCAATGGGTAAGGCTTCCATCAAGCTTGCCAACCACTGACTCACCGAACTCACTTGGACACCTGGGCGATCGGCCCCCATGCCCGCCAACTGCAACCCTTGCCCAATATACTGAAGCTGGATAGCTCCTTCTGTAGACATCACTTTAAGTTGAATTTGTGCACCAGGTGAAACAGCTTCTGGGAGAGTCACATCAAAGGTAAAACCTGCTCCAGCTACCCGAGTCGTTCCATTATCGCCACCCGGGACAACACTCCCTGTTAAGACTTGCCCTGGTTCGAGTCGTAGTAACTGCGTATCGGGCTGCTGGCTACTGATCTTAAATTGCGAAGGTACACTACTCGGCTCTAGGCGAATGGGCGCAATCATATCGTGCACCTTCCCTTAAAAATTTTAGAGGCACCCATTGTGCGCCTCCCTAAAGTTCCTATAACTTGCCGTAACTATGCAAGCCCGAAAGAAATATATTAACGCCCAGAAAAGCAAACAATGTCACGAAAAAACCAACCACAGACCACACCGCCAATACCGTTGTGCGCTGACCTTTTGTCAATCTAAAATGCAGCCATGCTGCATAATTTAGCCAGACCACGAGCGCCCAGACCTCTTTGGGATCCCAAGACCAGTATCCACCCCACGCCTCCGCTGCCCAAACAGCGCCTAAAATAGTTGCGATCGTAAAAAAAGTAAAACCAACGGTAATCGACCGGTACATCCATTCCATTAAAATTGTCTCGGACACAACAAACTGCCCTTTGCGTTGCCCTACAAGCACCACCATACCCGTCATCGCTGCCACTGTAAAACCACCGTAGCCTATAAAGTTAGCAGGCACATGAATTTTCATCCAATAGGATTGCAGTGCAGGAACAAGAGGTTGAATTTCATGCGCTTGTCGTGTCATTCCATACCAGAGTAAAAATACTACCCACGCACTCATCATGCCCATAGCCCAGGCGCCTAACTCAAAGCGGGCATAGCGTGATTCGAAATAAAGATAAATGCATGATGTGAAAATACTAAATACAACAGACACCTCATAAAGATTACTGATGGGAATATGTCCTATTTCAGGCCCGTATAAATAAGACTCATACCAACGCACCAATAATCCTGTTAAACCCAAAGTTACCGCAGACCATGCCAAAGCATTGCCAACCTTCCAGCTAAATGCTGAACGCAGTTGATTACCCAAAGCATAGCTGCCCCAGGCAAGAAAAAAACACATCGACATCCATGACATGGCGGCCTGACTAGATAGCAGGAATTTAAGCCCAAAACGTTGATCTGCATTTCCCAATTGATCATGATATAGCTGCTGCGCCACAACAGCGCCCCCCACAGCAACCAATGCAGACATAGACAATGTTGGCCACTTGATCGCCAGCATCAAAATACCAACGAATGCGCCCAAACCAATTCCACGTTCATACCAATCCATTTTTGCGCTGTAATTCCAATAGACAGCCGAAGCAATCAAGCACCACAAAACAATATGGACTATTTTCTGCATACGTGTCCCCAAACATACTTGTTTAGAAACCAACGGTGTTACCGCTGCACTATGACTCATTCATACCCGCCTTCTCTTGAAGATAACTATTCACCCAATGACAAAAATCATTGAACCTTTGTTGAGTTAACGAATCTAAGCGATTACTATTTAGTGCTAAATTCAGCGCTCCTGCCTCATACCAACACCATAAACGTATTTCCCGCCAATAAAACAGTAAAAAAGTACCTATTACTAATAATAAAGATCCCCCATAGACCACGGGTTTTCCAGGGGAGCGTGTTATTTGAAAGCCACTTGATTGCACAGGATTTATTTGTACGACTTGTACATAATACGGAGCGCCATACAAAAAACTATCGCTAATACTCAAAATAGATTCCCGCACAAAATCAGCGGAGGCTACCGTCCCAGGCTTTGGCATCTTACTCTGCCAATTAGGATACTCTGAATAAAAATCGGCGTAGCTTTCCAAACTAAGCTGATCCAGTATTTTCAAGTACAACTCGGCAATATGTTCTTGCTCCTTTTTAGGCACTTGCTTTTCTAAATAGGCTGCAACATGCTCATATCCGCCTTTAGCAAATAACTCTAAAACACTATGAGCCATTCGTGTAATGGCACCATCAGGAAAATGCCCCTGTGCGGCCTGGTGTTTTGCAAATGACTCCGCCCATTTTGACCAATGAGCTGAATCCAGAAAATACAACCGCCATAAAAAATAGGGCTCAACATAGCCTTCAGGCGTTAAGGGAAATCGCAAATAATGAAAGGGTTGATCCGTAGCTTCGCGGACACCACTCACCATATACCAATGCCCATCCAATAAAACGGGCCCAAGATAATTGTGATATTCACGTGCCTGTCCTTGGGCATCTCTATCTTTATAGACCCAGGCAGATCCCAAATTCATCATGCGTGTAGAACGCTCTTTAGGCACCGCAGACATAAACCTCTTCAAAATCGACTCTTCTTTTTCTGGAGATCTGTTTGGATTCGCTTCTACATTAATAGGCTTAAAATCACTGACTTCGATCGTATGGCCATTTATAAGTGGGTACTTATTAAAAACACGCAGTGTCGAAGGCAATTCTGGTACTTTACCAGCAAACAATGGTACAAGCCTTGCAGATAGCTCTGTTCCACCATCACCAAATGATGATTGATATATAGAAACTGGCCCCAATTGAAAGGGCTTATTCACCTCTACAGATTGATGATAGGTCTGACCTTCAGTAGTAGTAACGGTGATATCACTTACAAATGCTTTAGGTTGCCCTGTAGTATGGTACTCCACATGGAAATGATCGAGTTTTAACCTAAACGACAAAGGTTGCAGCAAATAGCCTTCCTCTACATTCTGAAAAGCATATGTTGTCTCGCCACCTTCTGGGACATTTACTTGCGCTCTAAACGATGGATTATTGACACTTAAACGGCTTCGTTCAGGAACAGCATCTGGTGTTAGATCTCGTTGCTCTGGAACAATCGACCCATGCCACTGCTGCCATTTAAAGAACAAATTACTATCAAGCATTCCCCCCAGGCAAATACAAATGATCCCGGTGTGTGTCAGAATGTATCCCCAGCGATGCCCCGCTCCCCAACGCAGTACTGTGACATTTCCCGCAAGGAATTTAGACTGCGCAAATCTACTATGCTCTTGAACCAGGGCAGGGATTAATAATCCAGCTTTTACCTCATTCATGTCCCATCGTGCTGTATGCGGCATGCCTCTTAAAACACGGGAGGTAGAAGCAGGTTGCCAATGCCGCATTGCGCGAAACATTGAGGGCGTATAACGATACACGCACAGGCTAGTAGAGGCTAATAAAATCCCCAGCAACCCGATAAACCAAGCGGTATGGTAGATATCATATACACCCAGAAATGCAAACTCTTTAAACCAAAAAATACCAAACTGAATTTGATAATTAGTATAAGGCTCACCCTGAAGAATGAGTGTACCAATGATTGAAGCCAATGCAATCGCTATTAGCAAAGTAATCGCTAAGCGCATGGAACCCAGCAGTTCCAGCCAACGCCTATAGGCGAGTTTCATTGGTTTGTTTCCTCATCATATTCCCTCTTCTTTAAAAAGGGAATGTAAGCCCTAATAGGATAAAGGGTATCGCTAAAGTATAAATTACCTCAATGCGGACACATATTCCGAAACAGCAGCCATTTGTTCCTCAGTCATTTTATTGGCTATATCAATCATAACCTTGCCCAACGTATCTGACTTATGCGCACCACGCTCATTTTGCTTGAATGCTTTCAATTGCTTTAAAACATAACTCGCATGCTGCCCTGCCAAACGCGGATATTGAACAGGAATCCCTGCCCCTGAAGGCCCATGACACGCCATACATGCAGGAACACCTGTTTTAGCTACACCGCCTCGATAAATCAATTTACCTAACTCAACACCCTTAGGATCTTTTGATGTACGTGGTTTAACCTTTTGCTCTGAGAAAAAATGGCCTAACTCAACCATTTCATCGTTTGATAAGGGCGCAGCCATACCTTGCATTATAGGGTTTTGACGCGCTCCCTTTTTAAAATGCTCTAATTGGCGTTGAATATATTCAGGCGTTTGTCCCGCCAAAACTGGATTTTCAGCAGCTGCACTATTACCATCAGCTCCGTGACACGCTGCACATGTCTGACTAACTATTTTTTCTGCCTTAGGATAACCTGCCGCTTGCGCCGTAGCCATAAAGACAAAAGCCCCTAAACCTAACCATACGTTATTTTTCATAGTTTTATCCCTTTTTAAGGAAACGAATGACATAGCCTGGGAACCCTAATAAAGTAAACACCAACGCCAATATCACATAAAAAGAAAGCGATTTTTCTTTGATTGCTCCGTACTTTGACTCAAGAGCAATACCCAATAACATGAATGTCACCAGAAAACCACACCAGGCAATTAACATCCATCTTATGCGAAGAAAAAGAAAGGCGCCGTTAGCCATCAGCGCCCCTACGAGCCAATACCCACCAACGAAAACACTATCGAGCATGCATGTCTTCTCTCCGTTGTGGGGGTAGTATCCGAACAACAGACCTCCGCCCATCTTTATAGAAGCCTGAAGGCGGAATAATAATAGGAACAGGATTACCCTTATTAAGGGTTGTAACAGGTGACACTGGTGTTTTACGAGAATCATCCAAGCTAACAACTCTGGGTTCCCCTGTAATGCGGCCACTCCAGTTTAACCAACGGTCAGGCGAAGCTGCACACCACAACAATAACGCACTTATGCCCAACAAAAGTAACGCATAGGAAAATGCCCCACTTGCGCCAGCTTCAGCCTCATGGCGTTGCGTAAACGAAATTCCATCAGTAGCAGGACTCTGCTCATCGCTTCCAGCATATAAAAACTTCACAACTCGCAAGTAATAAAAGGTACCAATGAGCGTTCCAAGTACGATAAATACCCCAAACAATGGCGAGTAACGCGAAAAAAACTCTTTAAATACATGCCATTTTGCCCAGAACCCTGGTGTCATGGGAATACCAGCCAAAGAAAGCATGGCAAATGTCAAAACAATACCTTGATATGGATGACGCAATCCAAAGCCCTTCAAATCATCCAAAGAAGCCTCTAAATATTGGCCGAACTCTGTAAAAAGCACTGCAGCAATAGGTAAGGTATTTAAAACGTAGACCGCCAAATAAAAAGGCGCACCACTCTTACATACTAACGCAAGACCCAGAAATCCCATATTCGCTACAGACGAATAAGCTAACAAGCGCCGTAAACTTTTTTGCTGAATGGCGAGAATATTCCCAATTAAGATTGAAAGCACAGATAACACAATCATTAATTGAACAGCCCATGCCGGCCCATTTGATGCAAATACCCCAGCATCAAATAAACGTAGCATAAAACCAACCACACCGATTTTAGACAGACTGCCTAAAGCTACAATCGTATACCATCTTGCGGAAGCATAAACATCACTAATCCAGAAATGGAAGGGCACCCAACCTAATTTAAAGGCTACACCCGCTACAAGAAAAATCTGCCCCACAACATACATATCGTGAAAAGGATAACGCACCATGGCAGAGGAGACAAAATTCAAGTGCCCTGTTGCGCCATAAATTAAAGACACTCCAAACAAAAGTATTCCTGAAGCAAGGGAACTTAAAATAAAATACTTTACACCTGCTTCAAGCTGAGGCGTCTCTAAACCCCAAGCAATTAAAACCACCAAAGATAAGCTTAATAACTCAAGTCCTAGATAGCTCATTAAAAAATGAGAGGCTCCTACCATTAATGAAGCGCCCAACAAGCCAAATAAAACTATAAGAGAGCCTTCTTTTCCATGTTCTGATGGTTGCTTAAAGGTTACTGCATCTAGAAAAAATAAAACTGCTAGCGTTACAAGTCCGGCAAATCCTTTCATTCCTTGTGCGGAAGCATCGAATGCAAACAAACTTTGAAGATGTGCATTCGCCATCAATTTAAGTGCATCCTGGTGTCCACCTTGATAAGAGACACCCCATAAATAGGCTAGAACTGTACCTATACACGCCCATGTAAGAAAGCGGCGGGACTCTACAAAAGCAGCGACAAGTACCAAAACGCACAATGAGCAAAACAACAAGGTATCGGGCAACATTATCAGTAGTTCGTTCACGTTACTTACCTTGTAATAAAGCAGTCACAGAAGATTGACTGTATTTCAATACGCTATTTGGATAAAAACCTATCCACAACACAGGCAGCGCCAGAGAACACAACACCAGCAGCTCACCTAAACTTAAATCTTTCACGAGTTTCAAATCAGGATTTTTTACATCACCCCAAAATACTCTTTTACATAAATAGAGCGTATAAGAAGCTGCCACGATGAGTGTTAAACCCGCAATAAGGGCATAAATATCCCCTACATTTGATTTTAAAACCGCAAGAATAACTCCAAACTCTCCTACAAAACCGCTTGTGCCAGGAAGTGCCAAGTTGGCCATAGCAAAAAGAATCGCTAACACAGCCAGCTTAGGCATGACCTTAGCTACTCCACCGTAATCTTCCATTTGCCGCGTGTGCATTCGATGATACAAGGCACCAACACACGCAAACATACCTGCGGACACAAAACCATGTGAGAGCATCTGAGCCATTGCTCCTTGTACTCCCATGCTACTTTTAATGGCTATCCCCAGCGTTACAAAACCCATATGTGAAACAGATGAATAGGCAATGAGTCGCTTAATATCCGTTTGACGTAACGCAACTAACCCCACATACACAATCGCAATCAAACTAAAAATAATAATTGTAGATTGATACAGCGCAAACACCGCTGGAAAAATAGGCAGAACAAAACGCAGTAAACCATAGCCACCAATTTTAAGGGTAATGGCAGCTAATACCATGGAACCGCCTGTTGGAGCCTCACTATGCGCATCAGGCAACCATGTATGCAAAGGAAACATAGGAACCTTCACAGCAAAAGCCACGAAGAAACACCACATCAGCCATTTTTGATCACTTAGCGTAAACCAGCCTTTGGCTACAGAATCCTTCAATGCTGAAATATCAAAATTTGCAACCAAGGCCCCACCCGCCCCCATGATGCTATGCATATAGACAATAGCCACCAGCATGGGCAATGAACCCGCCAAGGTATACAAAATAAATTTATAGGATGCGTAGACTCGGTTTTTACCTCCCCATCGGCGGATCAGCAAATACATAGGAATCAGCATGGCTTCAAAAAAGAGATAAAACAATACAATATCTAAAGCTACAAAACACCCATTTACCAAGCCAGCCATCAATAGCATCAGCCCTTGAAAAACATGGATGTCTTTCTCTACTGTAAAAAAGGTATTCAGTAGAACAATAAGTGTAATTGCAAAATTAAGCAGTAAAAGCGGTAACCCAATACCGTCCAAGCCTAAAAAGTAATGAATCTGATAGTGCTCAATCCACAAACCTCTTTCAATAAACTGATAATCAGGAAGGGAAAGATTAAACCGCCCTAAAATTGAACACGCTAACGATAGAAATAGTATTCCAGCCAAGACCGCGATAAATGACTGAGCACCTCGCGAACGAAACAAGAAGGCTAAACAACCTAATACAATTGGCGCCCAAATTGACACACTTAGGATCATTGCTGAGAATCCAAACTGATAATTAGAAAATTGCTCATTATTTTAATACCGGATTAATGAATGAAATAAACCAAATAACCTAGCATTAACACCACACCCGTTACCATAAAGAACGCATAAGAAGAAATTGAACCATCTGCCAGCTGTCTTAAACGCTGTCCATACACATTAATGATCCGGGGCATTACATTGACTAAACCATCAATCCCCCAACGATCAAGGCTACTAAAGAAAGCCCCTAGAGAAAAAATAATAGAAGCAAGCAGTTTATACATAAAATCAAAACCATAACCTGATTTAATCCAACGAACAAATAGATTACCTTTGTCTGTTTGGCTATCTTCAGGTAAATGCGGTACTTTCCACACATATACCCATGCAACAATAATGCCACCCAGTGCAAGCCACGTTGGCACTGCATAAAGTGCATGAATCACTGAGTCTGCTACTCCATGAAACTCTTCAACAATATGAAGCCAGTTTGAATGAGCTGGAAGTGCTACAAGCGTCGAAGAAAAATAATTCCCATAAAGCATTGCAGGTGCTAACCACACACCATTAATAACTGAAAATACCGCAAGTACTATAAAGGGGAGCTTAATTGTCCAAAAAGGCTCTGCGACATCATCATGGTGATGATGGTCATCGACATGATGTGCGTGATGATCATGGTGGTGAGCAACAGCACTATTTTCCTTACCATGAAATACTCTAAACATTAAATTAAATGAATAGAACGGTGTTAAAGCCACTCCAATCATCAGCAACCAATACGACCATGGTGCCCAGGCTTGAGAAGAGAGCTTTACCGCTTCAATAATAGGCTCTTTAGAAAAGAAACCTGAAAAGGGTGCAATACCCGACAATGCTAGCGACGCCAATAACATACACAGATAAGTAACAGGCATCTTTCGTATTAATCCGCCCATTCTTCGAATATCTTGCTCATGATGTTTAGCTAAAATAACTGCACCTGCACCTAAAAATAGGAGCGCTTTAAAAAAAGCATGAGTAAGCAAATGGAAGACTGCTACACGATAGGCCGATGCACCAAGCGCTGCTGTCATATAGCCCAACTGTGAAAGGGTTGAATACGCCACAATACGTTTAATATCTCGCTGAACAATAGCCAATACACCCATCGATGCGGCAGTAATAGCGCCAATACCCATCATAAAATTAAGTACAGTGTCTGATTGCTCAAATAAGAGTGAAAAACGGGACACCATAAAAATACCCGCTGTTACCATCGTTGCTGCATGGATCAATGCAGAAATAGGTGTAGGACCTTCCATGGAGTCCGGCAGCCATGCGTGCAAAGGAATTTGTGCTGATTTACTCATAGCGCCTATAAATAGAAGCAGTGCAATTAATGACACTAATTGAACTTGGCCAAAACCAAATAACTCATACTGATGCTTAACCAAATCAGGTAAATGATTAAAAATAGCCTGAAAATCCAGAGTACCTGTAAATTTATAGAGCAAACCCAGCCCCAGAAGGAAACCAAGATCCCCTACCCTATTTACAATAAATGCTTTCATATTGGCATAAATTGCGGTTTCTTTTGTATACCAGAAACCAATCAGTAAATACGAAACTAAACCAACACCTTCCCAACCAAAAAAGAGCTGTAGAAAATTGTTTGCCATAACCAAAGCCAGCATCACACCTGTAAATAGGGAAATATAGGCTAAAAAGCGGAAGAAACCCTCATCATGCTCCATATATTTAATGGTATAGATATGAACCATCAATGAAATAGAACACACCACCATATTCATCATGACCGAAAGCGGATCTAACAAGAAGCCGACTGAAAACACTGCGTCCCCGAATACCGCCCAGGTATAAATGTCCTGATTAATACGTACACCATGATTAATCTGGTCTAACCAATATACAGACAACCCTAAGGTACAAAACATTGCACATAGTGCAAGAAACAAAGTAACTGGCTTACCCAAACGCCGACCAATAAAACCTGATATCAATGCACCCAATACTGGCAAAGTAGGAATAAGAAGGTACGAATGATTCATCAGGCACTTTCTCTTAATGAAACTGCTGCGCTGACATTAGCAGACTGTGTTTTTCTAAAAAATAACAAGATCAATGCAAGGCCAATGGCCGATTCTGCGGCTGCCACAGTTAAGACAAAAAACACGGTTAAATGACCATCTATATCCGCATAATGTCTTGCAAATAAGACAAAATTAGTTGTGGAAGCTAATAATACCAGCTCTATACACATCAACAATACAACCAGACTTTTTCGTGCAAATAAAAAACCCGTCAGCCCGATGACCAGCAATGCGGTAGAGATTATAAGGTAGTGAGGAATGCCAAGAGATATCATGATGATTTAACCAACACTAGACGATCCGCTTTTTTAACACGAACTTGATCCGCTATATTCTGACGCTTGGTTGTTTCATCCACTTTTTCATACCGATCAAAATGTTTGATCAAACCAATTACAGCCACCATAGCAAACAGTAATATAGCCCCAGCTACTTCAAAGGTGTACGCATAATCATTAAAAAGGCGGAGCGCTAATTGCTGAACCGACCATTGAGTCGCCGTAGATGAAATTGCTGCAGTCCCTACACTCATGGCAAACGCCTGTCCTTTTACATATAACAGAATACCTATCTCTAAGATTAAGCACGAAACAATGAATGCAGCACGCCCACGGTAATCCGGAGTATTGAGCACTTGCTCAACAGGGCGAGCAAAATCAAGCATCATCAGAACGAAAAGGAACAACACCATCACTGCACCAACGTACACCAACACCAGCACTAGACCTAAAAACTCTGCGCCGAGCATGACCCACAGGCAAGCTGCTGTAAAAAAAGCCAATACTAAATTAAGCGCTGCATGAACGGCTTGACGTGAAAAAACAACTCCAAGAGCAGCAAGCAGCAATATGGTAGAAAAGATGATGAAGGCACACATTGATAACATTATCGATACCTCGCATCTTCCATACGGTCTTCAGCAATCTGCTTTTCATAGCGATCACCCACAGCCAAAAGCATCTCTTTTGTATAGTACAAATCCCCACGCTTTTCGCCATGGTATTCAAGAACACGAGTTTCCACAATTGAATCCACAGGGCAAGACTCTTCACAAAAACCACAAAAAATGCATTTAGTCAGATCAATATCGTATCGTGTTGTTCTGCGAGAACCATCCTCACGAATCTCTGATTCAATAGTAATCGCTAGCGCTGGACATACCGCCTCGCATAATTTGCATGCAATACAACGCTCTTCCCCATTTGGATAGCGCCTCAAGGCATGCAGGCCACGAAAACGAGGACTTTGTGGAGTCTTTTCTTCGGGAAACTGAATGGTAATTTTGCGCTCAAAAAGATAGCGCCCGGTCAAAGCCAAACCCCTGATCAACTCAACCAGGAATAGACTGCCAACAAATTCTTTAATAGATGCAAACATAGCCGGTCATTATCCCAGAAAGCGCAGAACTACAGCAACTAGCATGACCCAAGTTAGCGTCACAGGTATAAAAACTTTCCAACCTAAACGCATAATTTGGTCATAGCGATAACGCGGAAAGCTCGCTCTAAACCATAAGAATAAAAATAATACAACGCTGCTTTTTAACAACAACCACACCACACTATCTGGCAATAGCGCAGGAAGTGGCGACATCCATCCGCCCAAAAAGAGCAAAGACGTCATAAACGCAATCAGAATCATGTTGGCATATTCTGCCAAAAAGAAAACAGCGAACGTTACGCCAGAATATTCAACGTGGAAACCTGCCACAATCTCAGACTCACCTTCCGCCACATCAAAAGGATGCCGATTAGTTTCTGCTACGCCAGAAATGATATACACCACAAACAATGGAAAAAGTGGGATGAAATACCAGTGCCAGAAACCACCTTGCTGCGATTTTGCAATTTCAACTAAATTTAAGCTGCCTGCCATCAGCAATACACCAATCAGGCTAATACCCATAGCAATTTCATACGATACAATTTGAGCCGCTGAACGTAAGCATCCTAAAAATGCATATTTAGAATTTGATGCCCACCCTGCCAAAACAACACCATATACCCCCATAGAGGTTATAGCCATTACATACAGTAGTCCAGCATCAATATTTGCCACATAGTATGTCTCTGTAAAGGGAATCACGGCCCATGCCGCCAATGCGGGAGCAATTGAAAGAATTGGCGCTACGATAAATAGAAATGTACTTGCCCCACTAGGCACAACCACTTCTTTAAACAACAGCTTAAACACATCTGCAAATGGCTGTAGAAGACCCCAAGGCCCCACGCGATTAGGACCAATACGACACTGCATGGCTCCAATCACTCGGCGCTCTACTAAAGTCAGAAAAGCAACACTCAATACAAGCGGTAATACAATGCTCACAATCTTAAGAAGGGTCACAACCACTTCCCAGACTAATGGAGACATCATTAAGCGAATTGACTCCATGCTTAACTCTTCTCGATTTCAATAGAATCCATCAAGCCCCCTAAAACATGCATATGGCTTAGCCGAACTGCTTTTGCAGGTAATGTATCGTCAATATAAATAGGTAGCGTCAATATAGCACCCGATTGACGCACATTGACTTTATCACCTTTTGATACACCCAAAGAAGCTGCATCTTGCGAGTTTAATCCCACACGATTAGATTTTTTAACTTCTCGCTGCTGCAACGCCGGTGCTCTACGTGTAATAGCATCTGCACTGTATGGCGTAATCTCACCGATTCGAACCCATGATGAGTCCCCTGAAAATTCTAGCGATGTCCGCTTGCCTATTTTATCCAGCGAAATTCCATTATTCAATATGGACTCCAGAGGAGGAAGCGTTTGACTCATATCATGCTGTAATGCCTCAAATGTCGTAAATACTCGACTTTCATCCAGCACAACAGATTGGAATAAGGCCATCAATACCTTCCAGGCAGGCAATGTTTGTTGATAAGGCATCGCAACCGCATGAAAACTCTGACGCCGCCCTTCGACATTGACATAAGATCCCGCTGTCTCAGTAAATGGCGCTATAGGCAACAATACTTGCGCATGCTCTAACAAAGCAGGACTCATATAACTTGTTAAAGCAACCACACACTCCGCAGATTTCAATGCCTTCAGTATGAGTACGGGATTATAGGTATCTAAATCTGGCTCAAATCCAACTAGAACATAGGCTTTCAATGGTGAACGAGCCATTGCATCCGCACTCAACCCTGTATAACCTGCCTGAACAGCATGTGGATGTGCCCCCACCCAACAGGCACCTACAGCATTGGCTGCTTCACCTAAAAATCCTAGTTTGAGTCCTAAACGCTCTGCTAAACGCGTAAGAACCACATATACATTCCCAAAATCAGGATGATTCAATGCTAAGTTACCCAGTAAAATAGCTGGATGTTTTTCTTTTAAGAAATTAAGCTGCGCCTGTTCAGTTTCAGACAAAGTAACAGCTACATCATCCTTATCTAAAGCCAATAACCACTGTTCTAATCGAGCCGCTACTGCATCAAAATGAATGACCCACTGACTTTGGAGGGGCATAAGCCAGTCTGGCGCATAAGGCATCAGTGCTGCAATTTTTGCACCTCGTTTGGTGGCTTTCCGCAAACGCTGCGCAATCAATGGATAATCTGAACGTAAATCTGCACCGACTACCCATGCAGCGCTGACATGATCTAAATCAGCAATAGGCTGACCTAACCAAAATGCCCCATTTTGAGCATTATCTAAAGAAAAATCTGTACGGCGCAAACGAGTATCAACATTTGCTGTACCCAACGCTTCTGCCAATTTTCTGAGTGTATACAATTCTTCGCAGGTACTTGCGGGTGATGCCAACGCACCTATATGCTCCGACCCATATACCGAACGCACTCGTTGCAAAGACTCATTTGCATAACCAACCGCTTCTTCCCATGTTGCCTCTTGCCAGACACCATCACGCTTGATCATGGGCGTGCCAAGACGCTCTTCGCTGTTTAATCCTTCGTAAGCAAATCGATCCCTATCTGACAGCCAACACTCATTCACCGACTCATTTTCATAGGGAACAACACGCATCACACGATTTTGTTTAGTCTGTACAACTAAGTTACTGCCTAAACTATCATGCGGACTAATCGAGCGGCGGCGGGCTAATTCCCAAGTACGAGCTGAATAGCGGAAAGGCTTAGACGTCAGTGCACCTACAGGGCACAAATCAATCATATTCCCTGATAGCTCTGAGTCAACAGTATGCCCCACAAAAGCCAGAATCTCAGAATGCTCGCCTCTGCTTGCCATTCCTAATTCCATGACACCTGCAACTTCCTGACCAAAACGAACACAACGCGTACAGTGAATACAGCGCGTCATATCTGTAGAAATAAGCGGCCCCAAATTTTTGTTAAACACAACTCGCTTAGGCTCATCATACCGTGAACGTGAACCGCCATAACCCACAGCCAAATCTTGAAGCTGGCATTCCCCACCCTGATCACAAATCGGGCAGTCTAAAGGATGGTTAATCAGCAAAAGCTCCATCACACCTTTTTGAGCTTGCTTAGCCGCTGGTGAATCCGTTTTAACTTTCATACCCTGCGTAACAGGCGTTGCACAGGCGGGAAGAGGCTTCGGCGCCTTTTCTACTTCAACCAGACACATGCGGCAGTTTGCCGCAATCGATAATTTTTTGTGATAGCAAAAGTGCGGGACGTAAACACCCAATTTTTGAGCAGCTTCCATTACGGTACTGCCATCTTGCACTTCTACACTTTGACCATCAATTTCCAGCGTCAGCATAACGTTACGCTTCTTATAAATAGGTGGGAACTAAACATTTTTTGTGCTCAATATGATGCACAAACTCATCTCGAAAACAGGTCAGAAAGCTCTTTACCGGCATGGCAGCTGCATCCCCAAGTGCACAAATCGTGCGGCCTTGGATATTATTGCTTACTGACATCAGCGTATCCAGATCTTCCATTCTTCCTTGCCCATGCTCAATGCGATTCAACATTCTATAAAGCCATCCTGTACCTTCACGGCAAGGCGTACACTGCCCACAAGACTCTTCATAATAGAAATACGATAAGCGTAAAAGTGATTTTACCATGCAGCGCGTATCATCCATGATAATAACTGCACCAGAACCCAACATTGAACCTGCTTTAGCAATAGAATCGTAATCCATCGTTAATTCCATCATCACATCACCTGACAATACAGGCATGGATGATCCACCAGGAATACAGGCCTTCAGCGTT
>Ga0207122_1069_pt1 | contig 16528 bp, 11 predicted proteins | sample Alteio_BWMinHeat_38_FD_153504 | JGI IMG/M metagenome (GOLD analysis project Ga0207122, IMG submission 153504) | Enriched cells from forest soil in Barre Woods Harvard Forest LTER site, Petersham, Massachusetts, United States -... | ecosystem: Environmental > Terrestrial > Soil > Temperate forest >... | reverse complement strand
CTGGCCGACTACGTCCGCGCCCACCCGGAAGCCCGCCGCGAAATCGACTTCGACCACCCCGCTTTTGTTGGAGCAACTGGATGAAACAATCTCAACCCACAACATTCAACGCTCGCAGCGCCACCACGTTTCGCGGGGACGTAATTGGCAGTTCGTATTTGGTAGTTGGTAGTTGGTAGTTGGTAATTTGGGGTTGGTTTCGATCTGACGCTTGCGTCTGCACTAACTACTAAATGCGAACTACAAATTACTGCCCGGCCTGCTCATTCAACTTCATCGCCGGCCTGCGTCAGTTTGATCAGGTGCAGCTTTTCCTCGGTCTCCGAAGGGGAGTGGATCAGTTCGTCGAGCCGGTGTTTGAGGGCGAGAAATTCCGGCGAGATCAACTGGTCCGTGCTGCGCGGCCGGGGCATCGGGTTCTCGATCACTTCGAGCACGCGGCCCGGGTTGGTGCCCATGACGACGATGCGATCGGCCAGGTAACAGGCCTCCTCCAGGTCGTGGGTGATGAAGAGCACGGTCACATCCACTTTTTTCCAGATCTGCATGAGGTAGCTCTGCATCTTGCAGCGCGTGAGGGCGTCGAGCGCGCCGAACGGTTCATCCATGAGCAGGATCCGCGGTTCGTTCGCGAGCGCGCGGGCGATGGCCACGCGCTGTTTCATGCCGCCGGAAAGTTCGTGGGGATAAGCGCCCTCGAATTTGCTCAGCCCGACCATGTCCAGCCACTGGCGCGCCTCGGCGTCGGCCGTCGAGGTGTCCTGCCCGCGCATCTTGAGGCCGAACATCACGTTCTGTTTTACCGTGCGCCACGGGAAGAGCGTGTAACCTTGGAAAACCATGCCGCGATCCGGGCCCGGGCCGGAGACCGGGCGCCCATCGATGAGAATTTCCCCGCCGGACGAATCCTCGAGCCCGGCGACGATCCGGATGAAAGTCGATTTGCCGCAGCCGGAGGGGCCGATGATGCAGATAAATTCGCGGCGATGGACGTCGAGCGACATTTTTTCAAACGCGACATGGCCATGGCCGTTTATCCCGAAAGTCTTGTGCAGGTCGCGCACGCGCAGCACCACGGGGCGCTCGCGAATCCGGCGAAAGCGCGCGGCGACTTCCACGGTTTGCTCGTGATAGTCGGGTAGTTTGAGCGGGGTAAATGACATGATGGTTGTTTCCGTCAGGCTTTGGCGGTGAGCGGCCGGGGAGACTCGCCGGCCAGATTGGTCGTCGGGGCGGCGGAAGAAGGAGGACTGGATTCTTTTTCCAGTGTGTCCGCCAAAACCGCGGGTAGGGCCTTGTGCTCCGGTCGCGTGGCTTTCCGCGCACGCCGTTTCCACGGGAAAAGGACCGTGCCCAGCCAGGCCAGCGTCATGTCGGTCGTCAGGCCGATGACACCGATCATGCCGATCGCGGCATAGACGTTGTCGTAGTGCCGGTACCGGGCCTGTTGATAGATGAAATAAGTGATGCCCGACATCGTGCCGACAATCTCGGCCACGATCAGGTAGGTCCACGCCCAGCCGAGCAGGATGCGCATGTCGGTGTAAATGTCGGCGATCGTTGCCGGGATGACCACGTTGACGAGCAGCCGCCAGCCTTTGGCGCCCAGGGTTTGCGCGGCCTCGATCAAGGCGGGATCCACCTTGCGCACGGTGTTGCCGATGACCAGCACCTGCTGAAAAAATGTGCCGATAAAAATGATCGCGATTTTGGGCGGATCGTCGATGCCCATGATGGCGACGCAGAGGGCGCCAAAGGCCGGCGCAGGCAAATAGCGGAAAAATTCGATGAAAGGCTCCTGCAACTTTGCAAAAAACCGGTAGGTGCCGCAGAGAATCCCGAGCGGCACGCCCAAGATCGAGGAGGCGACAAAGCCCCAGAAGATCGTGCGGATGCTGTGGCCCAGGCTTTGGTACAACCAAGGCTCCGTGGGAAGCAGGGGTGGACTCGTGAATGCCGTGTAGAAAGCCCGGGCAACCGCGTGGGGCGGCTGGATGTAAACGGGATTGACCCGGTAGCCCTGCGGGGCCTTTAAGCCGGCCTTTACCGCGTTGGCCGATTCCCGGGCAAAGGCAGCCCGGTCAATTTCCATCCCGTTCATGAAATAATCGACGCCACCGGGATCGGTGACGCGGATCAAGGGGTGCCAGATCCAAGGCACGTAACTGATGATCGACCACACCGCCAGGGGCAGCACGAACGATAAAACAGTCAGCACGAGCCGCCGCCTTTGCGGCAACTCGTGCCTCAATCCAAGCCAGTCACGCAAGCCCATGATATGTTTTGATTCCTTAATTCATGGGGTAACGGAGCAAATTTCAGGGCAACCCCAGCGTAATGCTCGAGGAAAGGTAGTCCTCGGGTTTCTGGCTGACTTTATAGACAGCGTTATCGAGGGAGAATTTGTCGCTCAGCGCCATCGAGTCGTGAAGGTTGATGGCCGCCCCGGCGTCGCCTTTGTAATTAGCCTTGGCTTCGGCCAGTGTTTCGAAGTGCGTGCCGGGCACATTTTTTGCGTAGTCCTCGGGCTTCTGCTGCACCTTGGCCGCCATGATCTTGATGGCGTCGCCGCGGGTCGCGGGATCCATGAGATAGGCGACGCACTTGTAGTAAATGGCTGCGACCTTGATCCAGTCGTCATGATGGGCGGCCAGGCTGGCCGGACTTACCGCGAGCACGTCGTAGATCAACCCCTTGGCGTCCGCGCTCGTGAAAAGCCGTTTCGATCCCGGGGCCGAGACCAGCGCCTGGCTTGAGATCGGATACCATGCGCCAACGGCGGCTACCTGGCCCGAGGCGAGCGTCTGCGGCATGTTGTTGGTCGGCGTGTTGACCAGGGTGACGTCGCTTTGCGACAGGCCGTTGCGTTTGAGGCCTTCGAGCAGCAGGAAGTGCTCGACGAGGCCGAGCTCGACGGCGACTTTCTGGCCCTTGAGATCCTTGATCGATTTGATGCCGGGTTTGCCAATGATCATGTCGCTGCCTTCGCTGTAGTCGATGATGGCGATGAACTTGCTGGCGGCGCCGGTCGCGCCCGCGCCCATGGCGTCGGAGGCGACGATGCAATCGGCGTCGATCTTGCCGGCGGCGAAGGCGTCGATGGACGGTCCGTAGTCGAACCAGACCATTTGCACATCGACGCCGGCGTCCTTGAACCAGCCTTTCTGAACGGCGATTTCAAAGGCGGTATAACCGGGCCAGTCGCTGTAGCCAATTTTAAGCGTGTCGGCCGACAAAGCCGGCCGTAGAGTGGTCAGCGACGCAAAGACAACAAGACAGGCAATCCAACGGGTGAATTTCATAGAGAAAGGAGAGTGTTACGATTGAACGTTAGCGTATTACGCATGAAAATAGCACGTCCCATGCCATTCGCCGGGCAAGGGGTGAGGTTTGACGCCTGCTGATGATCGACGCTCGCGAGATTAGTCCGGCTTCGTCCTTCGAGCTTCTCTTTGAAGCAACTGTGGGATCGTGGCGTGGCGGTGCGGGACCGTCCGGGCTATCGACGGATTTAAGCGTGCGGCACGATGGTGACTGATTTTGACTCACACAGAACACACCTTTCGAGAGAGGCAATTCCAGTCACCGACTGAAATTCTATAATTTGCTGCAAAGTAGGATCTAACGAAATGCTGGATCGATTTGCCTACACAAAAAAGCAGCGGAAAAATTGACGCAAAATTAGCCACAATGCCGGCAGTGTAGGCAAAACTAGTCACAATTGCGTGGACGTGTCCAAGTTGCTGCAGCGCCATTCCTTGCAGCGGGGCAATAAATGCAATGAAGAGCACGGTCGCGTTTATTTCTGAGCGATTTTTTCGAGTGCCTGCCGCAGCCCAGGGCCAATCCGCCGCAATTCATCGCGGTGGGCCGCCGCGAGGCGTGATAGCAGCACTTCTCCCCGTGCGGTCAGCCGCACTTGCACCCGCCGGTGGTCGTCGTTGGACGGCACACGTCGCACCAGACCCCGACGGACAAGCCGGTCTACGAAGCCGACTGCGCTGTGGGGTCGCACACACAGTTGCTTGGCCAATTCACCCACACTCATCGGATCCCGACCGGGAAAACCTTTGATCGCGAGGAGTGCCTGGTGTTGCTGGGGAGGAATCCCGGCGATACGCGCGGCTGCGGCGCTGAACTCAAGGAACCGACGGAGGGCATGGCGGAATGCCGCCAGCGCCTGGTATTCGGCGTTGGTCGTGCGGCGGGTGGGGCTTTTCTGCGTGGGCACGCGGTCAGCGTGGTTGCGTCTCGGTGCAAGTCAACGCGGGCTTGATTATATCGTATTACGATATAACTTTCTTACCCAATGTCTTTTCCTGCTGCACCGCCGCTTTCGTTCAATGGGCCGGCCGGCGCCGTGCCGTCGGGGCTGCCCCGTCAGCGGCTGTTGGTCGTGTCCATCCTTGCCGCGCTGGTGGGCGTCGCCGCCGGCGTTGCCGCCTACGGCCTCTATGCGCTCATCACACTGGTATCCAACCTCGTATTTTATCAGCGCTGCTCGCTGGCGCACCTGGACGTGGCGCGACACACGCTGGGCGCCTGGGTGCTCGTCGTGCCGGCACTGGGCGGCTTGGTCGTCGGGCTGATGGCAAAGTACGGCACCTCGAAAATCCGAGGCCACGGCATTCCTGAGGCGATGGAGGCGGTGCTCTTCAACCGCAGCCGGATCTCGCCACGCGTGGCGTTGCTCAAGCCGGTATCGGCGGCCGTGGCCATCGGCACGGGCGGACCGTTTGGCGCGGAGGGACCGATCATCCAGACGGGTGGGGCGCTCGGCTCAATGCTGGGGCAGGCGCTGCACCTTACGGCGGTGGAGCGCAAGACGTTGCTAGCCGCGGGCGCGGCGGCGGGCATGGCGGCTACGTTCAACACGCCCATTGCAGCGGTCATTCTTGCGATCGAACTGCTGCTGTTCGAATACAAGCCTCGTTCGTTTATCCCGCTGGTCATCGCCAGCACGCTGGCGACGGCGGTGCACTTCGTGCTGATGGGGCGCGGCGCGATGTTTACCGTGGGCGCGGTGGAGTTCGGGTTTCCTTCGGCGCTGCCGTGGTATGTGCCACTCGGGGTAATTTGCGGATTTGCCGCGGTGGGCTTTAGTCGCGCGCTTTACTGGGTCGAGGATCAATTCGAAAAACTGCCCTGCGACCAATTGTGGTGGCCGGCTCTCGGTGGCCTCGGGCTGGGCGCGATCGCGCTTTTTGTACCGCGCGTGCTTGGTGTGGGCTACGGGACGATTTCCGACATTCTCAATGCGCGCCTTGCTCTCGATCTGCTCGCGGTCATCGCCCTGGCGAAAGCCGCGGCTTTGTTCGTCTCGCTCGGCTCGGGCACGTCGGGCGGATTGCTCGCGCCGATGTTCATGGTGGGCGCGGCGCTGGGCGGGCTTTACGCGGGGACGATCAACCATTTCCTCCCCGGCGCACATCTGTCGCTCAGCGCGTTTGCGTTGGTGGCCATGGCGGCGCTATTTGGTTCAGCGGCACGCGCGCCGTTCACGCTCATCGTTTTTGCCTTTGAGCTTACGCGCGACTACGACGCGGTGCTGCCGCTCATGCTCGGGGTCGTGGTGGCGCATGGCATCGCGCTGCGGTTCATGGAAAATTCCATCATGACGGAGAAACTCGCGCGGCGCGGGCTGCGCGTGCACCAGGAATATGAGGTGGATGTATTTCAACAAATGCATGTCGCCGACGTGATGGACGCAGGGCCGCCGCTGGTGCCAGCGGACACGCCGGTGGGCGAACTGGCCGAACGGATCGCGCGCGGCGAGGCGGAGCTCACAAAGCACCAGGCGCTGCTGCTGGTGGATGCACAGGGCTTGCTCGCGGGTATCGTAACACGTGGCGATCTCGTGCGCGCTCTCGAACATGACCCGCAAGGGGACCTCACCGCGCTCGAGGCTGGTAGTGCCGGGCCGCAGGTGGCTTTCCCTGACGAATTATTGGGTGATGCGCTGACGCGAATGCTGCATTGCGGCTACGGCCGCCTGCCGGTCGTGGCGCGTGACGATCAAAGAAAAATTGTCGGCTACCTCGGTCGTGCGGCCATGCTCGAGGCGCGGCTGCAACGGCTTCACGACGAGCACGTGTCGGAGCCAGGCTGGCTGCGTAAAGGCCTGAGCTAAGCATAACACCTTACAAAATTTCCGTCGAAAAACAGCAGTTTCTGGAGCCTGCTAGTGGCTTACAAAAATTATGGCACGCAATCACAATACAAATGCGTTTGGCAATCCGTTCGACGAAAGTACGATCGAAGCTGTCTGGAAGAAAGGAACACCTGAACCCAATGTGCCCTTGTTCTGCAAGGACGTGTGCGGTTCATCCATGAAAAGAGATGAATATGGAAAGGCTCGAGAGTGGGGATGGGAAATCGACCATATCAAGCCGGTTGCGAAGGGTGGTTCCGACGAGATTGAAAATCTCCTTCCATTGCAGTGGGAGAACAATCGCCATAAAGGCGATGATTGGCCCAACTGGACATGCAAATCGAAAAGCTAAGGAAGTGGATGTAACCGCTGTAAGTTTTTTGAAAAATTTTGGAACTCATGCCGGCGGATTTACATGGGTATCCGCGCGACATCATCGGGCGTATTCCAATTGAGGAGACGGCGATGGTCGCTTTCAGGCAAAGGGACGGCGACCAACTGATGTGCCTGCACCAAGGTGATGACCAGATGTTGCAGTGGCAGATCTTTTAGGAGCAGGTGCGACGTCACAGTGGCCAACGCCTCGCGCGGGTAAATCGCTGCGAGTGGCTCGAAACCGGCCGGAACACGTACCACTGCACCACCGCCCAATCGGCAAAAGCTACTGAGCCAGCGAAACCATGCTGCATCAATTTGCGGCATGTCGACCGCCAGAACGGCGAGCAGGTGCGTCTGGCACGCCAAAAGCGCAGCATGAATACCAGCCAACGGCCCGGCGCCGTTAACCGTGTCATACAGCAACTGCACATTTGCCTCGAGCGGCGGTTGACCGCGTTTTCTCACGACGGTCACTGGTTGGGCGCCACTTTCGAGCAGCACTTGCTTCTGGCGCAGCCAAAGCGGTTCTCCCTTCAAGCATAACATCGCCTTGTCCCGCCCCATCCGCCGGGATTCCCCGCCGGCAAGCACCGCTCCGCTCAACGACAGTGTTTCTTGGCTCATCATTCATCCTTATGCAAATGGCCATTGCTCAAGATGCGACAACGCAGACCGCCGCGCCCAAGCAGCCACGCTTCCGCGCCCGGCCCAACCGCTTCATTCATCCAATAGCAGGGCCGACATTCATCGACACCTTCGAGTTCGACACTCTGCAGCGTGAAGCGTTGTCCGATCAAAGTAGAAAGATCGATCCCTTCAGTAATAATGTTGCGTCGAAACACTGCGGGGGAAGGCAAGCTGAAGCCCAGTTCCTGCCGCAGTGCCTCGAAAATTTCGGCGGCAAAAAGCGTAACCTGCCCTTTGTAGTCAGGTTTGTAGTCAAAAAATCGGTCGCCGCGCAGGCCACGACCGGCCACACATTCGACTATCGATACTTCCAGGATAGGGTTTTCACCGGCTGGCTGGCCGTGATGGCCAAAAAAGTTATGGCCGGGCGAAATGAAAATATGCCGGATGTTAATCATGATCGAGAGCGGTGCGCTTTCTCCACCGACACTGCACAGGCCTTGTAAGCGGGCTGGCGCGAATGTGGATCAACGCTCCAGTGCGTGAGCCGGTTGGCCTCGACGTAGTGCATCGGCACAAAAATTTCGCCCGGATGCACCGTCGCCGTGATGAGGGCCGCGGCCGTCAGCGTGCCTCTCCGTGAGCGGATCTCGACGGCCCCGCCGCCGGCGACCCCGAGCCGCGCGGCATCGTCAGGATGGATTTCGACGTAGATTTTTTCCGGGTAGAGTTTACGCAACACGTCGGACTTCGCCGTGCGCGTCTGGGTGTGCCATTGCGATGATGTGCCGCGGCCGGTGAGCAACATGAAGGGAAAATCCCTGTCGGGCGGCTCGGGCGGCGGCCGCGGGGGATCGAAAATAAAACGCGCGCGGCCGTCGCTGGTGAAAAATTTCCCATCGGCAAAAAGCCGCCGTTCGGTCTTGGGGTTGCCGGGCGGGCCTTCCGGATGCGGCCACTGGATGCCGCCGCATTCCTCGAGGTGTGCGTAGTCGCGGATGCCGGTGATGTCGCACGGCTGGCCGCGCGAAAGTTCCTTCATCAGTTGAAACACGGCCTCGGGTGAAGACCACTTGGCGAACATCTCACCACAACCCCAGTAGTGCGCGACGAGTTTGAAGATCGCGAAATCACTTAGCGCCTGGCCGGGCGCGCGCGCGACTTTCCGCGTTAGGCCGAAGCGGCGCTCGGAGTTGATGAATGTACCTTCCTTTTCGCCCCATCCAGCGGCGGGCAGGACGAGATGCGCGGCCTGCGCAGTCTCGGTCGTCGTGTACATGTCCTGCACGACGAGAAAATCGAGTTTATCGAGCAGCTCGCGCGCCCGGCCCTGGTGAATCCATGAGTGCGCGGGATTCGTCGCGATGACCCACAGGCCGCGGATTTTTCCATCTGCGATGCCGTCGAGAATCTGGTCGTAGGCGAGGCTGTTCTCACTCGGAATGCATTCTTTGTGGAGACCGAGCACATTCGCGACTTTTGCGCGATCGGCGGCGTTCGTAAAATTGTATCCGCCCATCAAGCCGGTGGTATTGGAATATAGCCGTGAGCCCATCGCGTTGCACTGGCCGGTGATGGAATTGGCACCGGTACCGGGCCGGCCGATGTTGCCGGTCATCAGCGCGAGATTGATTATACCTTGGGCGGTGCGCGTGGCCTCGTGGCCCTGGTTCACGCCCATCGTCCACCAGAACGATACGCGCTTTCCGCGCGCAAGGGTGTCGGCTAATTTTTCAAGTTGCTCCGGCGAGAGCCCGGTCTCGGCCCCGACCCGCTCCGCGGAAAAATCCTCCACGAAGCGCGCGAATTTTTCGTAGCCGTTGGTATTGGCCTCGATAAATTCCTTCTTTACCGCGCTGCGCGCGATGAGGAGGTGGGCGAGTCCGTAGAGCAGCGTGAGATCGCTCTTCGGACGCAATGCGATGTGCTGGGTGGCAGCCTGAGCGGTTTCGGTGCGGCGTGGATCGACCACGATAATTTCAGGCCGGTGGCGGTTGCGCATCACGCGCTGCCACATGATGGGATGCGCGATGCAAAGATTGGAACCCCAGAGTACGACGACGTCGCTCTCCTCAAAATCAGCATAGGTAAAAGGCGGCGCGTCGAAGCCAAACGACTGTTTGTAGGCCGTTGCGGCAGTGGCCATGCACTGGCGCGTGTTACCGTCCCCGTGCAATAGGCCCATCCCGAATTTTGCGACGGCACCGAGCAACGCCATTTCCTCGGTGACGATCTGGCCCGTGCTGATGAAGGCAACCGAAGCGGCGCCGTGACGCGCCTGGATTTCCTTGAACTTGCCGCAGAAGATGAGCAGCGCGCGCTCCCAATCGACCGGTTTGAGCTGGCCACGGTCGTTGCGCAAAAGCGGCGTGGTCGCGCGGTCGGGCGCAGCGAGCGGTGCGAGCGCCTCCCAGCCTTTCGGGCAGGCCATGCCGAGGTTGACGGGATATTTTGGATCGGCGGTGAGGTTGATCGCTTCGCCGCGGGCATCGACATGGACCTTGAGCGAACATCCCGTGCTGCAAAAACCGCACGTCGAAACGACCGTACCTTTGGGCTTGAGCCGCGCAGGCACGCGACCGAGACCGAAGTCGCCCGGATGCAGTACCAGCTCCTCGGTCATCGGCCCATGGTGGGCGCGGAGGAGGTTTTTGAGCGCTTGTTTCATGCGTGGCCGACGCCGGGCATTTTCGGCGCGACGACGGCGCGGAAGAAAAGATAACGCTCGGCGAGCTCGGCAGGCAACAGCAAGGCGAATGCACCCCATGCCGCTGCGGCTGAAATCGCACCGGTGGCAATCATCAGGGGCAGAACCACGCCGCCCAACAGGCCGCACGCGACGCGCAAGTTGAAGGCGCGGCGCAGCGGCCCGGCGAGCAGTCGCGCGGTCTTTAGTGTCGGCGTGAGGGGGGTGTGGTCGTTCGCGCCAAGCACCGGGAGGAAAGCGCGCAATTCAAAAGCAAGTTTGAGCACCGTGGTCGCCGCAAGTGCGAACCCGATCAGGTGCGGTGAGCCGGGCGTCACGAGCACACTTGCAAGGCCAAGCACGAGGGCGCTGCCCAAAAAGCGCGGCGCAGTGTTCGCAAAGCGCCAAAACTCACGTCGGGTATCGACGTAAATCATAACGGAGCAAAACAGTCCGGCGAGGCCGAGAGCGGCCGTGCCAATGGCGAGCGTTGAACGCAACGGGTCGGGAATAGATAGCCAGCCGAGCCGACCGGCTGCGTAGGTAGTGGCAAGCGGGAACCATGCTCCGAAAACGACCGCTTCGCGGCTGAGCCAGCTTTTGCGCAGCCCGAGAAACACCCGCCATGCACGTCGAGGCTGGCCGAGGTGAAGGATACTGAGCGAGAGTCCAGCGGCACCAGCCAGCCAGCCGGCGATCGTGAGTGCCGGATTGGGGAGCGAAAGAATTTTGTCCGCCAGGCTGCAGCCAATGGCCATCGGCATGAGCGTGAGCAAGACGACGAGCGGCCAGTGCGGCGGTTGCGGCTGGATCACAGCGGCGTCGGCCGCGACGAGATTTTTCGGCAACGGGCTCTTTGAGACATAACGCGTGGTGGGTTGCGTGTGAGCCGGGTCGGGCGCAGCGGCGAGAAAGGCCGAGGTGTCGGCGCGCGGATTTTTTCCTATGTGCGTGGACACCGTGACGATGCTGATGGCGTGGGTGGGACAGGCCTGCACGCAGGCGGGCGCTTCGCCGTGCCCGAGGCGGTCGTGGCACATGTCGCATTTGCGCACGATGCCGCGCGACGGATTACATTTTGGCACGTCGTAGGGGCACATCAGCACGCAATAATTACAGCCGATGCACTGGTCATCGAGATGCCGCACGATGCCGGTGATAGGATCTTTTTCGAAGGCGAGCACGGGACAGCCGTTGAGGCAGGCGGGATCGGCGCAGTGGTGGCATGCGGTCGTGATCGTCTGGGTAAAAGGATGATCTGGCTCAGGGCTGACGAGCAGGCCGGTATCGCGCCATGTCTCGTGTTCATCGAGGCCGTTGAGCGAATGGCAGGCGGCAACGCAGGCCTTGCAGCCGGTGCAGCTGTCGAGGCTGACCTCGAAAGCGTATTGTTCACCGGGGCCTGGAACGGTGAGTGGAATGAGCTGGACGCTAAGCGCCGAAAGCAGGGCAGTGTCACCGTTCTGCTGGAAAACAGAATGTGCGTCGGCGAAGCGTGCCGCTGGCGTCTGCAACTGCTGCTGGTCGGCCAGAAGTTCGTCGATCAGCGAGAAATTTTTTTGCGGCGCGACCACGGTTAGTACACGTCGCGGGCATAACGCTTGGCGGCCTGGAGCGACTGGATGTAATCGGCGGCTTGCGCGGCCGACTTTCCGCCGGCGCGCTCGACGACTTTGTGCAGCGCGGCGTCCACATCCTTTGCCATGCGGCTGGCATCGCCGCACACATAGAAATACGCGCCGGCCTCGAGCCATGCATAAAGCTCGGCCGCCTGCTCAATCATACGGTTCTGCACATAAATTTTTTCCGCCTGGTCGCGTGACCAAGCAAGGTCGAGCCGCGCGAGGTGGTCGTCGCGCTGCCAGGCGAGGAATTCGTCACGATAGAGAAAGTCGGTGGCTTCACGCTGGTCGCCGAAAAAGAGCCAGTTTTTGCCTTTGGCGCCGATGGCGCGGCGCTCCTGCAGAAACGCGCGAAATGGCGCGATGCCCGTGCCCGGGCCGACCATGATGATGGGCGCGGCCGGATCGGCGGGCAGTTTGAAGGCCCTGTTGCTGTGCAGGTAAACCGGCACGACGCTGCCGGGCGTGCAGCGATCGGCCAGAAACGTCGAGCAAACGCCGTGGCGCGCGCGGCCGTGGGCCTCGTAGCGCACGGCGCCGACCGTGAGATGAACCTGGCCGGGATGCGCGCGCAGGCTCGATGAAATGGAATAGAGCCGCGGCTGAAGCGGACGAAGCAGGCGCACGAAATCAACTGGCGCGAGCCGTGTTTCGGGACGCGCCAGCACGACATCGATGAGGTGCAGCACGACTGTGGCCGTGGTCGCGCCCCCGCCGGAAGTTGGCGCGGCAAAGCGGGAGACGAGCTCGGGCGAGGGTTTGCCAAGATCGTAGTGGGCGGTCAGCGCGTGGCGCAGCGAGGTTGTGCTGCCATTGGGCACCGGCACGGCTTCTTCGCCGTCGCAGCCGAACGTAGTCAACAGCTCGGCGACGAGTTCGGGACTATTCTGCGGAAACACACCGAGCGCATCGCCGGTTTCATAAACGAGGCCGGAGCCTTCGAGCGCAAATTCGACATGGCGCACTTCCTTTGCTGATCCGCTGGCATTGAGCACGCGCGAGCAGAGCAACGGAGCCGGAAAAGGATTTTTCCGGCCGTGACCAGTCGCAGGTGAAGAAAGCTCAGATTTCAAATTGGAGATTTCAGATTGGGTTTCAGCGGCAGCCGTGGCTTCCGTCGAGCCCAGCGCGGCGAGCGCCGCCTTGAGCCATGTGGCAAACTTTGCCTCGTAATCGAGATCGCAATCCACCCGCGCGCTGGCGCGCGTGGCGCCGAGCTTTTCGAGCTGCGCATCGAAATTTTTTCCGCACTGGCAAAACTGGATATAGTTGGTGTCACCGAGGCCGCACACGCTGTAGCGCAGCCCGGTGAGGCGCGGCGCGTCGGGCGCGTGCAACGCGGTATGTAAGGCCTTGGCGTTGTCGGGAGGGTCGCCGTCGCCGTACGTGCTGGTGATGATGAGAACGTTTTTTTCCTGCGCCAGTTTCGCAATGGAAAATTTCACCATGTCCATGACGATGGCGGCAAAGCCGTGTTTCCCGGCTTCCTTGGCGGCGAGCTTCGCGAGGCTTTCGGAACTGCCGGTTTGCGACCCGAAAAGAATGGTGAGCGGACGGAGCGTTTCCTTGGCGGGCGCCGCGGCTCCTGCGGCGATGGGATTAACCGGGCCGCGTGAAAGCAGGCCGGCGACAAAGCCGTTGAGCCACGCGCGTTGCTCCAGTGTGAACGGGGCGCTTTCTGGAATGACGGGGACGCTCTGCATGGGTTAGGAAAGCATTTCCTGCAGTTGGCCGACGGTGTGGCGGCGGCTCCACTCGACGAAGGTTTCGCCCAATTGTTTGTCCTCGTGGTAAGTCCGGAGTATTTTTTCGATGAGGCTCGGGATTTCCTTGGCGTGTACTCCGCGGAAAATTTCTCGGGCAATGCCCTGTTCGTTGTCCATGCCACCTCCGAGGACGACATGGTAACCTTCGTCGCCGCCGGCGAGTTTCGCACCCAGGAACCCGATGTCGCCGCAGTAGTGTTGGGCGCAACTGTGCGGGCAGCCGGTGAAGTGGATGTTGACCGGTTGCTCGATGGTGACGTGGCGGCTGGTCAGTGCCTTGGCCAACGCGATGGCGTGGGCCTTGGTGTCGGTTGAGGAATACTTGCAGCCTTTATTGCCGGTGCAGGCAATGATTCCGCTGGTCGTGCTGGAGGCCTCGACGGGAAAGCCCATGCGATGCAGGCCGCGCTTCACCGTTTCCACAAAGGCGTCGGGGATGTGCGGCAGGATGATGTTTTGCCAGACGGTCAGGCGCAGTTCGCCCTTGCCGTAATTCGTGGCGAGATCGGCCAGGTGATGCATCTGCTTCGGAGTGAGCCGGCCGACCGGCACACCGAGGCCGATGTAGTTCAGCCGGTGCTGCGTTTGCTTGTAAACGCCGACCCAGCCGTGTTTGAGGAGCGGCCGGCGCGGCTCGCAAGCCTCGAGGTGAAGACGGCCGAGCTGGAACGCGAGTTTCTTTTGGGTCTCGGCCAGAAACTTTTCCAAGCCCCATTTTTCGAGCAGGTATTTGAGGCGGGCTTTTTTTCGGTTGGTGCGGTCGCCGTTTTCGTTGAACACGCGGAGCATCGCGGCGGCGACGGCGACACATTCCGACGGTTTGACGAGCAGGCCGGTGTCCCGCCCGAAATCGCCGTGGCCGGTGATGCCGCCCAATTGAACCCGGAAATAAATTCCGGGTTCAGTTGGAGGCGAGAGGCCGGAGGCAAAAGGCGAGAGGGATTTTTCCGTGACGCGGCAGGCGAAGAATCCGATGTCGTTGGTGTCGGCGGCGACGCTGATGGAGCCGCCGCTGTCGAAGGCGATGTTGAACTTGCGCGGCAGGCCGTAGAGATCGCGGTGGTTGAGGATGTAGTGGTGCAGGGCTTTTGCGAAGGGCTGGACGTCAATGAGCTCAATGGAATCGAAGCCGCTGGTGGGCGTGCTGGTGATGTTGCGGATGTTGTCGGCGCCGGCGCCGCGCGAGGTGAGGCCGAGCTCCTGCAGGCGCATGAGAGCCTTAATGGTGTAGCGGGGATGAATCTCGCGAATCTGGAAATTGGCGCGGGTGGTGATGTGTGCGTAACCGCCGCCCCATTCAGTGGCCATGTCGGCGAGGCCGTGTAATTGTTGCGCAGTGATCTCGCCCCCGGGCAGCCGCACGCGCAGCATGAAGCTCTCCTGGGCCGGCGAGACATAGAAGAGGCCGTGGAATTTGAAGCGGAAGGTGTCGGCTTCGTCGGGAAATTTGTCGTCCGCGGCGTGGGCGACGAGTTTTTCCCAGATATCGAGCGGGTTTTCATCGTGTTTCCAGCGCTCGGGCTTGGAGAGTTCGCCCAGCGGCGTACCAAAAACGGTGTCTTCCGCCGGCGGCTCGGCGAGGTTGACCGGCGCGCTGTTCGGATCAGCCGTGATTTGTCCCGACGCCGTATGGCCGACGAAAGGCATCTGCGCGGCGAGCGCGGCGAAAAAGCCCTCGAGGTATTGCTTCTGCTCGGGAGTGAAACCGGCGGAAGGCTCGTCAGTGGGCAGAGGTGCAGTCATCACAGCAAGACAGGTGGAGTGTCACCCTATTTCAGCCCGCGCCGTGCCATCCGGTCGGACTGGCTCCACAAAAGCGGCTCAAGATTTTAATCAAAACGATGAATTCAGCTCATGGATGACCCACTGGCGCTTAGCTTTATGCGGAACGCCAGTGGGCTGGCTGGACTTGCCAGATTGGCGCGAATTTGATGCGCAAACCTTAGAGCATCAGTGTGAGCTGCACGTAACAATAGCTGGCGTCCTTGGAGCCGGGAATGCGGAGCGATTGTTTGATGTAGTCGCCACGGTAATAGTGGCTGAAGTCGACTTCAATCTGAGTGGAGGGGAGAACGTTCCAGCTCATAACGAAGTCGACTTCCTTGCCCAGGTCCCGGCTAAAACTTGGGCTGATGGCATAACCGTTGCCGGCGTTGGCCGTGCCACCAGTGCGGGCGACCCCAGCGACATTGTACCAACTGTCGGTTTTGCGATCGAGGTACTGAAGATGGCCTTCGAGGGCGACGCTCGTGGTGGCGGTGGGTTTGCAGGTACAGGCCAGGCGGATGTCGTCGATGTTCTGGAGGCTGTTCAAGTCCATGTACCCGTAGTGCAGGTGCGTGGTGGCAAACAAATTTTGGAAGGTCTGGCTGGTGCTACCCGCGGCGTTTTTGGTGCCGGACGCATAGCTGTAGATGAGGCCGATGCGAGGCTGCCAGGTGCTCTCTGTCCATGTGTAGCCGCCTTGAACAACGGCGGCATTGGCATCCTGCCGCAACCGTGGCGCGGCGGCCACGGCCGCGGACAAAGCCGTGGGCCCAGTAGTGGCGCGGTCACCAAACTGATGCATGAGTTCCATGCAGTAGTCCCACGGGCCGTAAGCGTTGGGTTTCGACTTGATGCGCAGGCCGGCGGTGTAGAGATCCTGCTTGGATGGATTGCGGAAAGGCGCGGCGACGCCGGCGTAGGGGTTTTTGAATGGATCCACATCAACCGTGGCGCTGCGGACCGTCACATTGCGGGAATAAAGATAGGACTCGATAATGTTGTTGCGCGAAATCGTGGGAAAATTGAAGTAGGCTCCCGAAAAATTATCGGCTCCGATATGCGAGCGGTTGAAATTATGATCATCATTGTAAACCAGGCCGCCGGTGAACACATCGACGCCGAAGAATTTGTTCTGCCAGCGGAGCTTTGCGGCATCAAACGTGCGGGCGTCATTATTCCAGCGGAAATGGCCGAGCAGCCGCTGGTCGCCATAGACGAGCTCCTGGCGTCCGATCTTCAGTGAGAGCGGGAATTCTTTATGATTGCCGATTAAAAGGTAGGCCTGATGGAGGTTGAGGTCAGAGTCCTCTTCAGGGAGCGCGCGGCCGGGCTTGTTGGCGTCGACTCGGACCAGAATGTCACCGCGGTTATCGCCATAAGAGGCACTGGAACGCCCTTCAACGAGGAAAGAGAACCATTTTGCCGTGTAGCCGATACGCGGCATGAGGCGGGTAAGATAATACTTGTTGTTATTGTCGTTGGTGAGGCCGCTGCCGGTCAGGCGAAAATCGGCGTTGGATCCGGTATAGTC
>Ga0207122_1068_pt1 | contig 16752 bp, 14 predicted proteins | sample Alteio_BWMinHeat_38_FD_153504 | JGI IMG/M metagenome (GOLD analysis project Ga0207122, IMG submission 153504) | Enriched cells from forest soil in Barre Woods Harvard Forest LTER site, Petersham, Massachusetts, United States -... | ecosystem: Environmental > Terrestrial > Soil > Temperate forest >... | reverse complement strand
CGGCAACACAACAGGATCGTATGGCCCTTTGAATACTTGTGCGACCATGCTTGCTTTGCCTTTCCCCAACACATAGACGTCGATATGTTTGGCTTGGTTGATGCATTCGAACGTCAACGTCATGCGCCAGGTTTCTTTTCCCGGGATATAATTTGCGACAACAAGTCTGCCACCCTTAGGTTTGAGTCCATGTGTCCGGGGAAACAGCGACGCCGTATGCCCATCCTCACCCATGCCCAGCATCACCAGATCGAACGATCCCGATGGCACTTTCTCGCGGATGATCTGCTCGTACCGAAGGGCGTTGTTTTCGATATCGACTTCAGCCACCATCCTGAAGATGTTATCTTTGGGGATGTGCAGCTGGTCCAAACCTGTCCGCATAGCCATGCCGTAGTTGCTGTCTGCATGAGTCGGCGGGACAGCGCGCTCGTCGCTCCAAAAAAGGCGCACCTTGGTCCAGTCGAGCCTTCCTCGATTGCTTTGGGAGGACAGCGCCTTATAGATCGCAGCCGGGGTGCTGCCGCCAGACAAAGCCACGGAGAAGTATCCATGGTCGCTGATAGCCTCGTTGCCAACAGACAAAAAGTGTTCGACGCAAAAGGCGATCGTCTCGTCATAGTCGCCTAGGATAACGATATCGCGCCTTTCGTCGAAACTTTCCATTTGTGTCCTTTATTTGACTGCTAGTGCCTTTTTCTCGATTTCGTCGTATTTGTCCTGTTTGTTCTTTAGCTTATCCTGTTCTTCAAGCAACTCATCTTCGAGAACTTTCATTTTTTGCTTCAGTTCGATTAATTGCCCTTGAACGACTCCGCGCGCTTGACCACTCAATTTTGTTGCTAAGAAATCGATTAGGGACTTCTCCAAGCCTTTGAGTTGTTGAATCGATCCATCTAAATCGAGAATTTCATCTTTCAAGTTTTTGATCATGATTTTTCGATATTGCAACGAAAACTCATCTTTTCTCAGATCGGAATAGATAGGCAGATGGAAGGCTGCTAGGCTGCTAAACAACAGGGAAGAGCCTTGGGCAAGATCTCGAGCTCTATAAATCAGATCATAAACAACAGCTTCTAACGTCCCTTCATTTGGCTTTGTCACTCCATTGTCATTGATATACCCAAACATCTTGTTGCTATCAACATTGTCCTTTTCACTTCTGATGGCATGAACTAGAACAATAAATAATTCATGGTTGTTGATAAAAATGTTTTTGGTGGGGTTGAAGAAATGCTTGATATAAGGGGCAAGTTCTTTTGGTAGATTGGAGATGTCTTTATTCATCAACTTCAGAATATCGTTGCAAGAGACCTTCTTTTCCTCAATGAGTTTAAGGATGCCTTTAACATTTGTTTCCTCTTTTCCAAAGTTAAACATGGTCAATTCATGACCGGCTAACCCCATCCAGCCGAGGACTATATCAACGCCTTGGAAATAGATGTTTGTGCAGGTAGAGCCATCTTCAAATAGCGTCGCGCAGAAATTGGGGAATTTTTTTTCAAAGTCTACTGCCCCTTTGTAGTCGGTCTGAATATCAAGAAGAACCGACTTCAATTGATCGTCAAGGTCCCATTCTTCCTTTGCATCTTTATTCACGGCTTCGAATAGTGTAGCAGGGATTGTTGAATCGAATGTAGGATCTTCTTTCTTTTTAAGATAATGCTTTGTCAACACGGCAATGTTTTCCTGAGTCAGTTTATCTGCCCACATCCTATCGTAGAATTGCTTGTTTTCGATCTTAGGCCGATTATCTTTCGCATCCGACATAGCCAAATAATTGCAGATGATGAGGCCCTTGGCGAGCTCAAGCTTTTTAGCCGCGTCTGTTTCCGTGTTTAAGAAATGGCGATAGGAGTGAAGGACTTGTGAAGCAAAGATGAGGAGCTTTTTGTCTTCATACTGCAGATAGTTAGCGTCATCTTGTACTTCGTTATAAGGAAGATGGCGAGGCCTGACATCATAGTAAGGATCATACTCATGATGCCCCATGATCGAGTTGCCCATTTCATTGAAGTTTGAAGTGGCAGCAGCAAAAGTGAATGAAAAATCACCTGGCTTTGGAATGCTAGTGGCAAAGAGGAATCCGAAGTAAGGGTGATTTTCGATGTCGTCAACCATTTTGTGGAAAGCATGCAGCTTGATGGGATCCCACAGGCCGATCGCCGTCTCAAAGAGGGGCAGCACAAAACTTCTGACGAGGGCTGCAGTCACTAAGAAGGGTAACGCAACTAACCCGGTCAGGGCAGCTGTGAAAGGAAAGCATATTAGTTTGACGACACGGAAAGTATTCCAATCCAATGGTATAGTTATACCATACACTGCTGCAATGCAAATTCCGGAAAAAACGACAGCCGTTTTACCAATGACATCCAAAGGGCGCGTAATCAGGAACAGGGGTGTCAGGAAGCGGCCGTTAAGGTTTCCCCGCTCTGTTAGCTTATCAATTTTGTCCTTAAGATGGCGTGAAAAGATATCAGCTGGTGCTGTAGCCATCAACGACGGAACAGCCTCCTTGCACACGTTAAAAAAATCAGAAATCATAATGTTTCTCCTTATTATTTATTTAAAATAACCATAATATATAATTTATCATTTTAAATCAAACGAAATCTTCAATTACAATAAAGCCCCAAGCATCTTGGTATAGTGGGCGTTGTTGCTGCGAAAAAAGAGTACGTTCATCAACGATTTTCCTTTTTCGCTGCTGGGCAGCTGGAAGGAAAAGGGGATGCCGCACTCATCTTTGGTTGAAATATGGACGAAAGCTTGCGGGCTGTCTTCGCTGCGTATGATCGAAAAGAAATGATTGTCCTTTCCTGTGATGTCGACGCTGAGGATGGCACCAGGAACCAGTTTGTTCCAATTTTGATGGGACAGCGTCACATTCAACATTCCATCCTTATTTTGATATGTGAGGCGGGTGGCGCCGTTGGATTTTTCGCGGGACAGCAGCTTCCACTCTAGCTGGGCGGCAAGCCATGCCTGCAGATAGAGCGCAGGGACATCGGGATGATGCAGATAGTCGCTCGAGGTTTCGTTGTAGACGATCTTGATTTCCTTGCAGTGGCTAAGTTGGTCTATGCGCTCCTTGGAGTCAAAAGTCTTTGCCAGCACATCGCGCCATCCCGATATCGCCGTCCAGTTCATATCGACAAGGGCAAGCTTTGTCGTTTGCATTTGGCGCAATAGGGCTTTGCTGAATTGACTCAGATCCTCAGAGCAGTCGGAGTCGAACACAAGACGGCTTGCAAATGCTTGCAGATGGGGGAGGATCTCGTTGTCTTTCGTGGGATCTTGTCCCCACAGCAGATAGATCGGCAGATCCGGGACGAAGTGGGGCAGGATCAAATATGGAACACGCGCATACTGTTTACCGGCAACTTGAAGGACGATCTGTTCGCAGGCTACAGCGGAGCTTCCTTTGCCGATTGTTTCAGCAGACACCTGCACTTTCAGATAGTCTTGGGAGCGGTCGCGGTTTCCTTGGATGAAGATGATGCGGCAGGGGAACTTCTCGATGATAGAGCGGACGATGGTTTGAAAATAGTCTGTGCGGCGCGGCTCATGCGTGTAGACGATGAGGTTGAAGAGGCACGCCTTGATTGCTGTTGAGCCGGTCTGTGTGTCCCACAAGCGGCCCAGCTCTCCTTCGATATTTGTTGCACTGATTTCCATTAGATCAGTCTCCACTGCCTTCCAGAGCGGCTTATTAATGTTTCAGCGGCAGGCGGCCCCCAGCTTCCTGAAGGGTAGTTGGGAAAATCTTTGGCCGGGGTCTTGGACCACACCTCGAGAATAGGCGTCAGCAGCTTCCAGGATGCCAGCACTTCGTCATCCCTGGCGAATAAGGTGCCGTCGCCGGCCATGCAGTCGCAGATTAGCCTTTCGTATGCCTCCGGAGGCGCCATCCCGAAGTAGGAGCCGTAGCGGAAGTCCATCTTGACCGGCTGGATGATCGTCCCCAGGCCAGGTACCTTGCAGTTGATCTTCAACGAGATCCCCTCATCGGGCTGGATGCGTATCACGAGGATATTAGACTCGATTTTAGTGGGGTCGTTTTGAAATAGGAATCCCGGAACCGATTTGAAAGCGATGGCGATTTCTGTGACGCGTTTAGGAAGGCGCTTGCCTGCGCGCAGATAAAACGGAACGCCGGACCATCTCCAGTTGTCGACGAAGAGCTGCAAGGCAACATAAGTCTCTACAGATGACTGTGGGTTGACATTTTCTTCTTCGCGGTACCCTTTCACCGGGGCGCCGTTGATGTATCCTGGCCCATACTGTCCTCTGACAGCATGCTGATCCAGATCATCAAGCGGAATAGGCCGTATCGACTCCACAACTTTGACTTTCTCATCGTGGATGGCATCGGCCTTAAAATTGATCGGAGGCTCCATCGCCACGAGAGACAGCAGCTGCATCATATGGTTTTGGACGATATCGCGGAGCATGCCCGCCTCTTCCCAGAAGCGGCCTCGGGTGCCGATGCCGATCTCTTCGCTGACGCTGATTTGAACATGGTCGATGTGTTGGTTGTTCCAGAGCGACTCGAAGATGGAGTTGCCGAAGCGGAAGACGAGGAGATTCTGGACCGTTTCCTTGCCCAAGTAGTGGTCGATACGGTAGATCTGCGATTCGTGTAAGTGCTTGATGAGGTCTTGCTGCAGGGCGATGGCGGAGTCGAGGTCATGACCAAAGGGCTTTTCGACGATGACTCGCGACCACTTGCTATGCCCTTCAGTGTGGTCGTACAGAAGCTGATGGGCGCTGAGTTTTTCCACGATCAAGGGAAAAAAGCTTGGCTGCGTCGACAAGTAGTAGACCCGGTTTCCCTTGGTGGAGAGGTCGCTATCGAGTTGTTTCAAGAGTTTGTCTAAACTCTCGTATCCTTCGTCTTCGTGGAACTCGGCTTTATGATAGAAGATCTGCTCTTGAAAGTTCTTCCAGAGGGTAGGGTCGATAGGTTTGGATCGGGAATATTGGCTGACAGCCTCGAACATCTCCTGTCGGAACATCTCGTTGGTTTTGTCCCGCCGTGCGAACCCCACGCAGGCGAAGTGGGGAGGCAGCTGCCCTTCCCGGAAGAGATTATACAACGCAGGGACAAGCTTGCGGGCAGTGAGGTCTCCCGTGGCGCCGAAGATGACCAGGATGCATGAATCGGCCGTCTTGGCTAAGGACGAGGCCTCTTCCAGCGGATTGTGAAACATTGCAGATATGTCATCGGTCATAGCTGTACCTTTAAGTGGCAACCCGACAATACCCGATACCATATTTCAGACACAAGAGGAGTAGTCAGTAGCCAGTAGCCTTCGGCCCTATAGTTTATAGATTTCTCCAATCAGATTTGAGAAATCTATAAACTATAGGGCCGAAGGCTACTGACTACTGGCTACTGACTACTGGCTACTTATTTGTTTTTCACGCGCTGCCACAGCTTGATCCCTGTGGAGACAAAATCGAGGACGTCGTCGACGGAGTTGTGCTGTTTTGGGCGATCATGCGGCTTTTCAGGATGTTCATGTTCATCTAGGACATTCAAGATTTGCTGAACGGTTTGTTTAAGAGACGTCGCAGCACATCCCACATTCTTGAAGATGTCTCCACCTTGTTTGTGTTCAGACGAACCCATAGCTGCCACACCAGCACCCAGGATGCCTCCAACGATCCCCCCAATAAGGAAAGCGTTGAGTTTCTCTTTGTTTTCATCGGAGCCAAATTCTTTGATTTGCTCGCTGATTTGTAAAGCAAAGTCATGGATTTTGTCTGAGTATTCTTCTTTCCTGTCGCTGATTTCGTCAGCAAAAGCCGACGTTTTATCGCTTACTGAATCCAGGAACTCCTCTAACTTATCTTTGACATTCTGAAGTTTCTCAGCAGATTGGTCTCTCAAGGCTTTGCCCGTCTTTGATTTTAAAAACGCTGCTGACGTCCCTGCGACGATGCCGCCAAGGATAGCCCCGAGAATTAACTTGTTAGCATTCGAATGGTGGCATGACATAGACTTTCCTCCTATCTATCTTTCATCTTCTTCCATATTCTTAAGCTTAATAAAGCGCAATCGACAACATCGAGGTAGATATCCTGATCCCTACTTTCTTCGCTGCAGCATTTGAATAGGTGTTGTCTATTTAACGAAGCGGCGCGGTATTCTAAACCTTCACCCACAACAGAGATCATCCGAAAAAAGGGGTGGATGCACTGCATTTTGCTGTTGAGGTCTTCGGACAACACATTGAGATTGGTTAATGTTTTCTCAGCTTTGCAAAGAAATCGGACGATGAAAGCAACCAAAACAACAATGGCTATAGCAATGACTAAAAAAATAATCTGGTAGGTGTCCATCTAGCATCTCCGAGTGAATCATCAATTTAAATTTCACCCTACCACATCCTTATTTTTTTGTATCCTATCATAGGCTTGCATAGAGCGCGACATAGTCCAAGAGGAGGGCGATTCGGCTTTCCAGCAAGGCTTCTTCGTCGGCGAAGAGCGATCGTGAAATCGCTAACTCATCTAAATAGTCTTTGAGCCCTCTGTCGGACAGCTGATCGATGAGTTCTAAAGATTTCTTGCTGGTTTGATACGCCTCGGCCAAGGAGGCGTTTCTCTTCCATTCAGATCGATAGGTTGCTAGGGCATTCTCGACTTCCTCTATGGCTTCCAACACTGTTTTTTGATACGCGTAGATGGCTAAACGTTGTGTCCGTGAGGCTTTTTCAACACAGAAAGTTGGAAACAGAACCTCTTCAGGATTGCCGGTCAAACAAAACTGTGGAAAACACACAGCGCGTCGTCCCAAAGCAGCCACAAGATCTTTTTCCGCTTTACGAACGTCGGGCCGCCGCCGCAACAATTCTGACTGAATGGCGATCGATTCACCCGTGGGCAGCATCGGAAGGCCCCCTTCAACACATAGTTCTTCCTCATCCCCGACGAGGATAGCCAGCCGCTGTAGCGTTTTTGTGATCTCCAATTCGATCAAGGGATTTTGGGCATTTAAGGCTTGGCGGTTTCCTTCAATCTGACTTAAATCAAACTCGGTGCGGATGCCTCGGGATAATAAGCCTTCAACCAGCTGCAATCCTTTTGTCTGGGCATCGATATTGTTTTGAAGGATCTTAAGACGTTCCTGAAGGCCTCTCAGTTCGATGTATTGTTTTGCTATATCTGAGGAAACCTTTCTCCATTCATCCTCAACGCATTTGTTCATTAATCGAGCGATCTTTAAATCGAGATTTTGCTCCCAAGCCCGATCGAGCAAACAATCCAAGATAGGGTCGTTGAGGTTGTCCAAAGAAACATCCTCACTGCAAACGACATCACAGCGCTGACAATCGTTGAAAGGCATCCTGACGCACCCGACGAGTAATACTGCTAAAATAGCAAAACGTAGCATAGTCATTCCGCTTCTTGACCGTCGGTTTTGATAAAGACATCCATCTGCTGCCCCACGAAGATGCGTTGGTCGTCTTTGTCGAAACAGTAGATCGCCTGCAAAACTCTGGTATCGACTTTTTCTGTGATCTCATTTGTCAGGTTCTGCTTGGCCACAAAATAGGGCTCCAGCTTGACGAATTTTAACGGAAACTCCACCCGGGCGTTCCCTTGTACAAAAGCCACCGCCGGTGCATCTTGGCGAAAGTGTGAAGCGTCGAATTGATTGATGCTGACACGGACGTGGAGTGGGTTTGTATTTCCAATGATGATAGGAGGGGATTTCGATCCTTCTGAAAGGGGAGACTCGCCTTCATGGGTTTTAATTTGCAAGACTGTCCCGTCGATAGGGGAGCGGATGATGGTCCGTGCGATATCCGCCTTGGTGCGTTTGACGTTGGTTTTAGCTTGCAATACTTGGAGCCGGGCAATCTCCAGATCGGGTTTCCATGCGCCTGCTTTGGTTTTATCCAGATCCGCCTGAATTTGTTGCACTTTTGCTTCGGCCTGTTCTAAACGGAAATGGCGTCGGCTGATCTCCTCATCGCTAAGGGCCCGTGTTTGTTCAAGGCCTTGAACGCGATCGTATTGGCTTTTGGCTTGTTCCAGCTCGATTTGACCATTTTTCAATTGGGCTTCAACAGCAGCTACGTCTTCTTTTCTGGGGAGCGCTTCGAGCTTTTGTAGCCTGGCGACGGCGTCTTGATAGGCGACGATGCGTGAGGCTAGGTCGGCTTGGAGGTCGCGCGACTCAAGCCGGAAAAGCACATCGCCTTTCTTGACTTTCTGCCCAACGGAGACAGCGATCTTATCGACGATGCGGTTGACAGGGGTGCCCACGAAGATGTTTTCGCTGCTTGGCTCGACGATGCCGACACCGGAGATGTAAGATGGATAAGGAGAAAGGGGGCGTGTCGAGATCTCATGATTAGGTTTGGGAACAGGTGTATGTGCATCCTTCCACAGGTTGATGCTAACCAAAGCGATGCAAGCCAGCGCCAACACCACGATGATGATAAAGTATTTTCTGTGCAGTTTATGCATGTTGCGCCCCAATGCCTGATTTAAATTTACTCATACACCGTTTGGTACATTTACAAAAAGGACAAAGGGACCTAATCGACCTAATGGACCTAATGGACAAAGAGACATCATTTGTCCATTAGGTCCATTAGGTCGATTAGGTCCCTTTGTCCATTTAAGTAATTTCGCCGTCGCTCATGTTGATGATCCGGTCTGCGTAGGGAAATACCCGTGGATCGTGCGTGACGACGATGACAGCTCTGGCTGAGTGCTGGGCGAGTCCATGTAGAAACTCCATGATCTCAAAACCCGTGACGTGGTCCAACGCGCTTGTAGGCTCGTCGCAGATGATGATGCTCGCGTCGTTAATCATCGCTCTTGAAATCGCGACGCGTTGCTGCTGCCCTTTGGACAAAGATGCCGGAGAGACATGGGAACGATCGTCGAGATGCACCTGTTGCAACAGCTTTGACGCCTTCTCTTTGGCTTGGCCGACATGATATCCTGCAATAGTCAGGGGGAGCATCACATTCTCAAGCACAGTCAACGTAGGGATCAGAAACAGCGATTGGTAGACTATCCCGATGTTTGCACAACGAAAATGCGCTTTTTCGTCCGCAGACAGCTGTCCCATTTCTTGACCTAACAAGGTGAGCTGCCCAGCGTCGGAGCTTAGGATAGTGGCAATGATCGATATCAGCGTTGTTTTCCCTGATCCCGATGGCCCTGCTACAAGCGTGAGCTGACCACCCTGGATGTCTAAATCGGTGCTCTTCAACGCCTCGACACGGTTTCCATCGTATTCATAGGTCTTCTTGATGCCTCGGCATCGGATGAGCGGTTGATCCACCATATCAATTTCCCATTAACATTTTAGGATCGACTCTAAACACTTTTTGGATGCTCAAGGTGGCTGTGAAAATGCAGATGATCAAGACGATCACCCCGGTGAAGAGCAGCAGCTGCCAAGGAAAGAGAAACGCCAGCGTCGTATTTTTGATAGCTGCGCCCCACAGCATCGTGGCGCCAATCCCCAACGAATACCCAAGCAGTCCCACAACAGCAGCTTGGATGAGGATCATCTTCAAAATCACCCTCTCAGTGCCTCCTATCGCCTTGATCAGGGCATAATACATGATATTTTCCAGCGTCATCACGTAGAATATCTGCCCCGAGATAGAAAATCCAATGATGATCCCTAAGGCTACCGAGAGGCCAAAGTTGATCAAAATTCCGGTCTTTAGGAAAAATTCGATGATCCGGTTTTCGAACTGGTCTCGCGTCAATGCCAGCATCTCCGGACGTTGACTAATATTCTTTGTTACGCGATCGATATCGGATCCCGGCCGGCTTTTGGCTAGGATGAAACCTGTGTGATTGGCTGTTCCGGGAATGAACGCTTGAAACTCAGTGAACGAGGTGAACATGATCGGCTGTGGATAGAATCCTTGGGTGATTTTGCAGATGCCGACGACGACAGCGCTGCGTCCATTGATCTCGAGGGTGTCTCCTAACTTCAATGGGACCTTAGTTCCATCCGGCGTCGTGGTAGCTAACGAGCTGTTAGCGGAATAGACGTCGACAATAACGGATCCTTCTCGTCTCAGGTCGCGGATGTTGCCTTCTAACATCTGTGTCGGGGCACCGATCAAGGTGGCGTCGTCGATGCCATAGAGAAGGCAGATATCGAACCCGCCTGCAGAGGTGATGACGGGGATTGTGGTAGAGCTGAGGGGAACAGCCCATTCGACTTCGGGCGTGCTGCGGACGACATCAAGATAGTTGAGAGGCATGCTTCGAAGCTTATCTTCGCTTTCCGTGACGGGATCCATGACCCAGATGTCGGGTGCGGGGATGTCGGTCACGAAGCGGTAGGAGCGGGAAAGCAATCCTAAGAAAATCGCCGACTGCTGGGAGATGAGCAATGTCGCTAAAAAAATGCCGAAGATGATGCCGATGCAAGAAGCGCGATTACCGATCAACATTTTGAGTGCTAGTGGTATCATAATGTCGTTCTATCACAGACAACATTTAACACAAAGTTTCTAAATCACTTGGCGGCAATAAATTTGAGACGGGCGAAGCGGGGGTTTAAGGGGGCTTGCCCCCTTTAAACCCCCGCTTCGCCCCTCTCAAATCCGATAGTAGAAACCTATAAACTTTAGAGCACCGAAGGGGATGCCGGAATACATCAATAGTTACAAAGCTGCTTAAATGATTCAAATCCTATACTTTTTTGTAGAATTTGAGTTTATCGCTGCAAGATTCCATCGCAAAGCAATCCATATCAAAGCCGAATTTTTTATAAAATTCTAAAACACTTGTATTGCCTTTCCAACCGGATAAAACAACAGAAGTATAAGAAGGTTTCTTAGCTTTAATTTGAGAGACCAGATGATTCATGATTAAGGTACCAATCTTTTGTTTTTGATGATCATGATGTACTGAGATATCATAAATACTCCCCATTCTGCCAATAGCTGTAAAACAGCCATAGCCAACCAATTGATCGTCTTTTTTAATGCATACGATATTAGTCGCTTTAATCAAAATGTCATTCCAAGTTTCATCAGAGCGTGTCGGCCAGCCCACATCTGCTCTCAGACTATTGAGTTCCTCAAAGGTAACTGAGGATTTAAGTTCCGATAGGGAGACCGTTTTAATTTCTTGCTCATTTTGCGAGAGACAAATAACATGAAGAGTCGCGCGTGTCAACGGTGAATGCGAGCCGTATTCTTTTATGATTTTCACTACATGAGATCCCAGATATCCGATAGCCATTCCAAAAACTATAGAAGTCGCATTTTTCTTAATGAAATTTGAAATATTTTCTAACATGAAACCATATCTCCTAGGTGAAATTTGAAGACTTAATTTAATGAAAGGGGCCGGGCCTGCATTAGGCATAACTTTTTTATTTCTTTACTGTAAATCGGTTAGATAAACCGAAATTTTTTCCGATATTGTTTTGACATAGGGGTCGCATTTTGCTTTTTTGGCCAATTTTGCAAGTGATGTTGGGTCGCGCATAATCTTCCGACCAAGCGCGCTCAGACTTGCTGCGCCCAAGTTTATTGTAAGCAATGCCATTACCGCACGCGCTTGTACTAATTTTTTATCTCTCTTATCAGATTGAACTTCTACAAGGGAGATGTTCTGATGACTACAAACTGTTTCGATAATACTCTCTAAGGAAACTGATTTTGTTCTGAAAGAGGCTCCCTCAAATGCTTCCTCTTCGCTTAATCCTTCTCTAAGAGCCTCCAGAAATACATCGTCACCATATGCACCGATACGTAATGATCTGCGAATTTCGAATAATTCGTCTTTTTCTTCCTCATTTGAAATAAGGATGTACCGGAGAAATTTCTGACGACTTTCAGTAGCTGTCTCCCCAAAAGAATTCAGCACGAGCTCCTGGCTTAACCAGCTATAAGTTGTTTGCTCTGCATAAGCTAGATGGCTGCTCCACCGATAGTCCTCAGGACGTTTAACAATATTAGCTCGCACAGGGTTAAGATGAGTATAACGCACTAATCTGGTTAAATAAGTCCCCGTTTGAACGATCACAGCCTTATAACGTCCTTGGTAAAGGTAGCCGCGTAGGTTATATTTTTTGTTAAAATATTGAGCATAACGGAACGCTAAAGTATGAAGCCCTGAAGAAAGATTAGTTGTCATGGGTTGAATGAGGAGATGCACGTGGTTGTTCATTAGACAAAATCCGTGCACTTTTAATTTATGTTTTTCGATGGCGTATTGGAGAAACAGACAAAACCGAACTCGATCGGGATCATCTCTAAAAATATCACGTCCCCCATTACCTCGGATCATAACGTGATAGCAAAAGCCTGCACGAATTGTTCGTCTTTTTCTCGGCATACCTTTCCTCCATAAACAAATTGATGTCCAAAGAAGTACCACATCAACTATATACATTGCAATAAGTTATGCCTAATGCAGGCCCGGCCCCTTTCACGGCCCCTTTCAATAAGTTATTCCTAATGCAGGCCCGGCCCCTTTCATTGCAAATGTCTGAGGAATGAATCAAATTGAGATCGGTGATATTCTCCAATGATTTTTGATTTTACACTTTCACAATACGTCTTATCGTTGAATAAGCTTCGATCAGCATGAATATAAGAACCTCCATATTTACTAATTGCTATAAGAACGATATTTGGATCTCGTCGTACTTCTTCGCTTGCATACTGAAGAGCACTCCCATCCATCTTAACCGCCTCAACAACAACCTCAGGATTGTTTTGTAATTGTTTGCTCGCATACTGAAGAGCACTCCCATCCATCTTAACTGCCTCAACAGCAACCTCAGGATCGTTTTGTAATCGTTTGCTCGCATACTGAAGGGTGTTTCCCCTCTTTTTTACTGCTATAAGAATAATTTCTTTATCATCGCGAAATTTTTCCGATACAAATTCAATCACATTAAAGTTTTCTTTAACAGATTTTACAACATATTCCCTACTATTTTTTATTTCATCTGAGAAAAATGAGAACATTTTTGGAGAATTTTCTAACAAAGAAAATATAGTTTCACTGTTTTTCCATTTGTCTGGAAGATAAGGAAAAATATTTGGGTTGTAAAAAATAAATTTTTTAATATAATTAATATCTTCAAGTTCATCCTTAGAGACGATTGATGTGATCAAATCTGGATATTTATTAGCAATACATAAAATTAAAGAATATGGATCTTTAACTTTTTTCAATTCATTAATTATCAATTCGGTTTTTTCTCTCTCATGTTTGTACTTTCTTAAAATCAACATTATTTTGGATAGAGCTAGAATCTCAAGGATTTGTTCTTTAGAAATCGATGTACTTTGATATAATTGGTCGATTAATATTTTCTCTTCTGGATTTTTTTCATTAAGACTCACATTTATTGATGTAAATAAATTATCAAATTTTTGAAATGTAAAAAACTTCATATCGTTTAAAGATAATTTATTTATTAATTCTTCTGTTTTTTTGATTGAGTTTTCAAGAGTACTGTCCTTTATCTTATGATAAACTGTCCTGTCAGGTAAAAAATTGCCTAGAGAAACATAGAGACTTTTTAATGTACAATTAAATAAATCTCCCTGACGATGATAACTTTTTATTTGTAGATTCTCAAAATCATTGATATCTTTAATCTCTCGTGAATTTGTAAAATAATTCCCTATATCTTTAGCCGTTTCAAATTCCTTTTTTTTGGGGATAAGCATTTCGGATAAAGACTTCTCCAATTGCACTGCATTAATATCTGTAAAGACACGAGGATAATAGCATCCTCGTCGCTTGGGATCTTTAACATGAAAAATATTTGAATTTTCGTCTGTATCATGAATAAGAACTTGAAAATCATCTATTCCCACTTTTTTAATAAGAAGATTTATCGCATGATCGCCGACAGAATAAGGAACAATAAATGATTTTCCAGTTTGGATGGAAGAGATTCTTTTAGATATTAGATAGACTATTTGTTTGTTAATTTCAATAATTTTATTATCACTATCTGGTAGAAAATGAGATATTTGTTTTTGAAATGATTTTAATTCAATTTGCAAACCATCTTCTAAAATAGACTGACAATCTTGTATTTGATTTTGTTGATCATTTGTTAATTTTTCAAGTTTTATCTCTTTTAATTGTTTAATTTTTAAACCTATTTGTGTACATGAGTTAGATGAGCTCTGATAGGAAAATTTGAGCATCATACTCCTGAGAATAATAGAAGAGCTAAAAACTTGATAAAAACAATCTTTTATATTTGCGAACAATTCATTTGAATAAACATCTATATCTTTTTTAAATGAGTTTGTTATTTTTTCAATATCATATTCATATTCGTCATTTCTGTTAAAAATATTACTGCTTATGTTTTCCATACAGCATCCTTTATATGATTTTTGTATTATAACATAAATATACCTATATTTTCAAACCACGTACTGCCTTCGCAGCAATTCCCTCAAAAACTTCCGGCACCCCCCTTCGGGCTAGCATTTAAATCTGTAAATGATTAATGTGATCGTAAATATAAGAGGTGTAGGAAATTCAAGCCATGTATAAGGTTTTCTCCCCGGGAGAAAACCTTATACATGGCTTGAATTTAATGAACTTTTGATACTGCGAAGCTGTTAAGTAAAGACTATTTTTGAAATTAGACACTAGCTTTTCTGTCGGCCAGCCCACGCGAGACAGAATCTGCCATATTTTTGTTGGATGGGTGACAATGGCAATAATCTTCATTTCATCTCCACAGGTACAAAGAAGAGGATTTATCTCATAGATTCGCGCTATCAGCTTGGCCCAGTTAAGTGAAACTTTTGAGGTTTTGTTGGCTGTTTCTCGCACAACAAGAGGAGTGAAGCGTTTTGGTGTCTGATTTGCAGAAGCCGTCGACTGTACAGGCAAAGCGTTCACTGCGCGAAAGCAGCATGACACGCAAACAACGCACAAAAAAAGTCGACACCGTCAGCGCCGCCATCATCCTCCAAAGCTACCTCGACAGCCTTTAACAGAGATGAGAGATGAATAATGAGAGATGAAAGTTTAGCGGTAATGAAACACGAAGGCTTTTTGAATTGACCTTTAAAATAAATTTTGTTATAATCTAGTTTATGTTAAATTAACTAGAGGTGTTTATGAATGATATACAGATGTTTTTATCTAATCAGATTGATTCTGGTTCGATTAACAAAGATGATATTGTAACGCAACCAAATGCATTTTCGTCAACTTTTTGTTCAATTGGGGATTTTTGTCTTTCGCCAGTCAAAGTGATAACTAATGGCAGCAGCATTCATATTAAGCTAGGAAAGATTGGTGACAATTCAACCCCGATTACCGTTGTTACCGGCGCACAAAATAAAAGTAGCTCCGTTATCAGCACAATCATCTCTGTCATTCTCCTTGCTCCCTCTGTTATTATCGGAGGTGCTTTTAAAGCGCTAGCCTACATTTTCTCAGCAGAACTCCGTGAGAATCATCGTATCGCTATTAAACATTTCGACCCTTCTATGCGAGGTTTGATTGTTGTTGGGTCTGATGGTAAGAGACTTTCAGAAAACGAGCTGGCGTCTGTTATTAAGGAAATTCCTAACAAGCTTGAGCTACAAACAAATTCTTTCAAACATGGCTGGTGGTTTCATTTAAACTATCAACATGTGGGACTCGTTCTTTATACTGATCCAAAAACGGTGATTTCCAAGGATCCAGGATTTTCTAGAGATAATCATAGTGGTATATTAAAGGAATCTATCAGCAAACTCATTATAGTTGGAGGTAGGCTGATAACCGAGCAAGAGGCTGAGGACGAGGCTGATAAGCTAAGGAAATATCCTGAAACTTCTATACATACCGTCCTACGTGATAATTATCGTTTTGAACATCAACAGAAGCACTGGGATGCGTCGTATAATAGTAAAAGCATTTATATTCTTAATATCCATCATGTCAAGAATCTAGCTGAAGCATTAGCTGATCCGCTGGGCTACGATATGGACCATAGTTGGACGAAGAAAGTCTATGTCGTTCAAGATCACGCTTGACGCCGATAGAATAGAAAAGAAAAGATAAGAGTTAAGAGCTAAGAGATAAAAATTTAGCGGCGTTTTTTAACGCAGAGAGCGCAGCGAACACAGAGATTTAGGACAAAGGACGCATAGGACTTACAAGACACATAGGACATTTCTTTGTCCTATGTGTCTTTTGCACTTAATCTCTGTGTTCTCAGCGCTCTCTGCGTTAAAAAATGCCGCTAATCTTGTATCTCTTAGCTCTCCAAAATGAAAGGGGCCGGGCCTGCATTAGGCATAATCACTTGCAAAATTGGCCAAAAAAGCAAAATGCGACCCCTATGTCAAAACAATATCGGAAAAAATTTCGGTTTATCTAACCGATTTACAGTAAAGAAATAAAAAAGTTATGCCTAATGCAGGCCCGGCCCCTTCCATTCCATTTTGTAGCCCGTAGCCAAGGCTTGCGAGCGTTCAACCGTGGGGCTTTGGCGCGCTCAAAAACCAACTTTTGAATGTGTTTCGGTATATATCGAAGATCTTTCGTAGGCCTATTTCTGTAATAAAACCAAGTGAGTTTGCTTGATATTTTTGCCATACAGGCAAAATATGTTGCCGTATTGCTGGACTTCTCGTATAAACAATGAGACAATGGTTTTGGTATTTTCTATCAAAGTCTTATCCTCTGTCTTTATTCCTTCAAGGATAGAAATACACTTGCAAAAAGACTCTCTTTGAGCTTCAAGGCATTCCTGGTTATTGA
>Ga0207122_1066_pt1 | contig 16836 bp, 14 predicted proteins | sample Alteio_BWMinHeat_38_FD_153504 | JGI IMG/M metagenome (GOLD analysis project Ga0207122, IMG submission 153504) | Enriched cells from forest soil in Barre Woods Harvard Forest LTER site, Petersham, Massachusetts, United States -... | ecosystem: Environmental > Terrestrial > Soil > Temperate forest >... | reverse complement strand
CTATCACATGAAATATCTTCATCGCCAGACTGAACGGATTGCGAAACCTAAAAAACACGACATTCCGCCTAGAATACAGACACAAATTGAGAGTGCGTACGCTTGGTTTTACCAGATATACTACCCTCAACATGACCGATAATAAAAATTACTTTCAACTATTTAAGCGGTATTTTTTGATCCAAGACAGCCACTGCAGTAATCGCATTATCAGGGCTACCCTCAACAATCTTGTCGGAATAGGTTAAATACGTCAGTGCATTTCGCTTAGCATCTACAATACGCACAACACGAACATGTTTAAAAATAAATGAGGCGCTTTCTTTAAACACTTCCTCTTGCTTAGGCAGGCTTTTCAAAAAATGAATCGCCCCAACCTGACGGCATGCAATCGAGTAACGCGAAGGATCTTGTGCCAGGCCAAGTGCCCCCTTGATGCCACCTGTTCTGGCTCTTGAAACATAACACGCAACACCTTGTATGGATGGATCATCAAAGGCATCCACGACCACTTTATGATCAGGACCAATCAGTTTAAAAGCTGTATCAACTGAGCCTACTTCCTCCGCATGCAGAAAACCAGATAAAAGCACAACCGCACAACCTGCTATCCATTTTTTCATGACGCTCTCCTTTTGCACAGGGAAGAATTGTAGGCTTTTTTGCCTCACTGCACTGCACATAATGCCAAGACATCGCTAGACTGAAGGCCCATCGCCCTGCACAGCCTCATCTGATGAGCGCTCTAAACGATGAATAGGATGACGCGCCACCCACCACGGGCCAAGAGGTCGATCTTGCTGGCCAAATACCGTGCGCTCCCGCATAAGTTGTAATAATGCCAGCACCACACTCACGGCATACAATGGCTCAGGGGACCATGGTGCTAAAAGGGTTTCCCAACCAACCTCGCCAGACGTTGGTAATTCACGCATCACGGTTGTCATAACATCCCGCAGAGAAACCGTTTCCCGTTCTATAACATGTCGAACAGGAGGTGTCTGCCGCTCTAAAATCACCATAAATACTTGATGCAGCTGAGCCGACTCAATAGACGGCAAAAGAGCCTCTGTAGGCGCACTGGCCACCGTGACGCTCTCAAAACGCTCTCCCATTTTAGGCAATCGGCTCAATACTTCAGCCCCTTGCCTTATACGCTCATACTCAACCAAGCGTGCAACCAGCGCTGCTCTAGGATCTTCTCCTAACCCGTCATCATCCGAAAGAACGGCAGGCTGTGGCAATAGCATCCGCGCCTTAATCTCAACCAACCACGCAGCCATTAGAAGATATTCTGCCGCTAATTCCAGAGTATGTTTTCTTAAGGCATCGATATACACCAAATACTGTTCGGCCAATGCCACCATGGGAATATCGCGCACATCCAAACGATGATGCCGAATCAGATACCATAATAAATCCAACGGCCCCTCAAAGCTTTCAAGCATGATTGCCAAAGCATCAGGAGGGATAAAAAGATTCTTAGGCCAATGCTCCAGCGGCTGGCCATAAATCTTTGCGGTAGGCGCTTCAGTAGCCGTCATAGTCATACAGATGTTAGTAGCTGCAAATTAGGCCGCCTAGTTTGGCCAAAATGTATCATCCATAACGTGCTCAAAATCCCAAGGGCATGTCACAAGAAAAGAAGTTTTGGCCAGGCCTGTTTCTCTAACAGCGCCATGAATCCCTAGCCGATAGGCATCTTCCATGGTTTCTGGAATTCTGGATTTCAAACTTGGATTTCCTTTAAGATGAATCCTTATTTCATCTCTCTGCTCATCTATCGTTGCCTCCCAACTCCGTGAACGTAAGGCAGGCTGATACTGCCATTTAAGCAAATGTGTAAAAAGCACGGCCAAACGGTGCAAAAACTCTCGCTTTTCGCTATTCCCCATACTTTCAACTTCCTCAGCCAAATGCTCTAAATCAATCAACTCTAACCTGCCTGATCGCAAGAGCGAAGCTTGCTTATTCGTCCAAGCATAAAAGTCCTGATCATACAAATCGAACTCTTTTTCAATTACAGTACTCATTGCTCTTCTCCTGATCAAGCCTTCACTCGTGAGTATAAGCCATCCACGGAATCCATATCCCGTTATACAGCCATGATAACCCATGCGGTAAAGCGCATATAAAACCGTATTATGCGAGAGTAATCTCTATATAAAGACCCTTCCCATCATATAACTTATACGTTTTATCCTTGGCTTTGGCATTACGGATCTTCATATCGGTCAACATGGAATAACTTTTTCAGGGACTTAAACACATACCCCAGATGTTACCCCAAAACATATCGAAGGCAAACGAAGCTTAAAAAAGCCCATTCAAGTATTAATTATTGGTTTATTTTTATGTTTTACTGAATTTCAAGAAGCCTGACGAAGCTTATTGAAGTGATAACTGGTCGGGGTGAGAGGATTCGAACCTCCGGCCTCTACGTCCCGAACGTAGCGCTCAACCAGGCTAAGCTACACCCCGAAGCGATTCAATCTTTAAACAGGATTAAGTGCTACGCTGAACCGCAAAGTCCGCCAATTCTACCAAAAGATCCCTACTCTGAGAAGGCGGCAGTGCATCTAAGGCCCGAACTGCACGCTGGGCTTCAAGCCGAGCAGCAGCTTCTGTGGACTCAATCGCCTGCGTTTCCCTAAAAATATCGGGCAAATCCGCCAAGCCATCGCGATCTTTTGCTTCCACGATGGCTTCCAAGCGCGCCTGCACAACAGGATCGCTTCGTTCAAAAGCTAACAGTAAGGGAAGCGTCCACTTCCCCTCTTCCAAATCATCACCCGCATTTTTACCCATTCGAGCTGAATCACTGGTGTAATCCAGTAAATCATCAATCAACTGAAATGCAATGCCTACGTGACGACCATACGCCGCCAAGGACTCCTGCCATTCAGGACGATCCGCCAGCACAGCACCCAACTCTGCAGACGCTTCAAATAATTTAGCTGTTTTAGCCTCAATCATCCCACGGTATTGCACTTCTGTAATACGCGCCTCACTAGCATAGATCAACTGAAGCACTTCTCCTTCAGCAATCACATTCGTGGCACAGCTCAGAATATCCATCACCGGCATACGCTGCAGCTCCACCATCATTTGAAAGGCTCGGGAATACAAAAAATCGCCAGACAACACACTCGCGGCATTTCCAAACGCAGCGTTGGCCGTAGGCTGACCTCGCCTTAACTCTGAGTGATCCACCACATCATCATGCAGCAAGGTCGCCGTATGAATAAGCTCCAATACCGCACCTAGCTTAAAGGAATCATCCTGTTCTGGATCTGCACAGACATACCCGCATGCGCCTGCAGCCAGCACATGAACCACTGGACGTAACCGTTTGCCTCCACTTGCAATAATGTATTCGCTAATTTGACGTATTAACCACACATCAGAATCCAGATGGCGACGAATCACCGCATTCAAATGCGGCAGCGTCGCTTGAATATAGGTTTGCAGCGGCGCAAAACGTTCAGCAGAAGACAACCCTAACTCCTAGTTGGTGATTTGCTTGGGATAACTCCATGGCCATACACAAAGGACCATTAATTTTAGAGAAATCCGCTTTAACAAAAGGGCGTTTTAAAAACACTTAAACGAGCATTGTATCGGATTCAGACAGATCCCGAAAATGTGAAAATAAACATATTGCACAAACAGTCTTTTTAGTACCTAGTACTCCGTCACATGACACCACCGCCAGACTCGGCTATCATTTCGCCTCAGCCAATCCTTTTCTTGAGGGTAGAAATCTTACAGAGGCATTCATGACTCAATCTTCGGTGCTTATCGTCAAAACATCTTCATTAGGAGATGTGATTCATGCCCTCCCCGCATTAAGCGATATACGTCGACATGCCCCCAATGCCCTCGTTGACTGGCTTGTTGAAAGCAGCTTCTCTGCCATTCCCTCACTACACCCAGGTATCAATCGCGTGATTACATGCGAATTACGTCGTTGGCGTACCCGCTTTTGGCGTACAACCACCCGTTCTGCCTGGAAGCAATTTTTAGCCCTGCTCCGCGCAACTCATTACGATGCTGTCGTTGATTTGCAAGGCCTCCTTAAAAGTGGTTTTTTAAGTGTCCATGCGAATGGCGAACGTCATGGTTATGATTCTGGTTCTATTCGTGAACCTCTTGCTTCACACTTTTACAGCCAAACCCACACTGTAAGTCGGCACCTCCACGCTGTAGAACGTAATCGCCAGCTTATGGCAAATGCCATGGGATATACCATTGATACTCCGCCAGACTACGGCATTCTCCCACCCCGTCATGTCGATGTACCTCTTCCCATACTATCGCCTTATGTCATGCTCCTGCCAGCAACCAGCCGCCCAGAGAAATACTGGGCCATTGACCACTGGAACACACTCATCCGGTGGCTCTTAACCCGTAATGTGAGCATTGTTATCTTATGGGGAACCGACCACGAACGCATTCTGGCAAATGCTTTGGCCAGCCAAGATTTACGCCGCTGTTATGTGCCCGATCAACGCCAAACCATTGCCACTCTGGCAGGCTGGATTGGTCATGCTCAGGCTGTTATAGGCGTTGATACCGGTTTAATGCATTTGTCTGCTGCACTCAATCGATTTACAGTTGGCATTTATGGTGTGACTTCCCCTCACCTGGCAGGCCCATACCCCCCATCGCCTGAGCGCATCAGCCTAGGGGGACACGATGGATTTCCATCTCCCCATGAGGTTACTGCAGCACTTAGCCCAATTCTGTAAAGCAGGTGGGATGAATACCTCTAAAAAACCTCTCTTTGCACTTCTTGGCCCTACCGCCTCTGGCAAAACAGCTCTTGCACTTGAGCTCTCCAACCGCTTTCCCTTTGAAATTATCAGCGTTGATTCGGCTCTGATTTATCGAGATATGGATATCGGCACAGCCAAACCCACACCGGCAGAGCGTGCAGCCGTCCCTCATCATCTCATCGATATATGCACCCCACTAGAGCACTACTCAGCCGCTCAATTTGTTGAAGATACCCTGAACGCTATTGAACAGATAGAAGCGCGTGGAAAATGGCCACTCCTTGTAGGTGGAACATTTTTATATATGAACGCACTCTTAAATGGCTTAAATGATCTGCCTACCGCCGATGCAAGCTATCGTGCCCAGCTTGATGCTGAAGCCGAACAATCAGGCTGGCCCCACCTACATGCACGCCTGGCCCAATATGATCCAGTGACTGCAGCACGCCTTGAACCCACAGACAAACAGCGCATTCAACGCGCCTTAGAAGTCATTCATCTCACAGGCCGCCCGCTTTCCGAATCCTTCGTAGAACGAGTATCCCCTTTAAAGCACACCCCCATTCTAATGGGCTTAGATCTGGATCGCGCTCTTCTTCATCAACGGATTGCACAACGCTTTCACAGCATGGTTGAGCAGGGCTTTTTGAAAGAGCTTCAAAAACTTAAGCAACTCTACCCTACATTACACGCCAATCTGCCTTCTATGCGCTGTGTAGGTTATAGGCAAGCCTGGGAGCATTTAGAGGGTATACTCTCAGCTACAGAATGGATTGAACGCGGCATTATCGCCACCCGGCAGCTTGCTAAGCGCCAAATAACCTGGATGCGCCACTTTCCAGGCTCCTCCATTCATACGTTTGAAGCAACCTCGCCTCAAGTGCTTAGGTACTTAACCGATTTCATAGTTAGTTCGCTTTCCAATTTGGAGACCCCCGAATGAGTGCATCGACCTCAGCCTCTCAGCAGCAGACCACGCCAGACGAAACTACCCCCCCAGAAACCAACGCATTATTGCGATCGCTGGCCGAAGTAACCCAGCGCAGCCAAGTGCTTTGGCAAGACTACCTTGCTCGCCAAGGCTCTGGTCAGGCGATGTTCCACGATGATTTCGGCATCCAAAAAGCCTTTATGGAACTTACCAACCATTTACTCACCAACCCCTACCAATTAGCAGATGTCCAACTGCATTGGTGGATGGATAATGTAAACCTTTGGCAAAATCTCTGGCTACGCTTTTGGGGTGCTAATCCGGAACCTGTTGCTCACCCCTCCAAGCAAGACAAGCGCTTTAAACACGAAGAATGGCAACAAAACTTTGTTTTTGACTATCTCAAACAATCGTATTTAGTAACCGCACACTGGCTAGGCCAAGCCGTACAGCATGTTGAAGGTCTTACGCCCGAAAACGAGCGAAAAATTAATTTCTTTACCCGGCAATTCATTGACGCCATGTCGCCCAGCAACTTCGCACTAACCAATCCAGAAGTCATCGAGGAAACACTCAAAACAGGCGGTAATAACCTGATTCGTGGATTTACACACCTTATTGAAGATCTGGAGCGCGGTGAAGGCACCTTAAAAATCAGCATGACTGATCCTAATGCCTTCGAATTAGGTGTCAATATCGCAACAACACCGGGCGACGTTATTTTTCAAAATGAGATGATGCAACTCATTCAATATCGCCCTTCGACCGAAACAGTGTCTCAAAAACCACTACTCATTCTTCCACCATGGATCAATAAATTTTATATTTTGGACCTGCGTGAAAAGAACTCTCTGATCAAATGGGCTGTCGATCAAGGCATGACCGTTTTCGTCGTTTCCTGGGTCAATCCCACTTCTGAATACGCGAAAAAAGATTTTGAAGACTATATGCTACAAGGCCCTCTTGCAGCATTAGATGCCATTCAAAGCATTACAGGTGAAAAACAGATCAATGCACTTGGGTACTGCTTAGGCGGAACACTTCTTGCAGCCACTCTGGCTTACATGCACGCGAATAATGATAAGCGCATTGCCAGTGGCACATTCCTAACCACTCTAGTCGATTTCAGTGAACCTGGTGATCTAGGCGTATTTATCGACGAAGAACAAATTCAGGCCCTTGAACGGAAAATGGAAGTCACAGGCACCCTTGATGGCAAGGACATGGCGACCACCTTCAATCTCCTGCGCCCCAATGATTTGATATGGTCTTTTGTCGTTAATAACTACTTGCTGGGACGCGAACCCTTCCCCTTTGATCTTCTATATTGGAATAGCGATTCCACACGCATGCCTTGCGCGATGCACAGTTTCTACTTACGCAAAATGTATCTGGAAAATAAGCTCTGCGAAGCAGGTAGCGTTATCCTGGCGGGCGTACCCATCAATCTATCGACCATCAAAACTCCGCTATACTTTGTCTCCGCGCTGGAAGACCACATTGCCCCATGGAAATCCACATATATGGGTGCTCAGAACCTCAAAGCTCCAGTGCGCTTCGTACTCGGTGGATCTGGCCACATTGCTGGCATGATCAACCCTCCATCCGCCAATAAATATGGCTTCTGGACTAATCCTGCTAATATTGATGCCTCGCCCGAAGCTTGGTTTGCAAGCGCCACGCAACAAGATGGCTCATGGTGGTCAGACTGGAAGGAATGGCTGGTACCTTTCCAAGGTAAGCAAGTACCTGCTCGCAGTGCTGGGAATGCAAAATATCCTGCGTTGGAAAGTGCTCCTGGGTCGTACGTTAAAGGACGTTAATGGGTAAGCCAATTACTTACCTATGGGGAAAAACTCCAGGTACGTTATACCGCCTGAATTGGAACCCATGAACCTTCTACCGTCATTCCCGCGAAGGCGGGAATGACAACATGTGGTGTATAACATTAAATTCAGCCGCTGCCAAAGAGAGGGCATATAGATAAATTTGGGTTGGAGGTTTTAATAGGAATACTCATAATCAGAATTTTCTACGCGCAACCAAGTGCGGCTAGACGGATCATAAGCCCGATAGAAACCGGTTTCTCTTTTGATTCTATTTTTGTCGAAGTAAGAAATATATCCGATACAGACAAGTTTAAGGTTGGACTGCCTTTGCGCTACTTTCATCATTTCAATGTCTCTGAAGGTTCTCGTTATATCAGATTCAATAAGACGAATATTTCTTTCTCCAGCCTCAAGAACTTTCCTTTCTGTGAACTGTTGAATATCCATGTAAGCTCCTGGAGGCAAGAGATCACTAAAAAATATCTTAGAACCAACTTCCAGAATTTCTGCCGGAGATGTTCCTGAATTAACATAGGTAAATGAAAGTCCAATTTTATCTTCGCCATCCCCAGATTCTTCAAATTTATGGACAATGATATGGGGGCGATGGGTAGCAATAAATTCTTGTCTAGAAAGATCAACAGTTTCTTTAAGCTTTTTCCCTTGATAAGCATAAACGATGAATTGAAGTATTCCTACGATAATAAGATACCCAGTATATTTAGCAATCCTCTCTTCTCTGTCATCAGCAGCTTTTTTATCTTTTTCAGAAGATGGGAGCATCTTGACAATAAAAGGTATTTTTTCAGTGCCTGTTATTTCATTTCTGCTTTGTTGTGTGCAACTATTGCATATGACTGTTTTCTGTTCTGCTGATTGAGCAAAACCTGAATATCCAATTAAAACTGCGTATATTGCAACGATGTATTTCATAAATTTTTCGCTTGAAAGATGAAATGGCGCACAACAGTATGCATCCCTTCATCAAAGCCCCAGCGACTCCTGCAACGGCTCAGTAGCTTTCAAAAAAGGAAAGCGCTCCTGAATCGACGCCAAAATCCCATCCCGATCTAAACCCACCTGGCGATAAAGCACTATCGGATCACCTTGATCAATAAATTGATCAGGCAACCCAAGCTGCAATACAGCATGGGTATGCCCTAATAACTGTAGCGCTTCCAATACCGCGCTCCCAGCTCCGCCCATTGTTGCACTATCTTCAAGCGTCACAAAATGAGTATGAGTCTTGGCCAGCGAATCAATCAAAGCCACATCCAAGGGTTTTACAAAGCGCATATTCACCACAGTAGCATCCAGGCGCTCACCCACATCCAATGCAGGGTACAAGAGGGGGCCAAATGCCAGAATAGCGCATGTTTTGCCAGAGCGGCGTACTTCGCCTCGCCCTACTTCCAAGGTGCTTAAATCATCACCCGCTGGAATACCTATCCCACTTCCGCGTGGATAACGCACCGCCGTAGGTTGATTCAATTGGAATGCAGTGCTCAATAGCTGGCGACACTCTCGCTCATCCGCAGGCGTCATAATGGCCATACCAGGGATACAACGTAAGAATGGAATATCATAATTTCCGGCATGAGTCGCGCCATCGGCACCCACCAAGCCAGCCCGATCCACGGCTAGCATCACAGGCAACCCTTGCAAAGCCACATCATGAATCCACTGATCATACGCACGCTGCAAAAAAGTGGAATAAATAGCTACTACGGGCTTAATGCCCTCACAGGCCAAACCTGCAGCAAAGGTTATCGCATGCTGTTCAGCAATGCCCACATCAAAATAGCGATCTGGAAACCGTTGTGAAAACTCAACCAAACCTGAGCCTTCACGCATCGCAGGGGTAATGGCTATCAAACGACGATCTGCTTCGGCCTGATCACACAACCATTGGCCAAAAATCTGAGTAAACGCAGGTTTGGCTGGGGCAGGAGCAGGTGTAATACCTTGGGTTGGGTTAAACTTACTTACGCCATGATATAAAATTGGATTATCTTCTGCTGGCTCATACCCCTGACCTTTTCGGGTCACCACATGCAACAAACGAGGACCCTTTAACGTTTTCAAATTTTGCAGCGTCGGTACAAGTGTATCGAGATCATGGCCATTAATCGGGCCGATATAGTTGAAACCCAATTCCTCAAAAAGCGTTCCTGGCATTACCATGCCTTTTACATGCTCTTCTGCCCGTCGCGCAAACTCCAAGAAAGCAGGAACACGACTCAGCACCTCTTTACCGCTTTGCCGAACACTGTTATAGAAAGGCGAAGCCAACAATCTCGACAGATAGTGATTAAATGCGCCCACAGGCTCAGAAATAGACATATCGTTATCATTTAGAATAACTAACAGATTGGCATCCGCAGCATTATTCATGGCTTCAAACACCATGCCCGCTGTCATAGCTCCATCGCCAATCACTGCAATTGAAGCCCGGGATTCACCTTTGTACCTGGCAGCAACTGCCATGCCCAGCGCCGCACTAATAGAGGTACTGGAATGCGCCGTACCGAACGCATCATAAGGACTCTCACTGCGCTTAGGAAAGCCCGAAAGCCCACCGAGCTGGCGCAAGGTTTTCATGGCTTCACGCCGCCCTGTTAAAATCTTATGTGGATAGGTTTGATGCCCCACATCCCACACAATACGATCTTCGGGGGTATTAAATACATAGTGCAAAGCAATCGTCAGCTCTACCGTTCCCAAATTTGAGGAAAGGTGACCCCCAGTTTTTGCAACGGAGTTCAAAAGAAATTCACGCAATTCATCTGCCAGGCGAACAAGCTCAGGCCGCCCGAGACGACGCAGATCCTCCGGACTATGAATCGACGAAAGTAAAGAAGATGCTGTTATCATAATAGTATAGGCCCTGAACAAATCTTTAAAACTGCTTGAGCGTCTATTTAATTCTTAAGTCAGCTAAGCTTCTCAGACTTCTTAAACAGACTCATCCCCCACGTACACCCCAAGAGTGCCTCTATGGTTATTATTTCCCCTCTTCCTTTTAAGAAGACGGAACGTCGGTAGATTTACAGGTTTGGTAAAAAGCAATCATCTATCGGCATGAACCCAATCGAGAGCGCTAAGTGTATCAGAGCGCAGCCCATGAGCCTAGAAGGTACGTGTAATCAACCACTCTTGAAGTACCGTTAAATGTGACGTAGACACGCTACAGCGAGCCAATGCAGCAGAAGCCTCTTCATTAAGACGGCGTGCATAATGCCGGGCATCCTCCACTCCCAGAAAACGTACATAGGTTGCCTTATTCTGCTCAGCATCCTTGCCTGCTGTTTTACCAAGGGCTGCCGTATCAACCGTTGCATCCAATACGTCATCAATCACCTGAAAAGCTAATCCTAAAGCACGTCCAAAATCCCTTAACGCACACTCATCTTCGGCTGATAACCCCTGTGGAGTTGCTAAGGCCCCCATCACAATAGAGGCTTCAATCAGAGCGCCTGTCTTCATTCGATGAATATTTTCCAAGGCTACCAATAAAATATCAGGCTGATCTGTAGCCATCAAATCCAACTGTTGCCCCCCTGCCATGCCTATAACGCCAATTGCCCGAGCCAACACTGCTGTTTGTCGTAAACGTACGGCAGCAACATCATAGGTAGATGAGGCAAGCCATTCAAACGCAATGCTTTGCAACGCATCTCCTACCAACAACGCCGTAGGTTCGTCATACGCCACATGACATGTTGGCTTACCTCGGCGCAGCACATCATCATCCATACACGGCAAGTCATCATGCACCAATGAGTACACATGCACAGCCTCAATCGCTGCTGCAACCTCATTTAGACGAGTAGGCTCCACACCAAAATCAGCTCCGGCGGCATAGCATAATAAAGGGCGTGCTCGTTTGCCACCATTCAGCATTGCATATCGCATTGCATCCCAAAGACGATCCGCAGAAGAGAATGCTTTCATGCTGCTTTCTGTGTGCAGCAAGTGTTCCAGCACGCGCTCAAAATCATGGCGTTTTGAGCTAAGCCATTCTGTAGAAGCCATACGATAGATTCCTTTTGGTTTTATGCTTCCCATTTTACAGACAATTACCTTTGAGCTTTGTTTCACACAACGCTCACCAAGCATCATAAAAGTCAGCATACTTTAATTGGAAGCGTTAAATACTTGTGACGACTGCTTTCTTTTAAGGAAAGGAGATCATGATGTGGATACGTAACTTTCTACTATGCGTTTTGATCGCAGCAGCTATTCTTGGCACACCAGCAAACGCGAGTGTTGCAGTGGATCTCTCAATTGCACCTCCTCCTGCCCGAGTAGAGGTCATACCTGCCCCACAAGCAGGTTATGTCTGGACACCAGGTTATTGGTCATGGGATGGCTATCAACATATCTGGATAGATGGTCGCTTGATCGAAGATCAACCTGGCTACCGCTGGGTACCTGGACGTTGGGATCATAATGATCGCCATTATCGATTTGAGCCTGGACGCTGGGAACATAATCGATTCTGGCATCGAAATTATCGAGAGCATGAAGTAGGTCCGCGAACACGCTTGCTGGATTAATCGTTGGCAGGTTTCCTACCCGCTACATAAACAGCAAAAAACTCAGCGGCTATGCGCGCTGAGATGCAACGAATGTAACTTGAAATACGCCGAAGAAGCATCCTTTGGCAGCCGATATGATTGAAACTGTTGTTAGATTGACAACATCCCCATTCAAAATGTATCTGCTGCAATAAGAGTCATTTGTGCTTAACGATATACTTTAAGTATCCGCTAGTAAGCTTCAGTAACACAGCTACTTTTTATTCGTTTTAAAGCTGCCCCACCCACGCCATCGAGGTACTACTATGCTTCAAAAATCTATTTTAGCTCTGTCTCTCCTTATTTGTAGCTCAGTATTTGCCTCACTGGGCGACGACGAATCCTCCATCCAAAAAGATAACACTCGGTTGGGTGGCACTCACATTAAAAAACAGGTTCAGCAACAGCTTTTTTCCGTTCATGAACTTCAATCGGATAATGGTGCAACCATCAAAGAATATGTCTCGCCACAGGGCAAAGTGTTTGCTGTTACATGGAAAGGCCCTTTAATGCCTGACTTGAACCAGCTGCTTGGTCAGTATTTTCAACCTTATGTTGATACGCTTAAAGCCGATGGTAAACGGCATCATGGAGTCGTCCATGTTGAACAACCCAATTTTGTAGTTCATTCAAGTGGACGTTTACGCGCTTTTTCCGGCTTAGCCTACCTACCTCAAGCATTACCTCAAGGCGTAAAAATCGAGGATCTCCAATAATGAAAAAACGCTTGGCCTTTTTAGTTTTTCTTTCTTTTGTGTCAGTCGTCTTAAGCGGCTGCGGGGGAGGCACAGGCACACCAAGTGCAGCTGCCTCCAGTGGCTCCGGTGGCTCAAACAACTCATCATTGGCCCCAAATGCTGTCTCACTTACCGTAGATGCTGGCCCAAATAGCAATGACCATAACGTGGCGTTTATTAGCATAAAAGTATGTGCTCACAGTAGCACAATAAATTGTCAAACCATTGACCATATTCTCGTTGATACTGGATCTACTGGGCTTCGCCTTCTGGCAGATGCAATGAGTCCTTCTGTCAACTCCGCACTCAGCCAAGCTAAGCTTAATAACTCTTCTCTGGTCGAATGCATGCAATTTCTGGATGGCTTTTCTTGGGGTCCACTCAAAAAAGCAGACATCACCATCGGTAACTACACTGTCTCCAATATGACTATCCAAATTATTGGTGATTCAAGTTTTTCCTCTATACCTACACGCTGCTCAAACACAGGTGCTTCAGACAACACAACTGCGAACTTTGGAGCAAAAGGTATTTTAGGCATCAGCAATACACGACAAGATTGTGGCAGTACTTGCGCTCAATCCAGTAATTCAACGCTATATTATCAGTGTAGTAACGCAACGACTTGCCAACCCACTACTGTAACTGTTGACTCTCAACTACAGCAGCCCATTTCGCTTTTCTCTCAGGATAACAACGGATCGCTGATACAGCTCCCTGCACTCACAGCAAATGTAGGTACAAACGTCCAGGGATCACTCATTTTTGGAATTGGCACACAAAGTAACAATTCAGTGGGTAGTAACGCATCCATACTCTATGTCCACCCATCCACATCTACTTTAACGGCTCAACTCCAAAACTCAACCTACTCTTTTGCCTTCATCGACAGTGGCTCAACGGATTGGATATTTGACGATAATGGTCTTATGCCAACATGCAGTACAGGCTTTTATTGTCCTTCTTCATCACAAACCCTTACGACTATATTTACAGATATCCATGCAACAAGCAGTACATTCAATTTTAGTATCGCTAATGCCTCCGAAGCATTTAACGATAACCCCATAGCCACAGCGTTTGACAACATTGGCGCTCCTGCTAGAGACTCTCAATCAGGTAATTTGCCACATACCACGTTCATAGCTGGCCTTCCATTTTTCTATGGCCGATCTGTATGGACAGCTATTGAGGATGCTCCCACCCCTTCAGGAACAGGCCCCTACGTCGCATTCCAATAATTATTATCATCCAGCGTATGCACAACAGTTCTTATGAAAAAGTGCATACGCATCACACCACGCGAAAAACATTTATTGCATTGATTAAAAACAACATTACCAAACAAAAAACCACATACCTCTTCTATTCTTTTTGACAATATCAATCTTTCCGCGCATGTTGAAATAATAAGCCTGCCCGTGACCCACGCAGCACAAAAAAGTGTCTCGCCTCTCAAGACACCTCTAATACGGTCATTGCATTGCACCATTTAGCAGGTACAACTCTCTTGTCGGAGCAATTGACACTCTATGACTACGCAATGCTTTTCCCTGTCTTTTAGTGCGTTACACCTACCCATTCTTCTATTCAGGCAATGTGCACTATCCTGCTTAATCGTTCTTTTATACCTGATAACTCCTAACGCTCAGGCACAATCCAACGAAAATGTGCGTGATGAACTTCACCTTTTTATTAGTCGCATGTCCACTCTCCCACAACAAACCAAAGCCCGTGAATACCAATCTGAGCTTGATCGGTTTTACAGTGCAATAAATTATGCACCCGTATGGTTTGACCAAGGCCGCCCTAAACCTGATGTTAATATTGCACTTAATGAACTTCACTCAGCGCCAGATCATGGCTTATCGGCCAGCACCTATAACTTCGATTGGCTCACCCAGGAAATCCAAGCTATCTCTAAGGAGAAGGTAAATCTTCCGGCACGCCTCGCACATATAGAGACTGCACTAACCATCGCTCTCTTGCGTTATGCCAATCATCTGCATTATGGAAGAACTCATTCTCCTTACCTCTCTCGTCAAACTAAAAAAGACACTTTCGATCGTGTTGAATGGTTACGCGTAGCGCTGACACAAAATAAGCTCAGCTCAGCCATTACTGAAGCCGAACCCACTCATCCGTTTTATAAGCAGCTTAAAGACATTCTTATTCAGTATCGCAAACTTAGCCAATCCCCTTGGCCAACACTGCCCGCCTTACCAGACAAAGCTAAGGTTGAACCTGGTGAACACTATTCAGGAGTAGCCGCACTCTACGATAAGCTCTTAGTACTAGGCGATATTTCATCAGCATCCCCACGCCCTAGCAGTGATATCTATGAAGAATCAGTCGTTGAAGGGGTCAAACATTTTCAAGAACGGCATGGGCTTACTGCAGATGGCATTTTCGGCAAACAAAGCTTTTTAGAACTCAACAAACCCCTTGAAGAACGCGTTCATCAACTTGAACTCACACTCGAACGTCTACGCTGGCTACCTCGTTTTTCATCCGAACCCCATATCCTTGTTAATATTCCCTCTTATAGTCTGTTTGCATTCTCTGATAACCACACGTCTCAGCCCACATTAGCCATGCGTGTTATCGTAGGAAAAAGCAAGCAAACCCCCACCCCTATTTTTAACAGCGCTATGCAGCAGGTAGAATTTAACCCCTACTGGCATGTTCCACAGAGCATCTTACGCGAAGAAATCGTTCCTAAGCTTGAAGAGGACCCAACCTATCTACAGCATAAGGGTATGGAACTTGCTGGAGGCGAGGATACCGAAGATATCAATGAGGATGTGTTAGAAGCTCTTCAAAAGGGCCAATTACGTGTCCGCCAAAAGCCCGGCAGTAAAAATGCCTTGGGAAGAATCAAATTCATACTACCCAATGCAATGGATATTTATCTTCACGCAACCCCTTCCGTCCGTCTTTTTGAGCGAGCTCGCCGTGATTTTAGTCATGGCTGTATTCGTGTTGAACACCCTGTTGAACTCGCTCAATTTGTACTACACAACCCACAAAGCTGGTCAGCCGACCATATAAAAGCGGCCATGTCCTCCAAAAAAACTCACCGCGTACGACTCCCATCCCCCATTCCTATTTTCATTTTTTACTCTACTGCAATGGTCGATGAGCACGGACATGTACTTTTCTTTCCTGATATTTATCATCATGACGAAAAGCTCTCTCAAGATATCCGCAGGTAGTCAGTGAGACATCAAAATGGGTACTGTCATTTCTTTTAGCAGTGTTTGAGTGACACACCCCAACACCCATTCGGTCAGGCGATTATGTCCATATGCACCCATCACTATCAAATCGGCTCCACAATCTGTCGCCTTAGAAAGTAGGCATTGACCTATCCCAACTCTGCCATGCTCACTCTGGCTTTTAACAATTTCAGCCTTGATTCCGTGCCTGGACAAATACAAACCAATATCGACATCTGGAACATCTGCGGTGTAATGAAAATCTTTCTGCTCTACCACAACCACACATACTTTCTTAGCCGCTTGTAAGATAGGGAACGCATCCGATATAGCTTTAGCTGCCTCACGACTTCCATTCCATGCAACAAGTACGGTATCAAAACGCTTTGACGCTGCATGTGAGTAGGTATAAGGCACAAACAACATAGGTCGACCTACGCCTAATAAAAACGTTTCTGGAAATCCCTCCATCACAAACGTTTCATCATCACTTTCATCTCGTTGCCCAGCAATTAATAGATCAGCCACACGCAAGTGTGCAATCGCCGTATCAACCTGCCGATTATCAAACGCTAACCACTCAAAAGCTACGCCTGCTTTACTCGCCATATCTTTACATTGGCTCTCAACACGCTCTCGTGCAGCTTTCGCCTGTTCTTCAACCTCAGCGATCAGCATCGCAACACCATCATATGAGACATATGGCATAAAATATTGTGAGAGATAAACTCCGGTAAGATGCGCATCACGCTCCAACGCCATG
>Ga0207122_1065_pt1 | contig 16888 bp, 14 predicted proteins | sample Alteio_BWMinHeat_38_FD_153504 | JGI IMG/M metagenome (GOLD analysis project Ga0207122, IMG submission 153504) | Enriched cells from forest soil in Barre Woods Harvard Forest LTER site, Petersham, Massachusetts, United States -... | ecosystem: Environmental > Terrestrial > Soil > Temperate forest >... | reverse complement strand
CGAGTTTCCATCCGATATGGGCGCTGCCGCTGCTAAGAATGCTTTGGACGATGCCGGTGTGCGGCCCGACGCCGTCGACCTTATCTTAGTCGCTACGATGACGCCCGACTACCTATCTCCAAGCACCGCCGCTCTCATCCAAGCCAAGATCGGTGCCTCCAACGCCGCCGCTGTCGATATCCAAGCCGCATGCACCGGATTCCTTTTCGGGCTGTCGATGGCCAAAGCTTATATCGAGTCGGGTTTGTACAAGTGCATCTTACTTATCGCCTCAGAAAAGATGTCCGCCTTCGTCGACTACACCGACCGCAACACCTGCGTTGTCTTCGGCGACGGCGCCACTGCCGCTGTGATCGCCCCGTCAACTCGAGGCTTATCCATCGAGACGGTGTCGTTAGGCTCTGACGGCGACCTCGCTGAGCTCATCAAGATTCCAGCCGGAGGGTCTCGCATGCCGGCATCGCAAGAGACAATCAACAATCGCTCACACTATTTCAAGATGGTGGGCAACGAGGTGTTCAAACATGCTGTCAGACGGATGAGCTCTGCAGCAAAAGAATGTCTCAGCCGGATGAACCTCACCGACCAAGATATCAGCTGGCTTGTCCCACACCAGGCTAACATCCGCATCATCGATGCCATCGCCAAGAACTTCCAGATACCGGATGACAAGGTCTATAAAACCATTGATAAGTATGGCAACACCTCAGCGGCAAGCATTGGGATAGCCCTCAATGAACTCGTATGCTCCCAAACCATCCAGTCAGGGGAGCATCTCCTCCTGGTTGCTTTTGGCGGCGGGTTGACCTGGGGTGCCGCCCTATTGACAAAGAAGGGGAAGGAGTAACAATGGCCCAATACCGTCAGATCGCTTTTCTATTTCCCGGTCAGGGTGCCCAGTATCCCGGCATGGGAAAAGACGTCGCATCCCACTATCCGACAGCTAGACTGGCTCTTGAAGAGGCCGACGACATACTCAATCGGAAGCTGTCGTCAATCATCTTTGAGGGGCCAGATGCCCTCCTGACTGAAACCAGGAACAGCCAAACAGCGATATTTGCTCTGAGCATCGCCTACGTCCGCGTTCTGAATGAACTGTTTCCTTCGCTGCAGCCACATCTTTGCGCCGGGCTGAGCCTGGGCGAGTACACGGCCCTCACAGCAGCCGACCTGTTGCCATTCCAGGAGGCGTTGTCTCTTGTGCAGCATAGGGCCCAATTCATGAACGATGCCTGCGAAAAACATAAAGGGACCATGGCTGTGGTGATGGGATTGGACGCTGCTGCTGTCGAGTCGATTGTCAAAGAGGTCAACATGCCGCACGACCTATGGGCAGCCAACTTCAACTGTCCCGGTCAGGTCGTCATCTCGGGAACAGCCCGAGGTATCGCAGCAGGGACCCAGGCAGCGCAGGCCCGCGGAGCCAAGCGCGTCCTGCCGTTGTCGGTCCATGGAGCCTTCCACAGTGGCCTCATGCGAGAAGCTGAAGAACAATTAAGCCCTTATATTGCCCATGCACCCATCCGGAAAGGGAAAGCTGGCATCGTCATGAATGTCCCCGGAGACATCGTCCCTGAGATCGACCAGATGCGGCACAACCTGATCAAGCAGGTTACCAGCCCGGTGCGGTGGGAGCAGGGGATCCGCGCGATGGAGAAGCGTGGCGTCGATCTCTTCATCGAGATCGGCTGTGGAAAAACGCTATCCGGCATGAACAAGCGAATAGGAGTCCAGGCGCCGACACTTTCATTTGAAAAAATAGAAGATCTTGATATGATTGCACAACAACTAGGAAGATGATGAACAAACTCCTTGAAAATCAGACTGTTGTTATCACAGGCGGCAATGCCGGCATCGGCAAAGCCATCGCGCTGAAGTTCGCCGCGCAGGGCGCTAAACTGGCGATACTTGGGACCAACGTCGAACGAGGCAATGCAGTCGTCGAAGAGATTAGCCGGCTTGCCGCCCCGCCTGCAACGTTCTATCAAGTCGATGTGTCCAATGGTCAATCTGTCGATGATGCGATCAAGAACATATTAGAGGGCTTCGGCCGCATCGATATCCTCGTTAACAATGCCGGCATCACGCGCGATCAGCTTCTCATGAAGATGTCGGAAAAAGATTGGGATGAAGTCCTTGATATAAATTTGAAATCATGCTATCACACTTGCCATGCTGTTGTGCGTCCGATGATGAAGGCAAGGCGCGGCAAAATTATCAATGTCAGCTCCGTTGTCGGGCTGATGGGTAATCCCGGTCAGGCCAACTACGCCGCCTCTAAAGCAGGGATGATCGGGTTTTCCCGAGCACTGGCAAAGGAACTGGGTTCGCGCGGCATTTGCGTCAACTGCATCGCGCCGGGATTTATCGTCTCCCACATGACCGATGTGTTGACTGAGGAGCAAAAAGGATCCCTTTTAGCAAAGATACCCATGGGCCGCATGGGAACGACGGAAGAAGTGGCTAACGCTGCCCTATTTTTAGCCAGCAGCCTTTCCGACTACGTCACAGGGCAAGTGCTCACCGTCGACGGCGGCATGGTATAAAGTAATACGAGAACAACAAGAAAGGAAACCATATATGGCATTAGAACAAGAAGTCATCGAGATCGTCATCGAACAACTCGGTGTCGATAAAACCGACGTCACCCCAGAGAAATCGTTTGTTGAGGATCTCAACGCAGATTCGCTCGACCTCACAGAGCTCATCATGACCTTCGAAGAGAAGTTCGGCTGTGAGATCTCTCAAGAAGATGCTGAGAAGCTCAAGACCGTCAAAGATGTGATCCAATACATCTCCAAGAAAAAAGCCTAAAAGGATAAAGGACGAAAGGGATACAAGTCTCGACGCTCCCAAAAGCAAGTTCACGCAAAGGCCGCAAAGGAGCAAGCGCAAAGAACGCAAAGAAGGACATTAAGGACTTAATGTCCTTCTTTGCGTTCTTTGCGCTTGCTCCTTTGCGGCCTTTGCGTGAACTTGCTTTTGGGAGCGTCGAGACTTGTATCCCTTCTAGTTTTTTCTTTTCGTTGACAAATTCTTGCGTGCAGAATTACAGTTAAGCCACTTTCGAAATTGTTTCGGTTGATGGGTTTTAATAAGGAATTTGGTAAGGGCTGGCGCCTTGCAGCCTGAATCCAAAGCTACCCCCGTAACTGTGTACAGGATGTTCTGCATATAATGCCACTGAAAGGGTACCCTTTTGGGAAGGCTTGTAGAACGGAGAGATAGCTTCTCTCCACCCTGTAAGCCAGGAGACTTGCCCATAACTAATGATTTCATTGGACGGGGTGTGCCAATGAGCAGACGATATATTCCTTTTTTCTGTCTGTTTCAGCTCCCTCGGTTTTGTATCACAACTTAACCAAGGAATCTTCACTATGTCATCAATATCTTTATGTCCAACATTGAGTGGATGGTTTTATTCTCCTGAAAAAGTACAGGCTGAGATCCCAGTCAAACCTGTCGAGCCGCTATCGCCTAAACAGGTGCTTGAACAATTGCAAAAACTTAAACCTGAAGAGATAGAAGAGTTTTTCCAAACGCGCCTTCCGGAGTTGATTGAATCGATCGATCTCACAAGCCTAAAAGAGACGATCCTTAAGATGGACAAATCGTTCACATCTGCAGCCGATCACGCGAACAAACAGACGCCATTATTACCTCAGAACGACAGTTCTCAAATGCATGAAGAACAGTCATCGTCTTTGCTGTTCCGCTTTTTCTTCAACTTGGTAGACACCTTTGCCACAGCGTTCAACTTCTACGATGAAAGCGACCCGCCGACATCAATCTATGAAAAACAGGTCCTCATCACGATCTACTATCGCTTTTTCCAGATACCGCTTGCTCTTGCCCTCATACTGCAGCCTCTTGTGCTGGTTGCCTGGCAAGCCTATTTGGTGTCGATGGCAATCCTAGCTGCCGTGTCAGCCGGTATTTATGTCTACATGAAATATTTTAGACCTTTCCCTACCATCATCCCTTCAGCTCAACGCGTCGATGACTTAGTCGCTAAAGAGTTTCCGAGACCCATCACAGGTTTGGACATTGAGTGCGACGCTTTGCTGTCAAAGATAAATCGATCCACAAAAAAACGGCCGATCATGGTCCTTGGGGAGACGGGAAGTGGAAAAACAACCCTGATATATAAACTACAGCAGAAGATCAAAGATAAAAAGATTATCCTCATCCATGGCGGCAACCTTGCTGCAAATAGCATTCGTTCGGGCATTGGAGACAAGCTGAAACAGATCAGGTTCAGCTTGGCGGGGTTTGAAGACCAAGCCATCGTCGTCATCGATGAATTTCAAGCAGTGAAAAATTTTGAGCTCATCAAGGAGTTTATCCGGACGCCTGGACTTCAGTGTATTGGCTTAACTACGTGGGATGCCTTTCAGAAGGAGATTATTCCTGCAGACCGAGATCGTTCACTACGCAGATCCTTTGGTTCGAATTTTATTCGTATTGAGATGTGGAAATCCGCTCAGGTCGAATCGCTGTTGGAGGAGATGGCTTACGATGCGTGGGATATCACGTTTGTTGATGGGGCGCTGAAAAAGATCGTAGAACTCACCGATGGCGATTTTAAAGAGCTGCCTCAGCCGGCGAAAGCGATCGAGCTCTTTGAAGATGTCATCGAGAAGTGTCGAAACAACTATGAGGTGACTCGATCAGACGAGCTGAAAGATAAAAAGGCGGAGTTAAGCAGGTTGGAATGGAGAAGTAAACGTAGATGGCCGATGGATGATGCAACAGAGAAGTTTCAAAGGGATAATTTGGAATTAGAAATTGGAGTCCTTGAAAAAAGGCACACAGATCTCTGCGAGCAAAGAAGTATTTTCCGTTCGTTAATGGAGAAAAAAGAAAAGCTGAAAAAGCAGCTGATAGAAGATGCAATGGCATTGAATGCAGCGCACAATAACAACGAAACTCTTGATGAAGAGTTTCAAAAGAGATATCTTTTTTCTTATTTCTTTCTGCTGCCTGAGATGGTGAAACAGGCAGAGAAGGGAGCGGCCAGTTTGAATTTGCAAGTCGATGAGAAATTTGTAAAAAGCGTGTTTAAGGAATACAAGAAGAAAAAGGAAACGGGACGCAACAAAGCTGTTAATCCCTTTTATGGTATCATCGATCACCCTTCCGATGAGGCGATTCAGGAAGTGAAGACTGTTTTTGAAAAATTTGGCACTGTTGCTCACGGGAAAGGGCAACCCTCTTTTGAAGATTTATTAGAGCAACGGTGGAAGTCGACTCAAGATAAGTTAAAGCTGGCTGGTTTCCTCAACTACAGCATGTACGAAGCCATTGTGTGCAACGCCTGCGATCTTTACAGCCAGAAGTGAGTAAAGTAAGGAGTTAAAAAGTTGAAAGTTGAAAGTGAAAAGTTGAGTCCCGGAGGGACGATAAGAGGTTCATGAAGTAGCACCGGAGGTGCTGAGTCCCGAAGGGACGAAAAGATGTATAGCCCACAGTGTAGCACCGGAGGTGCAAACTGTGGGTATTGCATGAGAATAGGACATTCAGCCCCAACGGGGCAGCAAGAAGGAGAGACCCATCATGCAACCACAAACCGGAGTCCTTCTGGTCAATCTGGGAACGCCCGATTCGTATCGCCCACGCGATGTCTACAGGTATCTGATCGAGTTCCTGACCGACAGCCGCGTCATGGACCTATCGTGGATCCGCCGTCAGCTGCTTGTGAGGGGAGCTATCGTTCCTTTTCGTTATCGGCAGACGGCGCACCTGTACAAGACCCTGTGGACGGACCAGGGTTCGCCCCTGCTTGTCCATGGTCGAGCGTTGGAAACCAAGCTCCAGGCAGCCTTAGGGGATAATTTCAAAGTGTGTTTGGCGATGCGCTACCAGAATCCGTCGATCGCATCAGTCCTCGAACAGCTTCGCAACACCCCTTTGGAACATCTCATCGTCCTTCCTCTGTTTCCCCAGTATGCCTCGGCGACGACAGGGTCGGTGCATCAGAAGGTGATGGAACACGTGAAGGAGTGGACAGCGATTCCAAAACTAACCTTCCTAAATAGCTTTGCAGAGCACCCCGCCTTCATTCAAGCCTTCTGCGCCGTCGGCAAAACATACAACCCTTCCAACTATGACCACATCTTATTTAGCTTTCACGGGCTCCCTGAGAGGCAGATCCAAAAAATTGATAAAACCCATTGCTACAAAGCCCAGTGTTATACGACAGCCAATCTCATTTCTGCAGGCTTACAAATCCCCGAAGATCGCTATTCTATCTCGTTTCAGTCGCGTCTGGGTAGCGAACCCTGGCTTCAGCCTTATACAACCGATACACTGAAACATCTAGTGCATCACAACAAAAAAAGGTCCTGGTTTTCTGTCCTTCGTTTGTATGCGATTGCCTTGAGACCACATGTGAGATCGGAATGGAATATCAGCACGAGTTCAAAAAAAGGGGAGGTGAGCATCTGCAGCTCGTCGAAGGGCTCAACAGCCATCCCGCCTGGATCGATGGCCTCAAACAAATCATTCTATACTGAACGTGACTCAAAAATTGAAAGGGGCCGGGCCTGCATTAACTTTGTGAAAGGGGCCGGGCCTGCATTAGGCATAACTTTGAAGTTATGAAAGGGGCCGGGCCTGCATTAGGCATAACTTTGAAGTTATGCCTAATGCAGGCCCGGCCCCTTCACATTTTGAATCACGTTCGGTATAAGATTCTCGAGATTGACAAAATTTCCTGAAATTATTACAATCTCTTATTTAAGAAGGAGAGATTTATGACAATTAGTTACTTTGATCCTGTTTATAATGGAAAATTTTTCAATGATACTGTTCAAGGATATTTTGACCTTGGATGTAATAATCGCTATACCCATATCAAGGATAATGAAGTTGCAGCTTATAAAGGTCATGGCCCTTCCATGCTTGCCACAGCTGCTAAAATTATCAGCTATTTCATTGTGATCGTACCAGCTCTCATGCTTCTTTTCCATTATCTCCTTAAACCAGCTCTACCATACACTATAAAGGTTGATCCAAATACCAAGACAATCCCAAAAGTTGAAAAGGATCCACCAAAGACGATCTCAACAGTTTCATCTACCCAAACTACGACCGAACAAGACAACCCATCTAAAGTTGTCAAAAAAGTTGAAAAGAAACCTTTGACCAATCCACTACAGAACATGTTCGATCAATATGACGCTCAAAAGAACAGAAAAGAGGATCCCATGACTACCCTTAAATCTTTGTTTGGTATCACCTTGGATCAACAAAATTATCCAGAATATCTGACAAAAGAGATCAAATTAGATCTTGGTAATAATGATATCAAGTCAATCGCTACGATGGAAATAACAACCTCTTGGCATCCCCAAGAATTTTGGGAAAACCTTAAAAAAATCCTTTCTGATCACTCTGTAAATGGGAATTTTACAGTAACATTTTATAATTCCAAGAATACGATTATGAACACATGGAATTACGATTATGTAATGACGTTTGAATCGAGAATTATTGGTGATTTTCTTCCTGATTCTATAAGTTATCTACTTGTAAAACTCCAATAAAGCGAGGGGTAATATAAAGGACCAGGACTTACACGACTTATAGGACACATACGACAGCGACTCTCTGTCCTTGTCGTATGTGTCCTATAAGTCGTGTAAGTCCTGGTCCTTATATATTACCCCTTATTCCATCTTAGCCAAGAGATCCTTCAGCTCCCGATACACTTCATCAACTTCAATGCGGGCGCGAAGCGTTCTTTTTGTAGCCCGTAGCAAGGCCTCGCGAGCGAAGCGAAGACGAGCCGCAGCTACGGGTTATGCGGATGTAACATAATTTAACCCCGTCAGGGGTTCTTCTTTTTTCGTTTATCCCACAAAAAAAGAAGAACCCCTGACGGGGTTTAATTTTTTGTCTCATTGCCTAACCCGTAGCTGCGGCTCGTCTTCGCTTCACTCGCGAGCCTTGCTACGGGCTACAAAAAGAACGCTTCGCGCTGCATCACGTGGCCTTATATCTAAAGGGGTCGGGCCTGGGCTGTCAAAAATCGTTGATTTTTGACAGCCCAGGCCCGACCCCGATTTTGACCCCGATTTGGATAATATCTACCCAGGGTACCCTCATGGCTCATTTTTGGATTTATCAAGATATTTTTACAAAAAATCCGCCAATCTCAAAAATAGTCTTTACTTAACAGCTTCGCGGTATCAAAGGTCTATTAAATTCAACCCATGTTGCGGGTTTTTCCCCTCGGGGAAGAACCCGCAACATGGGTTGAATTTCCTATATCTTAAACTCAGGCTAGGACTCTCAGTCCACTCCGTCCATTGATAGGTGCCATCGGCCTGTTTATTTCGACTCCGGCGTCGACGCAGTAGCAGGCCCTGTTAGGATCTATGCTGTTCATGACACCGTCGTTGCTGCTGTCAGGGTTTGCCACTCCTATCGAAAATATGCCTGTGTGGCTGCGGCCGTTTACTTTATTTATCCCACTGTGTTACTTTTTAGTCATTGCCAAAGGGATCTTTCTCAAGGCGATGCCCTGGGATGTCGTCATGAGCAACGTCTAGCCCATGGCCATTATCGCTGTGCTGACACTCATGGGCACACATGGTTCTTCCGCAGAAGATTGGAATGAATTTATGTTGTAATTAAATTGATGATATGTTACAATTCAAACTAATTAATTAACATGGAGATGTTATTATGTTTATATCTAATAGCGATCTTATTTTGCAACGCAAATTACAATCGTTTGAAAAAACAATCCAATTTTGCAAAGATAATCCAGATACTGAAATCAAAGAGGATATCGTCATTCAGGAATGTGACGTGATTGTAGAAAAGTCTTCTACAGTATACAGCGGATTTCATAAAGAACCATTTGAAAAAATAAAGGGATTATTTACTGATATCATTAAAAAATATTCTGATGAAGAAAAAAATAGAAAAACATCTAATTTAAATTCTAGTGAAACAATAAAATCGAAAAATTTGAAAGTGTATAAAAAAGTTATTGAAAAAATAAATAAAATAAAATTTAAAGAAAAACTTCAACTCCAGAATCTTCAGGATCTAATTGAATCAATAGAGAAAAGAAAAATGGTTCCAGTCAATACTGGATTTATCATCAAAGTGGTGTTGGAGAATGTCTATGATAACAACCAGGTGCCGGTAGAAGATAGAGTTGAATGTGAAGGTCTTATTAGAAAAATTTTGCGCCTAATCAAGCAGTACCCTAACTCCTCGTTAGACTTATGTTTAGTTGATAAAGTGGATAAAGTACTTAATCCTATACTTACCGATTCCAAGTTGTTATCTATGAAGGTAATAGAGTTAGACATTGAGTTTGAGGCGAAAATAGAATAGTCTGAAGAGAAGGATTCTTTAAGTCTTTAGATGGACGTCGTGGACGATGTGGATAGCACCTTATTCCCCAGCTGCCGCCCATTCTTTTAACCACATTTTTTTCTGAGCGGCTTAATGCTGGCGCGAAGCGTTCTTTTTGTAGCCCGTAGCAAGGCCTCGCGAGCGAAGCGAAGACGAGCCGCAGCTACGGGTAGGCGGATGTAACATAATTTAACCCCGTCAGGGGTTCTTCTTTTTTCGTTTATCCCACAAAAAAAGAAGAACCCCTGACGGGGTTTAATTTTTTGTCTCATTGCCTAACCCGTAGCTGCGGCTCGTCTTCGCTTCGCTCGCAAGCCTTGCTACGGGCTACAAAAAGAACGCTTCGCGCTGCATCACGTGGCCTTATATCTAAAGGGGCCGGGCCTGGGCTGTCAAAAATCAACGATTTTTGACAGCCCAGGCCCGACCCCTTTCACTTGCCTGAAATAAATATTTTATAGAATACTAGTACATTGTAAAGTTTTTATTGATCATTTACTTTTATCCTCATCATTTGACGTTGCTTTTAATATTTTTAAAATTTACCATGTAAACAGTGCTTTGTAAAGTATACCGAACGCGACTCAAAAATTGGCTTTCGCGCTAGCCCAATCCACTTTTTGAGTTACGTTCGGTATAATCATTCTATAACACTAAATAAAGGATTTCTATGATGAACACTGATTCTTTTGTTGGCCTTGAACAACGATATGTTGAACAAAGTCAAAAAACAGGAATCGATTCTATGAAACAGCTCCGGCAAGATTGTGAGACATCGAGGGAAAGTTGTCCTGAGTGTGAAAAAGCTACAAAAGCATTTCAAGCTTTAATCAAAACAGACAATATGACCATATTTGTTGTTGACAGTCAACATTATACTATTGTCCCTCATCAGCATAGGACTTATTTGGATATAACAGCTATCCAACGCACCAAGCAAGACAATAACTTTTCCTTGACTTGTCTCTATTATCAAAACATCATCGATGATGTTTTTAAACAACTATTTGGTCCTTTCAGGAGCCAATTAGAGGCCTACGTTCCCCATCAACATTTTCAATATTTGATTACTCATTGTTCGGAATCATCTACATCTGTCATGACTACTCCATCGGAAAACGAATTGAAAGAATTGAGGGATAAAATCCAATGCGAGCTGATTAAACACAGCCAAATAAATAAATTGTATATTAAAAATACTCAGCCTTCAGATATAGTCGTAGAACTCTTAAATGAACCCCAAAACATTGATGATGTAAAACAATTGGTTCCAGTGTTAAAAAAACTTCTCGAGGATCTTGCGGATTCTACTAAATCACAAGAGACCATCAATAAGCTGGCACGATACTACCCTAAATTCCTTAACCCTGATCTGCCTGAAAAAACTGATTGGAAAGGGATATTGGAAAAAAAGATCCAATTTTTTGAAATGTCCGAACCTATACCGAACGCGACTCAAAAATTGGGTTTGGGCTAACGCGAAAGCTCCCGCGGTTGAATCATTGGAAACAGGTCAATATTAGTAATATGAACCTGTTTCCAATGATTCAAAGGTATAGGAGATTCAAGCCATGGGGAACGGTCCTTTCAGTTTCGACAATATTCGGAGACAGTCCATTTTCTACTATTGTAAATCATTTGAAATTTTGATATAATGGAATTATTTTCAATTATTTACGAGGTTTATACGATGTTTATTCAACCCATCATGTATCATGAAGTTTTAGTCAATACCGCCCTGGAGCATACTGAGCAAAAGGGGGATGTTACAATTCTCAATGTTGTCGTTCCGCATCATCAGATTAAGGCGCTCTCTGAGAATCGCCTCTCATCAGATCAAAAGGTTATTTTTCAACTTGAAAAATTAGAGCGTAAACTTGTCAACCACGACGAGGCGCTATCTAAAGAGGATATTTTTCAAGCATTTGGAGCTTGTTTGAATGAGGGATTAGATCAGCAGATAAAGACTCATTTGAAAGGCCTCTTAGAAGAAATTGTCAATGGATCTTACGAGATATCTGATATCCGAGAATATTTAGGATGGTATTGTCGGCTGACTTTGACGTGCCTAAAAGGCGAGTCAACGCTATTGGATGAAAAGGTTCAAGGACTCTACAAAAAAGTCATCAATGAAAAATATGACATTACATTACGTGAATCGGAAGGCCATAGTCCTTCCTACTTCCTCACAGATGAAATCACTAAACGACCTTTTGCTATTTTGAAGCAATCGCATCCTGAGATTACCTCTTCTTTTACTAAACATCTTCCAAAGATGCCTTTGAGTGCGACTGTGTGGGAACATGAGTTGATAGGTTTAGAACAAGATCAGCTATTTGGATTTAATCGTGTTCCAACCACATTGACGGTGAGATTTAAAAATGGAAAAAACGAAGAAGTGAATGGAGTCATCCAGGAATTTGTGAGTGATTCAAAGAGTGGATGGGACTTCTATAACCCTAGTGGGGCCGATTTGTTAAAAGCGATACCAAAGTCACATGTTCAAGTGTTGACCTTAAGCGGCCTTTTTAAAGGGATAAGCGCAGGGCATCTTGCAAACTACATTTTACAGTTGGATGGCAATAAAGAAAAGGTAACAACTCTTTTTGAAATTGATCTGGAAGAGATGCTGCTTCCATACAATAAATTGAGCGATGTCGATGATTTGGTCGTTAGTGATCAACTTAGCACTAAAAAGGAAGAAGCGATTAAATCATTGATTTTATGCCGTATGTGGATTTTGGGATTGCCTCAGAATGGGATGCCGTTTGATCGAGCAGCCTTGATGGCGATGTCGCACCCAAGTATGCTTTCTCTGCTTCAGTCGTATCACAAACAAGCATCCAAGTATTCACGCATGGATGAAGGCTCTTGGCAAGCGCAATATGAGCGGGTCAGGATGATGCAAGAGATCTGCTTGAGCGAGCTTGAAAAGGCAACAATAACCTTAACGCCAAGAGATCTGTATTTTAAGATATTTGGTGGAGAGCATTTGTGGAAGATTGCTCAAGAGAAAGGATATCCACCACTAATTGCCTTTAATAATTTGGTGAGTGATCCTTATCAGCATATCTTGAAGGACTTCTCTGATCCCACCTCGATTCCAGAATGTAAGAGGTTGAAAGAGCCGAAAGACGACAAGCCGGAATCGAAGGATATCATGAATTTTTTCCGCAAGATGGAAGGGTTAGAGCAAAAATAGCCACCTCAGACCCGCTAGGGTAAAGCAATGAAAAGTTATGAAAGGGGCAGGTCTGAACTATCACTTGACGGACTGGACAATAAATTTTGAGTACGGTGACTAGTCACCGCTTTTGCCTTAACAGGCATAATTATTAAAAAAGGTATTTATGGAATCATCTAGTAGTATAAATAGTATCGACGATTCATATGTAAGAACACTCGTTCATTCTGAACTCCAAGAATGGAGTTTGTTAAAAAAGTATACTGTGATACCGGATGAAATACGAGTTCAAATATTTCAATGTATTGCATCTCCAACATGCTACCAAATACAAGACGATGGTTATCGTTACTTAATAGTGAGTATTATTAATAAATTAGATCCGTATCGAGAAAAATTTAACGATATTATACTTAAAACACTCGAAGAGGAAAAAGGGAAATTTGATGCCGGTAGGGAGGCTATTAGGCTGATACAGAGTGGTGAACTTAAATTTCAGGACCTCGGTGAATGGCAAAGTGATGATTCAGAAATTTGCGATGTAGCAGTAAAAATAGAAGGCCTATCAATATGTAAATTTGCGGGTAAACAATATATTCTCGAGCTGATGAGAAAAAATGCGTTCGGAGAGGATGGGAGTAGTAATGTCATAATGATGAAAGATATAATCCCATTAGTTAATCCTGAATTTTTTAATGATAGAGTGTTTGTGCTTTCTTTGGTGGAATTCACACACTTGGCATTAAAATATGCTCCGGAATTGCAAAAAGATAGAAAATTTGTTCTTGCTGCGGTAGGAATAAATGGCCTTGCACTAAAATATGCCCCTGCATTCCAGAACGATAAAGAGGTTGTTATCACCGCGGTGAGGCAAAATGGCATGGCTCTTGAATTTGCTCCTGAATTAAATGATGATTTTGACATTGTTGTCGAGGCAATGAGAGCATCTGTTGGCTTGGCTTTAGATTATGTCTCACCCAATTTTCAAATGAATGAAGAAATACTTAATTATACAGTCATTGGATATTCACAAGGTAACATTCGCACTATAGTAAATAATATCATTCGATCTCGATTTGAAGACGGGTCAGGGCAATAGCCAGGAGTTACTAACTGTTTGATAAAATCTATACAAATCTATATATTTCTGAATCCATCGGATCATTTACTTTTTAACTTCATAATAACTTCTTCTTTTACGTCATTATCCACGAATCTCTGTCGTTAAGATTTGGAAATTTAATTTGAATAGTATCATCAGGATAATCATCTAATAATCTTTTTTTTGTTATACTTTGCATATTTTTTATATAATTTAATTATATTTACAAAATAATATCAGCTATTGGTTTTAAAAACAAGTGAATTTTCAGTGCAGTCCTCTTTAAATTCACTTTTTCTTATTAATTTATTTATTATTAATTAAAATAATTGTTTTAAAATTGTATCAGGTAAATAATTAATAAAAATGAGATAATACTATGAACTATATAAGCCAATTAACTGAAGGAATTAAAAGTCTTATTCCATTCAATGTATTTATACCGAACGTGACTCAAAAATTGGAATTTGGGCTGCGCCAAAGCCCCGCGGTTGAATCATTGTAAACAGGTTCATATTACTAATATTAACCTGTTTACAATGACTTCAATCGCGGGGCTTTGGCGCTGCCCAAATGCCAATTTTTGAATCACGTTCGGTATAGGCTCAGGATATTGGAAGAAGAAGAGCGGGGAAATGAGAACGAAGAGAGTAGGTGGGAACTGATCAATCAACAACGAGAAGCTTCTCAGGAATTTCTGCAAGCACTGTTTGAAGCAGAAAATGAAGAGCTTTTTGAAAATGCATCTATTGGAACTGCTGTTATCTTTGCCCTGGCACTTTTCTTCCTTTAACTTCTTGCCTACGCTATTAATTCATTGAAATTAATCTTGGTTATTGACAAAATGTATATTTTATTCCTATCTTAGGAATAAATATGCAAATCAATAACGAGGAATAAATATGCAAATCAATAACGTAAGCACCTACGGAATAGATATGCAAATCAATAACGTAAGCCCCTTCAGAATAAATATACGAATCTTAGGAATAAATCTACAAATCAATAACATATCAAATCATTCAAATCAAAGTACTCAGCCACTCCCTGTGAAGTCATTTAATAATCTTGTCTGCTTTTTTACAGCTGTTAGCGAACGCCTCTCCTCTGATTGGGTGGATCGTTGTTTTGCCAATCGAAGATTGAGTCCCGATCAATACGAAAAATTGATCAGCCATTTTAAAAATCATCCAGAGAAGGCAAAATTTCACGCTCTCTTTAGCCGCTATATAACACGCAATAGGGATAACCTCGCACTCGCAATGAGGGCAGAAATTCACGCTCTCATTAGCCACTATATAACACGCAATAGGGAGCAGGGTAATGACCGCGCACTCTCAATAGAAAATTTGGCCATTAGCGAAGAGAGTACCCTTGAGGACCTCGTGAAGGAGTTTTGTGCTCTTTATCCATCCGGGGAAAACGATAAGTTTGATGACTTAGCTTTACGACTGGTCGCGGCTCTCATTGAAGCGAATGGCCAAAAAATTCCAGAAATATTTAACTGCAGTGCGGGCTACTGCCTCATGTCTGACCCGGTCGCATTGCCGACAACGGGAAAATTCTACGATTATCCTGTCCTCCTGCAGGCTTTAGAACTGACACAGGAGACATGCCCCTTTACGCTCAGGCCCATCATCCGTCCCAATCCAGGCTTAAAAAAACTGATTGAGCTCTGGAAAGCCTACTGCCCAAGATTTGAAGTGGAGTGTCGAGATAAAAAAATCACGATACCTTGCTATTGTTTAGAGAAGGTTTCCCTGGAGGCTCTCCAGGCCGAAGCAAAAAAACACCCCTCCTCTACCCTCCTGGCTTTTTCTCAACTATTAGAACTTTCTGCCCTTGAGTTTGAAGATCTCATGCATCTCATTGTGCTCACGAAGAGGCTGAAATTATACAACTATCAGATCAAATATAAAAATGCCTTAATGCAAAAGTTACAAAAATCGCCTGAACTTCTCATTGCTCTATGGCAATGTAAAGACCGAGAGATAGCAAACGCTCTGTCCGACTTGTGCCTCTCTACTTTTGCATTACTTTCAGGTGAGAAATTGATTAAATCGATGCGAAAAAAGTTAATTCCTTTCTACGAATTCCTCACCACACTGAAAGAGGAACCGTTGTCACAATATTATCTTGCTGTTTGCTATCTGAAATGCATTGGAAATGAAAATAATCAGGAAAAAGGAATTCGGATATTGGAAAAACTTGCTGAAGACAACAACGTGTATGCGCTAAACTCCCTTGGACAGTGCTATGAAGCGGGATTAGGAGTAGAAAAAAAATTTGATAGTGCTGTCACCTATTACCAACGAGCTTCCAACCTAAAATACCCAGCAGCACAAGCCAATCTTGGATGGCTCCTTAGCAGAAACGATAGACCAAAAGCTGTCCAGTTATACAAATTAGCAGCTGATCAGGATGATCCAATTGGTCAGTGTAATTTAGGCGAGTGCTATCTAAATGGTAACGGAGTCGAAAAAAATCGCATTAAAGCTGTGCGATTATTTCAACTGGCAGCAGATCAAGGACATCCTGTAGCAATAATTAATCTGGGAACTTGCTACATGTGTGGTTGGGGCGTGGAGCCGAATCTTCAAAAAGCTATTGAGTGGTATCAACGTGCAGCCGATCTAGGATATGCTGTGGGGCAGAATTACCTTGGAAATGCCTACGAATATGGATATGTAGTGAAGAAGAATCTAGGGGAAGCCTTTCGACTATATTTTCTCGCCGCCGAACAGGGAGTCCGGGAAGCTCAATGCAAAGTTGGATTTTTCTACCTGAAAGGTTTGGGGGTTACAAAAGATCAAAAGACAGCAGTCCTGTACTTTAAACTTTCCGCTGAACAGGGATATTATGTGGCGCAATTCAATTTTGGAGTTTGTTACTACAATGGGTGGGGTGTTGACAAAGATCTCCAGCAAGCTAAAAAGTGGATGCAGCTCGCCGCCCAGCAAGGAGATTCCGATGCAAAAGCGTTCCTCGCTTCCAAATTTCCGAATCAGGAATAAATATGCAAACTAATAACATATCGAATGATATCAACCCTTATAGCAATGCATTAAAACATCTGCATACGATTAAGATACTATGAGGAAGGCGTCGCCATCGTAGAACCTAAAGTTGTCGATGACAAGGAACAGTTTTTTCAGAGTTTTTGTACCATGTTTTGTAATGTTTTTTGATGACTTCGAAAATAACACTCTTTTCTGGCCTTCTTGGTT
>Ga0207122_1064_pt1 | contig 16909 bp, 1 predicted proteins | sample Alteio_BWMinHeat_38_FD_153504 | JGI IMG/M metagenome (GOLD analysis project Ga0207122, IMG submission 153504) | Enriched cells from forest soil in Barre Woods Harvard Forest LTER site, Petersham, Massachusetts, United States -... | ecosystem: Environmental > Terrestrial > Soil > Temperate forest >... | reverse complement strand
AAGAGGTCATAACGCTTTTGTGTCGCTAATTGATGAACCTCAAATACCGTCTACTCAAACGACAGTTTTTGGAAAACGGCTATCTGCTCGACATACTCAAGGTGCAATAGGTGATAATCGCCATGAGCTTGAAAGAGGGCCTTACGCTTATTTTATTCAAGCAACTATTCAGCAATTAAAGGATGAAAGCGGTGAAGTCAACGCGGTAGTGGAAGATATGCAATTGGTTCACCTTTCTCAGCTCGCCCTCTATCTAAAAGCTCTGAAGTTATTCCAAGATCAAAATTTCTCTAGAGCTAAAAGAGGGCTATTTGACGCGCTTGAGGAATTTAAAACCCAACGTAAAAAAGATTATAGTGAAATTAGGAAATTAATAGATCTTTATTTGAATGCTGATGCCAAAGAGAATGAACCTTGGCAAAAGGACTTAAATGGTCGGAAAGAAGCCTTAGATACATTGATTAAAGATATTCTTGGCGAAGACTCAAGGTTTTATAAGAATCTTAAAGAGATATATCTAGAATGTTATATGAATATTAGAAATAGATCTGTGGTTAGTCCAAACACAAGCTCAGAAGGACGATCAAGAGGTGCGTTAAGAACAGCCCGTAGTTTTGATATGTTATCAGGCTTCAGAAGTATAAGACCTGTAAGATCTTTAGGTTCACTATTTAATGACCAGGTTGATCCTTCTTTGAGTAATGTTCCACCAATTCCGGCATTTAAGACAACAAGTAGTCCTTTAGTTATTGAGAAAATTGATGGAGAAATAACGGGGCCAAACCCCATGGATTCAGAGAAAGACAAAGAAAAATCAGTAGGTTTCTGGAGGGTACCAAAATGGATTGGTCGCTATATACAGCGAGCACATGGAGGTGAGGTAGAAACTATTCAAGCATCTGAAGATAGCACAACACCTTCAACAACTGGCCAGAGGACATCTCGTCAAAATGACCAGGAAGCACAAGATACTCAAACTACCCAAATTAGACCAGAGCCATCAAATGAAGGGCGTCGCCGTCTAACAGCAGGTGGAGATGATGACGATAGTAGCGATGATGAAGATAAGAATAGTAAAGATGGGCATAAGAATGACAATGATCCTGATAAAAAGAAAAGAACAAAGAAAACTGATTCAAGCTCTAGTGAAGATACATCTGATGAGCTTGAGAGCGAAGAAAAAACATCAGGTTGGGAATGGAAGAGACGTGCCGAGGAACTTAATGAAGGTGGGGATATAAATGCAGCAAAAGAAATGTGGAACAAGGCAGGACAATGGTTTACATCAAGAGCTGCAGAATTAGAAGGAACCCGTGCTTACCGTTCGGCCCTGGATGCATTGGAAATGGCTAAAGAAGTTTATGAAGATGCAGAAAAAGCTTTTAGAGATGCAGGAAACAATGAGGCGGCGGATGAGATAAGGGAAGAAATTAAAGCTCTAGATGTGAGACTTGAGAAGTTGATGAAGACGTGGAAAGCCAGTGGTAATAGTATTCTTAGCAAGACTGCTCAGAAAATTGCAGGCCGTTGGTACAAACCTGAAGATATTTACGAAGCTGATGGGAAAACGATAAGGGCAGAAGTACGGGATAGATATCAAAAGGTGCCGACAAGTCTGGGAGGAAAAGTTGCAAGTGGCGATGAGCCCAAAGACATGCTGGAATATGTACCGAGCAATAAAGCAGCGGGCTATTTGCAAAAGTGGGGGTATTTTCCGAAGTACCAATATCAGAACTACCATGACAGGATGAGGAATGAAGGGCGCACCACAGGTCAAGCAGGGGATATAGGTAATGCCTGGTTTGAGAAAGTCATCAAGGCTGATAGTGGTAAAGGTTATACGGTGCGATTTTCTGCCGGTGGGCCTGGAGCTGGCAAGACAACAGGGATGGGAGAAGCTCATCGAATTGTTGATGTGGTTTTCCCAACAAGGGAGCAAATCCAGTTTGCATTAGATCATGGTTGGAAAGTCATTATTGAGACCACAGTTCGTGATCCATTTGAGTGTTTCATACATGGACAATTGCCGCGTACAGAAAGACAAGGGCGTACTCAGGCGCTGAGAAGAGGATTTGAACTGCATAAGGCAGCATTTGATATGGTAAGGATATTGAGGGAAGAATTTTCTACCAATGCAAACGTGCAGTTTACAGGTAAAGATAATACGGGAGAAAAAGGCAAGGCAAAATCGATAGAGACATGGGAAGACCTCGAAGCCAAAATGGACGAGGTGTGGACAAAGACAGATGTTCATAGTGCTCTTAAAGTTAAGGTCACTATAGATGAATTGGTGATAAAAGGTGTCGATGCACTCATGGAGCGTTGGCGTGAAGTTTCCGTAGCATCACCTAAAGAAAAGGACGGTTTCGAAAAAATACTCATACCTTATACCTTGAGTGATATAGGGCGTGAACAACTTGAAGCACTGCACAGTGATGGAACTATTACCGATGCGATGTATAGCGAAACGTTGAAGGTTGCAAGTGATTCTGAAGCATTGGGCAATCTGGATAAGTTGTTTGAACACACTGGAAAACCCGATAAGAAAGAAGTGGCTTACCGCTTGGTGACATATCGATCTGTGAGCGATGAAGGGGTTGTGAATCAATAAGCATTGCCTTATTTAGTACAGCGCTATGAAAAAGTAGAGGGCACACATGGCGGAAAAGTGATTGATTCTAGACTGGCAAAAGCGCTTTTGATAGAAAAAGAAGAAATGCTAACCGCGACTGAAAAGACAGGATTCAACCAGTCTGCAGAAGCCATTATAAATGCCAAATTAGCTAATATAGAGAATCTAGAGGGTGAAGTTATTTTTGTTATAGGGAAGCCAGATGCAAAACAATTAGAGCTGATGATGAAAGGGAAGAAAGATGGGGGTAAAGTATTAGGAGTGTTTGTCGGTGAAGCTGGGGAATGGGAAGGGTATGGAAAAAAGATAGACCAACTACGTTTAAATGATCCCCATAAGATCATTCGAGTGGTGCGGATAGGCAGAGGTAATACTACTGCAACGGCCTGGAGTAGTTTGAGAGGGCGAAAAGTATTTGCGGAAGTGTTTGGCGAAACAAATGATTGGAAGCCTGTAGGTAGTAGGTTCTCGCCAAGGCGACTGATAAGTAGAAAAGTAGAAATAACAGCTACAGAACCTATAACAGCTTCACCTGTGTTATCTCACAGGCTGAAATTAGAGATGCAGCTTGATAGATTAAAGAAATTACAAGAGAAGCGTCAAGACAGTAAAGTTCCTGAAGAAGTGAAGGATACGCATGAGGTGTTAGGACGACTAGCCGCTCGTTTTGATTCGAATAAGCAGGCTAAATTCGAATCGTTCTTAACTGTAGTCCATATTTGTTTTGAAGAAGCGCCCAAAGAGATAACCAAGAAACCGGATGCTGCTACGCTAAAAAAATTATTTGATGCGGCTCAAAAAATATGGCCAACAGGAGGAAGAAATAACTTAGGTCAGCGTAAAGAAAAAGTACCTTCTGGTGATGTGCTTTGGGCAGCACTTGAGCCTTATCGTGAAATACAGCTTAACGTAAAGGCTGAAGAGCGCAATAAATCACTTAAGAAAAGCCTGTTATTTGGTGATGAAGCGGTTTTGCAAAATGACATTGCATTTTTAGAGAAACAGTTGCTGGGTGTATTGCCACCAACGCCTACATCCACAACACAGTTTGGTAATGTTCATTTGGCTCGGGATTTGAATCATTTGCCATTGCCGCCTACTGATTTAATACCTCATCGCGGAATAGCTAACGCCATTACGAATACTGTTGTGGGAGGGCAAGCACTTCGTTTCTCCTTCTTGCATGAAGGAAGCTTCCATGATTGTGCGGTTCATGCTATTCGTGCAGTAGTGGGGAGAAACCGTGCAACACCTGAAGCCATTGCAAATGCATTGTTGCGTTTTGAGTGGAGTGCATTGAGAGACGTGGGCGTCCATACAGAAGTCTTGCGACGTATTGGAACTGAAACTACAGAAGAGGATGTATTAGCTAATCTTCAAGGTTATGCAGACCGTATTAAAGGAGCACTGCAAAGTATTCGCAGTGACGATAGAAATACAGCGATACGGGATGCTTTTGAAACAATGCGTGATGTTACACAATTACCTGCCAATTTGGTTGGGCGAATTAATACGGCATTAGAGGATATGGGAACTCAAGGTTTAAATCCCGCTGTTCTTAACGAATTGAATGCTATTCGTAGAGAGTACAACAATCGTGTGGATGCGAATTGGAGGGCTGCATTTGATGCGGATATTAACAGTATTACTGCAGAGGTAGTTAATCATTTGAAGAAACCGCTTGAAGGGCATTACACGCAAGCAATGATCAATCGTCTATGGGGTGCTGCTGGAACAGATCCTGAAGTTTTTGTACAAAGAATACTAGGTATACCTGGTGGTACAACACGACTGGTAGAAGCATTAACTTCAACAGGTGGATTAATTCCTCGAGGAATGGAAGCTTTACAAGAGGTGATTAATGATGTTCCGCGCGGTCCAGAACGTCAGCGTCTGGAGCAATTGCGTCTGCGAGCTCAAAATAGAGCGTTATCGAATGCTGAACGCCGAGAATTTTTTGAGGCTTTCTTAAGAAATCGCCATAACAGTAGAGTGGTTCAGGATGATCGGCGCTTTAATGACCATATTCAAATGTTATTAACATTCCCCGCTGATCATGGTATGACACCTGATCAATTACAGATGCGTTTCTATCAGCGCATGATTGGCTTAATGCCTGCGTTGCAAGGTAATAGAGAACATCTTGAGGTCTTGTGGAATGTAAGACAGGCAGCCTATAACAGGTATCAGGAGCTTAGGAACGATCCGCGTCGTGGTATCGATCCTGTGAGACTTGAGCGCCTATTGTCGGATCGTTGGGTAAATGATGAATATCTCAGGCAATTCCAAGGTGTTTCAGGCGATGGTATGAATTACGAGCAGGCCTTAGCGTTATATCGCTACCTGCTTGGAAACGAAGGGGTACCTCAAGCGTTTGAGGAAGTTCATATTGGCTTGGAGAAGGGGCGGCTTGTATGGCACACGGGACTAGACCGACAATTGAACCAAGCAGAGCAAGTTATGTGGCTTGAAGAAGCGCATCGGCGTGGGGAAGCTATTTTTGTGAATCGCTTAGGCCATGATGTAACGTATATTCCTATGCGTGGTGGAGGGTGGGTTTTATATGACTCCCTGTTAAATGGAGCTTCACGTGTAGAGAATCGCGGTGTGTGGTTTGCAAATTCGCAAGAATTACTGACTCACAGAGGTTATGGTTTGGCTGCTGCGCTGCCTATTGCAGGCCGGGCGCCTCGCTTAGCGCGCTTGCCGATTCCAGCCTATCATGGAGTTCAGCTTGAGGTCGATGCTCATACATTTGGGCCACGGTTTACTCCATTGAGAACATCTACTGTGGGAGCAACAACACATGCTTTATCAATGAGGAGAAGCAAGTCTACGTCAAAGAAAAAAGTGTCCAATCAGAGGTTTATGGATCGCATCTATGGCACAGAGGAAGACAATGAAGAGGAGGAAGCAGTTATAGAGCCAAGCGGTCCTCGTGTGCTGGGTAAGGCGTTATCCACACATTCCGGCTCTTCAAATGAAGATATGAATGAGTTTTGGGCAAGAGTGATTAAAGATACCGGAAAACTAACTAATCCAACTCATGAAAAGCCAGGTAAAGATCGGTTTGAAGCCATGATTAAATGGCTAGATGCCATGAAGTTTGATTTATCCGATCCTCTTACACGTGCGCTATTAGGAAAGTATGCAGAAACAGATAATATTGAAGGTTTGGCCACAGAGTTAAGAGATGCCTACGCTAAACAAAGAATAACTCGATTAGGAGAGCGCCTTAACTTTGCATTAAAAGATATTGAGACTGCTTTTGAAAGTACAGTCTGGGGTGATGATCAGGAAAACTTGCTTGAGGCCTGGCGTGATCTGTGTGCGGAAATTGGGAATAGAACACGGGATGATGATCTAAATAATTGGATTAGAAATCAACTGATACGCTTGAGTGAAAAGATTATAGATCATGAGGATACTCCTGATGAACTCAAAGCAAAGTTGCAGTTTGCAATCAATAATAATTGGTTCCGTTGGCAAATGCAGGGTGGGTATGCCACAGCAAAAGAGTGGTGGAATCATGGTGAAATGCGTGCGAACCAATTGGCAGGAACCTATTGGTATCACGCCATTGAATCATATTTCCAAATGCATCAGTTGGATTTCCAATTCTTAGGGTTTGATCGATTTATAAAATTGTTGGTTCTTGTGCAACCTGAAAGCAGTAAGGTATTAGCGAAAACGCGAGGGCTTGGAAGTGACCTGAATACTTCTGAAGCCCGCCTGCTTATGGAGGTGTTAACTGGCTATTCACTCAGGCAGCTTGATGCAACAGATGCCATAGATGAAATAGAAATACAAGCAGTATCGGGTGTGCCAAACGTAACAACATGGACGGAGAAATTTAAAGCGATATTTAATAAAAAAGAATGGAGTCATGCACAGATTTATGGGATTAGAAACTTCAGTACGGATATAGCAGCAGGCTATAATCGTGAACTAGATACCGTTGATGCTGATGGAGTTGCACGCTCAGCAACAATACGTGTTGATGAGCGCTATGTTTTAAGTAACGAGGCGATCGATAAGGATGATGAAGAGCATCAAATTGTAAATCGCATCATTGGAGATCTAACGAATCAAGCGAATGAGCGTAATGGCAAATATATTAAATTAGATCCAAAGGTCTATAAGAAGCAAGATAACTATGTTCGTCGTTTTTCTGAAAAACGATCGCTAGATGATAATTTAAAAGAATTGTTGGCGTATAGTAAAGCGAAATTATCCATACTGATGAAAAAGTATGCAGAGGAACATGCCACAGCGGATGAAAGTGCCATTAAAAATAATGTATTTAAAGATGCAGTATTTTTAATTGCATTGATTGATATTGTGGCAACAGGTCGCAGCCGTATTAAACAGGATTTTGATCTTTTAAGCGATAGAGAAAAGAAAGAAATTTTAGGTACTAAACAGGAGTTAATTGATCTTTTAAGTGATGGAGTAAATAAAGAAGCCTTAGTTAAGTATGTGCATCACTATATTGGCACGCGTAGGAGTAAAAAGAAAGGTCTTACTGAGGAACACATTCAGTTTTTTGCAAAACTTGCGAATGCTCTACATGAGTTTTCAGAGTTAGAACTCAAGGATCATAGTCTGGTACGTGCCTTGTATCAAAAAAATAGGCGTGGTAATGCCTTCTCCAGAGGCTTTAAGAAAGTTGGAAAAACAACTCCCTTTATTAATTCCCTCAATACGCTTAAAGCCAGAAGGTTTGACGAAGGAGGCTATCCATTCTTGGTGCAGTCGGTATGGGATAAATTAGAAGCTAACGAACGCTCTAAGCTTTTGCCAGATTCAGTGGGGCCTCAAGAATCGACTACATCCTCCTCTACTACATCTCATGATAAGCATGAAAGAACAACGCCAGTCCCTTCGGTGCATGATCCAAAAGAGCCAAGAACTATTCCAGTGATTGAGTTAAGGACACAAGAAGAAGTACTAGAAAGTGTAAATAATAGTCTTTCAGCATTGCCTGGTAAACCTGAAAGTTTGGATGGAGTTCAAGCAGGTGCAGACTATTTAAGTGCTGTGAAAAAATATCTAGATCATCAAATCAATTATTACATTAAAAATCCTGAGGGTAGGGTTACCAATGGGTATTTCGATCATGAAAATGGTAGGGTGCAAGGAGCCATTGGATATGCCCGGGCTACCTTAGCGCGAAATCGTATTGCTACTTTCGTAGATCGCATGAACAGGATGATAGAAGCATTACCAGCAGAGTGTAAAGCTGGGTATGAAGGGCAATTTAAAGCTATTCGTGATAGAGCTTTGGGTTTTTCAGATGAAGCCTTAAATGCTCGTACTCAAGAACTTCGCACATTGGCTGAGGCAGTGATTACTCAATTAGGCCCAGATCATGAATTTTCAAAACAACTTGAGCAAGCCAATGAAAATCGCTGGTACCGTTGGGAAATGGGCGATGATGTGGTGAGAATAGATAATACAAGGGGATGGTGGGAGCCAAATGAAGAAGGTCTACCAATAAGATTAAATATTGAAAAAGATTATTTTGTATTCGAAACCTATTTGCAGTCGTATGAGGATCATGATTTTGAGTTCTTTGGATATGATCGTTATATGGCTCTTAAAGAATTAATCATTTCGCATAGTAGAAAACAGCTAGATGCAGATACATTAATGAAGTCTATGCTTGAAGCAGCCACAGGCTTGGGTGTTAAAAAGCATGATGAAGGTAAATCTGTGATCGAAATCGCGCGTCCAGATAACAGAAAGAGAATATATAGAGGTGGATTATTAGGTTTTATGAAAGTAGAGGTAAAAGGTAACCCAAATAACCGATATGGGCGCTTGATTTCTGTGCCCAGAGTAGGAAAAGATCTTATTCATAACCAGCCTTTGAGTTATGAGGGCCAGCCTTTAGATTCTGCGATTAAAGCTACCATAGTAGATAAACAAGAAGCTTTAAAGCACAAGGCCTTTGATAATATTTTAGGAAAGGAATGGCTAGATAAATATCTATTTATGGCTTTCCAGAACAGCAAACGTCGTCTTTATAGAGATGTGTATGCTGAATTGCAGCGTGATAAAGAAGATGGCATTGAAGAGGGTGGAGAAAAAGATCGCCTTGTTTCCAGAGTATTAGCACGGCCCTTGGAAGATAATTTAAGTGAGTTATTAACACACGCTGAATTGCGTTTGGTCGAAGTTGCGCTCATGTACCATTCTGAGTTTGGTAAGTATGGTGATCGTAGCAATGTTTTCCAATATAGACTTAAGCGTGCCTATCTTTATTTGGCTGCATTGGTAGAAACCTTAAAGGCTGAGCAGATTGATAAGCAATTGCTACAGAACCTTTTATACGGGCGTGTGCCTTTGAATGAATTTATGCAGCAACTGCGAGGAGAGAGCTGGAAAAAATATGTTGTGGCTATGCTTACTGAGAAAGCAGGGCGCCATGACCCGCATGCCTCGATGATGGTTGTAGAGCAGTTCTTGAGGCAAGAAGGCGTATTGGAGTTTGAGCCAGAGTCAGAGCGGAGGACAATTATGGATTCTGCAGCAGAAGAGTCTGCTAAATGGACTGTTAAGGATATGGACTACGATGCCACGCAAGCCTTGGCGTATCGAGAGTTTGATCCACAAGAGGAGCATCAAACAAAGATTAATGACAAATTGTATGGATTAAATCATATAGGGCTTGTTTTCTACCAAGATTATTATGCTGCTACGAAGGTAGAAAACTTTATGCCACGTTATTACTATCAATCGGGCGTGATAGGTAATCGTCCTTTGGAGATGGGAGATAAACACTATTCTGCATTTATACATGGCTTAGGTGAGCAATTGTATGCGGCGAAGCCTGAAACATTACCAGCTATTCATGAAAACAGAGTATTGGAAAGTCAGTCACGCCTTGAGTTTTGTCTGGATAGTTTCAAACAATGGTTAGTGTTTAGCCATAATGAAACTGTCTTAAATAGGCAACTAACAGTATTAAAAGAGTTGGAGCAGTTTAAAGCAGTTATCAAAGCCTTTAAAGAATATGCAATCTCTGGTGGGGAAGCGGTAGAGGCGAAAATAAATGAATATGCAGATCATTTAGTTAAGTATATGGGTAGTTTGCTTCCTGAGTCGGCAGGGAGTGATGCGGAATTTAAAATGAGAGGCCTTAAGCAAGAACTGATCCGAGTGATTTATGAAGCAAGGTCATCGGATTCTGACAGTGAAAAAGAGCCTCTTGGATCACGTCGTATTAAGAGTAAGAGCGGTACAGCTCCTTTGACTTTAGAAGAAGGAGAAGCCACTGATATCAGCGATGTAATTATTATTAGTACGCCACATACTGTAATTCCACGAACTCCTGAGTCTGAGGAGGATACTAGCACATGGAATCCTTGGCATCACCTACAGCCTAAAAAAGCTAGGATACCTAAGCCCTTGGTAGGGAATGAGCGTGGTCTGGAGCGATATAACTTAGTTTTAGACCATCTTGATCGTATAAAAATTCAGGTGGCAAACGATGATGCTTTGGTACCGGATGATGAGCGTGCAAAGAACATAATGATGTTTGAGATCATGCATGGTCGTTATGATCGTGAGTCAGGTCAATCCAATGGTTTAGTTGGAAATATAAGGAAGCGCATGGCGCGGGCGGAATTATCTACGTTAGCGACAGCACTTAGTAACGTGATAAGAGAGATGGGGCCAATTTATGGGCGTCGCCATGAAGGAGAAAATCGAATTAATGAATGGCGAGCATTCCGCAATGAGATACTTCAGCAAAACACAGATGAATATTTGCAATCGTGGGTGGGTACGAAGCTAAGAGTGTTGACTGAACATACTATAAGAGAATTGAATGATGGCTCAGAAGACCCTCAACAAAATAAGCTTGTTAATCAATTGAGGGATGCACTACGTGAAGAATGGTGGATTGGAAAAGCACAACGAGATATAGAGGTTCAAAAACTGGCTTGGTATAGAGATTTGGTTTCTACGTTAAAAGCAAACTTAGGGAATGATATTAGGCCTTTGCACTTCGATGTATTTGTTAAATTGTTAGCGTATATAAGGTCAGAAAATAGGGATGAGATGACTTCAGGTCAGTTTGGTATAAACGCTAAGCTGAGAGACAGACCCATAATAGCGCGTATGGCAGAGTTTTTAACGGGCTATGAAGAAAAAGGTATAAATGATAATGCGATGCCAACAGATCGACTGATATTGCTTGGAGATCAGGGAGGCCATAATAGAGGTCGTGAATTAAGAGAAAGTTCTCAACGATTAAATGTAAGAAATGAGCTGGAAATTAAAACAGACCGCTTTGTTAAAGAAAGAGCAGTCGTTGAGAAATTCCTTGCTGAGCCAATAGACAAAGCTTTAGTTTCTTTGAATCAGTATGCTGAATATGCATTGGGCGATTATATAGGGCAATATATTGTAAGGAATAACATAGATCCACGTAGTGCATTGCCTGTATTAATGTTAGTTGAAGTATTGGGGGCGACGCCTCATGCAGATTTGAATAAATGCGATATGGTTAAACGTTTGTTGGAAGGGGCTGTAACAGGTGAAGAAGTTGTTAACTGTATTCGGAATGGGACAAGATGGAAAGAGATCTTTATAAATTCAGGTGGAACAGAAGCTCGGCTCAAGAGCTTTATTGAGTGGAGTGAGCGATATTTAGGATATATATTAAAAGGTCCTTTTGTATGTGATGATTTAGCCATAGCCTTGACGGCAGGTAATGATAGAGTTCCTGCACGATTCGGTAGGCATTTTCATGCTCCAGCCGATAAAGAGCAGACGATAGAGCTGCGTTGGAAAGATACTTTTATAACCGGTAAGGGGCATGGATTCAGCATTGATCAAGGCAACTTTGCAGTATTTATGGAGACGTTGCGGTATCGTTTAGAGAAGGCAAATGCAGAGACCATAAGGACTGTTAATACTATAGAGACAGAGCATAATCCATTTGCGGATGCTACGGCAGGTGTTAGATTCTACATTGATAGTATTGCGGACTATATGAATGATCTCGCAAGCAGAGGTGTGGTTGCCACAGATGCAGAGAAGCAATGGATTCGTGATTTAAGGTTATTAACAGATAATCCTAGACGGCGTGGGGGAGCTAACCCCATAGCGATTGATCACCAGTATGACTACATCGAAAGGACGATACTTGAATATGTGAGCCATGGTGAGGCTAGTAAGCTAAATGAGCGCCGGCAAAAAGTTGTGGATGTATTAGATGAAGTTTTACGGCCTCTGTTAGAAGGAACAGACGATAGTATTATTTACGATGCACTAATGAGTGTAGTAATGGGCGATAGAGTGCCATGGTCAATGATGCGTCCAGTTACGCCTACTCCTCCTCCTTCTCCAGTTGTACATCCTCTTGTTATAACGCCTACTCCAGTTGTACATCCTGTTATAACGCCCGTTGTGCATCCTGTTATTCCTCTTCCAGTAATACCTCATGCATTGGGTGGTGTTCTGGCGCCTGCTCCACTCAAAAAAGCCAAGTGGGTGATCGATATCACCAAAAATCATCCTATGGTAGTGGAATATATCCGCGATGCTAAGGGTGTAGTGACACGCGTGATTCGTGAGCCACTCCCCGAAGAGTTAGCACAAATTAATTCAGGGGCTATACCATGGATGGCTTCAGAGGCTGCGGTTGTTCTGGGTCAAGAGTCGTTGTTGAGCGGAAATGCTCCGGCAGCTCTTAAAGCGGCTTCAGCCTCAAGCAGCGCAGGTACTGAAAACGGCTATACAACATTCTGCGGGTGGATAGCAATGCGGCATGCTGGATTGAATGTTACGCACGAGGAATATAATGCAGCCTTAAGAGCGTACGCTCGTGATGTGGCTAGGTATTTTAATCTAAGTGGCGATGTCCATGCCGGGTTGATTGAGGACTATATTACGAATAGACATAATGCAGGATACACATGGTTTGCCATATTGCATCGTGTAGCATTAGAGCGTGGATACACCCTTAAAGGGTTACATACCGATGTATCACGTGCTGGAGTACGAGGCACTTTGTTACGGGATATTCGAAGAGACGGTGGCTTAGAACAATGGATGACCACACGGAGTAATGGAACCCACGGCTATATGGATACAGCTATTTTGCGTATTACAGGTAAAGGCTGTAAGACGGGTGATGGCGGTATTCAGCGTGGTGTGAATGAAAACTGGTATTTCTTCGGTGTGGATGGACGGCGCTATACCGTATCGGGTGCCGGGCACTTTGTGACCTTGAAGCGGGCTAAAGCGCAGGAGCATTTTAATGCTGCAGGGGGTGCATTACTAAGACTTCATGGGGGGTTACCTGTGATTAATCCAGATGCTGCAGGGGCTGCTTTAAACGGTGTACTGATGCCCAATTTACTTGCGGGACATAAATTAGATGACCGTGGTGCACCTATCGTTAACCCGCATTGGCTAGCCGCTGCTGGAGTTGCGGTAGGCACGCCTGCTGCGGTATTAGCAGCAAGGGCAGCAGGTATACGTGACGAATTTTATTATTTAATGGAAGGCCAAAAATTAGATGAGCGTGGCTGGCCAATACCTAATAACCATGGGTTGGGAGCAGCAGCATCGCCAGATCTATTCTATGTGCAAGAATGTTACCAAGTGGGTGCAAATGGTCAGCCTTTGCCTAATCCTAATCACAACCCAGCAACCGATCCAGATCATGAACGCTGGCTGAAAAAATGGTATTACCTCGATCCGCTTTTCGCAGAGTCAGCAGGCGGTCCAATTGAGGTTAATTTAGACCGTTTGAGTCGTGATCTGCCCTTATTGCAAATCGCGGCATTTAACGAACAGGTTGAGCCTACTAGACCTAGGGTGCGTGATGTACTGGCAAGGGAATTGGATTGGCAGCGTTTGGGTCGCCCAGCGATGGGAGTTGCTGGCGGGGGCGTGCCGGGTGGTCGTGCACCTTATACATCTCCCTACCTTGCTAGTTTACCTGCCGTTGCCCGCCACTTCCGTCTGCTGGGCAACCCGTATGATCGTCTGATTAGAGCCTATGTTAGTGGTTGCGCATTGGCTAACGTGGCGTCCGGTCGTCCTGCGCGTGATAGCTCTCAGCGCATTGCGGATCACGTAGGTAAGACCTTAGGGCAAGTTGAAAGTCTGCTCGATTGGTTGATCAAAGGTATTGATAAGCTTGAAGAGATGAGAAAAGAACAGAAATCTTTGTTTGATAGTATTGGGTTAACCAAAACACGTTCAGGCATTCCTTATGTGAAACAGATCCCGCGGCACATATTTTTGTGGTTTAAGAAATGGCCTAAAGATGTGCGTGTGGTGATCTTTGATGATGGTATATCAGCAGACGGTCTGAGGTATGATCGTGAGCTCAAAGCATGGGCTGCCATGTTTGCGCAGACGTTGCAGAGACGTGCTCAAGAGTCTATTTCAGACTCGCGGCGTATCTTTATCGAGTTCGGACGAACTGATCAGCGGCAACGCCTGTTAACAGAGGCCGATCAGAAGAAGATTCAAGCTATGGTAGATGGCAAAAGCAAATAACCCTAGAAATTAGGGTTATTTGCTTTTGCCATCTACTTAATATTTCGATACAAAAATCCCAGCCATACTGTTTACCTAACTTAACACAGTGCGGCCTATATCTATTAAGTTCATAAAACAGCCTGTAACAGATTCGCATGAGCTGGGTTAATCTTTCTAAATAAATGCATTTTTGCTGCTATGCAGCACAAGATATGGGCTGCATAGGAGAATTTAGCCTGTTATAATCCGCCCAATTTCAACGTTTCGAGGACACCATGAACATGATGCCTGACCTTGATCCCCAAGAGACCGCCGAGTGGCTAGAAGCCCTAGAGGCGGTGATCGAACGTGAGGGCGCACAACGTGCTCACGATCTCATGGAAAAACTGCTGGACCGTACACGCCGTAGTGGTATTCGTCTTCCATTTCGTGCGCAGACAGCGTATCTCAATACTATTCCCACAGAAGCTCAGGATAAAATTCCTGGAGATTCCGGCATAGAGCAAACCATTCGTGCCATGGTGCGCTGGAATGCAATGGCTATGGTATTGCGCGCAGGAAAAAAAGATCTGGAGCTGGGTGGTCACATCGCCAGCTTTGCATCAGCAGCTACACTCTATGATGTAGGTTTCAACCATTTTTGGCGTGCACCCAATGAACAGCAGGGTGGCGACTTAATCTATATGCAAGGCCATTCCTCTCCAGGTATGTATGCTCGGGCGTTTGTAGAAGGGCGTCTCTCAGAAGATCAGATGGATAAATTCCGGCAAGAGGTGGATGGTGGCGGTTTGTCGTCGTATCCCCATCCTTGGCTCATGCCAGATTTCTGGCAATTCCCAACGGTTTCCATGGGTTTAGGCCCACTGATGGCCATTTATCAGGCTCGTTTTCTGAAGTATCTTCAGAATCGTGGTTTGGCGCAAACTGAAGGCCGTAAAGTATGGGCCTTTATGGGTGATGGCGAAATGGACGAAGTGGAGTCACTAGGTGCCATTAACATCGCCATCCGCGAACAGCTTGATAATCTCGTATTTGTGGTGAACTGTAATTTACAGAGGCTAGATGGCCCTGTGCGTGGTAACGGCAAAATTATCCAGGAATTAGAAGGGATTTTCCGTGGTGCTGGCTGGAATGTGATTAAAGTGGTCTGGGGAAGCTATTGGGACCCATTAATCGCTCAAGATAAAGATGGCTTTTTGCTGAAGCGCATGGAAGAGGCTGTAGATGGCGAGTATCAGGCGTTTAAGGCGCGTGATGGCAAGTATGTGCGTGAAAAATTCTTTGGCAAATACCCAGAGTTGGAAGCCATGGTGTCCCACATGTCAGATGATGACATTTGGCGTTTGAATCGTGGTGGGCATGATCCTCATAAAGTTTATGCGGCCTATGCAGCAGCCATGCGCCATACCGGTACGCCGACCGTGATTTTGGCAAAAACGGTTAAAGGCTATGGTATGGGAAGTTCTGGTGAAGGCCAGAATATTACCCATCAGCAGAAAAAAATGGATATGACCTCGGTTCGCGCGTTCCGAGATCGTTTTAATGTGCCTATTTCCGATGAGCAGTTAGAGTCCATGCCGTATTTCCGGCCCGCGCCAGATAGCCCAGAAGCGCAGTATCTCAAAGCACGTCGTGAAGCATTGGGCGGAAGTTTGCCTCAGCGTCGTCAGAAGTCTGTAACGCTGCCTGTGCCTCCATTGGAATCTTTTAAAGCGCAGTTGGAATCAACAGGCGAGCGTGAAATTTCAACCACAATGGCCTTTGTGCGAATTTTGGCTGCATTGCTGAAAGACAAACAGATTGGCAAGTATGTGGTGCCGATTGTGCCAGATGAATCTCGCACCTTTGGTATGGAAGGCATGTTCCGTCAGTTGGGTATCTACTCACCTGTTGGGCAGTTATATGATCCGGTCGATTCAGATCAACTGATGTGGTACAAGGAAGATCGCGCAGGGCAAATTTTGCAAGAAGGCATTAATGAGGCTGGTGCCATGTCTTCCTGGATTGCAGCGGCAACGTCTTACAGCACAAACAATTTGCCAATGATTCCCTTTTACATTTATTACTCGATGTTTGGGGTACAGCGTGTAGGCGATTTGTGCTGGCTGGCTGGCGATATGCGTGCACGTGGCTTCTTGCTAGGTGGAACAGCAGGTCGGACTACATTGAACGGCGAAGGATTGCAACACGAAGATGGCCATAGCCAACTTTGGTTCTCATCCATACCCAATTGCCGTCCTTATGATCCAACCTTCTCATATGAAGTGGCGACCATTGTTCAGCATGGTTTAAAACGCATGTTGGAAGATCAGATCGACGAGTTCTACTACCTTACATTGATGAACGAAAACTACACCCATCCTGCGATGCCTGAAGGTGTGCAGGAAGGAATCATCAAAGGTATGTACCTCCTTAAGGCTTCTGAGTTGAAAAAGCCTAAAGGCCAAGTGCAATTGTTAGGAAGTGGAACCATTCTGCGTGAAGTGATCGCTGCTGCCGACTTGCTTGAAAAAGATTGGGGTGTCGCTGCCGATGTTTGGAGTTGCCCATCGTTTATCGAGTTGCGTCGTGAAGGCTTGAGTTGTGAGCGTTGGAGTTTGTTACATCCTGCTGAACCTCGCAAAGTCTCGTATGTAGAGCAATGCCTTGCAGCACGTCCAGGGCCTGTTGTGGCAGCTTCTGACTATATGAAGTCGTTTGCGGATGGTATTCGTGCCTTTATTCCTAAGCGTTTTCATGCGCTGGGAACCGATGGGTTTGGTCGTAGTG
>Ga0207122_1062_pt1 | contig 17177 bp, 15 predicted proteins | sample Alteio_BWMinHeat_38_FD_153504 | JGI IMG/M metagenome (GOLD analysis project Ga0207122, IMG submission 153504) | Enriched cells from forest soil in Barre Woods Harvard Forest LTER site, Petersham, Massachusetts, United States -... | ecosystem: Environmental > Terrestrial > Soil > Temperate forest >... | reverse complement strand
AACTTCTTTTTCAGTGAGAACCCCTTGATCGCCGACCTTACTCAGAGCGACCTCCAGCGGTTTGACGACTTCGGAAGCCACTCCTTTTTTTTGAATCGTTGCCAGGCTTTGCTCCGCCGCTTTCAGATCATCCGGAGTTCCGGTCCACGCGTAATCCGGTTCAAGTCGGAGCAAAAGGTGGGTTCCGGACTGCAAGTCGAGTCCCAGCTTGATCGCCTTATCCAAGGGTTGGCGACCAAACAGCCACCAGATGCTCACGCCGACCAGCGCGAGCACCACCAATAAGAAAATGGAATTATACAACTTTTTTTCACCCATGGAGTGCTCCTTTTTTTCGCACCGGGGCCTAAACTCCTCCAGCCGCCGTGCTCTTGGCGTAGTTCAAAACGCCTTGAAAAATGCCTCGGGCGATTCGCGCCTGATAACGTTTTTCCCTCAGTTTGGCTTCGGTAATCGGATTCGAGATAAAAGCGGTTTCCACGAGAATCGCCGGAAAATCGGACTCGCGGATGACATGGAACGATCGAAAAATCACCCCATACTTCGGCTCCTCAATCTGTTTTTCCAATCGTTCCGAGATCGCATGCGCCAATGCATAACTGTGCGGTTGAAAATAGTAAACATAGCTCCCACGCGCCAGCCGGCCCTCCGCAGTGGTGGGCCGGGCATTGCAGTGGACTGAAATAAAAAGATTAGCGTCATGGCTTCTGGCCGCGTCGACTCTTGCTTTTAATTCGTCGAGGATCGGAGCTTCAGGGTCGACCAGACTGATGTCGGAAGTTCTCGTGTAAACCACTTTAGCGCCTCGAGACTCAAGCAGGCTTCCAAGCATCTTTGAAATGGAAAGAGTGGCTGCCTTTTCCATGAATTTAGTCGGGCCAATCGCCCCGGTATCTTTTCCGCCATGTCCGGGGTCGATACAAATCGTCCATGCACGAAGGCCTGCGCCGTGCGGCTTCAATTGGAACTTGATTAAGAGGTGTTCCGGATCTTTTTGCACGATTTGATAGCCGTAAAGCGCTTTGAGATCGATTCGCACGAAAACCACATCTTCAAATTCTTGCCAAACCGAAACATGCTGGATCATCGAATCTTTCGGATCGTAATCAAGCTCGGAAAGCGCGGCTTGAGTGTTTTGAAATTTCAGCCAAAGAACCGTTGGCCGAAGCCATTCTTCGGTGATGACCACTCCAGGCTCGCTTTCAAGAATGTCCATCCGAACATCATTTTTCTCACGTTCAATCTTGATGTATTTCAAAACAGGATGAGAAGCGGAGCTCTTGGAGGTTGTTTTCAGCGACTTGGAATCGATCCAACCGGCCAATATGCTGGAGACTCGTACCTTGAACCAGTTTTTTTGAGTGGTGATGACTTCGAAGCGAATCCCTTTGGGAACCTCGGCGATCCGATCGTAATCTTCGGAAGGACCGGAGCGAAGAATGGTCGGATCATCAATCGTTTGAACGAATTGCGCACCGTTGGCGCGAACAAAAAGCGGAATGAGTAAGAAAACGAAAAACCACTTCAATAATTTCATGATGTTGTTTATTTCGCGGAAAGTGGAAAGTTGTCATTCTTTTAAAATTCGAGGGAAAAGCCGGTGCGAATTCTGGAAGAGGCGTTCCCTGCAACCGGAATTTCCCAGCCGATTAAGTATCGAATATCCTCGGTCAAGCTTCCGTAGAGCCCGGGAGTCACTGAAGTCACTTGAGCTCCCAGATAGCGGGTGAACTCGACGCCTCCGTCGAGCGAGGTCGGAGTCAGAGGATATGCGGTCGCTACGTGAAATCGGTCGAATCGAACCGAGGTGTTGTCGCCCCCGAGCGTTTTTTCAAAAACAAGATTGGTGGCTAAAGCCAGATTCCCAACATATTTTTGTAGGATTAGTTTTCCTTCCAGCTCGCCCGGTTGGCCGACCGGAGAATTGTTCCGATATTCAAGATAGATCGCGGGATCCACAAAAAATGTTCCGGGTTCCGCCAGCCGGTACCGATTTTCGAATTGCCAGCCGAGGTTTTGCAAGCTGCCCGCCTGACGAACAACATAGATGGAGCTCGAAAGACGGTTGCTGATTCCATATTCGAATTCGATTCGTTCTTCGGGAGTCTCCTTAATGCTATCGCCGGCATTATGCCATTCTTCAACTTCGAACTCCCCTTTGGATTCGGTCCAATAAGGGTAGGTAAGAAGCCAGTCCCGCTTATCGGCCCACGCCGGTTGGCTGATTACGGCTAGGGTAATAAGGATGAGAACGATTTGAGATTTCAGTGATGGTAGACGCATTCTTTTTCTTTTTTGCCGCATTTGCAAGCATGGCACATTTTTTCCATATCCTCGTCGGAGTATTGCATTCGGCATCCACAATGCTTGCAAACCCCCAACTGCTTCCCTTTTCCTTTAGGCGAAAGGGGACATGCCGAATGAGCAGCCTCCCCACTGCGGGGCACGGTTTTTCCGGTTTTCTGAGGCAAACTTGAACCCGGGGAAAGGAGGGTGAGTGCTAATATAATGAAGACGATTATAGACTGAATTTTGAGTCTCATGAAATTGAAATTCAATTTCAATAAGAGATTTCCTTTTTTTGACTAAACCGTTTCTTCGGTTTCGATTAGATTAAGCTTTTTCGCCCAGATATTGGTGGAGAGACCATTCACAAAGAGAAAAACGAACGCTACGCCCAAAGTGACAAAATAAATTTGCCGCCCCTGAGGCACGTTATACAAAAGCCCAATGGCTAATGCAACCGGCAAGGCACCGCGCAAACCACTCCACCAGGTCAGCCAAAACCATGAACGCTCGAACCGGTGATCAAGACGCTGGCTGGTCCAATAAGCGGCGTAAACAATAATAAGACGCACCACCAGCAAGAGTCCGTAAGTAATCAAGATTGGTTGCCAGTAGGTGAGAACATCGCGGGAATCGATTTGCGTTCCAATGAGGAGAAAGACGATTGAATTGGCGAGGAAAGCGGCATAACTCCAAAAACCCCAAAGCGCTTTATCCGAGTCGTGATGTCCATAGGCCGGCGGAAGATTGCCGTACACGATTCCTGCGGCGACCACGGAAAGAATTCCGGACACATGGAGATACCCGGCCACGATGTAACTGGCATATGCAAGAACGGTACTGAGCGTGATTCTGATTTCCGTATCTTCATGGATTTTGGTTAGATAATTAAACAAAATTCCTAAAAGCGCTCCGGCCGCAAGGCCGCCGAGCGTTGTTGAAAAAAGGCTCAAGATAGTTCCCCATGCGCTCCAATGCGTTGTTTGCATGGAAAGAAGAATGGCGGTAAAGATGGCCAGCGCGGTTCCATCATTCAAAAGACTTTCGCCCTCCACAAGCGTTGTTAGTTTCTTGTCGATCTTAAGCGATTTCAAGTTGTGAAGCACCGCCACCGGATCGGTGGTCGAAATCAGGGCGGCAAAGAGATAGGCCACCGGCGTCGGGATTGAAAGAAGCCAGTGAAAAAGAGGTCCGAGAATCAAAACGGAAATGACGACGCCCGGTCCGGCAAGGAAGCTAATGCCCCAATAAACTTTTTTTAGATTTTCATAGGAAATACGAAGCGCGCCTTCAAAAATAAGCGGTGGAAGCAAAACCGTCAAGAGAAGTTCGGGACTGAGCCGAAACTGCGGAAAAACTTTCCACAATCCAAGAATAAGACCAACGATCACCAAAAGCGGTGTATAAGAGATCGCAAATCTTTTCGCCAAAATACTGATGCCCGCAATGAGGCCAAGAATCAGTATGACAAAATCGGTGTTCATCAATCGTTTTTTTCGACCGGCTCAACTTTCCACTGGTTGTGCTCGTGACCAACCCAAAGTCCGACGACCTTCACCGGGAGATTCCACGACTCGATTGCTTTAACCGCTTCTTTGATTTGTTTCAGGTGTGTCGCCTTGTCTACCGGATTGGCCGCACATTCATCATGGCCCGCGATTGCTACGATCGGGGATAGGTGCGCGTTCACCGAAATACGGACCGCCTGTTCGATCTCTTCGATTCTTCCGCGCGGTCCTTCGACCATGGCTTTGTCCGGTCCCGGTTCAGTAATGGTATCGACATACGCTAAATGATATGTATTCTTCAACCATTCCGCCGCAGGGGCTTGCACCCTGCCGTCAATGCAGTTAATGATGGTGCCAAACTTATTTGAATGCCCGGTCGCTTGGGAAAGGACCACGTTTCTCTGGAATGCCCAGCATATTACAGCAAAAACAACGATCGCGATTCCGAAAAACATTGGACGAATTGTTATTTGCATGAACGACTCTCCTTTTGCCGCGATGGCGGTAATGTTGCCATTCGACTTTTCTGTTCGGACCTTTAGTAAGCCTTTTCAGCACAGGAGCGCTTCCTTTGCTGAAGATTTGCAGGCTTTTTCAAAGCCGAAGTTAATATTACAAAGTCTTGCTAAGTTGTAAGGAGAAGTCATGACAAAGAGGCGAGTTCCAAATCACCGCGGCAATCATGAATGTAGTGGCATGGGGAAGTGCTTTGAAGCCCCTCCGCGCTTAGTAGGCACGAAATGAAACGATGTGGTTGGGTCAACACGAACGATCCAATGATGCTGCGGTATCATGATCAAGAATGGGGTGTAGCAGTCCATGATGACCGCAAACACTTTGAGTTCCTCATTCTGGAAGGGGCACAGGCCGGACTCAGCTGGTCGACCGTGCTCAAAAAACGGGAAGGTTACCGCCGCGCCTTCAGCGAGTTCGATCCCGGAAAAGTGGCGCGATATACCGAAAAACGAATTCAGAAGCTTACATTGGATCCCGATATCATTCGAAACCGAATGAAAATCGAAGCTGCGGTAGGCAATGCCAGTGCATTCCTCTTAATTCAGAAAGAGTTCGGAAGCTTTGATGCCTATTGCTGGCGATTCGTCGATGGACAACCGAAACTGAACCGGTGGAAAATGATGAGCGAAATTCCGGCGACTTCGTCGGAATCCGACGCGTTCAGCAAGGATCTCAAACGACGTGGATTCAGCTTTGTCGGATCGACGATCATTTATTCGCATATGCAGGCGGTCGGCATGGTGAATGATCATCTTGTCGATTGTTTCCGATATCGGGAGATTCAGCAATCAGCTCCCATCTTCAGTAGCAGCTCTGCAAATCTGCTGACGTCAAACCATGAGTGAGCACGTATGCTGAATTGAGTTGTAAAGAAAATAGCAGCAAACCAGGTTTTTTAGAACAGCAAGGCGTGAGAAAAGCCTTGCCAAGTCCTATTCGGGGTGTAGCTCAGCTTGGTCCAGAGCGCTTGCTTGGGGTGCAAGAGGTCGGGAGTTCGAATCTCCCCACTCCGACCACTCGGCTCGCTCGAACCATCCGAGCAGATTCGAACTGCTACCAGTTTTGTGTTTATTATTTCTTGTGTTTTGGACCCTGCAAGTCAATGGGAATGCGGGTGTGCACGGAGGAGCCATCGACGTTTTGCCGAAACTTTAAACTTCTTGGGCCTAATTCCGGCCAAAATGCGAGAGAGAAAAAATCCAAAGGAGATTCACTCATGCCAGTTCGCCCAGCTCCAGATGTTAACAGACGTGGTTTTTTTGTAGCGGCAGCCAAGTACGTGGGCACGTTTGCCGCTGGAGGAGTGGGCGTCTGGGCCTTGGAACGCTTCACCAAAAGCCCGCCGGTTGAGCCTCCATTGATGAAACCAAGCGTGCCTCAGGCCCAGGACCGATGGAGGAACGCAGCTGCGGTTGAGCTCCTGGATGAGAATCAAGGAGACGAGCAGGGGAGGAATGTAAGGAGAGCATACAATCTAGAAGTGAGAGCGGCAAGAGCCGCAGGAATTATCGATGGCGAAGGGGCTTTGAGAGCCAGAATCCCCGGTGAAAAGGGACATAATCAATCAATCGTTGTGACGACAAAAGGGAGTTCCTACGCAGTCTATCAATCAGCGGACGACCCGATTGTCAGCGCGATGATCAATATACGGTACCCCGACGACAGTTTGGAATCCACTTTCATCCAGACAAACAAAGACGGCTCTTCGGCCGGATACACGATTCACGTGGACAAGAACGGCAATTCAAATCGCACCGAAAGCTTTAATCCGGTTCAGGTTCCGATGGCTCCCGGCGGGGTAATGAATCTGCCCGGAGGAGAAATTCGCTAGCTGCACCTTGAAAGAAATCGGGTTCGCCTCGCGAAAAGAGGTGTATGCAAGTTGCGGTCGAGCTTAACGAGCAATTCAAGAAATGCCTCGATTTACTCGATCAGAGCCGCCAACCGCTCTTCATTACCGGAAAAGCCGGAACCGGCAAATCCACCTTCCTTAATTATTACCGACACCACACTAAAAAAAGAATCGCGGTGTTGGCCCCAACCGGTGTGGCGGCCGTCAACATCGAGGGAGAAACGATCCATTCGTTTTTCAAGTTTCAGCCGAACATCACATTCAATGAAGCGATTCTCATCGCCAAGAATCATCGAAACACTCGCCTTTACCAAGAGCTGGAAATGCTTGTCATCGACGAAATATCGATGGTTCGCGCCGATCTCCTCGATTGCGTCGACATTTTCTTAAAAACAGTTCGAGAGGACCGATCTCCGTTCGGTGGAGTCCAAACGGTTTTCATCGGCGATCTGTATCAACTGCCTCCAGTGGTTGTGGGCGAAGAGCGAGAGTTGCTCAAGAAGCAATATCCAAGTCCTTATTTTTTTGATGCTCAGGTCATGCAAACGTTGTTTTCTTCAGAAGAGTCTCCCCATCTTGAATTAGTGGAGCTTGAAAAAATCTATCGCCAGAAGGACGATTCGTTTATCGATCTGTTAAACAGCATTCGAAATAAGACGATGACCGATGAGCAAATCACACTGCTGAATGGAAGATATCGGGAAAACCTGGATCGACTTGAAGGTGAGTCAATTTTCTTGACGGCAACCAACAAGCAAGCCGACGAGATTAATAAGCAAAACCTGGAGAAGCTCATTTCACGCCGATCTCGCTTTCAAGGAACAATTCAAGGAGAATTCGAGCAAAAATCGCTTCCAACTGAAACCGATCTTGTTTTGAAGAAAAACGCGCGCATCATGCTTCTTAATAACGATTCGTATGGACGCTGGATTAACGGCACGCTCGGGACAATCGTGAAAATGAAGAAAGACGAAATGTCGGTGAAGCTTGATCATGGCGAAACCGTGGACGTTGAGCCTTATACTTGGAGCTGTTATCGATCGCGTTATAACGAATCATCGAAAGCCATTGAGAAAGAAGAGGTTGGGCGTTTTACGCAATTCCCGGTGCGGCTCGCATGGGCGATTACGATTCATAAAAGTCAAGGAAAAACTTTTGACAACGTGATTATCGACATCGGTCGGGGAGCGTTTTCATATGGACAGATTTACGTGGCTTTAAGCCGTTGCCGAAGCTTTGAAGGGATTCTCCTGAAAACACCGATCAAAAAAGAGCACATTTGGGTTGATTATCGAGTCATTCGTTTCCTCACGCAATTTCAGTATCAACTTTCAAAAAAGAAAATTCCGCTTGAAGAAAGAATCGAGATTATCCAGGCTGCCATTGAAAGCAAGAGAAAGCTGACGATTACCTATTTGAAAGCCCGAGACGAAAAATCGACACGGATCATATTGCCGGCCAAGATTGGCCCGATGGAGTACCAGGGATATTCGTTTGTGGGTATCGAGGCATACTGCTTCACGCAGAAAGCCAATCGCGTCTTTAGCGTCGACCGAATTTTGGAGATCGCGGAAGCCGAGTAATCGCAGGATTACAAGTTTTTCTGCATGATCAAGACATCGAGCCATTTACCAAATTTGTATCCGACTTCTTTTAAAGTGCCGATGATTTCAAATCCGAATCCTTGATGAAGGCGGATGCTTAACCCATTGGTTGTCGTGATGCGCGCAATAACGCTATGATGATTGAGCTTCTTCGCTTCTTTAAGCGACGAGTCGATCAATTTTTTGCCAAATCCTTTGTCGCGAAATTCTTCCTTCACATAAACCGAAATCTCGGAAGTTCCCGAGTAGCCGCAACGATCCGACCATTTGCTTAATGAAGCCCATCCAACCACGCGACCATCCGCTTCCAAAACCAAAATCGGATTGTTTTCTCCGTGATTGTCGTACCAATGTTTTTGATCCGTGTCGCTTCTTGGCTCGGTGTCCATCGTGGCGTCGGTGGTCAGGACCGCTTCGTTATAAATTTCGGCGATGGCCCGCAGATCGGTCGGCGCAGCTGGACGAATGATTGACGCGATCAGCATTACCAGCGTTTTTTAATAGGAACGAATTCATCGGAATAACTGTCTTTGGAATCGGTAAGATCGAAAAGGTCATTGATTTTAAGCTCTCTGGTCAAGTATTTCTTTTTGGGGGCATTATAGGCTGCAGAGGTTGTGACAAAGCCCCCGTTTTTCGTTCGAAAGTAATGCATTTCTTTTGTTGTGTTCGGAACTCCCTTTCCTGCTTTTTTGTACGAGTTTCGTATCGTGGCGTGTCCGTCCTCGTGAAGCGTTGCTCTCACGGTTGCGAGGACTCCATCGTTTGTTTCTTCGACGACGACGATTTTTTCTTTTCCGGAATATTCAATTTCTTTCACTCCGTACTCGCCTTTTTTAGCCTCTATGATAAACTGAACCAACTTCTTGTAGGCTCCGAGTTGCAATTTGACCACGGGAACCGCGTCATTCGGGATATCAACCGGTTCCAGCTTTGAAAAATCAGGTTTTTTGGGCGGGGGTGGATCAGGTTTCCCTTGAGCAAAGAATTGATCGGTGATGAGAAGCGTGCTTGAATGAGCCGAGCGGGTAGGGTGAAGCACCATTTTGTCAACGGAAGCGGTCCCTTCCACAACACTGAAAACTGCGGCGGAAATCAATGAAAAGGCGATGCAATAAGGCCTCATCGCTCTAATTCCGAACGATTCCATTTGGCCAGTGTGGCTCCTGCTTCGTAAGTACTTTGCATGAATTCCATCAGCATCGCGTCAGGATCCTTTGATTGCCGTACGTCGTCATATGGCAAGAAGAACTCCTTAAAGACAGGGTTGTACGAGGCTTGCTTGGGGCGAATGGGGGCTTCGCTGAAACCTTGTGGCTCCGGCGCCGCATACGCGTAAAAGACGGGCGACGGCACAGACGGTGCTATGGCTCCGGAAGCATGCATCCCCGGCCAAAACCCGTGACTGATGACCTCGTGAGAATACGCTTCGCGATTCATAGCGTCTTCTCGGGGCGGCGCCGTTCTTCCAGAAAATCGAGTGACCGCCATATCGAAACCGCCCCAGAAAAAGTGGACAGGGCTGCATTTTCCAATGAACGAGGCCCGGAATTGCGTCATGACTCTTGCGCATTGAGTGAGAATTTTCCAAAGTCGATTCGCGTATTCGGGATCGTACGATGCATGTTTTTGATCCAATTCAAACCGAATTGGGTTTTCAATTTCAACCGGCATGCTCCAGATTTTTATTTCAATGCCAAGACGTGAGAGTGTGGACATGACAATTCGATAAAAGTCGGCTACGGAGCGAGCTTCCAACGGAATCGATTCCGAGCGACCGTCGTCGCAGATAATCAGCAATCGATGATCAATGAAATCGAAATCGATTTGGAAATTTAAATTTTTGTATGGCATCGGCGAGGTCGTGAGCCCTCGGGCCGTCACATAAAACGTGACATTCCACCAATGATTGATGAGAGGCGTTTGCGCGAGACGAATCTTTCCGACAATCTGTGTCCACATGTGAAGTGTCGCGTAGGTCTCTTCCCATGCTTTTGTTCGAAGTTCGGGCCACCGTTCAATAGCTGTTTTCATATCACCCTCGTAATTAAAAATATAAAGAGAACTCCAAGGAAAGTCATCAGCATCGGCTTGTACGTTGGATTTGGACTGTGGGCTTCAGGTAAAATGTCCGATGCTCCGATGCAGAGAAGCACTCCCGCGAAAAATCCAAGATACAAGACCAGCGCGTTGGTCGGAAGTTTGAAAAAAAGTGTCGAGGCCGCTCCGAGCACCGGCGCAACCGCATCCAAAATAACGTACCACAAACTTCTTTTGGCTGAATTTCCATGCATCGTCATCAATGAAGCGGTGTTGATTCCATCTGAAAGATCGTGAGAAATTACTGCGACCGCCACCAAAATCCCGATAGAATTCGAAATTTCAAAGCCGAGGCCAATGCCGACGCCATCGAGAAACGAGTGTCCGGAAAGGGCTAGAGCGGATAAGACTCCGACACTTGTATGCCTGTGCTGTTCATACGTGCCTTCTTGCGCGTGATGGATGAGGAGTGTTTTTTCAAGAAAGTGAAAAAGCAGGAAGCCGACGACTAAGGCAATCATTGGTTTCGTTGGATCCGAGTTGGCCTCTCTGATCAGCCGAATAATTTCCGGGAAGATGTCGAATGCCACGACAGCCAAAAGCACTCCCGCCGAAAAGCCGAGGATCAAGTGAAGTTTGTCCTTGTATTTTAAACTGAGAAGACCGCCCGCCAATGTGGCAAGCGAAGCCAAGAGGGATAATGCAATCCGCATAAGCTCATTTTCGATGGGAAGACGATCCGTCCTGGTTTAGAAGTGAGAAAGCCGCAAATGTCGAACCCCTTGAAGCAATATTAAATTCATGATGAAACGCATTATTATCGTCATCGCTCTTTTTTCGTTGGTTGGCGGAACCTCTTGGGGAGATCCGGTAGCCTTGAATGTGGAAGACGCCGTTCGCATTGCGGTTGCGAGAAATCAAGCACTTCAATCGGCATCGGCCACCGTGAGGGCCAATGAAGCCAAAGTGGTTGAAGCCGCTTCACCTTTGTTTCCGAATGTCGGTCTTTTCTATAACTCGAATCGAGCATTTAATCCATTGGGTCCGCCGTTTGTCACAACAGTAGGAACGTTCCGTTCTTTTCCTTATTATTTGACCACTTACAAAGACGGGATTACGCTCAATCAACTTTTGTTCGACGGACAAAAAACAACTTCTCTGGTTCGCCAACAAAAAGCCATCGCACAAGCGTCTCGAACCGATTTTTGGCTCACCACGCAATCGACCGCCTTCAACGCGATTTCAGGTTTTTATCAACTGGCGATCAATCGAAAAATGGTCGAGGTGAGCCAAGAAAATTTAAAAGATGCCGAGGAACATTTGAAATGGGCCGAAGCGCGATATAAAGCAGGTATTGTTCCTCGTTCCGATACCATTGCTGCCAGAGTTCCGGTCGCCACGGCTAAGCTCAACTTGACTCAAGCCGAGCAGGGAGCCGGCGTAGCCGAAGCGTCGCTTGATCGGATCCTGGCGCTGGATGTCACGACTCCTATCGTGTTGAAAGAAGTGAATGAACTGGCGTATCCGGTCACCGAAAAAGAAGCGTTCGCGACGGCTTTGAAAAATCGAAATGAAATCAAGCGTGCGCAGAGTCTGGTGAATAGTGCTAGGGCGCAGCTCGATGCCGCGCGCGCGGGATACTTGCCGCAAATTAATCTGGTGGCGGCTTATGGTTACACCGATTATGGGGCAAACGTGGTTCCCGGAAATCTCGGCTATAATTTCGGGGTGCAAGCCAACTACAATCTTTTTCAAGGAAATCTTCAATCGGGTCAGGTTGGAGAAGCCAAAGCGTTGCTCGATAAAAGCATTGCGGATTTGGATGCGGCACGACAAGATGTTTTTTTGAATGTCAGGCAAGCGTTTCTTTCGTTTCAGTCGGCCCAAGAAAGTGTCAATCAAGCTGAAGCGGCGCTTCTTTCCGCCGCTGAAAATCTGCACGCCATGGAGGGAGAGTATCAAGCGGGTTTGGTTCCGATTCTTAACTTGACCGATGCCCAAGCGAGTCATTTGCAAGCCGAAACTAATGCGCTGGGCGCTCATCTAAACTATCAAATCGCCGTAGCTCAGCTACTTTTGGCTATCGGAATCAATTTGGAGGATATTCATGCGGTTGTTGGATCGCACTAACCCGGTCCGCTGGGCTCGGATGCTTTCATTTGTTTTTTGTGGGATGATACTGCTCGCGTCATGCAAAAAAAATGCGTCGAATGTACAGTCTCGAATGCAAATGACCGTTCCCGTGACCGCTGCGGTAGCGGTTCAAAAAGATGTTCCGGTGCAAATCGAAGCGGTTGGTAGTGTGGAAGCTTTTCGAACTGTTTCAGTGAAAGCGATGGTGGGGGGGCAAATCACTCACATTTATTTTGAAGAAGGTCAGCATGTCTCCAAAGGTATGTTGCTTTTCACGGTCGATCCGCGACCGTTCCAAGACGATCTCGAGAAAAATCAAGCGAATTTAGCCAAAGATTTGGCTTATGTGAAACAAGCGCAAGCCAATCTTGCCAAAGATATTGCCCAACAAAGAAACGCGCAAACCGAAGTGAAGCGTTATGCCGGTTTGATTCATCAAGGATACGTTTCAGCGGAACAGTTCGATCAAATTCGAACCAACGCACAGAGCTTGCAAGCAACAGTGCGCGCCGATCAGGCCCTTGTCCAAACGGCGCAACAAACCATTGGAATCGATCAAAGTGCAATTGATTCTTCCAAACTGACGCTCGAATATTGTTATGTCCGCGCGCCGATTGATGGGCAGGCCGGTTCTCTCTTGATTCATGAAGGGAATTTAATCAAGGCCAACGATACGCCAAGCTTGGTGGTGATCAATCAGATCCAACCGATTCATGTCACGTTCGCCGTTCCTCAAGAACAACTGGACGAAATTAAGAAATACAAGGCGCTTGGGCAGCTTAAAGTAGAGGCGATTCCCGCCGCGGAATCGGAAAAGTCGGAAATCGGAAAAATTGATTTCATCGATAATGCGGTCGATCCGGCCACCGGCACGGTAAAACTAAAGGGGCTTTTTAACAACGACGACAAAACTTTGTGGCCCGGTCGCTTTGCTAACGTGAAGCTGACGCTTCGCGATGAGCCGAATGCGATTGTGGTTCCGTCGTCGGCTGTTTTAACCGGGCAAATGGGGAGCTATCTCTTTGCGATCAAGCCCGATATGACGGTGGAGATTCGTCCTGTGATTGTTGAGCGGACGATGGGTGACGAATCGGTGATTAAATCAGGATTGAGATCGGGTGAAAAAGTGGTGACCGACGGACAGCTTCTGCTGGGACCGGGCGCGAAGGTCGAAGTGAAGAAGGGCGAATGACCGAGCTTTTTATCCGGCGACCGGTCGCCACCGCGGCGATGATGCTTGGCATCCTGTTGTTCGGCGCTTTCGCGTACCGGGTGCTTCCGGTGAGCGATCTCCCGAATGTCGATTACCCGACCATTCTCGTGAACGCGGCGCTTCCCGGAGCCAGTCCGGAAACGATGGCTTCCTCGGTGGCGACACCGCTTGAAAAGCAATTCTCCACCATCGCCGGCCTTGATAACATGTCGTCCACCAACCGGCTTGGAATCACCTCGATCACTTTGAGTTTTACCTTGGATCGGAAAATCGATGCGGCGGCGCAAGACGTTCAGTCGGCCATCTCCAGGGCGCAAAGCAATCTTCCTCAAGACATGCCAAGCCCGCCGACGTATCAAAAAGTCAATCCGGCCGATCAGCCGGTGCTGTACATCGCGCTCACTTCCGCAGTGCTTCCGCTTTCAACGGTTGATGATTATGCGGAAAACATGATTGGTCAGCGGATTTCTATGGTGGATGGAGTAGCCCAAGTTCAGGTTTTCGGCTCGCAAAAATATGCGGTGCGCGCACAGGTGAATCCCGATCGATTAGCTTCCTTGGGAATCGGCATCGATGAAGTGGCAAGCGCCATTCAAAAGCAAAATGTGAACCTCCCAACCGGCACGCTTTATGGAAAAAATCAAGCTTTCACCGTGCAAGCCAATGGCCAGCTGAGATCCGCTGCAGCGTATCGGCCGTTGATTGTCGCGTATCGAAACGGCGCTCCAATCCGGTTAAGCGAGCTTGGCCGGGTTTTCGATAGTGTGGAAAACGACAAGACCGCCAGTTGGTACAATGATACTCACGCCATTGTTTTGGCGATTCAGCGGCAGCCGGGAACCAACACCGTGGAAGTGGTGAATCGAATTAATCAACTTCTTCCTCATTTTAAAACCTTGCTTCCCGGCACGCTTCAAATGATTACACTCTACGATCGTTCGGTTTCGATTCGGAATTCGGTGAAAGACGTGAAATTTTCGTTGCTCTTAGCCAATGTCTTGGTGATTCTGGTCATCTTTCTTTTCTTGCGAAATCTTTCAGCCACGACCATTCCAACGCTGGCGCTTCCGATGTCGATCATCGGAACATTTGCCGGAATGTATCTCCTTGGATTTACCGTCGACAATCTTTCGCTTCTTGCGCTCACGCTTTGCGTCGGTTTCGTGGTGGACGACGCCATCGTCATGCTTGAAAACATCACGCGACATATGGAAATGGGAAAGACCGCATTGCAAGCGGCGTTCGATGGCGCCAAAGAAATCGGCTTCACCATTCTTTCAATGACGCTTTCCTTGATTGCCGTGTTTATCCCCTTTCTGTTTTGGGGAGGGATCGAAGGGAGACTGGTGCACGAATTCGCGCTCACCATTACGATGGCGATTTTGATTTCCGGTTTTGTTTCTTTGACTCTCACGCCGATGCTCTGCAGCCGCTTCCTGCGACGCGAGAAAGAAGAAAAACATGGCGGTCTCTATTTGGCGCTCGAAAGCGGGTTTGACCGGATGCTCGGGTTTTACTCGGCCACGCTTCGGATAGCGCTCGATCATTGGAAAGCCGTCGTAGCATTTTCCGTGCTGGTAGGCGTGGCTGCGGGATTTCTTTACGCGATCATGCCGCGAGGCTTTATTCCGTCGGATGACACCGGTTACATTCTGGCTTTCACGCAAGCGGCTCAAGGAATTTCCTATGAAGGAATGGTGAGGCATCAGCAAGCGGTGGCTCGAATTGTGCATGAAGACAAGAATATCCGGGATTTCTTTTCAGTGATTGCAGCGGTCGGCTTTACCGCCAATAATTCCGGAATTATGTTCATGCGAATGAAACCAAGATCCGAGACACATCTTCGTGTCGATCAAGTGATGGGCGAGCTTCGACCTAAATTATGGAGTGTTCCCGGAATCATGGTTTTCATGCAAAGTCTCCCGACCATTAATACCGGTGGACGATTGACCAACAGTCAATACCAATATACGCTTTTCAGCCCCGACACCGATTTGCTTTATAAAATAGAGCCGGTTCTGGAGTCCAAAATTCGCGCTCTTCCGATGGTGCTTGACGTGACGAGCGATTTGCAGATTACCAACCCACAAGTGAATGTGAACGTCAACCGGGACAAGGCTTCAACGCTCGGCGTCACGGCGCAGCAAGTGGAAGATGCGCTTTATACCGCTTTCGGGTCAAGACAAATTTCAACGATTTATGCGCCGAACAACGAATACCGGGTGATTCTTGAAGTTCTTCCGCAATATCAATCGAATCCGGATGTTCTTCCCAAGCTCTATATTCATTCCGCCGACGGACAACTGGTGCCGATGAGCTCGGTAGCCAAGCTGTCGAAGAGCATTGGTCCATTGTCGGTCAACCACACCGGACAATTCCCGTCGGTCACGATTTCTTTTAATTTAAAGCCCGGAGCTTCACTCGGAGAAGCGGTGAAGCAAATCACGGCGCTTTCTCGTCAAATCCTTCCTTCCACGATTACGGCTGATTTTCAAGGAAATGCACAAGCCTTCGAATCTTCATCCCAAGGATTCTGGATACTTCTTGGAATCACGGTTCTCGTGATTTATCTTCTGCTTGCTATTCTCTATGAAAGCTTTATTCATCCGATCACGATTCTATCGGCGCTCCCTTCCGCAGGGCTTGGAGCGCTTTTAGCGTTAAAGCTTGCTCACGATGAACTCAATCTTTTTTCTTTTGTCGGTATTGTGATGCTGATGGGACTTTCGAAGAAAAATGGGATTATCATGATCGATTTTGCTTTGGAGCTGCAAAGGAAAGAAGGGAAGAGCCCGATGGAGGCAATTTATCAAGCAGCCGTGGTTCGATTCCGTCCGATTATGATGACCACGATGGCCGCATTGGTGGGAACTTTGCCGATCGCCATCGGGATTGGCACGGGTGCTGACTCGAGGCGTCCGCTTGGACTTGCGGTGGTCGGTGGTTTGTTGGTCTCGCAGTCGCTGACGCTTTATATCACGCCTGCAACTTATATCTTCTTTGAAGCGCTTCGCAAAAAGTTTGGCTACTCTTCAAAAGAAGCGTAAACCACTGCAGTCCCGCACTCTTGGCAAGATGCATATCGCTCTTTCGAAACGATCGATTCGCTTCCACAATTAGGACAAATTTTTCGCTCCATTTTGCGTTCGTTTCCCTTTTATGAATAATATACCCTCCTTGACAAATTGATACATTTGTATTATACTCGTATCTACCATGGTGACCTACAAAGAAATCATTTGCAAATCGGCGCTCAATCGGGTTCAACACATGGGCTTTAAATGGTCTTTGAATCCGTATCAAGGTTGCTTTCATAGTTGCGTTTATTGTTTTGCACGAGCCCATGCGAAGCTTGCCGATCGAGATCCGGGTCAAGGTTTTTCCTCCGATCTTGGAATCAAAGTGAATGTTGCGGAAGTCTTGAGAAAAGAGCTTTCCAGTAAACACTGGAAAGGGGAATCTGTGGTCATTGGAACAGCCACCGATCCTTATCAGCCAATTGAAGGGAAGCGAAAACTTACGCGAAGTTGCCTGGAAGCACTCCGAGATTTTCGAAACCCGATGAGCTTGATCACGAAAGGAACTTTGATTGTTCGTGACATTGATCTGCTGGTGGATCTTGCGAAGCGTGCGGAGATTAGCATCTCGTTCAGCGTTCCAACCCTGGATGAAGAAGTTTGGACAAAGACGGAACCGGGGACGCCTCCGCCGCGTCAGCGACTTCGCGCACTTTCGCGACTGGTGAAAGCCGGAATCGAAGCCGGCATAGGGATGGCGCCGATTCTTCCGAACATCAGCGATCACCCGAAACAACTTGAGGAAACGGTGAAAGCGGCCAAGGATTCGGGCGCTTGTTTTGTTTGGGCCAGCACCGTTTATCTGAAGCCGGGAACCAGAGAGCATTTCTTTGAATTTTTAGGCCAAGAATATCCTGATCTGGTTGCAAAATATGTTGAGCTTTATTCTGGATTCTATCCGCCCGGGCGAGTGGCAAAACCAATCGCCGAAACCGTCGGACGTCTCCG
>Ga0207122_1029_pt4 | contig 17265 bp, 12 predicted proteins | sample Alteio_BWMinHeat_38_FD_153504 | JGI IMG/M metagenome (GOLD analysis project Ga0207122, IMG submission 153504) | Enriched cells from forest soil in Barre Woods Harvard Forest LTER site, Petersham, Massachusetts, United States -... | ecosystem: Environmental > Terrestrial > Soil > Temperate forest >... | reverse complement strand
GCTCGATGTCCTCCATCGCCAGCGGGATGTCGGTCCATTCGATGGTGGCGAGACCGGCCTGATAGATGGAACGGCCGTCGATCAATACCTGCATGCGACGGCTGTTGCGGCGGTTGGTGCCGTGATAACTGACGACATAGTCCCAACCCGAGCGCGCCGCGGACACCATGCCCGGTACGAGGCGCAACAGCTCGGGGATTTCGCGTACGCCGGCAGCTTCGATCAGCTGGCGGTCGATGACGGTGACACTGGCCGGGACCTGGGTGCGAGGTTGTTTCAGTCGGACCGGAGTGAGCACCTGGGTGATCGGCGGGTCGAGGGAGTCAGCATCGGTGGTATCGGCGGCAAATGTTTGGAACGACATTGCGGCCAGGGCCGACGAGAGCGTCAAAACAGGCAATACACGGGCAAAGGCAGACGAGTTATAGGCGAAGGATGGGTGTACTTTAAACATGTGAGGGTTCTTTTTTGTGAAGCTTTTTTGATGAAGCTCGGGTTGAAGCTATCCGGTTCTTATGAAGAGTCCCTGGGCGCAGATTTAACATGCCATTGCCGTTTCGGCAATCGACAACTTCAGTTATCGGCAGCGGGTGCGAAGTATTGATTTGGAGGGAGAATAAAAATGCGAGGAGCCAGCGAGGACGTCACTTGCCGATACAGAAGCTGGAGAAGATCTTGCCGAGCAACTCGTCGGCGCTGACGGCGCCGGTGATCTCGCCAAGCACTTGCTGACAGAGCCGCAGATCCTCGGCCAGCAGTTCGCCGGCACCCGCGCCGAGCAGTTGATACCTGCCATTGCATAGGCATTCGCGCGCGCGGACGAGCGCATCGACATGGCGCCGACGCGCCAGGAAACTGCCCTCGGCAGTGGTTGCGAAGCCGACACTTTCCTTCAGATGCTGGCGCAACAATTCGAGACCCGCGCTGGTTTTTGCGCTCATTGTAATCGTCGTCGGCTGGCCCGGCTGCAACGTCGGTACGATACCGGACAGATCGCATTTGTTGCGCACGATGGTCAGCGGCAGCCGGTCGAGCGGCAACGGCGCATCGGCTGGCCATAACGCGCGCGGATCGTTGGGCATTGGTAACTGGCCATCGACCACCAATAACAAATGATCGGCTTTTTCGATTTCCAGCCATGCGCGACGAATGCCCTCGCGTTCGACTTCGTCGGGACTGTCGCGCAATCCAGCGGTGTCGATGATATGCAACGGCAGGCCGTCGATCTGGATGTGTTCGCGCAACACGTCGCGCGTGGTGCCGGCGATCGGCGTGACGATGGCGCTGTCGCGGCCGGCGAGCGCATTGAGCAGGCTCGACTTGCCGGCGTTGGGCGCGCCGGCGATGACGATGGTCATGCCCTCGCGCAACAACGCGCCCTGGCGCGTGCTGGCGAGTACGTCGTCGAGCTCCGCGAGAATTCGTTCGAGTTCATTGGCGACCTTGCCGTCGGCGAGGAAATCGATTTCCTCCTCGGGAAAATCGATCGCCGCTTCGACGTAGATGCGCAGATTCGTGAGGTGATCGATCAATGTTTCGATGCGGCGACTGAATTCGCCCTGCAACGAACGCAGCGCCGAACGCGCGGCCTGTTCCGATGCACTGTCGATCAGGTCTGCGATCGCCTCGGCCTGCGCCAGGTCGATCTTGTCGTTGAGAAAGGCGCGTTCGCTGAATTCGCCGGGTCGCGCGAGGCGCGCGCCGAGTCGCAGGGTTTCGCGCAGCAGACAGTCGAGTACCACCGGTCCGCCGTGGCCTTGCAGCTCGAGGACGTCCTCGCCAGTGAACGAATTCGGTCCGGGAAAAAACAGGGCGATGCCGTTATCGAGCACCTGCGGACCGTTCGCGCCTTGTTCGTGGAAGGGTCCGTAATGAGCGCGACGCGGCGCGAGATCGGCGCCCAGCATGTGTCGCATGATGGCGGCGGCGCGAGGGCCGGAGATGCGCACGATACCGACTCCGCCACGACCGGGCGGCGTGGCGATCGCGGCGATGGTATCGATGCTGAGAGAAGTCATGATCGCCGGTTAGCCGGGGAGGACGGCGCCGTCATGCGATGATCGCAAACCGGCGCCGTGCTGGCCTCAACTCGGGTTGAGGCGCTTGGTGATGATGTACTGCTGAACGATCGACAACAGGTTGTTCACGATGTAATACAGCACCAGGCCCGCGGGGAACCACAGGAAGAAGAACGTGAACATCACCGGCATCCACTGCATGACCTTGGCCTGCATGGGATCGGGCGGTGGCGGGTTCAAACGCTGCTGGAAGAACATGGTGGCGCCCATCAATAGCGGCAGCACGTAGAACGGATCCATTGCCGAAAGATCGTGAATCCACAGGATCCACGGTGCATGGCGCAGGTCGACGCTCTCCAGCAGCATCCAGTACAACGCGAAGAACACCGGCATCTGCACGACCATCGGCAGACAGCCACCGAGCGGGTTGATCTTCTCGGTCTTGTAGAGACTCATCATCTCTTGCGATTGTTTCTGTTTGTCGTCGGCGTAGCGCTCGCGGATCTCCGTCAGTTTCGGCTGCACGCGACGCATGTTGGCCATCGACGTATAAGCCTTGGCGTTCAGCCAGAAGAACGCGCTCTTCACCAGCAGCGTCAATACCATGATCGACCAGCCCCAGTTGCCGAGCCACCCGTGCAATTTGGTGAGCAGCAGGAACAACGGTTGCGCGATCCACCACAGAATGCCGTAGTCGACGCTGAGATCCAGGCCCGGAGAAATCGTGCGCAGACGATTCTGGTCTTTCGGGCCCATGTACAGTTGCGCCGAGAAATGGCCGCTGGCGCCGGGAGCGACCACCTGCGAAGTGCCGGCGAAACTGACCGAGTGCAGATCGCCGTCGGCCGCGGTCTTGAATTCGCTTTGCTGATCGGCCGCGGGAATCCACGCTGCCAGGAAATAATGCTGCACGATGGCGATCCAGCCGCCCTGTTGCTGCACTTTCAGCGGCGAGTCCTTCATGTCCTTGAATTTGATCTTGTGGTAGCCCTCGCTCGTGGTCGACGAAGGATCGATCTTGTTGGTCGCGCCGCCCAGGAACGACGACACGCCAAAGCCGCCGGTGGCGACGCTCGGGTCCGGGCTGGAATCGCGTGTCAGCTGGCCGAACACCGCGCCGCTCCACGGCTGCTCGCTTTTGTTCGCGGCCGTGTAATCGATGGTGACCAGATAGTCGCCGCGATGAAAGATGAAGCGCTTCTCGACGTCGATGTTGTCGCGCGTGGTGTGCAGTACGACCGTCAACGTATCCGCGTCGTCGGCCATGTGGTATTCGGCGGCGTCGGTTTGATACAGCGGTCGACCGGACATGCCTTTGTCGACGCCGATCAGCCCGGTGCGGGCCACGTATTGGCGTTTCTCGTTTTCTTGCAACAGTTCGAAGGGCACGTCCGGTGTTTCGAGCTTCGCGGAATATTTCGGCAGCGCGGTGTAGACGATATCGCCGCCCAGCAGGTCGAGCTTGATATCGAACACGTCGGTCTGCACGCGCACGTAGCGATTGGCGGTCGGCGGCGTGCCGGAGGTTTCCGCATTGGCGCCGGGCAGCGCCGTCGCCTGCGCGCTACTGGCGGACGGCAATTCCGCGCCGCCGGCCACTGCAGGCAGGCTGCCTTCGGTTCTGGCGACACTTTGCGGCGCGGCGTTCAGAGCAGCGTGTTTTTGCTGGAATTCGCCCCAGCGAATCATCAGCAACAGCGACAGGACGACGATACCGGCGATAAGAACGTAACGTTGAAAAGCCATGGCGACAGTTATACCTGGGAATCTGGGAAGGAATGATGGCAATTGCAGCCGGTGTGTTCGGGAACCGGATCATAACCGCCGGCATGCCAGGGATGGCAGCGCGACAGGCGACGAATCATCAACCAACCACCGCGGACAGCGCCGTGTCGGTGAATGGCTTCGATCGCGTATTGGGAGCAGCTGGGATAAAAGCGGCAGTGGTTGCCGAGCATGGGACTGAGTGTCCAGCGGTATGCGGTGATCAGGACAATCATCAGCCGGCTCAGCATGGTCGTTCGGTCGCCTGTTTGTTCGCTTTGCGCTGCAATTGCCGCCACAGCTGGTTGAGCATGGCGTGCAGTGCAGCATTGTCCAGCTGACCCAGGCCAGTACGGGCCAATACGATGGCGTCGATGCCGCCGGAGGGGTCGACCAATCGATGTTGCTGGTGTCGAAAAGTTTCCCGCGTCACTCGCTTGATGCGATTGCGCTGGTTGGCCTGCCGTACGTTTTTTTTGGCTACTACGATACCGAGGCGGGCGTGATCGAGCTGGTTGGAGCGTGCGAGAACCAGTAATTCTTTGGTGGATACTCGCACGGCGGCTGCCGCAAATACGTGCTTATAGTCGTGAGGCGTCAGCAGACGCGCGGCTTTGGAGAACGAGAATGTCGCCACGCCATCTGCATCAAGATTAAGGTTGATGTCGAGTTACACAACCAGGCGATGACGACCTTTGGCGCGACGACGTGCCAGGACTTTGCGGCCGTTGGCGGTGGACATGCGGGCACGGAAACCGTGGGTGCGTGCGCGACGAAGATTGCTGGGCTGGAAGGTTCTTTTCATGGCGATGATCCCGCGTAGAGCTGCAGATGAATACCAGCGGTCGATGCCAGGGACATCATTACCACAGGCCGGTAAAAGGACGCGGCATTCTATAGAATCCATCGATCATACGCAATTTAAAGAAACGATTTTAAGCCCTCCTATATAAATGTCGTGTGAGCGCGGATGGGCGCGTGTCATCCAGCATTGCCTGCTTATGGTGCAGCACATGCTATGCAGCGTTTATCAAAAGACATTCCACAGGTTTTACACAGGCTTTCTGCAAAGATATCCACAGACCCCCGGCAGAAAGGGTGCAACGCTTGAGCGTGCTGCCAAGCTATTGAATATTAATAAAAAGTAATTCTGATTTAAGGCTTGTTTTGCCGCGGAATATTGTGGATAACTATGCGCTCGACGGGTAGAATGCCACCCCTCTTCGGCGAGACAGTCAGTCTTCGCATCCATCAAGTCACCAAGAATTATTAAGGCATGGACGACATGCTCGCATCCAGCTCTACAGATCACGTTTGGGGAAGTGCCTTGCTCGAAAAAACTTGGTTGCGCTGTGTCGAGTTTTTGCAGGACGAGCTGCCCGCGCAACAGTTCAATACCTGGATCAGACCGCTGGCCGCCAGCGGCGAAGAAGGACGGTTGCGACTGCTCGCGCCGAACCGATTCATTCGCGACTGGGTGAACGACAAGTTTCTTGGCCGCATCCAGGAGCTGGCACTCGAGTTTTCGCCCGATCGCCCCGTCGAAGTTTTGCTGGATGTCGGCACCGCGCCAGCGCAGGTGGTTCCCGCTCGCATCGAGCGGGTCGTCGAAAAAGCCAAAGCGGCGACCACGCCTCCCCGCCTGTCCGGCGAACGCCAGGTGGAAGTGGAAGGCGGCATCAAGCACCAAGGTAACCTCATCGAGAATTACACGTTCACCAGCTTCGTCGAGGGCAAGTCGAACCAGCTGGCGCGCGCCGCGGCCATGCAGGTGGCGGAGAATCCCGGCGAGTCGTACAACCCGCTCTTTTTATATGGCGGCGTGGGCCTCGGCAAAACCCATCTGATGCATGCGGTTGGCAACACGCTGTTGCAGCGCAATCCCAACGCCAAGATCGTGTACCTGCACTCCGAGCGCTTCGTTGCCGACATGGTGAAGGCGCTGCAATTGAATGCGATCAATGAATTCAAGCGCTACTACCGCTCGGTCGATGCCCTGCTGATTGACGACATTCAGTTTTTCGCAAACAAGGAGCGCTCGCAGGAAGAGTTCTTTCATACGTTCAACGCGTTGCTCGAAGGCGGTCAGCAGATGATCCTGACCTGCGATCGCTATCCCAAGGAGATCCATGGTCTCGAGGAGCGTTTGAAGTCGCGTTTCGGTTGGGGCCTCACCGTTGCGGTGGAGCCGCCGGAACTCGAAACCCGCGTCGCGATCCTGATGAAAAAAGCCGAGCAGGCCGAAGTCGATTTACCGCCCGAGGCTGCATTCTTTTTGGCGCAGCGCATTCGCTCCAACGTGCGCGAACTCGAGGGTGCGTTGAAGCGCGTGATCGCCAGCGCGATGTTCACCGCGCGCAGCATCGATATTCCTCTCATCAAGGATTCGCTGAAGGATCTGCTCGCGCTGCAGGACAAACAGGTGAGCCTCGATAATATTCAGCGCATGGTCGCCGAGTATTACAAGATCAAGGTGGCCGACCTGATGTCGAAACGCCGCAGTCGTTCGGTAGCGCGGCCGCGCCAGGTGGCAATGGCGCTTGCCAAGGAGCTCACCAACCATAGCCTGCCCGAAATCGGCGACAGTTTTGGTGGCAGAGACCATACGACGGTGCTGCACGCATGTCGCAAAATTAAAGAAATGCGCGAAATAGACGCGGATATCCGCGAGGATTACACAAACCTGTTGCGATCGCTCACCACATGATAAATTGGCGCTCGACCATTCGGCGCCTGTCAGCCCATACCGAATTTGCGATCAAAACCGCGAACAGAAAAGTGGAAGAGAAGACTCGTCATGAAATTTGTTATTTCCCGTGAAGCATTGTTGAAGCCGCTGAATCTGGCAGCCGGCGTCGTCGAGCGTCGGCAGACATTGCCGATTCTGGCAAACGTATTGTTGGTATTGAACGGTCGTCGGTTGTCGATTACCGGTACGGATCTGGAAGTGGAGTTGGTCGGCCATGTCGAACTCGAAGAGGCCCCTACTTCGCAAGGCGAGATCACCGTCCCCGCGCGCAAGTTGGTGGACATCTGTAAATCGCTGCCCGACTCGAGCCAGATCGAATTCACGCTCGACGAACAGCGCCTGGTGATTCGCTCGGGTCGGAGCCGCTTCACTCTTTCGACCCTGCCCGCCAGTGATTTCCCCTCGGTCGAAAGTACCCCGGGAAGTGTCGAACTCCAACTGAAACAATCCGATCTGAAACGCATCATCGACCGCACTGGCTTCGCCATGGCACAACAGGATGTCCGTTACTATCTGAATGGCATGCTGTGGGAAGTACGCGCCGGCAAGTTGCGCGTGGTTGCAACCGACGGTCACCGCCTGGCGATGTGTACGCTGAGCAGCGAAATCGACGTGACGGATCCGCTGCAGATCATCCTGCCGCGCAAAGGCGTCATCGAACTGACCCGCCTGCTGGTAGACGAAGGCGGATCGGTAACGGTTGCCATCGGCAGCAATCATTTCCGCGCCAACACAGGGGCATTCCAGTTCACCTCCAAGCTGGTCGACGGCAAATTCCCGGATTACGAGCGGGTATTGCCACGCACCACGACCAAGATCGTCATCGGCGAGCGCGAAGAGCTGCGTCACGCGTTTTCTCGTGCATCGATCCTGTCCAACGAAAAATACCGTGGCGTTCGTCTCAGCCTGAGCTCCGGTAGTTTGCGCATCCTGGCGAACAACCCGGAGCAGGAGGAAGCGGAAGAAGAGGTCTCGGTCGAATATGAAGGAGAGGGCCTGGAAATCGGCTTCAATGTTTCGTACCTGCTCGATGTGCTGGGTGTATTGAGCCAGCGCTCGGTCAAGCTGTCTCTGTCCGACGCCAATAGCAGCGTGTTGATGGAAGAGGCCGAGGCCGGCGATTCGTTGTACGTCGTAATGCCGATGCGCCTGTAAGCCCGGTGCATCTCCCCTCCTCTGCTTATATTTCTAGATGCTGATACAGCGGCTCCAGGTCAACAATGTCAGGAACCTGGGCCGCATCAGCCTCGACACCTTTCAATCCATCAATATCTTTTTCGGCGAAAACGGTAGCGGGAAGACCTCGCTGCTGGAGGCCATCCACTTTCTGTTGATGGGTCGCAGCTTCCGGCACTCCCAGTTCAAACCATTACTGAGGGTCGGAGAAGAAGAAAGCACGGTCTTTGCGCAGTTGCTCGACTTGAACCAACAGAAGATTTCTCTAGGCGTCAGCCGGCGTCAGGAAGGGAAGCCCGCCATTCGTCGCGACGGGGAGAAAGTACAGACGTTGGCTGAATTGATCCAGATCGCACCACTCCAGGTATTGAACAACGACACCTTCGAGATGTTGATTGGCGGCCCGGCGCATCGACGCGAATATCTGGATTGGGGCTTGTTCCACGTGGAACCACGATTCTTCCCTGCGTGGCGCCTTGCCCAGCGCGCATTAAAGCAGCGCAATACATTGATACGACATGCTAAAATCGACCGCCCTCAGATGGAGCTGTGGTCCCGGGAATATGCCCGATATGGCGAGCAGCTAGACAGTCTCCGAGCGGAATACTTTTCGAAGCTGATGCCATGCGCCCAAGCGGTGCTCGCGGAGCTTTCGCCCGTTGTGGCCGAAAAGCTCGAAGCTATTTATTACAGGGGCTGGGCAAAGGATCAGTCACTGGAAGACCTATTGATTGACGGGATTGACCGCGATATTCAGCAGGGTTTTACGCGAGCCGGCCCTCATCGGGCCGATTTGCGGGTCACATCCGGTCCTAATGCTGCAGCCGATGTGTTGTCGCGGGGGCAATTGAAGATTGCAGTTGCGGGCTTCTATTTGGCACAGGCCAAGCTCGTAGGCGAGCTGGCGAATAAGAAGAGTATTTTCCTCGTTGATGATTTGGCTGCGGAGCTCGATGCCTATCATCGGCGACAGTTTTGCAATCAGCTCGGTAATCTGGGCTTGCAGGTATTTGTGACCTGTATCGATAGAGAAGATCTGAAGGACTGCTGGCAGAGCACGGACCAGCCCGCTGTGTTCCACGTGGAACACGGCAACATTTCTCCAGCCACATTTGAATAGCCGTTTAGGAGCTTTTGATGAGCGACCAAGACCAGGACCAGGACAACGTTCCAGCCTACGACTCCTCGAGTATCAAAGTGTTGAAGGGGTTGGATGCCGTCCGGAAACGTCCCGGTATGTATATCGGTGATACGGACGATGGCACCGGTCTGCACCATATGGTGTTCGAGGTCGTGGATAACTCCATCGACGAAGCTCTGGCGGGTCACTGCAGCAAGATTACCGTCACCATCCATGCGGATGAATCGGTCTCCGTCTCGGACAACGGCCGTGGCATTCCGACCGACATGCATGAAGAAGGCGTTTCCGCGGCCGAAGTCATCATGACCGTTCTTCATGCCGGCGGTAAGTTCGATGATAACTCTTATAAAGTCTCGGGCGGCCTGCATGGGGTGGGCGTCTCGGTGGTCAATGCGCTTTCGGCCGAGCTGAAGCTGACCATCCGCCGCCACGGCAAACTGCACGAGCAGATCTACAAACATGGCGTGCCCCAAGCGCCACTGGCCGTGATCGGTGAAGCCGATTCCACCGGCACGGAAATCCGTTTCAAACCCTCCGCGGAAACCTTTACCAATATCGAATTCCATTTCGACTACCTGGCCAAGCGCCTCCGCGAACTCGCCTTTCTGAACTCGGGCGTCAATATCGACCTCATCGACGAGCGCTCCAGCCAGCACGAAAACTTCTGTTACGACGGCGGTCTCCGTGCATTTGTGGAATATCTGAATCACAACAAGGCGCCAATCAACAAGGTCTTCCACTTCACGACCAGCGTGGATGGCGTCGGTGTCGAGGTGGCCATCCAGTGGAACGATGGCTTCCAGGAAAACCTCTACTGTTACACCAACAATATTCCGCAGCGCGATGGGGGCACACACATGGCGGGCTTCCGCGCCGCCCTCACCCGCTGCCTGAACAACTATATCGAAGCTGAAGGTCTGGCCAAGAAAGCCAAGGTCAGCACCACGGGCGACGATGCGCGCGAAGGCATCACGGCGATCGTCTCGGTGAAGGTATCCGACCCCAAGTTCTCCTCGCAGACGAAGGACAAACTGGTTTCCTCCGAGGTCAAGAGCGCGGTGGAACAGGCGATGACGCAGCAGTTCAGCGACTATCTGCTGGAGTTCCCGCAGGACGCCAAGATCATCGTCGGCAAGATGCTCGATGCCGCGCGTGCGCGCGAGGCGGCGCGCAAGGCTCGCGACATGACGCGTCGCAAAGGCGCGCTCGATATTGCCGGCCTGCCGGGCAAGCTGGCGGACTGCCAGGAAAAAGACCCTGCCCTCTCCGAACTCTACCTGGTGGAGGGTGATTCCGCGGGCGGCTCGGCCAAACAGGGTCGCGATCGCCGCACGCAGGCGATCCTGCCGCTCAAGGGCAAGATCCTGAACGTGGAAAAAGCGCGCTTCGACAAGATGCTGTCGTCGGCGGAAGTAGGCACGCTGGTGATCGCGCTGGGCTGTGGCATAGGCCGCGACGAATTCAACGTCGACAAGCTGCGCTACCACAACATCATCATCATGACCGACGCGGACGTCGACGGTTCGCACATCCGTACCCTGCTCCTCACATTCTTCTTCCGGCAAATGCCCGAGTTGATCGAGCGCGGCCACATCTTCATCGCACAGCCGCCGCTCTACAAAATCGCCAAAGGTAAGCAGCACCAATATCTGAAGGACGAACAGGCGCTGGCGCAATACCTGACGCAGTCTGCATTGGACGAAGCCGCACTGCATGTAAACCCCGAGGCCCCACCGGTGAGCGGCACGGCACTGGAAAGCCTGGTGACCGAATATCGCGCCGTGCAAGCGCGCATCGAACGCCTGTCGCGCATCTACCCGAGTGCGGTCATGCAGCAGATGATTCACCTGCCGACGCTCGCCGATCTCACGAACCGCGAAGCCGTAGATGCGTGGGCGCAACAGTTATCGACCCGTCTCGATGTGGCCGCGGGCAGTGATCGTAGCAGCCGTTTCGAAGTGACCGTGGTCGAGGATGCCGAGCGTCAGCTCTTCATCCCCGAAATCTATGTCGTCGCGCATGGGGTGGGTAATCACTACCGGCTGAACCAGGACTTCTTCGGCTCTGCCGATTATCTGCAGATGACTACCCTGGGCGATAAACTGAATGGTTTGATCGAAGAAGGCGGCTACATTCAGCGCGGTGAAAAAACGCAACCGATCAGCCATTTCAGCGAAGCGTTGAACTGGCTGATGGCGCAGGCCGAAAAAGGTTACTCGATCCAGCGCTACAAGGGTCTTGGAGAAATGAACCCGGACCAGTTGTGGGAGACCACGATGGATCCGTCGGTGCGCCGCATGCTGCAGGTGCGCATCGAAGACGCCATCGCGGCTGATCAAATTTTCACCTGTTTGATGGGTGATGCAGTTGAGCCGCGTCGTGACTTCATTGAAGAGAACGCGCTGAAGGTCGCCAACTTGGACGTTTGATTCGACAAGGTGCAGAGTCCTTGGCTACAAGGACTCCACTACTCCCCCGCAGCTTTCCGCAAGCTGCCCATCGGCAAAAACCTTCTCGCCATTCCATCGCACCGATTGCAAATCTACGGTGTACCACCACTATTGCTAACCATGCTGCCCAGGAGCGACCAGGCGAAATCGAGCTGCAGTGCGCCGTTGAAGGCCGGGTCCGTCAGGCTCATGTAAAAATTGGTGCCATACGGTGTTTCCCGATTTGCCCCTTGGTTGATGTTGTAGTCGATCTTGGGGTTGTACATGGCGAGATGGTGGCAGGTCATGCAATTGGTCTGCACGCCAAAGCGGTTGATACTCGGATCGCTCAGTTTGCAATTGGCCGCTGAAGGTGTCGAATACTGCCCGCCAACCGAAGCGCAATACTGGAACACACCTGGGTCGAAGCTCGCTTCGAGGTGTGGGTTATATGCGATAAGCGAACTGCCGCTGTTGGTACCGCCGGTAATGGGCTGAGCCGGTGTGACCATCTGATAGGCAATTGCCATCGCGTAGTGCGCCGCAGCGGTGTCCAGGTATTTCATGGGCCGAGCCTGCGCGATTGCCGTCGAGCTTGGTGCGTAGGGAGAGTCGGCATTAGCCGACCAGAAAAAGGTCTGCCATACCCAGCGTTTGATCTCGCGCGTGGTGACATGCATGCCGACGAGAATGGCATAGTCGCCTTCACTCACCTGCAAGCCTAGTTGCTGCGTCAGGTACGTGGCATCGTCCTTGGTGATCTGCTGATGGATGAAGTCGTTCAGGTAGAAGGTCGATGCGGGGGTGCGCCCCTTGCAGCCCTGATCGATGCCATTGCCGCCCTTCCCGGTATGCAGGATGTCGACATAGACGCAGGCATTCCAGTCCTGCTCCGGAAATGTCTTGGCCGGAACCGGAGTGCCGGGCCACCCAGGAAAGGTATAGATACCACCCGCAATATTTTTAGGAATCACCTTGTACACGGGTTTGATGGTGATGGCGTTGCTCGGGAAATTCGGGATGTCGGTATAGCCTTCTTTAAGATACTGATCGAGCGTCGATTGCAGAAATAGTTTATTGGAGACGGCGTGTTTTGCCGCCGGTGGGTTATAGGCGACCGAGACAAATATATTGGTATCGCCATCGCTCGAACTGGCAGCCTTGAGTAGTGCTGCCTTTTCCTTGGCGGCCGCTGCAACATTGCGGAACTGATGTGGCAGCGACAGTTTCAAATGACGAGGCTGGATGTTCAGTTGCTTGCCTAGAAACAGGCCCGCCTGGCCGGATTGAATCTGGTAAATCATCTCGCTCGGCGTCGGCCACGTTTCGAACGCGCGAACCGGTACCCCATCGACGATGCCAACACCTTGGGTCAGCCCCGACCAAATGCCCCAGCTATGTGCGTACTGCGGGGCATTGTTGCCGCTATAGATCCACTGATTGATCTGGGTTTCGGACTGAGGAAAGACGAAAGCCGAATCGGGTTTCGGCAGGTCGGGCATGCAGACGAGGTTGCCATCCAGATTGGCGATATCGCCGTTTTGCGTAATCGAATTCATACATGCGGTCAGCTTGGGCAGCGTGGTGGCCTGGCTCTGGTTGTCGAGTTTTACGCAGATTGCGCTCAGGGTGTCGGCGGCGGCATTGACGCTGATGTTTTTGCAGGTGAGATTGTAAGAACCCGATGGCGTATTGGTGGCAGCATGTGCCGTTTGGCCAACGAGTAATACGCAGATCGCGAGCACTGAGCTCGATGCGAATGTAGACATGATGATCTCCTTTCAGGGTTTTAGCGTTATCGAGCAGCCCGGCATCCCGCCGCGTGCGAAATTTCTTCGAGCGAATCCGTACGTCGCTAGGTGTGTTGATGAGAGGTTGGAAGAAGCAAAAGCAGACGTAGATTAAAGCTAACCGATCGATTTGAAGTTTCAACGGATCAGGTAGTCTATTTCGGGATGCTTCAATGAGCAGGCTATTTTGATTTCTGATATGTATTCTAGAAGAATCGCATTCCCCGGTGCGCTGCGGTCTTGTGCGTTTCGCTCCGTTCGAACATGAAAGATACAGGCCGAAGAACTGCTTTAATGATTGGGCTGCGGTGAGCCAAGCGGTTGGCGCGGATTACTGCGGCACCACTCCCACCGGCCACAACAACCACAACTCCCCATCCTGCTTCATAACACCGGCAAGTTCGGCAGCCTCTCTACTATCGCCCCAAAACAAATCGGCCCGCAGCGGTCCACGAATCGCACCTCCGGTATCCTGCGCATGCACCAGTCGTTGAATCGCCGCATGGTTGTCCGGTCGCGTCGTGTTCAGATAAACGGGCGCGCCGAGCGGAATGAAGCGCGGGTCGATGGCGATGCTCGAGCCGCCGGTGAGCGCCACGCCCAATGCGCCCTGCGCACCGGCCGACTGCGGCTGGATCTTGAAGAAGACATAACTGGGGTTCGACTCGAGCAGCTCCGTCACACGATCCGGATGCGCACCGGCCCATGCACGAATGCTCTGCATCGACGATTGCTCGAGCGTGAATTCGCCGCGGTCGACCAGCCAGCGTCCGATCGAGTGGTAGGGGTGGCCGTTCTGATCGGCATATCCGACTCGCAAAAAGCTGCCGTCCTCCAACTGCACTCTGCCCGAGCCCTGCACCTGCAGAAAAAACGCATCGAGCGGATCGTCCGCCCACGCCAAAATCTTGTTGTCGAGATGCGCCTTGCCGGCGTCGATATCGCGGCGGTCCCAGTACGGCACCACGCGTTTGCCTTGCAAGCGTCCACGCACGCGCTGATTTTTCAGGTCGGGATAAAGACCGCCGAGATCGATGGCGAGCAGATCGTCGGGTACACCGTAGATGGGCGCGCTGCCGAGATGCGCTTTGCGCGAGCCTTTCAGCAACACATCGTAGTAGCCGGTGACGAAGGCGGTGTTTTTACCGGCATTCGTTTCGATGCGCCATGGCGCGAAGCGGCGCTCGAAGAAAGCGCGTTGCGCGGCGGCGTTACCACGGTCGATTGCGACGGCTTCGTCGCACAGCGGTTTCCATTCGGCGCGTGTACGCAACTGCGTGCAGGACTGCAGCCATGCGGACCAGCTGGCGGAGATTTGCTCTCCCGGCCAGCCGGGCAACTGCTGCCATGTCGAGGCGCGATAACTCACTGCGACTGGCGGTTCGGCGGTTGCCGATGGCGCTGTCGGTGGTGCCACTTGATGCGGGGTGCAAGCCGCTATGACGAGAGTCCAGAGCACCAGTACGACACGATGTATGAAAGGCATGGGCGACTTCGATTCAAGGGTCAAGGGTCAACGGATGCCGACAGTCTGCCGTATGGCGAGAGCGAAATAATATCGAAAATTTAAGAAAAGTTTTCGCGTGCGGAAATTATCATCGCGACTCTAGGATCGACCACGATGCATTATCGGAGCACGACCATGACTGACCACTCTCCTACTCCCGCGGAAAACGTGGCGCCGGAAAATACCGCCGTGCGCGTCGCGTTATGGCGCGCGCTTCATGTAGTGGCCGACGCGCCGCCGCACGTATTCGAGGACGAGATCGGCCTGCAGCTGGTGGCGCCGGACGCGGACTGGCAGAGCCGCCCCGATATGAGCCCGTTCACGAAACCGTTTCGCGCCTCGATCCTGGCGCGCGCCCGCTTTGTCGAGGATCTGGTCGCCGAGCAGGCAGAGCGCGGCGTCGGCCAATACGTCATTCTCGGCGCAGGTCTCGATACCTTCGCGCAGCGGCGGCCGCAATCAGCTGCGCGGCTCGATGTATTCGAAATCGATCAGCCTGGCCCGCAAGCGTGGAAGCGGCAGCGTCTGAACGAGCTCGGCCTCGGTGTTCCCGCATTCCTGAAGCTGGTGCCGGTGGACTTCGAGGTGAGCGATGCATGGTTCGAGCGGCTGGCGGCAGCGGGTTTCGACGCCGCCCAACCCGCGGTGTTCGCGTCGACCGGCGTCAGCATGTACCTGACACGCGAGGCGATCCTCGCGACGCTGCGACAGATCGCGACACTTGCTCCGGGCTCCACGCTGGTCATGTCGTTCATGTTGCCGATCGAGATGCTCGACGCCGATATGCGCATCGGCGTCGAGCGCGCGGCCGCGGGCGCTCGCGCCAGCGGCACGCCCTTCATCAGCTTCTTCATGCCGGAAGATATGCTGGCGCTGGCGCGCGAAGCCGGTTTTCGCGAGGTTCGCCACGTGTCGGCGGCGACGTTGGCCGAGCGTTATTTCGCCGGCCGCAGCGACGGTCTGCGGCCGCCGAACAACTCGGAAGAGCTGCTGGTCGCGAGCACCTGAAACTCGCGGCTAATCCATATCGTTAGATGGTCAACGGCTGCGTCGTACCACGCGAATCTTCCCGCTCGCGCCACCGCCGCAGAAAAACCGCTCGCCTCCGTCCGATTCAAGCCCCGATATGCCCGTGCCCTCCGGCATTTCGAGGCGCTCCTGCACGTCGCCCGTGTGCGGGTCGAGGCGGCGCAGGTCGCTTGCGCCGTCTTCCCACGTGGCGTGCCACAGTTGTCCGTCGACCCAGCTGACGCCGGTGACGAAGCGGTTCGACTCGATGGTGCGCAGCACTGCGCCGGTGTCCGGGTCGACCTGGTGGATCTTGCGCTCGCGGTATTGCCCTACCCACAGACTGCCCTCGGCCCATGCGAGGCCGGAGTCGCCGCCGTCGCCCGGCGCGGGAATAGTGGCCAGCACCTGGCCGGTACGCGGATCGATTTTCTGGATCATGCGCTCGGCGATCTGGAACAGATGGCGACCGTCGAAGGCCGTGCCCGCGTGCGCCGCCACATCGATCGAACGCACCGTCTCGCCGCTCTCGGGGTCGAGTGCCAGTAATTTCTGACCCGCTGCGAACCACACGTGTTCGCCGTCGTAAGTGAGCCCATGCACCTGCTGCACGCCAGGAAAGGGCCCGTATTCGCGAATGATTTCAGCTGCCGACTTCTTCATGGATCGTCTCCGTTGAGTGCAAACCGTCATCCTAGGTTGCCGGGCAGATGCGCCGGGAGTAACAAGATCGTCGCGAATCCGCGCACCGGTGGCATCATCCAGCGTCGCGCGCGTCCACTGCCGACCGCCTGGATCTTGTCCGTCGCCGCCAATGCATCGAGCGCGCGCTGCACCGTGCGCTGGCTGGTACCCAGCGCCATCGCCAATGCCGAACTCGACCACGACTCGCCGTCGGCGAGCAGCGCGAGCACCGCTGCATGTTTTTCGTCGACGAGCCGCATCATCGTCGCGACCTCGCGGCCGTCGCGCGGCACCAATATGAAACCCTGCGGCGTCGCTTCGATGTCGGCCAACGGGCGCAACATCCGGCGCAGTCGCCCGATTTCGACGCGCAGGCGTGCGCGGTGTGTCTCGTCGGCGTGCTTCGTGCGGAATGCATCTGCGATCAGAACATTGCGCGGCACCTCCCGCGGCCACGCTTCGCCGAGCGCGCGGGCAAGAGCGAACAGTACCGGCCGTTTTGCCAGCGGCACTATCGTATCCGCGGCTCGCACGGCGTGGCGGCAGGCATCGATCACGAGCGCAGGCGACGCCAGCAATGTTTCGACTTCGTCCAGCCGCAATTGCCGCTCTTCGCCGTGGACGATAGTGCGCGCTGCGGGCGCATGGAGTTCGTGAGCTGCGTTTTCAATCTCGGCCGTCAATGCGGAAATATTCGCGCGCAGCGCGGCCCGTGCGGCCCGTTCCAACGCGTCGCGCGCCGCCTGCGCGCGCAACCGGCGCATCGCGATGCCGGCCACCACCAGCTCGTACGCGGCGCAGGCTGCCGGCGGAAATGGCGTCGGATCGAGTTCGGCGAGCGCGTGTTCGGCCTGGTCGAGATGGCCGATCAGCAACAGGCGCCGGATCTCGAGATAACGCGCATACGCGGCGTTGGCGTAATCGCCGTGCGCCTCGAGCGTTGCGCGCGCCGTCGCCAGCGCTGTTGCCGATCCGCCGAGTTCGCGCGAGACCAGCGCG
>Ga0207122_1061_pt1 | contig 17674 bp, 16 predicted proteins | sample Alteio_BWMinHeat_38_FD_153504 | JGI IMG/M metagenome (GOLD analysis project Ga0207122, IMG submission 153504) | Enriched cells from forest soil in Barre Woods Harvard Forest LTER site, Petersham, Massachusetts, United States -... | ecosystem: Environmental > Terrestrial > Soil > Temperate forest >... | reverse complement strand
GACGGAAGACTTCTGAGCCGAAGCGCGCGATATCGAAACGCGCGGTGGACGATGCGATCATTTCGATGGCGCAGCAGGCGAGGCCGAACGTCATGGGCCAGACGGCGGATTTGCGCGCCCAGTTGAAGACGTAGTCGACCGTGCTGATCATGAAGTTCTTTTCGAATTTGTTTTGCAGCCAACCCATCAGGTGACCTCGGTTCGTGAAGGCTCTCGGAACGATTATACGTTCAAGCGCTCGGCGGATGTCGCGGAGCACCTCAGTCTAGGGATACGGTGGATGGGTGTCAATCAATTTACGAATGGGGTAGTTGGCTACTTTCACTTTGTGGCGCTGAATTATTTCGCCTACAACTTCATCAAGATTCAACGTACACTTCGCACGTCCCCGGCCATGGCCGCTGGTGCAACGGATCGGCTGTAGAGCGCAGAAGATTTGGTTGCCTTCTGGGAAGCCCAGAAAGAGCGGCGTGAGCATGATTGATAAGGTTATCTGTGCGGCTTACGTTGTTGGCTTATGCGCGCCCATCTTAATGGCTGCGTTTATGCTCTATTCCGCTTGCTTTCGCCGGTCATCGGGGAAGGGGAAGCGCTACCCTGTCACTTGGTACATGCGCTTGTTCGCGGGCGGAATGGGATTCTTGTTGCTGTTTTATTGCATCCGCGCGCCAGCGTCTTTTTCAAAGTAGCCCTCCACCACGAATGCTCTCGAGTTGCCCGTTAGCGCTTCACTCAGCTACAAATAGAATCATCCATGGATTCAAAATTCGCCGTGGCCGCCCAGCGCACGCGCTCTCCAACTTTGCTCGTCAATGCATGGCAGCATATTCGCACATCGTATTTCTGGATAGTGGCCATCGCCCTTTTTCTGCGCGTGGGCTGGATCCTTGTCGGCCATACCTACAAGTTCAAAAGTGCGGAAGATAACTTCGGCTTCGGTTGGGAGATGGGACGCATTGGAGCAGCCATCGCGTCGGGACGCGGCTTCAGCGATGCTTTCGGCGCGCCGACCGGTCCCACCGCTTGGGAACCGCCACTGTATCCGTACCTGACTGCTGCGGTGTTTCACCTCTTCGGAATTTATTCGAGGGCGTCAGCGTTCGTGCTGCTCAGCATCAATAGTATTTTTTCCGCGCTGACTTGCATCCCGATTTTCCTGATCGCGAGGCGGATTTTTTCCGAAAAAGTTGCCGTCGGCGCGGCCTGGATCTGGGCTCTTCTGCCTTACGTTATGTTCTGGTGCACGCGCTGGGTTTGGGAGACAAGTTTTTCCGCACTGCTGTTGGCGATGATCTTCTGGCTGGCGTTGACCATGGAAGATCGAGAAGGACTGAAGCCGTGGATTGAGTTTGGCCTGCTCTGGGGGATCGCGGCGCTGAACAGCACGGTACTGATCGCGTTCCTCCCGGCCTCGGGACTATGGGCGTGGTACCGGCGTGCAAAGCGGCGCAAGCCCTCGCTGGCGGGTATTGTTCTGGCGTCCTTAATTTTCATTGCGTGCGTTACGCCCTGGACGGTGAGGAACTATCGCACGTTCGGAAAGTTCATTTTCATCCGCGACAATTTAGGCGCGGAGCTGCGGCTCGGCAACGGCAATGGCGCCGACGGCACATGGATGCAGTATTTGCATCCGACGCAGGATCTTTACGCCATGCGCCAGTACACTTCGATGGGCGAGACGGCATACATTGAAAATCGCAAGCGGCAGGCGGTCGACTATATCAAAGCAGATTATGGCCGATTCGCTGTGCTCTGCCTGAAACGCTTCGTCTATTTTTGGGCGGGACCGCCGCGGTTGGCGCAAATCTGGTGGCTGGCTGAGGTAAAGAATTCACTTTTTCTCGCCTCATCGGTTCTCATGTTCTGGGGACTTGGGCGCGCTCTACACCAGCGCAGACCCGGCGCATGGCTGCTGTTTTGGCTGATTTTGTTGTATCCATTCATTTATTACGTGGTTTATCCCGGCCAGCGCTACCGCCATCCGATCGAGCCGGAGATGACGATTCTTGGAGTTTACTTGCTGACGGAAGCGGGCAATAAAGGTTCCAGCTCCAAAGGAAACGCGAGGGATCCTAACGAGCCCTGAAATTATTTTCTCTGGGGTATCTTCTCGGATAAGAGGTTCACCTGTTCCCAGCTGTATGCTTGACCAGCGGAGCTGGTGAGGCAAGAACTCTCTTTATTTCATCGCCTTAGCTCTGATCTTGCAGAGACGCGGTGGAAGTTCTGGCTGCGGCATCCGGTTCCGGCATCCAACATGAACGCGAAATCCGCCAGCGTCGGGTTGGCGAAGGCATTTCGCGGAAATTCATAAGTGCTTGGGAGAGACAAAACCTGTTATGAGAACAACACTAAGAAAGTTCAGTTGGTGGGGCGCCGTGCTCGGGTTCGCACTCGCCACCGTCGTAATACAAAAGCCAGCATCCGCGCAAGATCAGGATCAGGACGATCCTCCGAGTCGCGTCGCGCGCCTCGGCTACCTGGAAGGTTCCGTTTCCTTTCAACCCGCCGGAGAAGACGATTGGGTGGGAGCCGTGCCCAACCGCCCCATGAGCACCGGCGACAAACTCTGGGCCGACAAGGATTCGCGCGCCGAAGTGCAATTTGGATCCGCTGTGATCCGGCTCGCGCCCAACACGGGATTCTCCTTTCTCAATCTGGACGACAATACTGCACAGATTCAGCTGACCTCCGGTTCACTCAGCATCACGGTGAGAAGACTGGAAGACAATGACGATGTCGAAATCGATACGCCAAATCTGGCGTTCACGGTCTCGCAGCCGGGGCACTATCGCCTCGACGCCAGCGAAGATGGCAGCAACACCGTAGTGACCATCCGCGAAGGTGAGGGTCAGGCTACGGGCAACGGCCAGACCTATACCTTGCACGGAGGGCAGTCCGGCACGTTCAGCGGCACTGATTCGCTCAACGCCGATGTGGAGCAGATCGGCGGTCCCGATCAATTTGACAGCTGGTCCGAAACCCGCGATCACCGCCACGACTACTCGCGATCCGCGCAATACCTGTCGCACGATGTAGTCGGCTACGACGATCTCGATGACAACGGCGATTGGCGTGACGATCCCAACTACGGACACGTCTGGTTCCCCAACCGCGTGGATGCCGGATGGGCTCCTTACCATGAAGGACACTGGGATTGGATCTCCCCCTGGGGATGGACGTGGGTGGATGATTCCTCATGGGGCTATGCCCCATTCCATTACGGCCGCTGGGTGACCGTCGGTGGACGTTGGGGATGGGTTGCCGGGCCGGTGGCGGTGCGCGCCGTTTATGCTCCTGCGCTGGTCGTGTTTATTGGCGGCGGGCCGGGTGGTTTCGGCGGGAACGTCGGCTGGTTTCCCCTGGGGCCGCGGGAAGTTTATGTGCCGTCATATCACGTCAGCGAAGCGTATGTGAATCGCGTCAACGTCAGCAATACGACGGTGAATGTCACGCAGGTTACGACTGTCTACAACACGACCATCGTGCACAACACCACGAACATCACGAATGTGACTTACGCTAACCGGAACGTTCAAGGTGCGGTGATGGTAGTTCCGCAGCACGCCTTTACCAGCGCACAGCCGGTGGCGAAGGCGAGGGTGCAAGTAACCGCACAGCAGATTGCATCGGCTCCGATGAGTGGGAGAGTTGCGGTGGCGCCGACGCGGGAAAGCGTGCTGGGCGCAAAAGCGGCGACTGCGGGTCACGTAACTGCGCCACCTGCGGCAGTTGCGAACCGGCAGGTGATCGCCAAAAAGACCCCTCCTCCTCCGCCCGTACCTTTTGCGAAACAGCAGCAGGCACTGGCCGCGCATCCGGGAGAACCAGTCGCGAAGAGCCAGATGCAAACCCTGCGTCCGGCGGCAGCGACGCATCCAATGGTGAAGGTGGCGCCGGCGGGAAAACCGGCGACGCCGACCACTGGCCATCCTGGAAACCAGCCCGGCAACAATGCCGCGCGACCGGGTCAACCTCCGGCCGCTCAGCCCGCGAATCAACCGGCGAACCGGCCCGGCAATCCTCCGGCTGCGAACGAGAGACCAGCTGAAGCGAACCGGCCAGCGCCAACTCAGCCGAATAATCATCCGCAACCGACTCAGCCCAACAATCGTCCGGAAGGAACGCCGACTCGTCCGGCAGCACCACCGGCGGCGGAACCGAACAAGCCTGCGGCGACACCGAACAAGCCTGCGGCGACACCGCCGGCGAGTCGTCCGGAGCCGACTCCAAATCGTCCGGAAACCAATCGGCCCCCGGCGGCACAACCAAACAATCATCCCGAACAGACTCATCCGACTCCGCCGCCTGTAAAGAATGATCGGCCCCCGGCGGCGCAACCGAACAATCATCCCGAGCCCAGCCGGAACGAACCCGCTCCGCGGCAGACACCTCCTCCGAGCGAGCATCCGCCGCAGCATAATCCTCCTCCGGCGGCGGCTGCCAAGCCTGCGCCCTCGCCAGCGAAGCAGCCGGCAAAGGCCCCAACGCCTGAGGAGAAAAAGAAACAGCAGGAGGAACAGAAGAAGCCTCAGTAACGAATGGATAGTCTTACCGGGCACCCTGAGTTTTCTCAGGGTGCTTTTTTTGGCTGCTAGTTGACCGTGATGCTCGCACTCGCGGAAGGAATGCCATTGGCGACGACTTCGAGGGAACTTAGTCCGGTCTCTATATCCGAGGGAACATCGAAATTTGTCGAGACGACGGCGCTGCCGGTTGCGACCGCCATGGTGCTATGGTCGTGGGTTCGCGCGTAGAAAACGTGGCCAGTGGACTGATTCGTGATCCGCACCAGCGGATAATTTGTCGCGGTTTCGTTCTCGTCTCCGTAGGCATTGGCTTGCGACAAACCGTTGAATTGTGTGCCAGAGATTGTGTAGGTCGCCCCCCGCACGACGCTGGAGGGAAACGCTGTAAGCGCGGGAGCCCATACAGACGAAGGCTGGCCGGTGGACGTGTAAAGCTGAACCGTGGCGCCGCCTACAATCACTTCGCCAGTAGGCAGCAACAGCAAACTACTGCTCGAGGCGACTTTTCCGTTAGTAGTGAATGTTTTCCCGTCGAACTCGTAGAGCGTCCCGGAAACGCCCTCGACTAACACGTTCCCGCTAGTCAGGAGCACGGCAAAAGAATCGCCCGCGTTATCGGTTCCTGGGAAATCAGGACCGGCGACCCAGGCTCCAGCATCTGTAGGAATCGTTGGTGGAGTGTATACGGCGGTGTGTCCGGGGCCGGCGGTCGAGTTGGAACCGGTGGCAAAGACGGTGCCGTCGGGGCGAAGAATCGCGGGGCCGATCTCGCCGGGAGGATTGTAGCAACCCCCGGCATACGTCAGGCATTCTCCGCCCCCGGGAGAGTGCAAATCTGCAGGTGTGTTGCCTGCCGTGAACCATGTTTGCATGGACGGGATGTAGCGCTCAGAGTTGGGGGCATTCTTTACATCGATGGTCAGGATTGAGCCGTCGGACAAAAGAGTCCAACCTTCTTCGGCGTTGAAATCGCTTTTGCCAGTGGACGCCATCGGCGTCCACTGCAGGGTGCCCGGATCCAATTCCGCCATCAGCGTATCGAGCTTTCTTCCTATCAGGAACTGGCCGTTGGGCAGGACGATGGAGGGTGAGTCTCCGATGTAGTCCCAGCCGGTCGGGGGCGCGAGCGAGGTCCATGTATTGGCGATCGGATCGTAAATCGCGCCCTGGTTGGTGAGTACAAAACTTCCAAAGTTGTATTCGCCGCCGGTAATCACGACACGGCCGTCGGCGAGGACAGCGGAGGCGAAGTCAACGGGCGCGTATCCCGCGGGCAGGCTGGCGAGTTGTGACCATGTTCCGTTGAGATAACCGCCGGAGATATCTGGTGTGAGTTTGAGCCAGTCGGATGAACTGCCACCCTGAAACATCACCGTGCCGTCGGTGAGAAGGAAGCCCAATCCAGCGGCGTTCGGCGGCTGATTCACCAGCGAGTGCAAATTCTGCGGCGGTAGGGGAGAGGTTTCTATTGTGCCGTGGCTTCCTCCGCAGCCTGTGGCGGCGAGAAGCAGAGCACCCAGCGCGACGTATAGTTTGTTCAGCAAGTGGCGCCATCTTAGCATCTGTCCTATCTTGTCATAACTGGCGATTTTCACGCCGGGGCAAGAGGATGAAGCAAGTTTCCTGAGTTCTATGTGATGTCAGAGTACGAGGAAGAAAAGAAATCCGGGCGCTCCCAGAATTTTGAGTAGCACTCGTTGCACAGCCAGTCGTGACCGTTGGTGTAGCCAGTGCCGTGGCCGTCGTCGTTTTGCGATTCGAATAGCTCCCAGCGACAGATGAAGCAGTGATCTTTCTTCCAACCGCTTTTGACCAGACCGAAGTTCTCGAAATCCACGGCGAGATTCACATCAAAAGAGATTCGTCCGGTTTTTCTCTCAATCACGACGTCGCGGGGCCGCCATGCTGCTTTGCGCCAATGCCAGTTATAGGCGCGGCAGAGTTGGACGGCATCGCGAACGTAGTCAACATTCCAGCGGGAGCCGTGGATCTCGACGGTTTCTCCCAAGCCAGCGCGGAATCCCCGGTTGTAAAGAGAACCACGCTGAAACGGCGGCCATCGTCGATCGGGCTGCTCAGTAAAGTGTATGCGCATCTTCGCGGCGTCGGCTCCGCCTTCCCACAGAAGCTTCGCCGCAAAGCAGTCTTCGTCAAGCAATCCCAAGAGCAAATGTTCGGTTCCAATGTGCCTGTGAGCCAACCGCTCGGCTTCGTTGGCCGCGCACTTTAGAGAGCGTTTCGCGCCCTCGCTTAGAGGTAAGTCGGTGTTAGTTGGGATCGACGGCTGCTTCGGGGAATGCTCGTCGATTCGTTGGCGGATGGTTTGAAGATCCGTTTTCGGTAGCCAACGGTATAGACTTTTGTCCTCTCGGATCAGACCAAGGAGCAGGTGCTCGGTATCGATTTCCCGCGAGCCATAGTGACTGGCTTCATAGCGCGCGAAGAAGATGACGCGCCGCGCCTTTTCTGTGTAGCGTTCAAACATCTGCTACTCCACTGCCGCAGCCTTCCGAGCGCTCCATTTCCAATACAAATATCCCGGCACGCCGACGAGTACGATCGCAGTGCCCCAGAAGGCTTCGGTGGGACGAGTGATGATCGTATTCAACGTCCAAGCCGTACCGACCAGCACATAAATCGCGGGAAGCCACGGATATCCTGTGCAGCGGTAGGGGCGCGGAATTTCGGGACGCTTCCAGCGCAGCAAAAACATTCCAATCACGGTCAGCGTGTAGGAGAGCACCATGCCGTAAATGACGTAGGTGTAAAGCTGATCGTAGCGGCCGCTGACGGTGAGCAACGCGGCCCAGACGCCTTGTCCGATCAGGCTGAACGCGGGTGTGCGCCATTTGGGATGAATCACGGCCATGCGCTTGAAGAAGACGCCGTCCTGCGCCATGGCGAGATAGACGCGCGCACCGGAGAGCGTGCAGGTGGCGGCGGCGCCGAAGCACGAGACCGCGATCGTGAGTGACAGCCACACCGCGGCGTGAGGAGAAAACAGTGCCGCCGCGGCGGCGTGAGCAATGGTTTCGTGCTGCGCAATTTCGCCGAGTGGCAGAGCGTATAGGTAAGTCATGTTCATCGCCATGTAGATGACGCCGACCACGACCACGCCCAACACCATGGCCAGCGGCACGTTGCGCCGTGGCTCTTTCACCTCGCCCGCAACCCATGTGATGTAGACCCATCCGTCATAGGCCCAGAACACAGCAATCAATGCAACGCCCATGGCAGAGATCAACTGCGCAGGATGAAGTCCCATAGAGAGGCCGACTCCATGCGCGCGGAAGTGTGACCAGTCGCCTTTGCCGATGGCGAATCCGAGAATTACGAATGCGGCCATGGCGGCAAACTTCGTCCATGTGGAAAGATTCTGCAGCAGCGTGCCCCAGCGCAGGCCCACGACGTTGACGTAAGTAAGGATAGCGATTAGAAGCAGGCCGAAGATGTGGGCGCGTGTGATCGTGATTCCGACGATCGAGACAACCACGTGTTCCTGCGACACGATCGGGAAGACTTGCCCGGTGTAAGCAGCGGATGCGACCGAGAGAGCTGCAATCGTGCCGCCGTTGGCGACCGCGAATAACATCCACCCGTAGAGAAAAGCGACCAGGTCGCCGTAGGCCTCGCGAAGATAAACGTACTGGCCGCCGGATTCGGGGAACATGGAACCCAGTTCGGCGAAGGCGACGCAGCCGAAAAGCGAAATCACGCCGCCGATCACCCACACCAGCAGGAACAACAGGGGCTGGGGCAGCGGGCCGGCGATGTCTTTGGCGGTGAGAAAAATCGAGGAGCCGATGATGCCGCTGACCAGGAGAAGTACGGAGTCGAGTAGACTCAGGCCGCGGACCAGCGTTGGTTTAGCATCGGCGGGGGCATCGAGTTCGCGTGCGGCGACGGGAATCTCCATCATCCCATTCCCAGTTCGTCGGCAGATTCGAGCGGCGTACCGCAGCGGCGGCAGATCACTGCAGAGCAATCGCCGCACGTCAAGGGATCGTTTACTTCTTTGGCGCAATTCGGGCAGTATAGCGATCCGGGCTCGGGGTCCGGAGGTGCAGTGGGCGACCCGGTTGTCATGAGGAGGAAAACTCTAACACAAGGGAGAGATAGAAGAGTAGCGCCGCTCAGCCGCCTGGAGGGCGCTTCGTATGTTCTCATGGGATACCCGCTGCAGCGCGTCCTCTAATTGCAGCCAAACCGGATCACGTGTTTTCTCAATAGGCTTCCCCACTTCTTCGGCTTCCATCAAGTAGAATCTGACTTTAACTGGTTCCTTACCCACGGTGAAAGAGGCGTCGCTCACAGGGCCCTCTACCCGCGCCCACACACCCGTTTCCTCACGCACTTCGCGTACTGCCGCCTCCCGCATGCTCTCGCCCTGCTCGATGTGGCCTTTGGGGAGAACCCATTCTTCCGGTTTGTCTTTGGCTCGCACTAACAGATACTCGACAGTTTCCTTCGCACGCCGCACCACGACCCCGCCAGCGTGAGAAAAGCCCTCCCCATGCTCCATCGCCTTGGCCGACAAGCCGCAATTACTGCTGCCTTCGAGGGTGATGATGTACCAATATGCCTGGTTGGTGGCTTTTGACCGCTGACCGACATACCTCCACAGGGCTGGAAGCAATAAGATTGCGGCACTGATAGAGATCGGGCGCTGCTGGACGGCGAAGCCCCATGGAATCAGGATGCAAAGAACGATTACGAAGCTACGGAAGAACTTGGAATCCGCTTCGAAGCGCTGGACGCTTGCCACTGCTTCCGCGCGTTCGAGCGCTAACCTGGCTTTGCACCACTGGAAAGTATTGATTGCGGAAGACGCTTCGGAGCAGGCCAGACGGTATTCCTTTAGCTTTTCGGCTTGAAAGAGTGGGCGGTCCACGTCCTGTTTGAACAGGAGGCTTGCCAGCGCTCTGGCTAACCATGGCGAAAGCTTTTCCCGTTTCGCTAACCGCCGCACCTGCCTCATATAGGTGGCGCCCCTGACCGGATCGTAAAAGTGATCATCCAGGAGCCAGGAACTGAATAAGAAAACGAAGTGTCCGGCCAGGTAGCTAGCCACAAGAAACACTGCCCAGCCTTCAGTCCCGGCAAGATCGCCATATCGTCCTCCGAGGAACTTCGGCGCAACATAACCCTTCAACAGATAGGTAAGAAGAGCTCCCGGCAGAAGGATCGAGAAGAAGTCAAATAGGCCAACGAAAAATTTATCGGGGACGAAGTCCATCGCTTAACCTGCGCCGCCCAGCGTACCACTCTTTCTTGGGGGCTGCGAAAAGAAAACCATGCGTTATGCTGGAGGTGCGAGATACTACCTGTTTTTGGTCGCTACAGCCAGCGGCAAGTGACGTAATAAAATTGCGAAATATCACCCGAAGGGAAATTCCAGTGCCTGAGAAAAGTCTCACTCCCGACGAGAAACTGCAGCAGGAATTCAACCGCTGGGCCGCGGCCGGCGAAGGCTCGAAGATGGAGAGCCACCATCTCGACATTACAGCGAAGACGATTCGCCGAATGGAACTGCGTCCGGGTGAGCGCGTGCTCGATCTGGGTTGCGGTTCAGGATGGGCGACCCGGCTGCTGGCGCGGTTGGTCGGCGAAGGTCCGGACGGCTTCGGCCAGGTGGTTGGCCTCGACGTGGCCGACGAGATGATTCGCGAGGCGCGGGCATCCTCGAAAGATTTCGACAACGTGCTCTATGTCTGGGGATCGGCCCAGCAGATTCCGTGGGAAGAAAATTTTTTCGATAAAGTGTTGTCGGTTGAGTCGTTTTATTACTATGCCGACCAGGATCGCGCCCTGATGGAATTATTTCGCGTGATGGCGCCGCGAGGAAGATTATTCATCCTCATCAATCTATATAAAGATAATCAATATTCGTTGCAGTGGGTGGACAAGCTGAAAGTGCCGGTACATGTGCGCTCCGAGGCGGAGTACATCGAGTTGCTGAGGAAGCATGCCTTTGAGAATGTGGAGGCTTGCCGCATCCCCGATGACACGCCGACTCCCGACGACTACAAGACGAAGTCGTTTCACAGTCTGGACGATTTGCGGGCGTTTAAGCGCGAGGGAGCATTGTTGCTGATGGCGACCAAGCCTGATCTGCGCACGCCCGCGCCAGGGTATACGATTTACTGATCGTCTGAATGGCCGCGAATTCCTCCGGCTAAAGCTCAATTATTTCCTGACGCGAGTTATGGCGCGGCTGAGAGCCGCACCCTTTCAAAGCTAAATCTCGCTATCATCGTCGTCATCTTTATCTTTGTCGCCATGGCCGAGGTCTTTCGCCGGGCTGAGGGCGCGGCCGTCGGAGGCGTGATGGATTTCGATGTGGCCGTTCACGTTGGAGAGTTTGATGCGCGGGCCGCCATTGCCGAGTTCTCCGCGCAGGTCGTGACCGACGAAGTTGTGATGATTCACGTGCAGCCCGAAGTCATTGTCGATTCCACCGGAAACCGTGCTCGCCTCAATCTCGGCTTTCGAATCTGACGGGATCGTCATCTCCAACGATCCGTTGACCGAACTGAGTTTGATGGATGAGCCGGAAAGCTCGTCAAACCTGGCGTCCATGTGACCGTTGATGGTAGAGAGATCGGCGCGGCCTGAAAGATTGTGCGCCTCCAGTCTGCCGTTGATGCACGAGGCATGCACCTCACCCTTTACACCCGCGATGTCGAGGGAGCCGTTGATCAGTTTGATCTCGTCCAGGCGCGCTCCACGGGGCACAGTCAGCGTGTATTCGACCGTCGCCGGATTATTGTGTGAGCCCCAGTTGAACGTGTGGTCGTGATCCGGGTAGCGGGTGCGAATGGAAAGATGGTCCTTGCCGGAATCGACGTCAATGCGCGCCTCTTCGAGACGCTCCTTCGAGTCGGCGTACTTGACGGCATCCACCTTGACTTGGTCTTGATCCCAGGCGGAGATGTGAACCGCCCCGTTGATGTTGTCCAGTTCCACGCGGCCGTCGGGATTGAGGGCGTAGGTCTGGTGGAACTCTTCGGTGAATGAACCGCGGTGATCGGAGGCGTGCGCTGCGAGGGTGAGGATGGACATCACCCAGACGCTCACGACGATTCGCGAACGAACATGAAACTGGACTGGATGGCTCATGGGAGATCCTCCGGCATGAAACATTAGACGCGGCCGTGGGGTATTGGTGAGAGGCAATTCCGTTCGCAGGGTGCTACCCCTGGCAGCCGGCGGAGAGGTGGCCCCTTCCGAAGAATGGATGTTAAAGAAAAAGGCATGTTTTGGGAGAAGGGTGGATTAGAAGGTATCCATGTCGGACTTGAGACGACCGTCTCACCCTGAGACAATAGGGTCCCAGAGGGTTATTACCCCAGGGCGGACTTCGTCTAAATTATTGATAAATATAGCCCCTGAGTACTAATACTTCCGTTCCGCGCGATGGTCCCGGTCGTGCTCCTGTTTCTGACATAACCGCGTGTTCCGGCTCCCCAATGCTCTTCCTAACCGGGAAGAGGGGGAGCCCAACCGCACTTTGGTGGACCTTTTGCAGTGGAGTGAGAAGACAGCAGGCTGCCCCGCGGCCTTCCGCTTTCCGGCAGGGAACGGGAAACGTCGGGCAGGTGACAGAGATTATGGGGCACATTGGGACAGCCAAGGGGCGGGCGAGGGAGGCGAGTACGGTGGCCGACCTGGCGCGCTTTTTCCCGGAGGCAACGCCGGTGCGGATTCCGGTGGAGCTGACGCGCGACAAGCAGGCTAGTGGCGGCAAACTGGCGGGCGGGCCGGCTTTGCCGGAGAGTGTTGCGCCGGAGAGCGTCTTACCAGAAACAACCGTGATTGAATTTGGGACGTCGCGAGAAGTCTTGTTTGCCTGCACGATGCCGTTGCAGTTTGCCGATGTGTTGCGGCTACGGAATTCGGATGGCTCGCTGGACACTGAGGCGTCGGTGGTTGCGGTGCAGTACCATCCCGGGACGACGGTAGTGGCCGCGCGCTTTCTCAACGCAGTTCCGAACTGGATCGTGAAATCATGACCTTATCCTCCTCCTCATCGCCCTCGCCCTCATCCACAACCCAGCCGGCGTCGCCCAGCCCGGATTTTTCGGCGCTGTGGTCGAGTGCCCGCCGTCTCCACCCTATCTATGCTGAACTGGCGCGCGAGTTTGTGATTGACGCGCCGGCGTTCGCAGCGCTGGATGAGCCGGTGGACGCGCCGGACAGGGAGACAGTGGAGCTCGCCCAGCAGTGGCTGCGGGACATGGATGAGCGCATCCAGGTCCACCAGTTGCGCCAGTTTCTGCAGACCAGCTCGCTGGTGGACGGCGAGGGATTAGTCGCATTATTACAGCATTTTCTCGAGACGACGGCGCACACGGATTCTTCGCGCGACAAAATTGATTTCCTGCTGGTGCAATATTTCAGCCAGGGCGCGCCTTCGGAACTGGACGACAACGGCGCCGATATGGCTTACGTGGCTGCGGGATTGGAGCCGGTGCTGGGCAAGGTGGAACTCAAGGCTCCGGTGTGGCTGAATGCGCTGGATCGCGTGCTGGAGGCTGCGCGGCGTTGCCGGTCGCTCGACGAATTACTGCACGGCGGCGTGCTGGAGCAGGGACGCAAGGCCAAGGCGCAGGCGGGCGAGCTGTTCTATTTGCCGATTGCGCTGGTGGCTTTTACCCGCTTTGGATATTTGATGCGGCGTGCATTTTTCCGCCTGATGCTTACCGACCTCAACAACATTCTGGATGGGCTGACCGAACTGGAAGAAACGGGCGTGGAGACGATCGATTGCCGGCGAGCACAATTCTCGGCACAGGAGCCGATCGTGCGGCTGCGCATGATTTGCCAATCGTGGAAGGTGATGTTCCAGGCGGAATATTCCTCGGGCCAGCCGTTGCGCATGCTGGTGGATCTGCGGGCGTCGGTGGAGAACGCGCTGGGGCGTGCTTCGGAGACGGAAAGAGCTTCAGAGATTGAAAGTGGTGAAAAAGGGGCGAAAGCGTCGGCACTCCCGAAAGGGGTGACGGCCAAGGCCGTCCCGGCAAAGGCTGCTGCAGCAGGAAAGACTGCCCCGGCAGCAGCGTCTGTGGCAAAGCCTGCGATGCAAGCATCAGCAGCTGTCGCGGCCGCCAAGGGAGCAGGAGCGGGAGCAGCGGCGAAAGCCGGTCCGACGAAAGCTGGACCCGAGTCGGTTGCGGCGACGAAAGCCAAGTTTGCGGTTTCGCAAGAGGAATCGGCCGAGTTTGAAGTCTCAGCGGCGCCGGAGTGGAATCCGGATGAGAATTCCAAACCTGGACAGAAAAAATAGATCTTAGAGACCAAGGGCTTTCTGCGAAAGAGGGCAGAAGTCAGACAGAGGAACTTTGCAAGTGGAACATCCGACCGTGCTGGTGATTTCCGACGATGTGGGATTTTCGCGAAGGCTGACTGCTCGCTGGCAGGCGGAGCCGCACGTGCCGACATTCACAATACTCAGCGGAGATTTGTGGCCACGCACGATCGAGGATTTTGAAGTAGCCATCGTCGGCCCGCTGCGCCGCGAACTGTTGTCTGTGATTATCGAGCCCCTGCACTCGAGTCTGCAGCCTCTGTTCTGCGTCTGCGAGGACGCGCCGACCGCGAAACTGGTACGCGAGCGCTGGCCCAGGACTTCGGTGCTGCGCTGCGATGAAAATTGGCTGGACGTGTTGATCCTGGCGGCGGGGGAAGCGGTGCACCGGGCCGCGGCCGAAGCCCGCGCGCGGGCCGCCGAAGAGCACTGCGCGGCGCTGGAACGGCAGGCCATGCTGGGCCGCTACATACTGGAAATGCGGCACGGATTGAACAACGCGCTGACCTCCCTGCTGGGAAACTCGGATCTGCTACTGCTGGAGCCGGGGAGTCTGTCGGGGCAGGCGCGGGGGCAGATTGAAACCATTCGCAATATGACGCTGCGCATCCATGAGGTGATGCAGCGTTTTTCGTCACTGGAGAAAGAGATGAACGTGGTGGCGCTGCAAGCGGAGCGGGAGTCCGGTAAAAGCCGGGTCGCGGCCGCTGCGGGCGACTGAGACCGCGCGTTTTGCCGGGAGGCGTACGCTGGACCTGCGGTGGAAGCCGAGGGAAAAAATTAAATCTCCCCCTGGCAATATGCCGATTTGAAGTGGTGGGCGTTCGAATCTTCTGGCTGCGCTTGGGGAAAGGCCATATGCATAAGTCAATTGCGACCAGCACTATTCTGGAGCACGAACTTTCGGAGTTGCGTTTGCTGGTCGAGCGCCAGACCGGAGTGGTTCTGGATTGTCCGAACAGCGCGTTATCGGCGCATGTGGCTGATTTCATCGAGGCACAGGAGTGGGATTGCTCCAGTTCACTGCTGGAGCGCCTGCGTTCTCCTGAGCAGGATCCCTCGACGCTGCCATCGCTGCTGGACGGGCTGCTTAGCGGGAATACCGGCTTTTTCCGTCATCCCGGGGCGCTGAATGCGTTAACGCGGCAGGTGCTGCCGCAACTTTGCAGTCGTAGATCCGCGGATAGTCCGGGCCCGATCCGCATATGGAGCGCGGGCTGCGCGACTGGAGAAGAAACTTACTCCATCGCGATGGCAGTTTGTGACGCGGTGAGTCCGGTGAACGGGAATGTTTCGAATAATGGCAATGGGTCAGGGAACGGGAGTGGCAAGGCAGGGCGCAACGGCGGGATCGCCGAGAATTTACCAGTGGCGGCGGGGCAACCTCCTGTGAAGCTGCATGCGGGCTCGATCCACATTGTGGGCAGCGATCTTCTCCCGCGAAACATCGAAGCTGCGGATCGCGGGATATACCGGCAGTCCGCTGTTGAGGGGCTCCCGCCAGCCACGATTCGCAACTACTTTTCGAAGATTGGCACGCCCGCGGTGGCGACCACTGCCGTTCTGGGCGACTCCGAGTCAGATGGTGACTGCCCGAATGGATGCGAGCCGCCCGCAGTCACTGCGCATCTGCTGGTGAAGCCGCGCCTGCGCAGCCTGGTCACCTTCAACCGCATGAACCTGGCGCGCCCCGGCTACATCGGACGCTTCGATTGCATCTTCTGCATGGACGTACTGCCGCACTTCTCTCGCGTCCAGCGGCTCGCCGTGCTCGAGCGTTTGCATCTTTATCTGGAACCGGGCGGATATCTTTTCCTGAGCCAGACGGAAAAACTCGCCGCCTCGAATCTGAATTTCCGGTCGGAAACGTTTGACGGGTATACCTTCCACCGCAAGCCGTTGGCAGCCAGCGCGGCGTACGGACGGTAATTGATCGATTTGTCTATTTTGTCTATAATGGACAAATACAAATGAAGACCGTCTCCGCCACCGACGCCAAGCAGCGCCTCGCTGCCCTTCTGGATGCCGCTCAGCGCGAGCCGGTCCTGATTCGCCGCCAAAACCGGGACGTTGCTGTCATCATCTCGGCCGAAGAGTACGAGCGGATTCGCAGAGGCAACATCGTCGAACTGAAGCGCACCATGGATCGCATCGGCACCCAAGCCGAGGCGCGGGGGATGACCGCAGAGATTCTGGCTGACATCTTGAAAGACTGATGTGCGCCGACTCATTTCGAAAGATCGACCGCGTCGTCGTCGACACCAACGTATTCGTTAGCGCTATCGTGGCGCCCCGTTCCATTCCGCGTCAAGCGGTCGACCAAGCGTCAGATAATGGCGTCTTACTCCTCTCCGCAGCGACGATGGCTGAGTTGGAGGAAGTTCTGCGCCGTCCAAAGTTCGATCATTATGTCAGCCGGGAAGAGCGCGCAATGTTCCTTAGTCAGCTCCGGGCTCTAGCCGAATCCGTTCCCATCATTCGACTCGTGCGCGAATGCCGCGACCCGAAAGATGACAAGTTTCTGGAAGTTGCGCTAAACGGGAGGGCGGATGCGATTATTACTGGCGATGCGGATTTGCTGGGGATGCATCCGTGGCGGGAAATCGCGATTGGGACACCAACGAAGTATCTGAAGCGCTAGCATCAAATTTCATCTTTGCAACCAGACTTCGTACTGTTTCCAATCGCTATCAATTATTCTTTGCATTCTTTGGTCTTCTGCGAGTACTGGCTTTCGGAGGCGAAACGCTACTTGCTTTGAGTATTCAGGATATTCCGCTGGTCCTAGGACATCCCTGAAATCTTGAACGGCTCTGTTGATATGTGTCCGCAGGGCTTTTAAGTCTCCATTCGCCAGTTTCAGAGCCGCAAGTTGTACACGGGGTCGCTCGCGCCGCCGACTTGCGCTCGCCTCGTAGCCCTTGAGTACAGCCATCACGGAATCAAATTGCGTTTCCGAATAGTCCCGGCGGACGATTCTCTCAACGTCGTTGGACGTAACGTTAGGGATAGGCTGCTGTCGCATGGGTGATGATAGGTACTTGCTAACATCGACGAATAGGCTTAAGCAAACAAAAACTCCTTAGTCCGCAACTCCTTGATCGTATCCCGCAGCTTCGCCGCCTTCTCAAACTCGAACCGCTTGGCCGCTTCGCGCATATCGCTTTCGAGTTTGGCGATGTATCCATCCAACTCTTCCTGCGACGTAAACTCCGGCATACCCTCGGCTTCGCCGCCGGTCAGGTCGGTGTAATCGGCGGCAATGATTCCGGCCAGCGTCATGTCCAGCGGGCGTACGATCGACTCCGGCGTGATTCCATTCTCCAGGTTGTAGGCGGTCTGGATCTCGCGCCGCCGCAAAGTTTCGTCGATCGCGCGTTTCATAGAATCGGTCATGCGGTCGGCATAGAGAATGGCGCGGCCGCGAAGGTGGCGGGCACAGCGGCCGATGGTTTGGATTAACGATCCCCAGGAGCGCAGAAAGCCTTCTTTATCGGCATCGAGAATTGCCACCAGTGAAACTTCCGGCAGATCGAGACCCTCGCGCAATAGATTGATGCCAATCAATACGTCGAACTCGCCCTTGCGCAGGTCGCGGAGAATCTTCACTCGCTCCAGCGTCTCGATTTCCGAGTGCATGTAGCGGCACTTCACGCCTACCTCGGCGTAGTACTCGGCCAGGTCTTCTGACATGCGCTTAGTCAGTGTAGTCACCAGCACGCGCTCGCCGCGCTCCACTCGTCCGCGAATCTCATGCAGCAGGTCATCGATCTGGCCCTTCACCGGACGCACTTCAACCTCAGGATCGATAAGCCCAGTCGGCCTGATGATCTGCTCC